>ERZ824522.1575-NODE-1575-length-14125-cov-49.591471_pt1 | contig 14125 bp, 17 predicted proteins | sample MGYA00519935_ERZ824522 | MGnify/ENA primary metagenome ERZ824522 (study PRJEB31778, sample SAMEA3449160) | human gut metagenome | biome: human gut; feature: human-associated habitat; material: faeces | place: United Kingdom | collected 2010/2012 ...
AGCTAACACCTGCGGTCAGCATACCTGTACCTTCAGCCTTGCGATGGCTGCTGATGTTACCGAAAATGGACGGAGCGATGGCACCGCGAGCTTCTACGTCAATGGCCCACTTAGTGTTGATATTGAACTTCAAGCCCAAACCGGCAGAAGCGCCGATACGTGCACGCATTTCAGCTTCACCGGCAGGAGCCATAGACTGCGAAGTACCGTCAGCACTAATTGTAACATCCACATTTTGAGATTTTGCTACAGAAATTTGAGGTCCCAAGAAACCGTAAACTTCGAAGAAACGGTTAGGATTAGCACCGGCAAACAATGTAGAAAGATTGATCATTGCATCAATGTTACCACCTACATAAGTCTTGTTGTGTTCCCAGTATGCATCATCCAAACACAAATGCTGAGTAATACCGTTTACCTGAGCACGTACCCCCCAAGTCGGAGTAATCAGCTTACCAACTGACACGCTGAAATGCGGAGCAATCTTATTGAAACCGTCATTGTTGATGGCGTGGATACCACCACCTACACTGACAAAAATATTATCGCTCCATTTCGGAGTGTAGTAGTTCGTTTTTTCCTGTGCATTCAGATTTGCTGCACAAGCGCCTGCCAATAGTAAGGAGGCTATCATTAATTTACTTTTCATTTTCTCTTGAGTTTAAGATAAATAACAACTAAAACTTCTATTAATCAAGTTCACCAACACCACCACCGGCATTGCCTTCACCATGACCATGACCATGACCGTGGCTATGACCGTGACCAGGAATATCTTGATTTTCAAGAACAAACAGTGTAGAAGTTGTATAATCATCTACTTCAATAGAAGCTAAAGGCTCTGTTTCAGCTTTTGTTACAGCCTTCTTCACTACTTTATATTCAGTTGTTACAACAGTATAAGTAATAGATGCAGTTGTTCTAGAGTTAGCATAAACTTTATACTTATTCTCCGGTGTTGTTACTGTCGTTTCCTCATATGTATTCTCAAGCGTGTTAAAGAAAGATTCAATAGCTGCGCGTTCAATAAGATCAGTTGTATTGATTTTCTTTGCACCTACTTTTGCACCTTCTTTTACTACATAAGGGAATGATGGAATGTCAAACCAATAAAGCTCGTAGTTATCCCAAGTCTTAACTTTAGGATCCGTTACTGGTTCAAGTTTTGTAGATTCTGCTACAATCTTAGTCTCAGCATCTTCTTCCTGAAGAATGATAGTCGGAGTCAGAGTAGCAAATTGCCCAGCTTGCAAAGCAGGAACCTTAACTGTAACAGTTGCACTCAAACCATTATAAGAAGCTGTAACATCAACACTCTTAGCAGCCAGAGTAGGATTACCAGTAAATGTCAACTCTGCAGGTGCGATAGTGGCTTGGCCAGTTACATCTGTAGTAACACCATCCTCTATAGCAAGCACAATCGGACTAATAACAGCTTGTGCATTAGTAGGAGTTACATTAACGTTGAACTCTTCCTTCTCACAAGAAGTTAAAGTTGTAGCTAAAGCTACTACGGCTAACGCAAATACTGCACTTATGCCGTTTAAGAATTTAATCTTTTTCATCTCAATTAATTAATTAAAAATTTAACAATTCTGACTTAATAAAATATGGGTTAAAACTATTTTCTTCCATTATATTGTCACTAACTTCCGCTTTATACTGTCTATAATAGTACCTTTCATTACCTGCATTATAAACAATGCCCATATTAGCAGAGGTATTCACACGAGGTATATATCCTTTCCTTTTATATTTATAAGGAGGTAATGCCACTTGAAATCGGAAGCCTCCATTCATCTTTGCATGTTCTGCTTTCATTGCATAGAAACCAATCGAACAATAGCGAAAATGGCGAATCATTTCAAATTTAACACCTTTCTCCTTCAATAAATACTGTTCTGCTTTCAGATTAAACTGAGTGTTAAATTGCGGCCAATAAAAGCTACCGCCCAAAGACCAAGTAACAAGTGCTGTCGAAGGATCATATACATAGCGAAATCCGCTCCAATATCCCATTCCTGTATACCCAATCCGAGCCATTAAGGAAAAGCGTTCATCCTTAAAAGGGCGATAAAATTCGGCGTCCACTCCATATTGGTCAGCACTAAAACATCCCACAGTCACTTTACCAAACACATTATACGGTAATCTAAAACGCTGTGAAATTGTAATATGTCCTGGATGAACTTTATCTTCAAACCTTCCATACCCATCATTATAAACCGGTATTTTCAACTGTGCCGTTAATTTCATACCTTTCCATAACGAAACTTCTATCGCAGGACTCAAATCAAACAAGACCTGGTAAATCTGTGTAATCACCAGATTCTTGAAAGCTAATTGAGGATATACCAATACATCAATCTTGAACAAAGAACTATTTTTCAACTTTATTTTCCGTGCATTTTTCCAAGTATCACCCAATTCATAGCTTACATTCCAGTCATCACGTTCTGCTTGGAGCACCGAATCCCCCTTTATGGGATGATAATAAAGAGAAATCTGAGGTACATTATTGTCCAGAACTATTATCCGGCATGACTTTTCTTCCGGTAAACCCATCTTTTGAATAACATCCACCGCTTTGCCTATGCCTACGCCTTGCAAACGATATGCAGAGTTCTGCAGAACATACACACGTTCATTGCCATCTTCTGTCCATCCAACATTTTCAAATCCCATTTCCACTAAAGCATCTACAGTACTTTCCCCCGTTTGGCAAATCCCTTTTAAAGGGAGCAAACAGTATAAAAAGAACGCTGCACACAGTGCTATTGTTTTAGTATTTAGGCACTTTCTTATGTTAGAGTTTTTATACCTCATCTTTTTCAACCATTTTTTGTGTTCGTATAACACAAAATATGCTGCAAAAATAGACACATTTTTAATAATACCAAAGATTTTTATATGAAAAAATGAAATAATGTTGTTTTTTCTTCAAAAGCCCCCAACAAATACTCAGAATGTTTATATGAAATATATTAGCTATCTTAAAATCCTTAATATAGCTGTGCATAATTACTATACAGAATGTTGTTTTTTGTGCCAAATAGTCATTTTTCAGATGTTTTTGCTAATTCACTTTTCTCTGAAAAAGGATAAATAGAAGAAATATCTGCAAGAATTAAAGAGAATGACAAATTGCACTTCGCATTTAACCAACCCCTATGATATATTAGGAATTAAATCAATAGCTTTCTTTTTACTTTCATCTACAAGCTTTGCATAAATTTGTGTTGTTTGTATATTGGTATGTCCCAATAGTTTGGAGACCGTATATAAATCTACTCCCAGTGTCAGCATCATTGTTGCATGTGTGTGGCGCGCTGTATGGAAAACAATTAGCATAGAAAACGATTACAGAATTGAAGAAGCCAAACGTAAATGGTTGGGAAACAGCAAAAAGCGATTTTCTCGCATAGTTGGTACTACGCAAGAAATCACGGATTGCGACAGGTGTTCAGTTACCAAATCGTTAGCAGGTCAGTTACCTAATGATGATGTGATAACGAAATAATTTGAAATAGCATCACATTGCGTTGATTGTCATTATTTTGCATAGTTAAGAACGCTTATATACAGGCTAACTTTGCCATTAAAAATATAAGCGTATGAAAGTAGAAAAATTCAAGGTTCTGCTCTACCTCAAAAAGAGCGGATTGGACAAGTCGGGTAAAGCACCCATCATGGGAAGAATTACCGTAAATCGAACTATTTCACAGTTCAGTTGTAAATTGTCGTGTACTCCCGAATTATGGAATCCTCGTGAAAGCCGACTCAACGGAAAAAGCAAGGAGGCTGTTGAAATCAATGCCAAGATTGACAAGCTGCTGCTTGACATCAATTCTGCATTTGACTCCCTGATGGAACGAAAAGTTGATTTTGATGCAACTTCCGTCAAGGATGCCTTTCAAGGCAGCATGAACACTCAGATGACATTCATGAAGATGATGGACGCTCTTCGTGATGAAATCAAGAGCCGAATCGGTATAGACAGAGCCAAAGGAACATACCCGGCATACGACCATACTTGCCGTACCTTACGGGAGTTCATCGAAAAGAAGTTCAAGACAAAGGATTTGGCTTTCGGACAGCTTACGGAACAATTCATCCATGATTATGAGAACTTCATTCTTGATGAAAAGGGATATGCCGTAGATACCGCACGCCACTACCTTGTCATCATCAAGAAGGTATGCAGAAAAGCCTACAAGGAAGGACATTCCGAAAGATTCTTCTTCCAGCATTATGTACTCCCGAAACAGACCGTCAAGACTCCCAGAGCATTGAGCCGTGAAAGTTTCGAGAAAATCCGTGATGTGGAGATAGCACCACATCGAACTACTCACCGCCTTGCAAGGGATCTGTTTCTTTTCGCTTGTTATACGGGTGTTGCATACATTGATGCCGTTACCGTTACCAAAGAGAACCTATATACCGATGAGGAGGGTAAGTTGTGGTTGAAGTACCGCCGAAAGAAGAATGAACTTCGTGCAGCCGTAAAACTTCTGCCCGAAGCCCTTGCATTGATAGAGAAATATCACGATGATGAACGTGATACGCTGTTTCCCATGATTCACTATCCGAACCTGCGAGGCCACATGAAGGCATTGGCTGTATTGGCAGGTGTCAAGGAGGATGTCAGCTACCATGTCGGACGTCACTCGTTCGCTTCGCTCATTACCCTCGAAGCAGGAGTGCCGATAGAAACTATTTCCAAAATGTTGGGACATAGCAATATACAAACCACACAGGTATATGCCCGTGTAACTCCGAAGAAGTTATTTGAGGATATGGACAAACTTATAGAGGCTACCCAAGATTTCAAACTCGTATTATAACCATTAAAACAAAAAATTATGAGAAGTACATTTTCTGTATTATTCTATATCAACCGCAGCAGAATCAAGACTGACGGAACAACCGCCATTATGTGCCGTATTACCATTGACGGAAAGAATACCGCCATAACCACAGGTATCTATTGCAAGCCTGAAGATTGGAACACCAAGAACGGTACGGTACGCACCGTAAGGGAAAAACTAAGATTGCAGGAATACCGCAAATATATCGAACAGATTTATGAAGAGACTCTACGGACACAGGGTGTTGTAAGTGCAGAGATTATCAAGAATCGTGTAACGAAGCAGTTCGTTGTTCCTACCCACCTGCTTCAGATGGGAGAAATCGAGCGTGAGCGTTTGAGAATACGCAGTAAGGAAATCAATTCAATATCCACTTATAGGCATTCCAAATATTTTCAGAAATATTTGGCGGACTATCTTACCTCTATAGGCAAAGAAGATATTGCCCTTGATGAAGTGTCGGAAGATTTCGGCAAGGGCTATAAGGCGTTCCTGATGAAGAACAAGAATTTCAGTTCCACACAGACCAACCGTTGCTTGTGTTGGCTGAACAGGCTCCTTTATCTTGCCGTAGATAATGAAATGCTCAGAAGTAACCCTTGTGAGGAGGTGGAATATGAGAAGAAGCCCTCTCCCAAACACAAATATGTAACTCGTGAGGAGATGAAAAGAATCATGGAAATACCATTGGATGACGGACGGGCAGAGTTGGGAAGACGGGCATTCATCTTCTCATGCCTGACCGGGCTTGCATATGCAGACATCAAGCAACTGAATCCCCGTCATATTGAAACGACAGCCGAAGGCAGACGCTTCATCCGTATCAACCGCAAGAAAACGGGAGTTGAAGCTGTTATCCCATTGCATCCGATAGCCGAGCAGATTCTGGACTTGTACAATACAACCGATATGCACAATCCTGTATTTCCATTGCCAAACAGGGATTCCATTTGGCATGAGATAAAAGAGATCGGAGTAATCTTGGGCAGAACCGATGATTTGTCCTACCATCAAGCCCGACATGGGTTCGGAGTCCTCCTTATCTCCGAAAGTATTGCAATCGAGAGCATTGCAAAAATGATGGGGCACTCCAACATTACCACTACCCAAGGATATGCCAAGATTACGGAGGACAAAATTTCAAGGGAAATGGATAAGTTGATAGAAAAAAGAAGTAAACCCAATAATAATGTAACCATATGAAACGAGGAATCATAACAATCAATAACGGTGTGGTAGGTATTCCCACTGCACCCGTTTGGATGATGCAGGAAGAAATAGCCGATTTGTTCAATGTCTATGGTCGTGATATTCGTAGAGCCATCAATGCCATTTACAAGGATGGTGCGTTGACTGAATCTGAAACATTGCGATACATCAAACTTAATGAGCTGCGAAGTATAGACGCTTATTCGATTGAAGTGATTATAGCCATTGCTTTCAAAATCAACAGCAGACAAAGTGAGATTTTCAGACGATACATGATGAATCGACTCTGTAAGAAGAATGATTGTCGGATAGTTCTATTCGCAAACGAATTTAGAAATAATGGTTCAATTTTCAATTAGTATTTCAGTTCCGTCACTCGCCCGTTTCCTAAGCTCGTCTGCAAAGGTAGTACAGACCAAGTTTGAAAGTTGAAAGGTCGGGCGACAAGTCGTTTCGGGCAGAATCTGCCTCCTGCGGAGAGTATTCAGCCCGAAAACCTTTCACCTTTCAAGCCCTGTACTCAACAATGCAGACGGCAACGGAAACAATCGACTGACGGAAAAGTAATAAACTTCAAAAAGAACAGCGTACAAACAGGCTCAATAATTGATAGCCGGATTTGTACGCTGTTCCCGTTTCTATATCATAGGAGGGATATTTTTTAGAGATAATCATAATTGGGCAGACGAGAAACTGCACTCCCTCCAGAAAAATAATTGATTACTTCTTCGCATAGCCCGTAGCCCGTCCTTTGCCGACTTTCTCAATGAAACCTGCCTCAAGCAATTCCTTCAAGGTTCGTTCAATGGTTGTTTCGCTAATGTCGGGGCAAAGTGTGGCAATATCCGATTTCTTGACTATGCCAAGCTTTTTCTCAAATACGGCTTTCACTCTATCCGCCTTTGATAACTTACGATATTTCAGATGTTCTATGCGGTCTTGAAACTCATTATATCCTTTCAATACAACCCCCAAGTAATATCGTACAAATGAGGTGTAATCACTCTTGTCATTATGCCATTCAATGGAACTGTTCTGCAAGGCTTCATAATAGGTTTCCTTTGTCTTTTCTATCAACATTTCCATACTGACATATTTCCCTACGATATAACCGCTACGATAGAGCAACAGCAAGGTCAGCAAACGGCTCATACGTCCGTTGCCATCATTGAACGGGTGGATGCAAAGGAAGTCAAGAATGAACATCGGAATCAACAGCAACGGGTCGTACTCCGCACGCTCAATGGCATTGTTAAACTCATTACACAAGTTCTCCATTGCTTCCGGTGTCTGAAACGCAGGAACGGGTATAAATCTTACTCTCTGTTGTCCGTCTTTACTTGATTCTGCAATTACATTATCCGTATTCTTGAATCTGCCCCCTGTATCGCTACTGCTAAAACTGTACAAGTCACGATGCAATTGCAGGATATTGTTCGGACGGATAGGGATATACTCATAGCTGTCATGGACGGTAGCCAAAACCTCCCTATATCCTGCAATCTCCTCTTCGGAACGGTTTCGAGGTTCTGCCTTTTCCATTACCAATGCTTCCAATCTCTCGTCTGATGTATATATACCTTCAATCTTGTTGGATGCCTTTGTACTCTGAATCTTGGCTATATCCAATAATGCTGTCAACACATCGGACTCTGCTTCTATATACAGCTCCTGCTTTCCTCTAAACTCATGCAATGAGGATAACATATTGACAATGTCGGGTGTCAATAGCTGCTTGGGAGTTTCCTTGTAATCAAATGTATGCATACCTTAATAATATTTATCGGTGCAAAGTTAATGCTTTTCTGCCTCATAAAAGAAAAATCTGCATCATTTTTACCGTTTATGATGCAGATTCTGATAAGATGATGCAGATTAAGTGTCTTTCAAACGATATGCCTCCTTGAATCCGCTCATGATTGTCCGTTGCACATCGGAGGTGCGGTAGAGGATTTTGCCACCTACCTGAATATAGGACAAGATGCCGTTGTTGCGGTAATCCTGCAAAGTCCTTCGGCTCACTTTCAAAATATGAGCGACCTCCTTGTCGGTCAGCAGTTCATCGTTGAACGCACCCGGCTGTCGGCTTTCAAACATCTTCTCAATCGACATCAATAGCCTGTCGATGCTTGAGTGGAACATCTTTACCCACTCATGGTCTTTTTCCCTGATTTCATTGTTCATAGGCTTTAAGTATTTATTATTGTTATTTTACTCATTCCACTCGGTCAAATGGTTCTGCCTCGCCACTTGGCTTCCTTGCGTCTATCCTCCACAATTTTGATAATGCGTTCAACATCTTCGGGACGATAGTAGGTCTTGTTACCAATCTTGCTGAATGCAAGCGTTCCGTTATCACGAAGCGTTTGCAATGTCCTCGGACTGATACGCAGCTTTCGGCAGACATCGTGGTTATCCATCCACTCGTCAATTTTCTTCTCACCGTGTCGGCGACAAAGGTTATCCACTCGCTGCACGAAGTACTCAAACTTGGCAGCAATTCCCTCAAAGGTTCTTTCTTCAAAACTGATGATGTTCATTGTTGTCAATATTTATAGTTACACATAATTTCCGTTGTTCCGTCCGCTAAGATAAAGTAGGTTAAAGCCTCCATCCAAGCGTTTTGATGATGTGGCAGCTTGTGGCGTCGGAATGATACCGTTTGGCTACATTTACACACTATCCTGACGATTCCCATTGCAAATAAAAGCAGTAAAAAGCACACTGCAATGGGGGTGTCTATACGTGTCATAGACTGACATATCGTTACATATTCGGTGCGATAAATCGCCCCACTAAATCCTATCGTATTCATCGTTATTATCATTTTTCTTTTCGCTGTCATTTCGTTTTTCTTGGTGCAAAGAAATATAAGAGTTGTTACACCTCAATGACTCATCGGGCCTGTTGCAGTATATGGCACAGTTCGTGGCACTTTAACCGCCTATTCCAATGGCTATACTTATATATTTGGTATAGTCATCACACCTACACACAGAGTTTTCAATTAAAGCGACTGCCCGTTTCGGATCTTGTCCGTAGCATTGAAGTTTATCAGACCGATGCCTATCCGTCTGCCTAACTTTTGCCCCGAACAGACGAAACGGACAGCCTCTAATCAGCCATAACAGGATGGCAGACATACCGACTCCCGAAGTCTCGGTAATCCGTATGTCCTCCATCGAAATTAAGGTCTTAATTGCTCCAAATTAAGCTTTTGTTCCTGATTTCTTCCAAACCCCAAATATTGGAAGAATTGGGCATTCGTCACCGTTCGTTCACCTTCCTAATGAGCAGAACTATACTTAATTGCCTAATGCAATCCATTCGTTTAACTCCCCGAATTATACACATTTATTTTGCTCACAACAATTGGTCAATGTGCGCACTTAGACCGGAGTATAAACCCTAAAAAGTAAAGACAATGGAAAGAAAAAATGTAGAACTCACAAAGGAACAATGTAATGAAATCATTGAAAACATTGCAACAGCATCGCTTCACAAAATTGAGCGAGGAAAGAGTAACGTTGAAACTGATTTTAAGAACGTCAGTTTAGACAATTTCTCTATTGACGACATTATGCCTGAGCAAATTCCCACACGATTGGAATATGCCCAAGCAGTAGCTGACCCTCCAACTACAGGGGAGCAGCCATTAGAGCCGCCTACCATCCAACGCAGGGTAAGCAGTAAACAACGCAAACTCTCATTGGAGGAGTATCGCAGTACCTACTTGAAAGTACCTGTCATCAAAGACCGAAAGCCGGTATTTCTCAGTTGTGAGGTAAGGGACAGACTTGATGATTATGTCCACAAACTCGGAGGTCGCAAGATGAGTGTTTCGGGCTTGCTTGAGAACATCGCCCGTCAGCATCTCGACACCTACGATGCCGACTTCGAACAGTGGAGAAAGTTGTGATGTAAGGCTGCATGCCGTAATGCCAGCCCTACCGCAGTACTGTATTCTGGAGGGACTGCATTACGGCTTTCCTGCAGTCTCGAAAGCCTGAAGTACTGACCACAGTCTATTGGTCACTTATGACAGTGAGCTGTTGCAAATCGAATTAGAAAAAGCAGTCTGAACCATCAAAAACCGTCAATGACGGTGGAAGCAGCAAGACCTCAGTCTTGGGGTGTAGCGAGGTTATCTTTCGGGATGCCGAAAAATGTCGGACGAGCCGCCATCGCACCCGAAAACCTCGCTCCACTCCCGAGTGGAGGCAATCCGCTCCCGATGGTCGCAGATTGTGAAAAGCCGAATTGAAAAATCAATAACCAAGTAAAAATCGCAATGATGAATAATAAAAAAACACAGAAACCCAAGCCCAGAGGCAGACCACAGGTAAGTACCTTGAAACGACTTACAAAGTCGGTAACGGTGAAATTCTCGAAGCCCGACTATGAGAAGCTACGCCACCGAAGCAAAAATGCCAACCGCACGCTTGCCGAGTACATTAGAGATGCGGCTTTTGACGCCCGAATAGCACCCAAACATTCAGCTGAGGATGCTGCCGTAATTCGCAACCTTACGGGTATGGCAAACAACCTTAATCAGCTAACCAAGCTGTCACATCAGACTGGATTCTATCGCACGAAGAATATCGTGATGGAACTGCTTGCCAAGTTAAAGGAGGTATTAAGCGACTACAAAGCTGAAGAAAGGAGGTGCAGATGATAGGTAAAATCAAGAAGGGAAAATCCTTTGGTGGATGCATACGCTATGTGATGGGAAAGGATGATGCCAAAATCATTGCATCGGACGGAGTGTTGCTCGGAACAAACAAGGAGATGATTGATAGTTTCAACTGTCAATGCCTCTTAAATCCGAAGATTAAGCAACCGTTAGGACACATTGCACTCAGCTTTAAGAGAGAAGATGCACCACGATTAACCGATGAGTTTATGGCTAAAATCGCATTGGAGTATATGCAACTTATGGGGATTAAGAACACTCAGTTCCTCTTGGTAAGGCATCATAATACCGACAATCCGCATTGTCATTTGGTCTATAATCGCATCAACTACGATGGTAAAGTAATCTCTTCGCAGAACGATTTTAAGCGTAATGAGATTGCGACAAAGAAGCTGAAAAACAAGTACGGATTGACCTACGCAGAGGATAAGAGCAAAACCAATGTAAAGAAACTCCACGATCCTGAACGGGTGAAGTATGAGATTCATAATGCTGTCAAGGCTGCTTTGAAACGGAGTCGGACTTGGTGGGACTTGGGCAAGCAACTCCAAAAGCAAGGCATAGGAATGACCTTCAAGATTAACCGTAGAACGGGTAAGAATGAGGGGTTGAGTTTCACGAAAGATGGCTACACTTTCAAGGCTTCCGATGTGAGCAGGCAGTTCAGTTATTCAAAACTTAACGCACAATTAAGTTGGGATATGCCGAAAACGCAGACCGAAATAGAGCCAAAACAACGACCGATAAGACAAGAAGCAGAGCCAAATTTCAGCGTTATGGATAGCCTTATTGAGAGTAACGGATTAGGCTTATTAACTCCATCGGATGCTCCACCAGAGGAAGAGCAAGTACCTTCTTGGCAGAAACAAAAGAAGGACAAGAAGAAAAAGAATCGAGGAATAAGATTCTAAACAAACATTTTTTCAAACTTAAATAGACATTGATATGAATAATAAAAATTTCAACAACAACGACAATGAGTCGTTCATGGAAGGCATCTACGGATGCTTGGAGAGAATAGAAACCGCAGTAATTGAATTACAAAAGATTCAACCGAGTGAAGGTAATTCCACAGTTCCTAATGTGGACAACACCGCTTTAGTTCAGGAAATTAAGGCTCTTGTTGAGAATGCTACAGGTGCTAATTGTAAGTACACAGAACGTAAAATTCAGGAACTTACAAAGACTTTGAGTGAAAACCTTGGTGTTGTCAATGACAATGTAAAGGGTGTTTCAGGTAAGAATAAGCCCGATTTTGTAGCCATACAAAATGAGTTAGAGAACCTTAAAAAGTTGACGGCATCACTTATACCGATGATTGAGGAGTCCAAAGTTCTCCATAGAGAGAATGACTATAACTTCAATCTGAACTTCAATTCCAAACTTGATTGGTTTATGCTTACACTCAACACCATTGTCATAGTATGGCTTGCATCAGCATACTACTTCGAGTCGCAACAAAACAAAGAAGAGCAGGATGACGCTTTGAAATACCGCTACATCAAGATGAAAGGCGATGCTTCGGCTGAGCAGATAGCCACATTGGAGGACATCTTCGAACTCAACCGCAACACCGAAGCAATCGAACAGATGCGTGAAGATGTAGAGACCTACGAAGAGGCTGTCCGCAAACAAGCCGCCCTTGCCGAGCAAGCACGGCTTAAAGAGCAGGCGGCAAAGGAACAGGAATCCAAAGCCAAGTCCATTAAGAACAAGCAGGATAATAGTAAGGTTAAACAAAATAAATCAAAACCCTGATTGTGATATGGCAACAGTAAAGATTAAGTTCCGACCATCAACGGTTGATGGCGGACAAGGCTCAATTTTCTATCAAGTAATCCATAATCGTGTAGCCCGTCAGCAAAAGACGGGCTACCGTCTCTACGGCTATGAGTGGAACAGCCACTCTTCGGAGGTGGTGTTACCCAAGTTCAACGAGAACAGAAAACGCTATTTATCGGAGATTGGCGACAAAATCCGGATGGATGTCAAGCATTTCCAGAAGGTCATAGCAGATTTTGAGCATAGCGGTTGTGATTATACCGCAGATGATGTGATAGCGGAATTTGCATCGGATAACCCCGAAAATTTTCTCTTTCCATTTATGGAGGGCGTTATTGCCAATCTGAAAACATTGGGTAAGATACGCACATCGGAAACATACGCTGCGACCCTATGCAGTTTCAGACGCTTCCGAGAGGACAAGGATGTGCCATTGGATGATATGGATTCAGATATGATGATGGCATACGAAGCCTATTTGAAGAATAACGGAGTAAGCCCCAATAGTTCATCATTCTATATGCGTAATCTTCGGGCTGTATATAATCGAGCCGTAGAAAAGGGGTTGACCTCACAACGCTTCCCGTTCAAGCACGTCTATACGGGAGTGGATAAGACCGTCAAACGAGCCGTACCACTGAAAGTCATCAAGCGAATCAAGGAGATGGACTTCTCGATGAATCCGTCCTTTGATTTTGCCCGAGATATGTTCCTTATGAGTTTCTATACCCGAGGTATGTCATTCGTGGATATGGCATATCTGCGAAAAAAGGATTTGCAGAATGGTGTGTTATCCTATCGCAGACGCAAGACGGGACAGCAACTCTTCATCAAATGGGAGAAATGTATGCAGGAGATTGTGGATAAGTACGACACTTCACAATCCAATTACCTATTGCCTATTATCAAACCATTTGGCGATATAGACGAACGCAAGCAATACATCTATGCAGCCCATAACATCAACCGTTGCCTGAAAATCATCGGTAAGGAGTTGGGATTATCCGTTTCGCTCACTCTATATGTCGCCCGTCACGCTTGGGCAAGTATTGCCAAGAGTAAGAATGTACCGCTGTCGGTAATTAGTGAGGGAATGGGACACGACTCGGAAGCTACCACACGCATCTACCTTGCATCATTGGACACCGTAGCCATCGACAAGGCGAACAGTATGATATTGAAATCTCTATAAGGAGGTGTTGTTGAGCGAATGAAAGGTCTCTTTGGAAGAGAGAACTTATCTCTTTGGAAGAGAAATGATTACCGATGCAAAATTACACATTTTTCGGCAAATAGCACCAAATTACACTAAAAAATGTTACGCAAGATTCTGATTTTGTTTGGGCTAAAGGCGGATTGTTGAGCAAACTACATTGTGCCTATTCAAATAACCTGCTCATAATCAATTGGAATATGCCGCATAAATCACTCTTCCAAAGAGAAGTGACCTGTAATTTTGATTTATGCGCATTAAGAAATATTGTATAACGCTGATTCTCTTGCTGTTTGGTGTAGGTGTTGCGCATTCGCAAGAGAGACACACGGAAATCTGTATTGACTTCCGTGTGAACAG
>ERZ824522.1580-NODE-1580-length-14111-cov-4.975100_pt1 | contig 14111 bp, 26 predicted proteins | sample MGYA00519935_ERZ824522 | MGnify/ENA primary metagenome ERZ824522 (study PRJEB31778, sample SAMEA3449160) | human gut metagenome | biome: human gut; feature: human-associated habitat; material: faeces | place: United Kingdom | collected 2010/2012 ...
ACTATTACCATGCTTGCGTTAAGTCCGTCTAATTTATCCGGGTTAGAGGCAAGGCAACGGGCAAAAGAGGTTTTTCCCTTTATGCGGTTATATATGATTTCTCGATTAATTTTGAAGTGTCTAAACTTCGGATCGAGAGACTTTAAAATATTACGTATTTCGTCAAAACAGACTTTCGCTTGATTGTATGAGTTTGCGGCTACATATGTTTGTGCGTTCGCATCACCGAACAACAAATCGTTAATCGAAAGACTCGCTACGCTTGTTGTCTTACTGAATTTACGCGGGACGAATAAAAGAGCTTCACGAATCAAACGTTTGTTTGTGCCGGGCTTGTAAAACGCAAGAATGTTAGAGAACTGAAACACCTGTATCGGAGTCAGTTTGTATCTAGTCTTTCCCTTTGTGCCGGAGAACTTCAAACGCTCGTAAAACGTGACGAACTTCTTAACTTCCTTGATGCGAAATTCGTATTTACTAAGGAATGAAAAGAAGCGACGAACGGCTAGTAACTCATAAAGATTGTGTGCGTTTGGGTTAATAATGCAGCCCTTTATATACACGTTTAATCTTTCGTCCGCCTTACCTAGCTTATATGAATCAACGTCGATATTATGCAAATCGGAGATAACCGACTGCTTTAATGTAATCAGTTTATCTCTAGTCTCCTTCTCCATCGCGATCTATCTTATCTACCTCGTTTATTAAGTCGTTCACCTCGTCATCGTCAGACGCGGACAAAGTTTGTAGTGTCAAGCCAAGTTCCCGCAACTGTTTGCGAGTAACTTCGAGCGCATCAAATAAAACTTTGAAAGCCGGATGCGCCACGAGCTTCTTATTTCCTTCGCGAGAAACTTCCGTAACAAACGAACGTTTCTTCTTTGCTATGTCATTGAGAGCGATCTTAAACGCAATGTAAGAACCTGCACAAAGAGTTATACACAAATCCAAATCAGATGTGTATGTTCCTTGTGAGTTCATCGCGGCGCGAATCTTTTCTTTTATATCGTCTAAATCACTCATTTTTATATGCGTTTTTGCATATATGAAAAGATCGCAAGTATTTGGTAGCGCGGAAGTTCGAGAAGAAAAGCTCACCCCCAATGAGCACCCCCTCATTTCAAAAATTGCTCGCGCGTGTAAAAACAGGGTGAGGTGGGTTTCACGTATAGCGTTAAAAAATAAAAAACCGCCCCCTCTTTACGAGATAAGGCGGAGATACAAAATATAAATAAAGTTGGTTCTACTTTACAGTTTCAGAGTCCTTACCATTGGATAATTGAATAAATTTAAATATTTTATTTACTTCGTCTAAGCATTGCCTATCATATTTATCAGAAGATATCTTTATTATATCATCATAATGTAAATTCGGTGAAGCCGTATACAGTTTCCGCAATGCTAACAACTCTCTATTGATTTTTGCAAGTTCATCTAATATGTAATTCCCTTCTGTTATTTCATTAGGCTTTATAGAGGACGCCTTTAACGTTCTACCAAAACTTTTCAAAAATGGAGAATAATCTGATTCAGTTTGAGAGCGTTCATAAGTAGCCTTTAAACGTTCAGTCAAAGTAGTTTGAAACTCTTTAATATCGTGAAATCTTAATGAAGAAGGATATTGTAAATGTTCTATTACGCCAGTGTCAAAAGAGTAATCGGTTTTTTCGTCTTTTATTATAATAGTAGGTTTATCAAATGCAAGTCTCATACCCAGCTCAAACATTACATTTGGATTCTTAGAACTAACATCACAAATTACAATATCATTATTATAAATATTAGTAACAATTCTATCATGAATTAACCCGATTGCATCATCATCACTAACTAATTGTGAAGCAAATTCCGTCTTGTCTATTGCTTCGGATAAGATTTTATACACGTCTTTCCAGTGTCCTTGTGCATAACCAAGAGTTTCCGCAATAGGCATTATTATTCCACACTTCTTTTTTTCATTAACACCTGTTTGCCCTGCTTCTTTTATTTTTGTTGCTACCATAATATTAAATTTAATAATACTACAAATATAAAAAAGATTCTTGTAAATAATACTGGTTAAATACAAGAATCTTCTACATTTGATATAAAAATAGTCCGATTTATTTCAAAAACTTATCGACAAACCGTTCCGTCGCCCTCCGATTATTCGACTGAATCGCCTCTTTCGAATGACTAAAAGCACACCGATGTATCTCGGAGTGGCACGCATGGCAAAGGCTCTGCAAATTGTTATAATCAAACATTAGCTGCCTCATTCCGAGTTCATGCGGTACGGATTCAACAGGTGTCTTGTGATGCACTTCCGTTGCGAGTGTGCTTAGATCGTTCGCCTCGCACACTTCACAAATCGGATTGTTTCGTAGCTTCTCGGCTCGAAGCTGTTTCCATCGAACCGAGTTAATCATCTTAATGTAATGCGGGTTTCTACTCATAGCGCTTCGATCCGGTCTAGTCCGTTAATAAGTAACCTAATCCGTGCGCAATCTCCATCGCATCGAGTCGATTGCGTCTCCTGCTTATGTATCCGACTCGCACAACCTTTGCAATTCTTTGACGGGCACATTTGTTTATACACTTCGATAGCTTGCCGCCTCGTTTCGTCTCTCTGTATCCGTGCCGCTTCGATTGCGACTTTTCGGATTAAGCCACGCGAGCGAATGCGCTCGTTTGTGGCTTGTTCGATATACTGCTTTACTTTACTCATTTCACCGTGTTATTTTTAGGTTTGTAATTCCACCCGTTTAATTTATATACTTTACGTCTCGCTTCTTCTTGTGTTATCGCATCGTCAATCTTCGTCGCTGATCCGTCCGACTCTCTTTGATAAATATTGAAGTGTCGGAAGCGAGGCGAATAGTAGTACTTTGGTTCATTCTGTACTTGATTCATTTCTTTATTGTTATACTCCAATTATCTCATCATTGATACGAAATATGCTATCACTCACAAAATCGTATATCTTATACATAAGTTCCGGTTCTTCCTTTTTCGGAGAATATACCATTACCCTTTTACCTGTACCTTTCATCCATCCGGCTTCTGTGTTCGCCGATCGACCACAAGGAAGAACCATAACACAGACATCCGCCCACTTCATACCGTTAAAATCCGAATCAAATCCTTTTTGTGCAATCGGATGATTAAGAGCTTCACGATATTGTTCTGTTGTCCAGTTCTGCCAGTTAGGATCTATATCAGACCATTGGAAGCCACCATTACCATGAGGGGGATTCTTAAAATCGTAAACCTCATGTCCTAAATCACGGAGAATATCTACAACGTCCTGTTGAAATACATTTCTCCAACTACTTGCTACATAAATTTTTGCCATAATTTTTTCTTCTTATATTAATTACCTATTTTTGCTAAAAATAAAATTAGTTACCATGAATTTACATGATGCCATTATTCAAGTATTAAAAAAAGCGGGTACTCCACTAAGTTGTCGGGATATAGCAGATATAATCAACAAAGACCAATTGTATAAGAAAAGGGATTTATCTCCTATTAAAGGCGGGCAAATTTCAGCTCGAATAAATCAATATCCATATCTGTTTAAAGTTGATAGAACCAATAAACCAATACTTGTTTCTCTACCTTGATTGTTGATTTGTTGATAATCCTTAAGAATCTTCACTCCATTTTATCCCTTACTTATTGAGTTTGTATCAGTAAAAAGTGTAAAGCCGGAATCTTCGTTCATATATACCTTAGCGCATACATCGCACTATACTCCAGTATACTATTTCTTCAAATACTGCCATGATATTTATTTTATATTTATATATTTGTAAATTCAAAAAATATGATATTAAACAATGAAAAATCAAGTTTTCAATTCTTGGGAGATAATCAATGAAATGACAATCATTAAGAAAGCTGATTGGAGTTTCTTTAAATACAATGGCTCTGGTATTCCTAAAGCAACCAGAAATTATTGGAATATCAATAACTTATCATCCGGAGAGAAACTACATATCATTTTAAATTATAAAGGGGTAGAATATGAATCATATATTGTTATAGATAAAACAAGATTCCAGAGATCACAGATATTTTGGAATTCAGATTTAGGAAATATCTTTAAGCAACTATATCCAAATTACAACAACAAAAATGATTTAGACTACCCGTCATTACAATTCAAGAAAATATCCGACACATATTACATTATATCTTTTGTTAATGAAATAAATGATGATTATCTATTCTTACCACCCAACTATTCAAATATAGAAGGAAGAAAACTATATTTCCAGTCCACACGTTATGAGAGAGACGCCAAATTACGGCAACAAGCTTTGAATATTCATGGATATTCATGTTTTGTATGCGGATTTAACTTCTTTGAAACATATGGAGAAATTGGACGTCAATTTATCCATGTACATCATATAAATCCACTCTCCCAAATTGGTGAACAATCCGTAAATCCAATTACAGATTTAGTTCCTGTATGCCCCAATTGTCATTGTATGATCCATAGAGATAAAAAATATATTTTAACAATTGAAGAATTGAAACAAATACTCAAAATAAATGGAAAATAAATATTCTTCCGCACATATAAGAAGTTCATTATTTTTTCTTTTTTAGTCATTGATAAACTCATCCTCATTTTCCCCTATCTCGTTTTTTACAGGCTTCTTCACCGGAACTCGGATCGCCTTTTCTGTAAACTTACTCGATAGATACTGTTTCGCTTCGATCCAACTTGAAAAGTGCAAATCTGGATCAGTGTAAAGTGACAGGATCGTTTCGTTTAGTTTGTCGAGTGCTCCGTATGAGCTTGAATTTATCGTGCCGTCTAAAGGTGAAAACTTGGCAACTAAGCCGTTATAATTCTCTGAAACAAATCGGTCGATATACTTCCGATTCCGTTCATTTGCTTCGGTCCGCTCTGCGGGAACGTCGTGCAAATAGTTTGTGTTTGATAGTTTTCTAATCATATTAAAATCCTTCTAATCGTTTTTGTCCGTGCATTTCGTCCACCTTGTACTGTGGTAGTTTCCGTTTTGGTTTTACATACTCGAAATGTCGTTCTGCTTCTGATAGATCATAGAACATTTCTTTGATTTCGTCCGGTAATACTTCTTCTTCGTCATCGTCGGGCTTCGGATCAGCAACCCGGAGAAAGCAGCCTAAAATGTACTGCATGATCTCGTATGTACTCTTGAAATGGTAGTCGGTTTTGATCTTGTCCAGTCGCCGCCATTGGTCCAGATCAACGCGAACCGGAATTTTCTTGAAATAGACGAATTTCTTTTTTCTTCTTCGCATAGTTTCATTGTTTTAATTATCTTCTACTAGCTCCGTTCAAGTCCAAAACGTTGAACATCTCGTTTATTCGGTCCGCGATATACGCGCCGTAAATAGTCTGTATTTCCTTGATCGTTAGATTTGTCGTTACATGGGTCATCGCTTCATGTCTCAACTCGTACCGACATTGAAAAATATACTGCATCACGTTCAACTCAGTGCCGAAATACTTCGCCGGGATTGGTTCTCGTCCTAGTTCATCGAAACAAATCATTCGCGGCGCACCGTTGTTGTACGTGTACAACTCTAGCGCATCCTTTCCACGCATTGAAAAGCTATTCGCAATGAAGGAAGCCGAGTCTATCCTAAAACCACCGACTGGATAACCGCCCTTCGCTTTGCCACGTGTGAAATACCCGTATCGGTTTAAAATCTGCATGATAGTACTTTTCCCGGTCCCAATGTCACCCCTCAACAATAGCCCTTTGTTTGTATCTAATTTACCACGTCCTTCTGTATACAAAAAGAGTTGATTCATTAGGTTCTTATTGGAGTCGTCAATCTTAAAACCGGGACAAACGTACTTACAACACGCTTTAAACCATTCCGGGCGTTTCCCTATTTCTATCGGCTCATCATAATACGGTAGTCCGTATGATAGTATCGCCGCTATCGGTAGAGTTTGTTTGCTTCTTGTTTCCATATTCATTTTTATTGTTTTTCAGTTCAAAGAATCCCGCCCAATTATTTGCAATCGCTTCATTTATGATTTGAGATGCAATCGCCGGATTATCTTTGCTCAATTTCACTAATTTGCTGTAACACGCTTTAAGCGACTTTTCCGATTTGTAATTTTCCCGTCTGTCTTTTTTGTATTCAAGCCAAAGAATAAACGTCTCTAAAAACTCGTTAGATATAAAATCAAAATCTCCATGAGAGACTTTAGAGAGTATATTTTCGTTTGGTTTCTGTTTTAGTTTATTATAGTCCGTACTATTGGTAGTACTATTGGTTGTCTTATCTCCCCTCTTATCGGTTGGTTTATCGGGCGTATTATCTACCGTATTATTTACGGTAGTCATTACGGTAGTTTTAAACTCCTTCACAAAAGAATAGGAACTAACAACACGTCTACTTTTACCAGATTTATAATAAATCAATCCTGCGTTTATCAAAGACTCGCGAGCTTTTACAAGTGTTCTCTCGTTCACGTTAAGCGCAAAACAAAGTTCAATGTTCGAGCAATCGAAAACGTCCCTCCAATCTTCGCCGTTACAAATAGCCACTAGTTCGTAAAATAGGGCTTGTTCGGTGGCGGTAAATCTGAAACGTCGTCTCGCTTTTCTCATCTTCTCAGTTAGCGTATATCCGTCTATATTCATCACACTTATAAAGTCTATCGCGCTACATAATAACTACAAATCCTTATCCCTATGGACCGCCCCACTTTAAGGACGGAGCAATAACAAATAAAGTTCTTTTCTTCTCCGCCGTTCCGACACGTCCGGCAATCGCTTTTGTGTACCTGTGTTGTTTTCTTCGCCATTTTATACCTCCTTTATTCTGATTCCATGAACGTAAAGCATGAGCTTCCGTTTGATTATATACTCCTTTGTTCGAACTCCTTTCGTATCCTCAACGACATACTCGCCATCTCGATAATAAACGAAGTCTGCGATATAGTAAACGCCTCGTTCTAGAAGTTCCTTTTTACGCAGCATCTTCCGCACTCCCTGCACTTCATAGAAACGATATTGGGGCGAAATAAGCTCGTATTTTACTTGCTCTTGCAATCCGGTTATAATCCCCTTCTTTTCGAGTAGTTTCAACTCCTTAGCGCGCCGATACTCCTTTTTAGAGTCGTATCCCTCTATCTTTACATTGTTATACTTTGCCATGTCTTTATTTTGGTTTATGAATGTGGATAAGCTCGGATTTGAACCGAGATTTGTCGCAGACCGCTTGCGAACGTCCGTCACGATCGGAACCAATTCCACGCACTAGGGTGGAGCGTTTACCAATTCCGCCACTTATCCGATTTGCCGGGACTTTCACCCGGCTTATTATTAGAATTTAAGAGAATCAGCCGCAAGGGAATCACATTTGTATACATGGTATCCATTGCCCGAAATACTTCTTAAAAAATAGACATTGCCTTTGGCGTCTTTAACCAAATGGTTATTTAATCCATTCCGATCACACGAGAACAGGCAAAGAGCCATTAAAACAAACAGAATCTTTCTCATTTACTTTCTCCCTCCTTTACTCCATATGGGTAGACATCTACAATCGCCGTTTCTTTCAACGAAATCGAAGAATAATCCGCCATCGTTCCTTTCATACCTTCGTCGAGTTTCTTCATTGCGTCGTGAATGTCTGCGGCTTGTACCAGAACATTCGTATAAGTCCGCTTTTCTTTGCCGCTTACTTCGTCCTCCGTAATAAAAGCGAGTCGTCCGGCATACCATTTATCGGAAGAATCTTCTTCGCTCGTAAATATCTCGCTATAATGTGCGCGGGAAATATCGGACACTGTAAACTCACCGGAGATAAACGGAGTCATTTCTTCGGTTATTCGCGCTTCTGCTTCAGTAAAACTTAGCGCATCTACTAAATACGGTTCTGTTACTTTCTTTTGCATTCCGTTTTCCATTACTTTCTCGTAACGGATTTTTGTTAAAAACCAATTGTGCATAATTTCGTGTTTATTAAAGCGTTTATAAAAAATGTGATTAATCGTGTTGTGTTAGTGTTGTGACGGTTATTTCTTTGTCAGTTTGCGTATTTCTTTCCGTAGCTTATAAATCTGATTTTTGATCGGTACGCTGTTTTTCGCATCCGGCTTTAACGTTTCGATCTGTATCTTTAATTCTAGGACCGATTTTGCCTTATCGACACAATCAAGTAAATCCAGACCGGAACGAATAGATTCGTCTATCATTTCACTAGCTAACCGGATACGGTCATAGAGTTTCTTTATATTCTCCACATGATCGGCGCGATTCATTTCAAGTATTCGACCTTCATTTACATAGCCGTCATAAATGACATAATACAATTTGTCTACGTCCGGGCGACCGAGAAAATGACCGAGGAACTGCCAATAATATTCGTCCTTTTCGTCGATGGTATTCCCGAATTGCAAAGATTCGATTTTACCCTGCGACATCGGGCATTTGATTTCGCCTAGAGCGATAACTTTCCCGTCGAATCCATACACATAGAAATCGGGTGAATCTCCGAACCCTTCAAACGGTTCATTGAAAACAATGTCGTAAAAATCGGTTGTACACGACTTGATCTCGTTCATTAATTGACTCCGTACCCACTCAACCGCTAACGGTTCGTTGTCGTGCCCCCAATCAAAAGCCTTTGCACTTCCGTTTTCTCGCATCATCCCGGTCCTACGCTCGTATCGTACTAAATACATCGCATCCAACGCGGCTTTACCGAACGGACATCCTTTGCCCGCTTTCATCAAATCGGGAAGCGTAGAGGCTGTTATTTTGCCACATCTCTTTTCTTTCCATTCAAATTCCTTTTGTTCACTTGATTTCATGTGCTACTAATTCTTTGATTTGTTCTTTTGTTAGTTTGTATTTCATTTGGACTTGCGCAACTGTATAGCCGCCCGCCAATGCGTCTAGAATGTTTTTCCAGATCGCCGATCCAGTTTCAACCGTAGGCAATGAGTTTTCAATTTTCGGGATGAATGGACGAATACGGAGCGAATCAACCTTTTCGCCGAAAGCGTCTACCATCACCGCGCCAATCTGAATTTGCTTGTTTATCCATTCTTCGAAATTCGGTGTTTTGAAAATCTTCGTCATAGTTTTGCAGTTCGTCCGGTTGAGGATCATCGGTTTTACATTCTCGAAGAAGTAAGCAACGAAGCATTCTTCTTTCTTTCCAGACGCACCGACTACCTGTTCTCTTTTCGTTTCACGGATGGTGAGAACTATATCTTTTCCGTCCGGTAGGCTGTAAGCGCCTAGATAGTCATAATTGAATTGAGTTTTCCAATGTGTCATAATCGTGCTGTTTGGTTATTTAAATATTGCTTTCAGTATGGAAACGAGAATAATTACAGTTATCAAAATAGCTATGGGAATCCATAAGGGAGACGTTACCCACCACCAAGACCAATTAATACAATTTGTGAGTTTCAATACAATGAAAACAATAGTAAGAAGCCCGCAAAAACCAATTTCACTACCTTTTGAGTTATTATTTGTACCCATATTCATATACAGTTACCTATACACCGTAAGGTTTTATTGTTTTGTTTAAAAATTATCCGATCCACCTTGATAAAGCGACTCATAACAGCGAGCGCAAACAGTGATTATTTTCGTACCGCGTCTGCCGCGTTCATACGTTTCGACTTCTATCTCGATTTCTTCGCCCGGTTCGATTTCTTCGCCGCAATCTTCGCAAGTTAGAGTATCAGCAGGACATGCGCCTAGCACCGTACACATTCGACAGTTACCGATACATTGATGATTCGCCGCCATGTCTTTTTACGTTTATATAGTTACAGACTAGCACATAGATAATCGTTAGAAACACGATCAGAAGTGCAATGATAAGTTTACCCGGTTTCGGGTCGCCATCTGCGAGGCTGCACGCTAGGAGCATTAAGATGATAGCGATAGGACTTTGTTTGAGTGTTAACATAATGTTTCGTTTTAATTTGGATATTCTTCACTATAAGCGTATCTAAGTACGTCGGACGCTTTACACCTCCATTTACCGTGTTGATGTGCGGTTGGCTTATCAGTTGCGATTTTCCCGCGTCCTACTAAATCCTCCAACCTCCGGCGACCTCCGACGATTTCCGCCGACATATTTTTACTAAAGGTTAGTTCTCTCGTAGCGTCATAAATTCGGTTGATTTCATTCGCTAGTTTCTCATTGTAACGTTCTGCTGTCGTCATTGTAGTCGTGTTAAATAGATTCCTGTTTCGGTTGCTTTCGTTTTGAATAGAGCTAATCCCTTTCTTTTAAGTTGGCTTGCCGTTGCCTTTGCGGTATCTTCTTTGTCTTTATCGAAGAATACTGGATCGCCTACGTTTAAATCAAGTAAGTTCTTTCGTGTTGGTTTGATTGGTGTTGCTTTCATAATTCCTTCGTTTTATTTGTTACTTATTCATTCATTCATTAACTTTGATGCGACAAAGATAGATTTTATTTCGCAATATGCAAAACGTTTTGCGAATTTATTTCTCAAAATGCAAATTATGACCAAAAAAGAAAGATTAGAGGCAATAATAACCCACTATAGCAATGGGAAGCCATCAGTATTTGCGAAACATTTAGGTGTAGCTCCATCAACAATTAGTTCATGGCTATCAAGAGATACGCTTGATTACGATTTAATATTTGCAAAATGCGAAAACATATCATCTGATTGGCTACTTACTGGAAAAGGAGAAATGATAAAAAGTAATCCTAATATTCAAATATTAAATGAACCAAAAGCTGTCGAGAAAACGTTAGACGAACAAGAGGTTCTATTGTATGATGTAACTGCCGCCGCCAATCTACGAACCCTTTTCGACAACAAACGTCAAAACATACTCGGAAAGATAAGCATTCCTAATATGCCGAAATGTGACGGAGCCGTATATGTCAATGGAGATAGTATGTATCCGCTTCTTAAATCGGGCGATATTGTCGTATATAAAGAGACTAGAGATTTCTCGGACGTCATATATGGAGAAATGTATTTAGTTTCTTTCGATCTAGGAGGAGACGACTATTTAGCCGTTAAATACGTAAATCGCTCCGAAAAGGAAGGATACATAAAGCTAGTTAGCTATAATACTCACCACGAGCCTAAAGATATACGAATTGATAAGATTCGAGCTTTAGCGCTTGTTAAATTAAGCATTAGAAAGAATACAATGATTTAAAAACACTAATAACAAAACAAAATGAAAAAGCTATTATACTTTGTGTTTGTATTATCTTTTATGGGATGCAGTAACGAAAATACAGAAATAGAAAATTATATTGATGATAATTCCAATAAAAACGAACCCGAAATTTCTCAATCAGTTAATGGATTTGATTGCTATATTGAGTTTACAGGAAATAAATATATAGTTAAGGCTTATAAAGGAAAAGATCTTAGCTTCACAATATCCGATGAAATCACAGATAGAAAGCAATACATAGATTTACAATATGGGCAAAAAAAGGAAATTATAATATCTAATATTCAAATATATAATATTTTGCAATATAAAGATACATTCTATTTACTTCTCAATTTATCAGACAATGGAGGGATCGTTTTTTGGGGAATAAGAAAATTCTATTCTATTGAGAAAGATGTAATTAATAAGCAAACATTTAACAATATTGTTTTTTTACCTACAATGATGCGCTTTTGGTTTGAAAACAGTCTTTTATTTACTGCTAACTCTACAATCTATCCAGAAGCAAGTATATCCGAATCACGTATTTATGATGGGCAATTTAATCTGATAACAAACCAATATCCATCAGGGAAAGTACTAGATATGTTTCATACTATTAATATTTCAAAAGGATATTACGATATCAATCCCCCTTTCGAATATATCAAAGATAATATCACATACAAAGACATAAGAGAACCGAAAAAGAACTTATGGAAATTTGAGTTTCAGACTTATAATAATGATTTCATCGTCAATGATTGGGATACGTCATATACTTCGAATAACTCAATTTCAGTAACTGCTAATATAACATTTGCGAACGGAGAAAAAGAAAAGCTAGAATTTGAATTAGATAAAGAAACAGGTTATCTTATTGAGTAACCCGAATAATCCCACAACAACATGAAAAACTGGATTAAATCATATTGGAACAACTGTTTGTCGATCGCTGCAATTATATGTAGCGTTGTCGCTATTTGCGTTTCGTTGCCATCCGCGCCGGAATTAGGTATGGACTATATCGGGGCGATAGTAGGGATTTTATCGCTTTTAGTGACGATGTTAATCGGATGGCAGATTTGGAATGTGATTGCAATAGATAAGAAGGTTAAAGATGAAGTGAAGCAAGTCAGCAAATCTTTTGCAAAGGATATAAAAGAAATAAAAGATGAAAGTGAAATTTCTACGAAAAAAATACTATATAAGGCAGAGTATATCGAATTGAAATTTCAGTTATCAAAATATGATCTGCGAGGAATAACAATCTGTTTAAAAGCAATGGTTGAACATGCAATATCTATTAACGAACCATACTTTTTCAGCGATGTTGCCGCAAAGATATTATTATCAAAAGAACAAGCGAGTGTAGTAACAATCTCTAATGGAGTTAGACAGATAGAAGTAAATAATGACTTCTTAGAGATTTCTCAAAATCTTTTAAATCATTTAGCTGCCTCCGATAGATTCACCCCTGCATTATTGAAAATGGTAGATAACTTAAAAAGAGATAATGAGAAGATACGAAAAAATATAGAGAAGAAATAGAGTATTCAAAAAAAAAGACATGATTACAATAGATAAAAAAGATATTATAGTAGCAATACTAATCGCCTCTAATAAATCGCTGACAGACTTAGACGTTTACGATTTAAAAGAGCACAATATAACAATAGATGAATGCGACATGATTTTACGCCAGCTCGAAAAAATGGGACTAATAGATATAAAGAGTAGATATTCGCGACCTAGTGGTTTTGTCGTTGCTATAAATTCCGGCTTACATGAATTTTCGTCGCGTGGAGCATTTAAAGCACAAGAGCTAATACTTTCGACGCAACTTGAAAGATTGGATATAGAGATACAACTTATGAAGTCTCAACTTACACCGGACAAACTCGATCAATTTAGCAAGGTATTTTCTATCTTTAGTTCCGTCTGTAGTATGCTCCCTTATATCAAGGTCGCCCATGGCGAATAGTTCTACCAATCGAAAGATATCGGGATTATCTAAAGTATTGTGCCATACTTCGCGCGAAATATGATCGAGATAAATACGTTCTCCGTTAACCTCGAATGTTCGAGATACGTCTATGATAGTTCTATTTTTGCGAGTTATTGCTCTCTTAAGGATGTATACGGTTTCATCCGTATGTATTCCATCTGAATTATCACTTTGAGTCATAATAGTATTTTTACTATTAGTCGGATAAACTAGAAACAGATAGCGCGATTGTAATAAATAAAAATAGAATGAGAAATAAAAATGAACATAAAAACAGTATTAAAAAATCGTTTTTTACTTCCGCTTGTCGGAGGCTTAAAAAACAATCGTTATAACTAATTAATTATTAACTAGATAGGCACGTTTTTGAATTAATACTGGCAGTGTCGAGGTGATCGGTTCGAGTCCGATACGCTCCACAAAATGAAAAGAGTAACTTATGATAAGTTACTCTTTTTTTTATTTTAAACCTGTGATTGGCTTTGTAGCCAAGCTTCATTAAGACATTTATATTACCCCGAAATGTTTCAAAGCCTTGTAAAGTCCATTATTGTCCACCGTATCAGTGACAAAGTCGGCAACTGACTGAACTTTTTCGGACGCATTTCCCATCGCCACTCCTATTCCGGCAGCCTTCAACATGGGGATATCATTACCGCCATCACCACACGCCATTATTTCAGCAACTTTAATCCTGTAGTAATCGGCAAATAACGAGAGACCAGTTGCCTTGCTTGTCCCTGCGACATTAACATCAGCGAATAAAGGATGCCAGCGCGTTGCGGAAAGACCCGGCAGAAGCGACATCACTTTTTGTTCTGTTTCCTCATCAAAATAAAAACAAAGTTGACAGCATTCTTTTTTATCAAACATCTCTTCGATGTCGACAACCGGCGGAACCGGATGCTCAACAATTCCGG
>ERZ824522.1594-NODE-1594-length-14025-cov-2.316750_pt1 | contig 14025 bp, 8 predicted proteins | sample MGYA00519935_ERZ824522 | MGnify/ENA primary metagenome ERZ824522 (study PRJEB31778, sample SAMEA3449160) | human gut metagenome | biome: human gut; feature: human-associated habitat; material: faeces | place: United Kingdom | collected 2010/2012 ...
TTAATATCGTTGGTATTGCAACGTTTTGGGACGTTCTCAAAAAATGACCGAGGGAAATTATGTGCGACTTTTGGGTGACCCTGCTTGTGCTGTCACCAACCGGTGTGGCCGGCAACTGTGTGAAACCGTCATCACCTTTGCTTGCGAGTGCTCTGTCTCCAGTGAAACCGACGGTACCATTGCGAGGCAGAAACACCCGTTTTCGGTGCTATCTTGGTGCGCAAAGGCGTCGTGGGTTTCACGCAAGCGCGCTGAGGACCCCGCATTGGTGTTGACGGTTTCATCTTGCCGTGCGGCGAGCAGTTTTGGCGCGAAAAAGTTCGCCCCGCGCGGCTTGATGTGGGTGCGAGGCCCCGCACAGCCACACACAGCGCATGCAGAAGCGCCCGGGGCCGTGGCCCCGGGCGCTCCCAGCAACACATGAGCTCCGATAACTACCGGAATAACTTCAGGGCATTGGGCCCGATCATGAACGGCGCCAGGATCATCGACGAGCCAAGACCCACGCCAAAGCCGCCAATCACGTCCGTCACCCAGTGGACGCCCAGGTACAGGCGCGTCACGCAAATAAACACGATGAACGTCAGCGCCGCGGCCCACAGCAGGTAGCGCAGACGCCGACCGACGCGCGTCATCGTCAGCACCAGGACCAGCGACACGATCAGTGCGGTCACCGCCGTCGCGTGACCGGACGGGAACGAATAGCCGTCCTCGGTGATCAGACGGTAGGCCTCTTCCGGGCGCGGACGCGAATCAATGTGCTTAATGATGTAGCCATTGATCCCCGAAAATGCCACGGAACACAGGATGTACAGGGCGTGCATGACCTTCTTGACGAGCCACCACACGAAGGCCGCCACGGCCAGCGCCACTATGACGGCACGCTTGGGGTCGAAGAGCCACGACGCGCCCGTCATGAACGAGTTCATCGCGGGCGTCCGCGACGCGATGAAGTCAGACCACACCGTGGTGTCGATCGACAGGGGACTCGTGATGAATCCGCCCGCGACGGCGACAGCCGCGACGAGGAGAACCCCGATGATCACGGGGGGAGACAGGAGACGACGAGCAATCATAGTGAAATCCTACCGTAGTGTCAGTCGTTGGCGCCGTACTCGTACATCCAGCGCCCAGCCCGGCGCGAAAAGCGCGAACGCTCGCGCATCTGCCCGGTTTCGCCGGTTTCCGTGTCCCGCCACGAGGCCACGAACGTTACGGTGCCCTCCTCGTCGGAAGGACCCCCGGCCTCGGCCCCGAGAATCTGCAGACCCGTCCACTGCGTCCCCTCCACCCAGTACGGGGGAGCGGGGCGCGTGCGTGGGTGCCACGTGCGGAACAGGTAGTCCTCGTCGCGCAGCGCGAACGCTGTGTAGCGCGACCGCATGAGCGCCTCAGCGGTCGGAGCCGCCTCGCCGTCCAGGTAACGCCCGCAGCACTGCGCCAGCATCGCTCCCGACCCGCACGGGCAGGTACGAGGCCGGGGCACGCCAGCGCTCGCAGCGCCGGGGGCAGCGGGGGAGGAGGTCACGCCTGGTCGCCCAGGGAGGCCAGCCAGCGCTCCGCATCCAGGGCCGCACGGCAGCCGGAGCCGGCCGCCGTGATGGCCTGGCGGTACGTGTGGTCCACGGCGTCACCGCACGCGAACACGCCCGCGACGGACGTGCGCGTCGACGGCTCGTCGACCGTGATGTAGCCGGCCTCGTCGAGGGCGACCTGGCCGCGCAGGAAGCCCGTGCGGGGCAGGTGGCCGATCGCGACGAAGACGCCGTCCACGGCGATCTCACGCGTGGAACCATCCACAGTGGAGGCCAGGCGTAGGCCGGTCACGGCCTCGTCGCCCAGGACCTCTTCGACGGTCGCGTTCCACTCGAAGGAGATCTTCGGGTTGTTCAGGGCGCGTTCGGCCATGACGCGCGAGGCGCGCAGGGCGTCGCGGCGGTGCACGACGACGACCTCGGACGCGAAGTTCGTCAGGAAGGTGGCCTCCTCCATCGCGGAGTCGCCGCCGCCGATGACGGCCAGGCGACGATCCTTGAAGAAGAAGCCGTCGCAGGTCGCGCAGTAGGAGACGCCGCGGCCGGAGAACTCTTCCTCGCCGGGCACGTTCATGTGACGGTACTCCGAGCCGGTGGCCAGGATGACAGTGCGCGCGTAGAAGACCTCGTCCTCGGTGGCCACGGCCTTCACGTCACCCTCGAGGTTAACGGCGACGACGTCCTCGTAGCGAACGTCCGCGCCGAACTTCTCGGCCTGCTCGCGCATGTTGTCCATGAGCTCGGGGCCCTGAATGCCCTCCGGGAAACCGGGGAAGTTCTCGACCTCGGTCGTGGTCATGAGCGCGCCACCCGGGGTCAGCTGGCCGGCCAGCACGATGGGGGCGAGGCCGGCGCGGGCCGTGTAGACCGCAGCCGTGTAGCCGGCGGGGCCCGAGCCGACGATGACGACATCGTGGACGGTGGCGCCCTCGGGTACCTCGGCCGACGGGATCTGCACCTCGGCGGTTTCAGCGGTGGTATCGGTGGATTCGGCCGTCACCAGGCCCGGAATCGTCACGAAAGACATGCGTACCCTCCTTCAGGGTTACTGAACTGTAAGTTCGGAGATCCACGCCCAGTTGCGTCCGTCCTGGCCCTTGGGCATGGAGCGGAACTGCAGCGCGATCGAGTCGGTTTCGACGGCCGTGGGTAGTTGAATCGTCGTCGTCGGAGACAACGCCGACATGGCCAGTTCTGTTCCGCCGCGGGGGTTCGCCGGGTCCGTGACGTTACGCACGACAACCTCGCCACCGGTGGTGGCCGGGTCCATGTTGAGCGTCACCGAGGACACGGTGGCCTTCTGCTGGAGCTTGACAACGATCGTCACGGACGTCTCGTCGCGGAACTGGTTGTTGTCGAACCAGCGCGAGGACCAGGATGTCGCCGGGTTCGAGTCGATCATGTTGATCGCACGGTCCGGGTGGTCGCCGTCGTCGTTGTTCCACGATAGGACCTGCACGGAGGAGATCACGGGGGTCGTGGTCGGAGCCGGCGGGGGCGTCGTGGTGAGCGCGGGGCTGGGCTCCTCGTCGGACTGCTGCTGGGAGACGCCGGCGCGCAGGGACTGGGCTAGATCCAGGTCGGTGACCGGTCGGGTGGCCATCCACGGACCCCAGATCGCGCCAAAGAGCACCAGGACGACGCCGAAGATCAGCGCGGGCTTCGTCGGGTCGATGAGCGTGCCGGAGCGCTTGGAGGAGCCCGCCTCGCTTTCCGAGGCCGGGGCGTCCTGCGCGGGAGCGACGGGCATCGGGGGGATGGAGTCCATGACCTCGGTGGCGTCTTCGACCGGGGGAGCGGGAACCGCCTGCACGCGCGGGATCTGATGTGTCGCGGGGCCGTCCGTCAGGGGAGCGGGATGCGGGTAGTCCTCGGGTTTCACTTCGCCGTCGCGCTCGTATCCGCTAGCGGCGGGTGCCGGCGGCGGGGGCGCGAGGGGGAATGCGGGGGCCTCAACCTGGGCGGCGTCCGCCTCATCCGTGACGGGCTCGATGCCGTACTCGGCGAGAGACTCGGGGATCGTCTGCGAAGCTTCCGCGGCTTCCGTGGCGTCGGCGATGTCATCGACGATGGGAGCGGCCACGGCCTCGGTGACCAGAGGGTTCTCGACGGGGGCCTGCGTCGCTGGGCCGAGGGCCGGGACCTCGGCGGGCGCGGGGGCCGGCGGTATGTCGACGAGCTCCTCGGCCTCGTTGGCTGCGGGGGCAGCGGGGGCCGCGGGAGGCGCGGGGATCGGCGAGGCGGAGAGCACCTCGTCAAACGACGGCAGCTTGTCGTCGTCGGTGCGTTCGGGCGTGGGAGCCATCGGTTCCTCCGTCTCGTCGGGTGTGTGTCCCGTCATTATCTCAGCTGGTGCGGGGGTCGGCGTGGAAGACGCTGCCAGGATGTTCACCACAGCACCCGGAACGCGCAGGCGGGTGAGCAGCGGGCGCATCATGACGGCGGATTCGCCGGGCGCGGCGAAGCGCAGGACCAGGAGGTACACGAGGCCGGTCAGCGCGGACACGAGCGAGAGCTTCACGCCGGCCAGGGCCATGCGGCCCAGCGTCGACGAAATCTCGGTGTGGATGCCCATGAGCCACAGGAGGCCAAAGCCCACGAGGCCCGCGACGATCGCCGCGGCCAGGTAGGACGCGTAGGAGCGCAGCAGGCCCGCACGGTCAACGTAGCGGTTCTCGCGCGACACCCATACGACCGCGATGATGCCCTGGGTCAGGCGGCACACGGTCTCGCCGAGGGCAGCCGCGACGACCCACCAGCGGGCGCCGGTCAGGGCATACATCGACCAGCCGACGATCACCTGGAGGATCGTGGGACCGATGCCCATGAGGAACACGGGCTTGACGTCCTCGTAGGCGAAGAAGACGCGCTGGCTCATGAGGACCATGCCGGTCGAGGCCACGCCGGGCATGAGCGAGGCGAGGACGAGGGCGTAGCCGGTCACGGCCTCGGGATCCCCGCCCTTGGCCGCCATCGCGATCTCCATCATGGGGAGGGAACCGGCCATCAGCATGGCTGCGGCGACGAGGGTCAGCGACGTGATCGTGCGCACGCCCAGGTGGTAGTTGTCGGCCACCGCGCGGTCGTCGCCGTCAGCGACGGCACCGGCCATGCGGGTGAAGATCGCGGTCGTCAGCGACACCGTGATGAGCGACTGGGGAACCATGAAGATCATGAACGCCGTCGAGTAGGCGAGAATGCCGACGACGCCGCCCTGAGCGCCGCCCTGGCCGATGAAACCGTCGGCCATCGCGGCCAGGTTGTTCGTGGACAGGACGCCGACCTGGGACACGCCCAGGGTCGCGAACGTCCATCCGGCCACGCGCGGCATCGACCCGAAAGAGGTTCCTCGGAAGTGGAAGTCCGGCTTGAAGGAGACTCCCGCCCGGCGCATCGGCCACAGCAGGCACAGGGCCTGGCAGATGACGCCGAGGGTCGCGGATCCGGCGAGGACCCAGAACTGTGCGCCCGTCAGGTCGCCCGCGGGAATGCCGCCGTCGGGTGCGCCGCCCCAGATAGCGAGGAAAGCGCCGAGGCCCGCGATGCCCACGACGTTGTTGACGACGGGGGCCCACATGTAGGGCCCGAAGATCTCGCGCGCGTTGAGGAGCTCGCCGAGCAGGTTGTACAGGCCGTAGAAGAAGAGCTGCGGCAGGCACAGGAGGGCGAAAAGGATCGCGAGGTTGCGAATGTCCTCGGTGTAGCCGGCGGCCGTGATCATCACCAGGACGGGCGCCAGCACCATCGTCGCGAAGGTGACGAGGAAGAGAAGCGTTCCCGCGAGGGTCAGCAGGCGGTTGACGTAGGTGTCACCGTCGTGGCGGCGCTTGATGGCGCCGACGATCTGCGGGACCAGGACGGCGTCGAAGATGCCGGACGCCAGCAGGTTGAAGACCGTGTTGGGCAGCGTGTTCGCGGTCTGGAAGGCGGCACCGACACCGCCGGCGGTCGCGCCGACCGCGGCGATGAGCATCGCGTTGCGCACGAAGCCAAGGATGCGCGACACCATGGTGCCCGACGCCATGAGCGCCGATGCCCTCAGGATCGATCGGCGAGGCGTGTTCGAGCTCATGGGGTCTCCTTCGTCGTTGCTGTCTCGGTTTCAGTGGTGATGTCTGTCGTGTCGGCGTCGCCGGATGCAGCCTGCGCCTTGCGTGCGGCCCTCTTGCGTAGCGAACGCGTGATGCCGGCCAGGAAGAGCAGGCCGAAGAGCGAGGCGATGACGGCAGTGATCGCGTCCTCCCACCCGGCGCGCATGCGCACGGTCACGGTCTGGGAGTCGTCGAGGATAACGCCGTCGGGCGTGGTGACCTTGTAGGTGACCTCGATGTTGCCGCTGCCGATCGCGCCCACGGGCACCTCGACCGTCGTTGCGCCCTGCGCGGCGAGCGTCTGGGATTGGGCCGGGGTGGCGCGCAGACGCGGGTCGTCGGGCACGAGGGTCACGTCGACGCGTACCGGCCAGGGCAGGTTATTGCGCACGAGGACGGGGAAGTTCGCGGACTTATTAATGAGGTTGACGGCCGAGGACGGCTCGACGGTCACCGCGGAGAGCATGCCCGTGATCTGGGAGGTCATCGCAGTGGCCGCGTCGAGCTGCTCGGAGGGTGTCAGCTGGGCGGATAGGGCGGGCAGAATCTGGGGCGTGACCGATTCGTACACGGCGTTGGGATCGTCGGTCGCGTGGGCGAGCGGGGTGAGCCTGGTCAGGGACGAGGACATGGCCGAGATAGCGGTCTCCGTGTCGGCCTCGAGGACGCCCGCCCCGACGGTCTGGCGGTCGACGTCGGTGGGCTCGCTGGCGGCCATCTCACTGAAGGACATGGCGCTCACCCAGCGCGGCGAGAATAGCGCCTTCGTGCGGTTGGTGAGCCGCTCGTTGATGACGGTTCCGCGCTGGGCCGCAGCGAAAATGGTGCGCGAGGAGGCGGGGCGCTCGCGGGTGATGATCGCGGTGATGGCGGTCAGGGCCTGTTCGGCGTCGAGTTCGTCGCCTCCGGACGCGTTCCACGACAGGATCGCGGCGATGTCGCTCTGCTGGGCGAGGGTGCGCGCGCCCGTTCCGTCCGTCGAGGTCTCGCCGGTGTCGGTGTTGACGTTGACGCGCGCGTAGGACGTGAAGGGAACGTCCTCGGCAGGGGTCAGGGCGCCGAGCGGGGCGATCGTGATCTGGTCCGAGGAGGAGAATCCGGACAGGAACGATGTGCCGAAGGTCGTGTCCGCAGGCCAGGCGACGTTACGCAGGATCGAGGGGCCGGAGTCAGGCGAGGAGGTCGTCGTGGCGGACTGGCCGGGGGTGCTCGCGGATGCGCTCGGCGTGGGCGTGGCGTCGGGTGTCCCGGAGGGGGAGTGGGTGGCCGAGGCCGACGGGCTGGGGGTGGCCGCAGAGTTGGCGGGTGCGACCCACCCAGCCTTGCGCAGCGTGTCGGGGAAGTCGGCCATCGAGCGAGAGGCGCGGTCCCAAAACCCGGCGTTGCCCGACAGCGACAGGGCGCCGAGGTCGGCGTCTCCCTCGGGCAGGGCGATGATCTCGGACAGGAGCGCGGAGACGAAGGCCTCGGACTGGAGGTCACGCGCGCGCTGCGCCGGGTCCGTGGCCGTCGGCGCGGGCGTCGGGGTGGGGGAGGCGCTCGGCGAGGCCGTGGGCGCGCCGGACTGGTCCGATTGCGCGTCGGACTGTCCGGACTGGGCGGGGTCAGCCCCGGACTGGCCCGCGTCGGGCGAAGGGGAAGCCGAGGGGGAAGCCGAGGGGCTCGGCGTGGCCGTGGGCTGCGGGCCGCGAGGGATCAGCAGCGGGTCGACGGCCAGGGTGACGCCGTTGGCGGAGGCGAGGCTGAGGACAGCCGAGCGTTCGCCCTGGTCCTGGGTGGCGCTCGTCGAGGTCCAGGGGATCACGGTGCTCACGTGCGAGGCGGAGACCTGCGCGCCCGAATCCCACACGATGATCGATCGATCCTTGCCCGAGTATTCGCCGGAGGTCGCAGTCACGGTGGTGACGCGCGGGCCCCACTCGTCGGCATCGGTGAGAGGCAGCGAGGACGTGGGAACACGGATCTCGAAGGAGGTCGTGGCTCCTCGGGCGATGTCCGTGAGCGAGGAGGAGGCCGCGTGGGTGGCGTCCGGCTCGTCATCGGAGAGGGCGGTCGTCAGTGCGGGGACGGAGATCGGCGTCTCGTTGGCGACGAACACCTCGAGGGAGATGTTCGCGAGCGTCGTCGGTGAATCATTACGGACCGTCCCGGAGATAACGATTTCTTTTTCATCCGTGATGATTCGAGGCGACAGCGAGTTAATGGACACGGAAAGCCCAGAATCCTCTGAAACCGTACCCATGACGGCGGGACGCGACTCGTCCGACTGCGAGGTCACGGTGGGCAGCGGGGCGGCCCCGGCCTCGTTCAGACCGAGGCCGAAGGGAAGAGCCATCGCCGCGCACAGGACGCCAGCCGTGAGCGCGCGCCTAGTCACGGCCATCCCGATACAGCAGGTCAAGGGCGATGCGAACGATGCGGCGCTCGTTGGGGTAGGCCAGCTGGCGCGACACGTCGCGCAGCGGCACCCACGCGGCCTCCTCGGCCTCGTGATCCGGATCCCCATCGACGGAGATCGTGCCGGACTCATACCCCATCAGATAGTGGTGGACGACCTTGTGAACGCGGCGGTCGTTGCCGGAGAACCAGTAGTCGATCGACGCGAGGTGGCGGATGATGCGCCCGTGGATGCCGGTTTCCTCGGCGACCTCGCGCAGCGCGGCCTGCTGGGGGGTCTCGGAACCCTCGAGGTGGCCCTTGGGCAGGCACCACTCGATGCGACCCGCTCGATTGCGTCGCGCGATCAACGCCGCATAGGGAATTCCGTCACGCACGTCGACGACAATGCCGCCCGCGCTAGTTTCCGCGGAAATCGGCAGGTGAGAGCGGCCAGCGCGCACAGAAGCGGACCGACGCGGGGGTCGGGGCACCCCGCCTCGGCGGTCAACTGGACGTGCAGGCATGACTCCACTTTAGCCGGTACGCGGCCCCCGGTAGTCGGCCAGGGTGCTTTCCTGGCATGCTTAAGGGCGATGAGTACCCAGTCAACTTCCCCGAATAACGGCCCCGTGACCGCGCAAAACGCCGGAACGACGGACATTCCTACCCTCATGGCGAACGCCACGAGGACCTTTGCAGCGCTCCCGCCCGCGATTATGGAACTCGGCACGATTTTTCACGAGGCCGGGGAGGAGCTCGCGCTCGTCGGCGGGCCCGTGCGCGACGCGTTCCTGGGAGTGACTCCGCACGACTTCGATATGACGACCTCCGCGCGCCCCGAGCGCACCGAGGAGCTCCTGGCGACGTGGGGCAACGCGACCTGGGACATCGGCAAGGAGTTCGGCACGATCGGCGGTCGTCGCGGCGACCTGGTCGTCGAGGTGACGACCTACCGCACCGACGAGTACGAGATCGGCTCGCGCAAGCCCGAGGTGACCTTCGGCGACACGCTCGAAGGCGACCTGACGCGCCGTGACTTCACGGTCAACGCGATGGCGATGCGCCTGCCGCAGATGGCCCTCGTCGACCCGTGCGGCGGCCTGGCCGACCTCGCGGATGGCAACCTGCGCACCCCCGTGTCCGCCGAGCAGTCCTTCGACGACGACCCGCTGCGCATCATGCGCGCCGCGCGTTTCTCGGCGCAGCTGGGCCTCGACGTCGACATGGACGTCATGAACGCGATGGAGACCATGGCCTCGCGCCTGGAGATCGTCTCCGCCGAGCGCATCCGCGCCGAGCTTGAGCGCCTCATCATCTCGCCCTACCCGCGCCGAGGCATCGAGCTGATGGTGCACACGGGCGTTGCCGACATCGTCCTACCCGAGGTCGCCGGCCTCGTCTCCACTGTGGACGAGCACAAGCGCCACAAGGACGTCTACGAGCACACCCTCACCGTCGTCGAGCAGGCGATGGACCTGGAGACCGGCCCGGATGGTCCGGTTCCTGCCCCCGACTTCATCCTGCGCTTCGCCGCCCTCATGCACGACGTCGGCAAGCCGGCAACCCGCCGCTTCGAGCCGAACGGCACCGTGTCCTTCCACCACCACGAGATCGTGGGCGCGAAGATGACGCGCAAGCGCATGAAGGCCCTGCACTTCGACAAGGCGACGATCGAGGCCGTCTCCAACCTGGTCGCGCTGCACCTGCGCTTCCACGGCTACGGCGAGGCCGCCTGGTCCGACTCGGCGGTACGCCGCTACGTGGCCGACGCGGGCGACCTCCTCGAGCGCCTCCACCGCCTGACGCGCGCGGACTGCACGACCCGCAACCGCCGCAAGGCCAACTACCTGTCGGCCGCCTACGACGACCTTGAGGCACGCATCGCCGCCCTGCGCGAGCAGGAGGAGCTCGACGCGATCCGCCCCGACCTCGACGGCGACCAGATCATGGAGATCCTCGGGCTGCGCCCCTCGCGCGCCGTGAAGATCGCCCGCGACTACCTCCTCGAGCTGCGCATGGAGCGCGGGCCGCTGGGCGAGGAGGCCGCCCGTCAGGCGCTTCTCGACTGGTGGGCATCGGACGACGTGCGCGCCCTCGCCGAGGAGTACCAGGAGCAGCAGGCCCACTGGGAGGCCAAGGTCGCGGAAAAGAAGGCCCGAAAGGCCGCCGCGAAGGCCGCGCGCGAAGCCCAGGGGCAGTGAGACGAGGCGCGGGGCGACAATCGTCACGCCCGCGCACGGTGCGGTCCCTGTCATGCCGCCGTACTCTGGGAATAATTCAACTTTTTGTTAGGAGAGTTATCGCATGAGCACGTTCACCCCCGAGAAGGCATCGGCCGACATCGGCGTGTACGGCCTGGGAGTCATGGGCGCAAACCTCGCCCGCAACCTGGCCCGCAACGGCTACGCGACCGCCGTCTTCAACAGGACCCCGGCTCGCACCGAGAAGCTCATGGCGGAGCACGGCGACGAAGCGACCTTCGTTCCCGCGTCCACGCTGGAAGACTTCGTCGCGTCCCTGCGCGCGCCCCGCGTCGCCATCATGATGGTCCAGGCCGGCCCCTCGACGGACGCCGTCATGGGCCAGCTCGCCGACCTCATGGACGAGGGCGACATCATCGTCGACTGCGGTAACTCCCTGTTCACCGACACGATCCGCCGCGAGAAGTGGGCCGCCGAGCGCGGCCTGCACTTCGTGGGCGCGGGCGTCTCCGGCGGCGAGGAGGGCGCCCTGTGGGGTCCCTCCATCATGCCCGGCGGCAGCCCGGCCTCGTACGACCGCCTCGGCCCCATGTTCGAGGCCATCGCCGCCACCTACGACGGCGTCCCCTGCAGCACGTACATTGGCGCGAACGGCGCCGGCCACTTCGTGAAGATGGTGCACAACGGCATCGAGTATGCCGACATGCAGGTCATCGCCGAGGCCTACACCCTCCTGCGTGAGGGCCTGGGCGCCACGCCGGCGCAGATCGCCGACATTTTCGCCGCCTGGAACGAGGGCGAGCTCAACTCCTACCTCATGGAGATCACCGTCGAGGTCCTGCGCCAGGTGGACGCCGAAACCGGCAAGCCCCTCGTCGACCTCATCGTGGACGCCGCCTCGCAGAAGGGCACGGGCAAGTGGACGGTGCAGACCGCCCTCGACCTGGCCGTCCCCGTCACCGCGATCGGCGAGGCGACCTTCGCGCGCGGCGCGTCCTCCGAGCCCGCCCAGCGCGCGGCCGGCCAGGCGCTCGCGGGCAACGCTAGCGCCCTCGTCATCGAGTCGGACGAGGCCCGTGCCGCCTTCATTGAGGACGTACGCCAGGCGCTGTTTGCCTCCAAGATCGTCGCCTACTCGCAGGGCTTCGACGAGATCGAGGCCGGCGCGAAGGAATACGACTGGGACATCGACAAGGGCGCCCTGGCTCGCATCTGGCGCGCGGGCTGCATCATCCGCGCGGCCTTCCTCGACGACATCACCCGCGCCTACGAGGCCGACCCCGACCTGCCGCTGCTGCTGGCCGCCGAGCCCTTTGCGACCCGCTTCCAGGAGTGCACGCCCGCGCTGCGTCGCGTCGTGGCCCAGGCGGCCCTCGCCGGCGTTCCGATCCCGGTGTTCGCCTCGTCCCTGGCCTACTTCGACCAGATCCGCGCGACGCGCCTGCCGGCGGCCCTCATCCAGGGGCAGCGTGACTTCTTCGGCTCCCACACCTACCACCGGGTAGACAAGGAGGGCGTCTTCCACACCCTGTGGGCTGTCGATGGTCGTCCCGAGGAACAGTGGTCCTGATCTGAGACTGCGGCGCGAGCCGTACAAAGGGGGTGGGTGCGCGGCACCCACCCCCTTTGTGTTGCAGCCCATACTTTGGGGTTCTTTCAGGAAACCCGGTTAATCTAGGGGTATACCAATCCGCTGAAAGGGCGAATACGTGGCTACTAACAACGGACAGTCTGACTGGAACGATATCATCGAGCCTGGCGGCTCCGGCACGTCAGGGCGGGACTCGCTGCCCTCGCGACGGGCGGCGCGCGCCGGCTCCGGATCGCATGCATCCCGGAAGGCTGCCAAGGCCTCGTCGGCAGGTAAGAAGGGTCCGGCGAAGAAGAAGCACCGGTGGGCCAAGCGCATCGGCTTCTCAATTCTGACCGTCTTCCTGGGCGTGTTCATCGCCGGCATGGCCGTGTTCCTGTACCTCTACAACACGCTGGCCGTGCCTGCGCCGGACGACCTGGCGCTCGCGCAGAAGACCACGGTCTACTACGCCGACGGCACGACCGAGATGGGCACCCTGGGTGAGATCAATCGTCAGATTATCGACACGACGACGCTGCCCGACTACGTCTCCAAGACGATCGTGGCCTCCGAGGACCGCACGTTCTACACGAACAACGGCGTCGACCTCAAGGGCATCTTCCGTGCGCTCGTGAACAACCTGCGCGGCGGAGCCCGCCAGGGTGGTTCGACGCTGACCCAGCAGTACGTGGAGCGCTACTACATCGGCGAGACCACGTCCTACACGGGCAAGCTCAAGGAAGCCGTCCTGGCCATCAAGATCAACCGTGAGAAGTCCAAGGACGAGGTCATCGGCGCCTACATGAACACGATCTACTTCGGTCGTGGCGCGTACGGCATCGACGCCGCCGCCCAGGCGTACTTCGGCCACGGTGCCCACGAGCTGACGCTGTCCGAGTCGGCGCTCCTCGCGGCCGTCATCCCCGCGCCCTCCGCGTGGGACCCCGCCGTCAACCCCGATAAGGCGAAGGAGCGCTGGGAGCGTGACCTGAACCTCATGGTTGAGGACGGCTGGATCACGCAGGCCGAGAGGGACGCTGCGGTGTTCCCCGAGACGATTGACCCCGACACGCTCAATAGCGCGTCGATGACGGGCACGAACGGCTACCTGATGGCTCAGGTCAAGCAGGAGCTGATCGCCTCCGGCCAGTTCGACGAGGACAAGATTAGCCAGGGTGGTCTGCGCATCACCTCCACGATCGTCAAGGAGCACCAGGAGCAGGCCGTCGCGGCCGCCGAGGGCATGAACGAGGTCGAGGGCTGGGATCCGACGCACCAGCACGTGGCCCTGTCCTCCATGGACCCGACCACTGGCGAGATCCTCGCCGAGTACGCGGGCGCGGATTACGAGAAGCGCCAGCAGAACGCCGTCACGCAGGACATCGCGATGGCCGGCTCGTCCTTCAAGCCCTTCGCCCTGCTGGCGAACGCGCGCCTGGGTGGCACGGTCTACGACACCTACTCGGGCAAGTCCCCGCAGTATTTCCGAGGCATGGGCACCCCCGTCTACAACGACGGCGGCTACTCCTTCGGTAACGTCACCCTCGTGAAGGCGACCGCCTACTCGATGAACACGGTGTTTGTGGGCCTCAACGACGATGTCGAGCCGGAGAACACGCTCAAGGCCGCCATCGACGCGGGCATCCCCGAGGATACGGTCGGCCTGAACGATGAGCTCCTCAACGTCCTGGGGCCCTCCTCGCCGCACAACATCGACCTGACGACCGCCTACTCGACGATCGCGAACGGTGGTGAGCGCGTCACCGCCCACATCGTCAAGAAGGTTGAGGACTCGAACGGCAAGCTGCTCTACAGCGGCGACGTGGCTCCCAAGCGTGTCTTCGAGGTCGAGGAAGTCTCCTCGATCATGCCGGCCCTCGAGGCCGTCACGAAGGGCGAGGGCACCGCCGCCAACGTTGATTCCGCGATCGCGCGACTGACGACGGCCGGCAAGACCGGTACCTCCTCGGACCAGCTTTCTGCGCAGTTCGTGGGCTTCGTGCCCGGCATGGTGACCGCCGTGTCGATGTACCAGTCCGACGACGCTGGTAACTCGGTGCCCCTGGATGACGTGGGCGGCCTCGATCAGTTCCACGGCGGCGACTGGCCGGTCGATGTGTGGATCGACTACATGAAGCCGGCGACCGCGAACCTGCCGGGCGACGACTTCCCCTGGAAGGTTGAGTCCAACCGCAAGGTCCACAACAACGCGCCGACGCCCGCCCCGAGCGCGACGACTGAGGCTC
>ERZ824522.1599-NODE-1599-length-13980-cov-2.929910_pt1 | contig 13980 bp, 7 predicted proteins | sample MGYA00519935_ERZ824522 | MGnify/ENA primary metagenome ERZ824522 (study PRJEB31778, sample SAMEA3449160) | human gut metagenome | biome: human gut; feature: human-associated habitat; material: faeces | place: United Kingdom | collected 2010/2012 ...
TGCCACCGGCCGCCGAAAAAGACCGGATAACACCGGGAAATATCCAGATAGAGGGCGACATCCCCCGGCTGCTCCATATGGATCACGGTCACCACCAGGCCCTGCATGGTGGCGGGATTGCAGTTTTTATACCCTTCAGCGTCCAGCATCATGGAACGGGTATCCACCACGAAACTGACCTCCGGCGGACTGACCAAGCGCAGGCGGGACACCCGGGCGGGCAGCAGCGGCTCCTCCGTCAGAGGCGGGATATCCCGGGCAAACAGCACGGCCGTGTCCCGGGGGGTGGGGACGGCGGGCGTCCAGCGGACGGGATCGGGGTGGTAGCCGGGGGCGGAGAAATCCTCCCAGCGGGACATGTCCAGGTGCTCGGTAAAAGCCTGCTGGGGACAGTCTCGCTCGACCTCAACCTGATCCCGCATGTGCTGCTGGGCGGCGGGACCGGTTCGGGCAAGTCCAGCGCCGCACAGGGGGCTGTGAGGAATTCCGGGCCGGTGCCGATTTCCAGGCGGCGCTCCCCGCCCTGCACGATAGCCTGAAGCCACAAGCCCGGCTCCCCGAACTGATGCTGCATGGTGCCCACGCCCCAGTAATGCACCAGCACGCCGATGACGTTTTTGCCACATCGCAGGCAGGGGGCGATGTCGTAGGTGTCGTAGGGGATATGGGCCTGGAAATACTTCATCGGCCCGCTGCCCAGGCGGACACCATTGACAAACAGGGTGTAGCGGGTATCGGCGGTGATATGCAAAGACGCCGTTTCCGGCGGAAAATCCAGCGTGAATTCCCGGCGGAACATCTGCCAGACATTGCGCCGGGCAAAGGGAGGGGCCGCCCAGATGAAGGGGGCCGGCTGTGTGATACGCATACCGTTCTAGTCCTTTCTTGCAGAGGCGACGTCCCTCGCACGGGCGGCCGCCGGCTATATTCCCATCTTACAAGAAAGCCGAAGGCATCTCAACAGGCTATCTTGCCATTCGCAGTGCACTTTTTGCAGTGTTTGGATATGTCCTCCGTATTTATTGGATACAGCTCGGCATTTTTTGAACAATACCACCACGATCTTGCCAAGTGGCAGAAAATGCATTGAGTTTGATAAGAACGGTCTGCTATACTGAGAGCATGACGGGAGGGATCCGATCGGCCGGGACGCCGGGCGGCGGATTTCTTCCTCCAAAAAAATCGATCCGGCATATTTTGTTCTGAGAACCGGCGTTCTCGACAGAGAAAGGAAGGATTGCAATGACAAGGCTCAAAAAGGCACTGTCGGTCGTGGCCGCGGCCTCCCTGATGGCCAGCGCCCTGCTGATAGCGCCGCCCTTCGGCTCGGCGGCGGACATCACCGGCGAGGACGGCTACACCTGGAAGGTGGAAGCGGATAACCCGGAGGGCCGGGTGACCGGCTCGGCCGCCGACGGATACACCGTCACGCTGGACAAGGAAAAACAATCGGCTCAGCTGCAGGTTGTGTTCCCGAATCTGCTGGAACAGGCGTTTTCGCTGAACACGAAAATATCCTATTTTGGTGGACAGCTATGGACAGGGATTGAATTCACTTCCGCAGACGGAACGCTCACGAAAAAGCTGGAACTGGTTTCCGAGCCCGGAGCCGGGCAGCCCAATCAGGTCATCTTTTATGCGGAAGGTACGGAAGTGCAGGAACGGGTAAATTATGCCCACATTTTCCAGACGGATGACACCCCCCGCCCTGTGGGGTTGTCCTTTGTCCAGAAAAATGGCCACTGGTATTTGAAGCTTACCTGCGCGTCGGGTATGGAGATCGTGCTGGACGGTGCGGGCGGAAAATTCAACTTTGACGACTTTGTCGGCAAAGGCGCCCGGATCACCCTGTTGGGGCGGGCCAACGCCACCGTGGTTTATACCTTTACCAGCCAATTTCTGCAAAACCTGAATAAGACCGGCGAATGGAAGGTCACCGCGCCGGGCAAGGCCCCGGAGGTCACGGGCAGCGCGGCGGAGGGGTACCGCTTCACCCTATCCTCCAACGCTTCCATGGCGCAATTCAATTACGGCTTTACGGACATCACCAAGGAAGAGCTGGTTTATGCGCCGGTTCTCAGTAAGGAATTTATGGAAGCGCGCACCTCCAACTTTACTTCGGTGCTGTCCTTCTCCACCAACCCGGACGCGGCGATGAATCCTGCCGGACAGGACGACGTGATTCAAATCCGGCCCACATACGTAGCCGGCTCGAAAAATGTCCACCGCGTAGCCAACATGCCCAGCGGCCCCTCCCCCACGCTGGAGGCCTGGGGCTGCGGATATTTCGGTATCGATGATAACTTCAATCCGATTTACGATCCCAAAAAAGGCGGCAACGTCATCAGCTTTGTCAACGAACCCGGTATCGACGGGCAGAATCACTGGTATTTAAAAATTTTTGTTCCCCGCGTGGGAGGCTGGACGGCGAAAATCAAGGCCAGCGGCACCCCCACCGCCGAACAGCTGGCGCAGGACGCGCATCTGCAGTTTGACCGCTTTGTCGGCAAACCGGTTTACGTCTCCTTCGGCGCCGATTCCTCCGCCACCTCCATTTCCTACTGGATGAAAAGCGAGACGGCGGCCAAGGCGGCAGCCGACAACGCGGCGGCTATCGGCGAAGCCGGTACAGCCATCGATAGCCTGCCCGAGACGGACGCCCTCGCCCTGACGGATAAGGCGGCGCTGACGGCCGCCGCCGGCAAAGTCGACGCCCTGGGAGCCAGCCGGGTGTTCCTGAAAAACGCGCAGCTGGTCAAGCTCGCGGCGCTGGAAAGCCGGATGGCGGAACTGGAAATCCAGAAGCAGGTCGACGATGTGCAAGCCCTCATTGACGCCATTCCCGTCACCGCCGACGAATTGACCGCCGAGAACTACGCCACGTATAAGCAGGTCATTGTCGACGCCCAGACGGCCTACAGCGCGCTTGGCGATCTGGCCGCCCGGGTGGATGAGGCCAAAGCCGCCAAGCTGGCGGCTCTGTCCCAGAAGCTGAGCGATTTGGACGCGGCCTATCAGGCCAACAAGCAGGCGGCCGAGGCCTTTGACGCCACAGTGACCGCCTTGGGTAAGCCAGAGGATATTACCGTAGCCAATTACACCGCCAAGAAGGCCGCCGCCGAGGCCGCCCGCGCCGCTTACAGCGCGATGACCCCCGAGGTGTCCGCGCTGGTGAATCCTCTGAGCCTGACCGCTTTGAAGGCCGTGGAGGACCGGCTGCCCGCCGTCAAAAAGGCAGTGGACGCCGACGCGGCCATCAAGGCGCTGCCCGCCGCTGACGCCGTCACCCTGCAGAACGAGGAAGCCATCCAGGCCGCCCGCGCCGCTTACGACGCCTTGGAGGCGGACAAGAGCCTGATCGCCGCTGAGACCCTTCAACGCCTCACAGACGCTGAAGCGCGGATTCCGCAGCTGAAGGCCGACGCGGCCGCGGCGCTGATTGGCGCGCTGCCGGCCACCGGCGCCATCACCCTGCAGGACGAAGCGGCGGTCAAGGCCGCCCGCGCCGCCTATAACGCGCTGCCGGATAAAGCCTTGGTGGCCGCCGAGACCCTGAAAAAGCTGACCGACGCCGAGGCGAAAATTGCCGAGCTGAAGCTGGACGCGGCGGGCGACTGGTATGTCAACGACGACGACAAGGTCAAATACACCGGCAGCGAGGCCGAGGGCTGGCAGTTCGAGGACTGCCGCGGAAAAGGCTCGCTCTGGGCCACCACCACCAAGGACTACGACATGACCAAGGACGTCATCACCTGGGCGGGGGCCACCGCCGGAGACAGCGGATGGTTCACCCTGTCCCTAACCACCGATCCGAACACCGGCCTATATCCGGCGCCGGGCGCGAAGAACGGCCTGTTCTTTATCTTAACGCCCCAGGCGGGCAATACCCTAATCGTCCAGTGCTGGACGCAGGTGGGCGACAAGATGGAGGCTGTGACCATCGCCAGCGACGACCCCGCCAGCCTGGAAAACGGCAAGCTGACCAATTTCAACCTGGACGGCACCCACACCTATTCCTTTGTCAAGCAGGACGGCCATTGGTATCTGAAAATCGACAGCCATCTGTTCACCGGCCGCGCCTTCGACAACTTCGACGCGTATATGGAGGCCAACGCCGCGAAAACCAAGGTGCGCATCGGCGGCAACAACGGCTTCCGCACCAATGGCATCCAGATCGCCAACATGGAGCAGAGCGGCGACTGGTGGTTCTCGGTGCTTATGGGCTCCGCCACCGAGGGCAGCGCGGAGGACGGCTACAAGCTGAGTGTGCCGGCCGGCGCGTATGCGCAGTACAACCTGCCCATCAAGAACCTGGAAAACAATCCGGTCTACATCAACTTCAACGCCAATCTGGAGGGCAAAACCAACTGGGCGCCGGAATTCGCCTTTGTCACCGGGCCCAACGTCGATCGCAAGCCGACACCCGGCCAGGGCGTGGCCATCCGGCTGGTGGATAAGCCCGAAGCCGATCCCGGTAACACCCACATTCTGGCCTGGGCCGGAACGGAATGGAAAACGCTGACGGCGGTGCCCGCCTGCGGCGGCAAGGATCTGACCATCTCGGTCATCGAAGATGGGGTACAGGGCCACTGGTATCTCCAGGTGGCGGGCAAGATCCTTTCCTCCTCCGACCCCGAAATCGACAAATACCTGCAGATGGACAACATGGTGAAGGGCAAGGACGCCTACTTCCGGGTGGCCTCCGCCTCTGAGAACGGCATCAATCCCACCGTCGCCTTTGCCGAGAAAAAGGCTGAAGAGCCTGAGGAAACCGCCACCGATAAGTTCCTGGCGCTGCTCAACGAGCATTACGACGCCGCTTCGGCGGGCGACAAGGACGCCCTGACCCTGTTGGCCAAGGCCTGGAACGCGCTGGACTACTTCACCCAGATGGATGTGGAGGCCCGGCTGCTGGACACCGATGAGGGCGCTTACGAACTGCTGCAAATCATCAAGGCCTACACGGTGGATGACGAGACCAGTTCCGGCGGGAACGACGACGAAAACAGTATTCCCGACACCGGTTCGGCCCTGCCTGCGGCGGTGCTGCTGCTCACGGCCCTGTCGGCTGGGACGCTGCTTCTGCTGCGGAAACGGAAATAAACAAAAAACCACCCGGCCCCGGAGGACGTCCTCCGGGGCCGGGTGGTTTCTATGCGTAAAAAAGAGCCGCCGTTTTGAAGGAACGGCGGCCCCTACGAGAGGTTTAGGCTTCCTCCGCGCTGCCGAAGAACTGGGCGCGGAACTGGTTGGGCGAGATACCCGTGTGCTTTTTGAAGATGCGGGAGAAGTTATTGGCGTTGCCGAAGCCGCATTCCTGGGCAATCTCCTTGACCGCCCGCCCCTGGGCGAGCATGTTCTTGGACTTATTCAGCCGGTATTTCACCAGGTAATCATACGGAGAGGTGCCGTAATAATCCTTGAACAGCCGGGTGAAGTAGAACACCGATACAAACTCGTTTTTCGCCAGGTCGTTGATATTGATTTTCTCCATGTAATGGCCGCGCATATATTTGGCGGCTTTTTCGATAAGCTCCATATGGGGCCGGATAATGGCCGCCTGGGAGCGGAGCTGGATCATTTCGGTCAGCATGTTGGACACGTGATTGGACAAAATGTAGGGGGAATTGGCGCCGAAATGCCGCATCTCCCAGAAAATCTCGTCAATGCGCCGCTCGATATCGCTTTCGGGGAAGGCGATGAAGCCCAGGGCCTTGTCCGCTACCCGGCGGGATTTCTCGTCCACCTCGAAATGGATATGCTTATAGTCCCAGCATTCCCCTTTGGGAACCCGGTAGACGTGGGGCGCCCGGCAGTCCATCAGCAGCACGGTACCCTTGGTGCAGTCATACCGGTGGCTGCCGGTCTCCACCTGGCAGTGGCCCGAGCAGGTCAGGATCAGCTGGTAGCTGTCCAGCTGGCTGCGGCGGGTAAAATACTTATCCCCCACCTCATAATGGGCGCCGCCGGTGACGGAGAAGGGCATCGCCATTTCTTCCTCGCCCGGCGTATGGAACAGCACCGGATTCTCACCGCCGGTCCCCTGCAGCTGGCGCACCTGCTCCATAATGTTATAGGTATCCCCGTCGTCGCAGAACAGAAAATCGATCCGCTTGTAATCCATGCAGAATGCAGTCGTTACCGTCTCTGGCATCAGGTTCACCCCTCGGCGTTGTTCCATGGTCTACCCCCATTATACGCCATACGGCACATTTTGCAAGTGCAAAACCGGCCGGTTTGGTTTATATTCCCGTAAAAGGCCCGTTAAATTCTGGATATTTGCTCTCATTCAAAATACACATAGGGCCGATCTTGCTCGGCAATTTGGAAATTAGCCGGGCAGAGACGGCAGTTGTTGAACCGGATATCTTCCAGATGATAGGGCCGGGCGCCGCCGTCCCCCTGCCGTTGGCTTTCCAGATGGAAGTACAGCGCCTCCTCGTCGTCACAGACAAAGCGGCAGCCGGTGAAATGCACCCCCTGCGGCACCGGGCCCTCATAGGGGGAAAACAGGTCGATCCACATCCGGGCCACGTAGAAATAGCTGTTCCGGATTTCGATGGGACCCCGAAAGCGGAAGGTGCCCCGGAAGTCGCAGCCCTCGATGACCGAGCCGGGCGCCACCATGGAATCGAAGCAGGCCTTCACGTGCTCGCCCGCCCGCACGCCGGGCAGCGGCTCGGTTAGCAGGATCCGGTTGTGCTCCCCCTCCTGCCGGATGACCCGGCGCACAGCGGTGGAGCCGATGAGCGCGCCGGTATCCTCGTTGATAACGGTCAGGGTATCGCCGGGCTTCAGTGGGACGTAGGGGCCGTGGGTCTCCCCCCACAGAAGGTCGATGTCGTCGTCGGCATACACGTCCTGCACGTTCAGCATGGAGGCGGAGATGTTGAAAATATCATCAAACAGGCCGCTGGCCCGGCAGTCTTCCCAGATATACCGGCCTCGGTTTTCCTTGACGTGGAACCCGTCCCGCCAGCCCACGATAGGCAGATCCGAGCCCGGCCGCGGCTCTATATGCACCCGCTGGAAGCGGATCTCCCCCTCGTTACGGAACAGGGCGAACATAAAGCGGGCGGCGCTCCAGATCCGGCAGTCCCGCATCTGAAAATCGGTGTTGCCCACAATGGAGAAGGCCCGTTCGATCCGGTGACCGATGCCCGGCATGGGCAAGATGATCCGCGTGGATTCCAGCAAATCCAGACGCGACATGGTGGCCGCGTCCTCTTTTTTGAACCGCACCCGGTACCGGTTGGCGGCCGCGTCCAGCGTGTCGTAGCCATCCAGGAACATGTGCCACCGGCCGTCGGGCCGATCCAGTACCCCGAATAGGCCGAAGGGCCGCCCGTCGTGGGAGCCCTCGATGCCGAGGCTCCGGTCGGTCACCACCTCCGCGCAGCCCGCTTCCCGGTCGACAGCCAGGGTGCGCGCGCCGGCGAAAGGCTGGACGCGGTAGTCGAAATTCAGCCCCTCCAGCGTCACCCGCTCGGTATTGTTGATGTTGCAGTAAAACAGGGGCGCCTCCAGCAGCAGGGTCGTGTTATTTCCCCGGATGGTCAGGCCCCGAACCCCGTCCAGGGCGATGGCCGCCGTCTTATCCTCTCCGGCCGCGCTTGCCATGGCGCCGGAGGCACCGCAGTCCGTCGCGGCGGCAGTCCCCCGCCGCGCGAGATAATACACGCCGTCCTTCTTCAGCTCCAGGATGCTGTCCGGCACGGCGGCAGCCGCATCCAGGGCCTGCCAGAAGGCCGCCGCATCGTTGGTGCTCCCGTCGGCCAGCGCGCCGAACGCCTCCGGCCGGAAAATCTGTCTGTCCATACCTCTCCCCGTCTCTTTCTCCCCATGCGCATAAACGCTCCCGCCCCTGCCCGTTCAGGGGTTCAGGGACGGGAGCGTTTTGTCCCGCATGGTTATTTCCCGTTATTCTTCATCCACACGCGATAGCGGTTATAGGCCTGATTCTCCACCTCGAGCAGCTTATCGACGCCCAGCTTCTTGACGCTGGCGACGTAGTTGGACCAGGTGGAATCAATGTTTGTACCGCTGATGAACTTGAAGCGCATCTCCGCCGCGTGGGAGGCGTAGCCGCCCAAATCCGCCGCGGTCGCCGCTTCCTGCGCCGTATAGGACAGCTTGGGCAGGACGAGTTTTGGCTTCATGTTCTTGAACATGGCGGTGCCGGCGGCGGTATACTGGGTGTTCGCCTTCTCCTCCGCGGTGGGCTTGCTGCTGGTGTAGGTGGTAAACTTATAGAAATCCTTGCTGTTGTAGTGGGGGATTGGATACCCCGGCGTCATGGTATACGCCCATTCACCGAAGCTCTTGCCCGCGGGCATTTTGGAATAGTTGGGGACATATTTCCCGTTCTTATCATAATTCCAGCAGTTGTTGGCACCGGGAGGGCCGTAAAGCGCCACGGTGGTGCCTTCGGTGGAATAGAAGTAGTCGGCCAAACGCACGGCGATTTCGGGATATTGGCAGTTCTTGGTGACCACGAACCACTCGGGCCAGATTTTCTCGGTGTCCACATAGGACCAGGTGCTGTCCGCCCCGGCCGGCCCCTTGAGAGGCGGCATGACGGTGTAATGGGCCAGGTAGTTTTCGGCGCTGACGCCCTCGGACCAGCCGGTGGCCGCGAACACGCCCACGGTGGGGATCTTAGCGCTGGTCAGCTGCTTGACGTCCTTGAACTGCTTGCCCCGGAAGTTGTTGTCAAGCAGCTTCTCCTTATACAGGTCGGCAAAGTATTTGAGACCGTTTTTATACCCATCGGTAATGGGGGCGTACTCAATCTTGTTGGTTTTCTGGTTGATGTTCAGCCAGTTGAGATAGGTAGACACGCCGAAGGGGCCAAACAGGGAGGGCGGGATGTCGCCGTACGGCACGCCGCAACCGCCGAAGGTCAGGGGGATTTCGTCGTTCTTGTCCCCGTTCTTGTTAGCGTCCTGATCCCGGAAGGCGATCAGCACGTCCCGCAGCTGATCGGTGGTGGTGGGCATGCTTTTGCCCACGTTGGTCAGCCAGGTTTTGTTGATGAACAGCTTGAAGGAGTAATTACTGGGCGAACTCTCGTCGGGATCGTTCACCATGGGGAACATGTAGGTCTTGCCGTCGTCGAAAGTGGTCAGATATTTGGCGGCCGGCACATCCTCGAACATTTTCTTGACGTTGGGGGCGAATTTGTCGACGTACTGCCCGATTTCAATTACCTTCCCCTGCTTGATGAAGGGGCTGTGCAGGGTGGAGGCGGGTGCCATGCCCCAGAACATGTCGGGCATGTTGTTGCTGGCATAGGCGGTGGTCATCTTCTGCCCCACCATATCGGTGGGAGGCACCGACTCAAAGCTCAGCGTGATGTTCATCTTGTCCTTGATGTACTTCACCAGGGGCGAATCGTTGTATTTCGCCAGTCCATTGGCGTGGTCGCGGATCATGATCTTGAAGGTGACCGGATCCTTGGCAATGGGATAGCCGGTGGTGTAACAGTTGTTCACCACCTGGCGGGGACCGGCGGACTGGGAGCTGGTGCCTGGCTTTTTGGTGGCGTTGCCGCCGTTGCTGGGGGTGCCGGAATTCGAGGGGGTGGTGCCGTCGGCGGACACGTCGCTGCCCGGTTCCCCCGAGACGGTATCGTCGCCGCTGGTGGCGGCATCCGCGTCGCTGGACACAGCGGCGGAGGCGTCGGCGCCCGAGCCTTCCGGCGTGGATCCGGCCGGTTCCCGGCTGCAGGCGGCCAGGGACAGGAGCATGGCCGCACAAAGCAGCATGGTCGTGATTCTCTTCATGTCTTCCTCCTTATTTTGCTCTGACGGCGGCGGCGGACAAAACCGGCTCGACGCCCCCGCGGCGGGAATACGTTGGATAAATCCTCCAACTTCGCGCGGTTACCCGATGATTTCCTTATCATTTTAACACAGAATCGCCAGAATAGGAATCGCCTAACTTGCTCAGCACCTGCACAATCTTGCAGGAAGGATTATTCGCCGGTGATGCCGCTGCGCTCCACGCCCTGGATAAACTGCTTTTGCAGGAACATGTAGGCAAGAAAGACCGGCAGCACCACCAGAACGGTGGCCGCCATGCCCACGGCCTCGGTATACACGTCCCCGAGGCCCCCGGCGCCGGACATGTCCAGGCTGCCGCCGCCGTTCATAATGGTGTAAATGCCGGGCAGCATCATGGGCAGGAGCTTCTTATCCGGATGGATGAACAGAGTGGGCTCGAAATAGTCGTTCCAATGCCAGACCAGGCTGAGCACCAGACAGACCATGACGGAGGAGCGGGAGGCCGGCAGGGCGATGCGGAAATAGGTGCTGAAAAAGCCGCAGCCGTCGATGTTGGCCGCCTCCTCCAGGGAGCGGGGCAGGGAGAGATAAAACTGCCGGAACAGGAAGATGAACAGCCCGCCCTTGAGCCCCAAGCCCAGCCAGGTGGGCAGGATGAGGGGCAGCATGGTGTTGGTGATGCCGATACCGGCGTATATCATGTATAGCGGGGTGACGATGGTCTGGGGCGGGACGATGATGGCCAGCAGCAGGAAAATGAACAGCACCCCTTTGCCCCGGAACTCGAACCGGGCGAACCCGTAGCCCACCAGCGAGCAGGCAATCAGATGCCCCAAGGTGCAGACCACCACCAGGAACACGGTGCGCAGCAGGGTGACCGGATATTGCAGGGCCTCCCAGGACAGGGCGTAGTTGTGCACATACACCTGGTTGACCAGCCAGTTCACTGTCACGTCCATCACGTCCTCCGGGGACTTGATGGACGTAATGAGCATGTACAGAAAGGGATAGAGGAAGACGAACATCAAATCCAGCAAAAAGACATACATGACCAACCGCACGACGCGCTTGGCGGTGAACACCCGCCGCAGGGTGCGGACAGCCGCGGTTTTATCCGACATAGCCGCTTCCTCCTATCCTCTCTTATTGTCGGCCGCCCGGTTCACAAAGGGCCGGAAGACCAGGAACACCGCCAGCACCAGCAGCAGGATGAACGCGAAGTAAATCCAGCCCAGGGCCGCCGAATACTCGAACTGAATGGGGGTGCTGTTGAACGCCTTGGCCACGATATAGTCGACGATGCCTCCGCTGTCGGTCATAGACACCACGATGGTGTACACCGTATTGAGCAGCAGGATGGGGGACATCATGGGCAGGGTGATTTTCCAGAACATTTCCCACTCGGTGGCGCCGTCCACCCGGCCGGATTCGTACAGGGAGGCCGAAATGCCCTGCAGCCCCGCGAGGGCGATGATAATCTGCACACCGGATTTCCACATGACCATGGTGATCCGGTTGAAAAACTCCAGGATATAGCCGGTGACGTCGGGGCCGAGATACCCCTGCACCTGCGGCGGCAGCAGAATACCCCGCGCCACCTCCATGGCCTGCTGATCCACGTTCTGCCCGAGGATCTGCTCCATGACGAAGCCGGTGCCCAGCAGAACAGGCAGGAAAAATATGGTGCGGAAAAAGCCGCGGGCCTTGATGTCCCGGCTGAGCATGATGGCAATCAGCAGGGACACAATGAGGATCATGGGGGTATTGATGAGGGTATCCTTGACCACGGCCAGAAATTTGGGCACAAACTCAATGTCCGAGACAAAGGCCTTTTGGTAATGGGCCCAGCCGGCGAAGGAGGCCCCCTGCCAGCCGTTGTTTTTCAGGCGGATGAAGCTGAGCACCAGAGAATATCCCAGGGGGAACACCAGAAGCACCAGGCCGCCCAGCACCCAGGGGGAGACAAAGCACCACCCGGCCAGGCTCCGGCGCTGTTTCATGTTCAGTTTCATGGCGTCCCTCCTGCCCCGATCACGACGTAGTCCATAGCCGGGATGGTCTGCCCGTCCGCCTGGGCGGCGCTGTCGCCGTAGTTGATGTACGTGCGGCTGCCGTCGCCGTAGGTCAGGCGCACCACATCGGCGCTCAGCCGGTCGTGCCGCTCGATGGTCTGGTTCCACACGCCGGACAGCCGCTGGTTAAACTCCTGATAAACGGCGGTCATGGCCTCCTTCCAGGCAGTGTACTGGGAGGAGAAAATCCGGTTGTAGCTGGTTTCCTTCAGCCGGATGGGGTTTTCATGGGTGATGAGGAAATGGGGGATGCTCCCCGTTTCCACCCAGCGCAGCTTCTGGTAGGCGTCGTTGTAGGACAGGTTGCCCGCCAGCGAGCTGTAGTCCACACAGCCGTGCACCACCATCTGATAGAAAGGCACGGCGGCGCTGTTCTGATAATAGCCGGAATCCTTATCCGGGATATCGTACAGGCGGGTGGCGTAGGGCAGAACATAGGCATTGCCGCCCCCTACCGCCAGATTCTTCCGCTTGCCGGCCAGAACCGCCAGGTTCTCGCGGTAGGCCTCCACCGCCGCCTTGCGGTCGGTGTAGGCGTTCCGCTGCACGTCGGGCACGGCCACGCTCCCCACCGAGAGAAGATGGAGGGAAATCCGGCTGTCCAGCCCGTCCAGTGCCTTATCCAGACTGCCGCGCAGGGTGCGGGCTGGGTTGAGCAGGTACAGCTCTTCCTCCTTGTCGGTAATCAGCTTGCCCAGCCGGTCGCGGATGGTGTCTTTTTTGGCGTTGAATTTTCCCACCCCGTCGCGGGCGTAGAGGAAATCCATGTTGGCGAACAGGTTCACCCCGCCCTCGGCGCAGGCGACGGCCAGCGAGCTCAGGCCGCTGCTGCCGCCCAGCTTGCCCTCCGCCTTCGGCCGGGTGGGCAGCATATCGTAGCCGCCCTGGCACCAGCCGGACAGGGACACCTCCAGACGGTTCACCCCCGCCTGCCGCAAATCCCCGAGAATCGACTCCGCCTGGGAGAAGGAGGTCAGCGTCTCCATCTTCTTGGTGAAAAAGCCGTTGGAGGGGATGCCCATGAAAAATTCCACCGACAGGGGCACGCCGTCCCCGGCCGCCCTCTTTTTGAGCACGCCGGTCTCCATGAGGTAGCCCCGGTAGGCCGCCGCCATGTCGGAATAGGTGTTGGCCGTCCCGCCGAGCAGGAAATATTTGACGGTGCGATCGCCGGCCGTCCGGTCGGGAATCAGCTCGCTGAGGGTTTTGGTGTCGAACACATTGCCCGTGAAATTGTATTCCACCGTCGCATATTTCCGATAATCGAACTGAAAATACGCCCGGTAAACCTTATCCATGGCCATGTGGAGAGTGGCGGTCTCCTCCCCTGCCGTCACCGCGGCCAGGAACCCGCCGCTGGTGTGTTTGATACCGAACACCGGCAGCATCAGGTTTTGAATATCCTGCTCGCGGTTCTGCTCGAGCAGGTCGAGATCCGCGTCCGCCGGGCCGTACAGGGGGTAGGAATAGGCCTCGGAGGTGGGCAGCGGATAGGGCTTGATATCGATGAGGGCGCCGCTGCCGTCGGGGTAGAAGATGTAGCCGTCCTCCTGCCCGCCGGCCGCGCCGAAGGCGGGCAGAGGCGTGACATACACAAGCCGGCCCTCCCCGGTTTCCCGCACCGCGTCGTCCGGCAGGGAGCAGTTGAAGCCCTCCTTGTCGATCCACATGTCCAGCGCGAAGGACACCCCTGTGTCCTTCACCTCCACGGTCAGCGTCACCCGGCCATCTCCATAAGCGGGAGACAGGGTAAAGCCCTCCGTGGCGGCGGAGGTCAGCGTCAGGGTGGTAATGACCCCCTCCTTATCCGCCACGCCCACCTCCAGCAGGGCGGTTTTCACTGCCGGGGTCATGCCGGTGGTGTCCATAGTATCGGGATGGACCGCGGTGCTCCACAGCTTGCCCTCCCGCTTGTCGAGGATGTAGGCGTCGGCTCCCTCCTCGTGATAGTAAAACGCGAAGTTCTCGTTCTCCCCCGCCAGATGCATCTGCTCCAGGGGCGGCACCGGCACCTCGGTCTCGCTGCCGCCGGAGATGAGGCTGTTGAAATAGTCCTCCCAGGTGGCGAACCCGTCGGGGGGCGGATTGTCGTCGTTTTCCGCCCTAGTAAAGCCCGCGGCCCC
>ERZ824522.1602-NODE-1602-length-13966-cov-2.613831_pt1 | contig 13966 bp, 10 predicted proteins | sample MGYA00519935_ERZ824522 | MGnify/ENA primary metagenome ERZ824522 (study PRJEB31778, sample SAMEA3449160) | human gut metagenome | biome: human gut; feature: human-associated habitat; material: faeces | place: United Kingdom | collected 2010/2012 ...
TTCCGTAAATTCTTCAAAAAGAAGACGGAGCATTCCGACCCCATTTTCCAACTGAAGATATCCGTCATACCGCTCTTCCTCCGGCACCTCCTGTCCTGCGAGCAAATACCACTCATCCCCTGCATGAATGAAATGAATTCCGTACTGCTCATAAATGCGATCCTGCCATTTGTGTATAACTGATAATACTTCTTTGGCATCCTCTTTCGTAAACGGCTCTAAATGATACAGACCGTCTCTGAACTTTGTAAGCCCTACCGGAACGACAGAAACGCTTCGAAGAAGCGGAATATATGCCGTCAGGTCTTTAATAGAACGTTCCAGCTCAGCCCCGTCGTTTTCTCCTTTGCACAGTACGATCTGTCCGTTCATTTCAATACCGCCTTCAAAAAGTCTGTCTACTTTTTTCAGCGCATCTCCCGCAAAACGATTGTGAAGCATCTTGCAGCGTAGTTGTGGATTCGTCGTTTGAAACGAAATATTGATCGGTTCTAACCTATACCTAATAATCCGCTCAATATCATGATCACTCATATTTGTAAGCGTCACATAATTTCCCTGTAAAAAAGACAATCTTGAATCATCGTCTTTAAAATAAAGAGTATCTCTCATTCCCTCCGGCATCTGATCGATGAAGCAGAACATGCACTTATTCCGGCAGGAACGATACTCATCCATCAACCCCTGCCCGAACTCTATTCCAAGCTGCTCGTCTGCATCTTTTTCAATCTCAAGCTCCCACTGTTCTCCGTCCTGTTTCTCAATCAAAAGTACGATTTCTTCGTCTTCCACGTAAAACTGATAATCAAAAATATCTTCAATCTCCTGACCGTCGATCGAAAGAAGTTTATCTCCGGGTTCAATGCCTAATTCCTCCGCAATACTGCCGGGCATGATTGATTTGACAATATGCTCATGTTTTTTTCCTGTCATTTGTTATTCCCCTTATTTGCTGTTCATTCTATCACATACTATAACACATTTAAACCTCTTCGCAAAGACTGTACTTCACCAATACAACATACATACAAAAGAAGCGGCGCTTGAATTTCAGGCTGAAAAATGATATGATTCTAGTGCTGTAAAGTCGTTTGCATTTTTCTATGCTCCGGCTTAAAACTCAATTTATACTATTATTTAACAGGAGAATACTATGTCAAATATCGAACTTTTAGAAAAAACTCTTCCGGCCGCACCGCTAAAACTCATTGCAATGGAAAGCTGCAGAGAACTCGGACAAAAAGTAAATGATTATATTGTTTCTTTTCGTGAAAATACAATCAACGAAGTATCCGAATCTTCTCTGTATGTAAACTACAAGTCAAACAACTATCTCGTAGACTGCTGCTGTCCCCGTTTTGGCACAGGAGAAGCAAAAGGACTTCTTAAAGAAACTATCCGGGGAACAGATCTTTTCATCATGACCGACGTTTGCAACCACAACCTTACTTACACTGTAAACGGACATCTAAACCACATGTCTCCTGATGATCATTTCCAGGACCTGAAACGAATCATCTCCGCTGCAACCGGCAAAGCAAAGCGTATTAACGTCATTATGCCTTTCCTGTACGAAAGCCGCCAGCACAAACGTACAAAACGCGAATCTCTTGACTGTGCGCTTGCTCTTGAAGAATTAAACGCAATGGGAGTTTCAAACATCGTCACTTTTGACGCCCACGATCCCCGCGTACAAAACGCGATCCCTCTAAGCGGATTTGACAGCTTCAATCCGCCGTACCAATTTATGAAAGCGCTGTTTCGCGCCGTTCCTGATCTTATCCCCGATAAAGATCACCTTATGATCATCAGCCCTGATGAGGGAGCGATGCACCGCGCCGTTTATTTTTCCAATATTCTCGGTGTCGATATGGGAATGTTTTATAAACGCCGTGACTATTCTACAATCATCAATGGTAAGAATCCGATTGTGGCTCATGAATTTCTCGGCGATGACGTTGCCGGAAAAGATGTTATCATCGTAGATGATATGATCGCTTCCGGAGGAAGTATGCTTGATGTCGCAAAACAGTTAAAAGAAAGAAAAGCAGGCCGTGTATTTGTATGTACAACTTTTGGTTTATTCACCGAAGGATTTGAAAAATTTGACGAATACTATGAAAAGGGATATATCAATAAAGTTATTACGACAAACCTTACATATCTGCCTGCAGAATTATACAAAAAACCATATTTCGTAAAAGCAGATATGAGTAAGTTTCTCGCTTTGATCATTGATTCTCTTAATCACGATATTACAATCGGTGCTGTAATGAATCCGACAGACAAAATTCATGCTCTGCTTGAAAAATATGCCCGCGGCGAACAGATTTGATCGTGCATACAGTATAAAATATATTGTAACTAATTGATTTTAAAAGACCGGCGCTTGAATGTTTGTTTGCTATACAATGAAACTTAGAGCTATAAAAACGGTACAGTCAAAAGATTCTTTTATCTTGAGACTGTACCGTTTTTATAGTTTCCAAATGTATCCCTCACCGCTTTGCAAACTTAATACAGTTTAGCACCGATCAATCTCGGACGGTATCCTTTTTTCTCTAATGCTTTTAGTATCTCCTGCTTGTGTTCTGTTCCAAATGCCTCCATCGTAATACGAAGCTCTACTGCCGCATTTCTGTTTGTACTTACAAATTGGTTATGCTCCAGCTTAATTACATTTCCCTGAGCTTCTGCGATTGTCTGCGCCACCTGGACAAGTTCACCCGGTTTGTCAGGAAGAAGTACAGATACAGAAAAAATCCTGTCGCGTTGGATCAATCCATGCTGTACAATAGATGACATCGTAATTACGTCCATATTACCGCCGCTTAATACACAGACTACCTTTTTCCCTTTGCAGTCAAGCTGCTTCAATGCCGCTACTGACAAAAGACCTGAATTTTCAACGATCATCTTATGATTCTCTACCATGTCAAGAAATGCGCCGATCAATTCATCATCTTCTACAAGAAGAACGTCGTCTACATTTTCCTTAACAAAGGGCAGAATTTTATCTCCTACAGCTTTCACGGCCGTTCCGTCCGCGATCGTATTGGCGCTTTCAAGTTGTACGACTTCGCCTGCCGCAAGCGCCGCTTTCATACTTGCCGCCTCTGCCGGTTCTACTCCGATTACTTTTATTTTCGGATTCAACATCTTAGCCAGCGTCGCAACGCCGGAAACAAGTCCGCCTCCTCCGATCGGAACAAGAATGTAATCAACAGTCGGAAGTTCCTGAACGATTTCCATTGCGATCGTTCCCTGGCCTGTTGCTACATCTATGTCATTAAACGGATGTACAAACGTATATCCCTCTTTTTCTGCCAGCTCACACGCATAGGCATAAGCATCGTCATAGACATCTCCGTGCAGGATCACTTCCGCGCCGTAGCTCTTTGTACGGTTCACTTTTATAAGAGGTGTAACCGTAGGCATAACGATAACTGCTTTACAGCCAAATTTTTTTGCGGCAAAGGCAACGCCCTGAGCGTGATTTCCCGCCGATGCCGTGATCAGTCCTCTGCCTCGTTCTTCATCCGATAACGTACTGATTTTATAATAAGCTCCTCTGATCTTGTATGCTCCGGTATGCTGCATATTTTCCGGCTTTAAATAAACCTTTCCTCCGCTTTGCTCGCTTAAATAATCACTGTACACAAGCTTTGTAGAATTCGTCACTTTTTTTACAAGCTCGCTGGCTTCTTCAAATTTCTCCAATGTCATCATTTTTCTTCATCCTCTCTGTAAAACAATGCGTTTACAAACTCATCTGCATCAAATTTCTGAAGATCGTCTATCGTCTCTCCGACTCCGATATATTTTACGGGAATTCCAAGTTCTGCCTGAATCGCAACTGCAATTCCACCTTTTGCCGTTCCGTCCATCTTTGTAAGAATAACACCTGTAATGTCTGCCACTTCATTAAACTCTTTTGCCTGTGCCAAAGCATTTTGTCCTGTTGTCGCATCTAATACGACAAGTGTCTCCCGAAAAGCTTCCGGATACTCTCTGTCGATCACACGGTTGATCTTCTTAAGTTCCTCCATCAGGTTCTTTTTATTGTGAAGTCTTCCTGCCGTATCACAGAGAAGCACATCTGCATGACGTGCTTTTGCCGCAGCTACCGCGTCATAGATTACAGCTGCCGGATCTGCTCCTTCCTGCCCTCCGATCATATCTGCATCGGCACGGTTCGCCCATTCTCGAAGCTGTTCTCCCGCCGCAGCACGAAAAGTATCGGCTGCCGCCAAAACAACCTTTTTCCCCTGACTTTTCAACTTTCCCGCCAGTTTTCCGATCGTAGTTGTTTTCCCGACTCCGTTTACTCCGATCACAAACACGACAGATGTTCTGTTTTCAAACTCATATGCCGTCTCTCCTACATCCATTTGTTCCCGGATACTGTCAATCAATAATTGTCTGCACTCAATCGGTTCTTTGATATGTCTTTCTTTTACTTTTGCCCGGAGGTCTTCTAATATTTCCATTGTAGAGTGTACTCCGAGATCGCCCATGATCAACGTCTCTTCCAGCTCCTCATAAAACTCCTCGTCTATTTTTGAAAAGCCATGAAAAATACTGTCCATCCCGGATACAATATTATCTCTTGTCTTTGCAAGACCTGATACAAGACGCCTGAAAAATCCTTTTTTTTCTTCCATTTATCTAATTAATTCCTTTCTCTGATTCCTTTATCAATTCTCAGCGATCCAATTTATCTTCCAAAAGATCGACTGAAACAAGCGTTGAAACGCCTTTTTCCTGCATCGTGATTCCATACAGTCTATCTGCTGCCGTCATCGTTCCTCTACGATGCGTAATTACGATAAACTGCGTATTTTTCGTCAGTTTATGCAGATATTGTGCAAAGCGGGTCACGTTATTATCATCCAGCGCCGCTTCAATCTCATCAAGAAGACAAAACGGCGACGGTTTTAAATTCTGGATCGCAAATAATAAAGAAATTGCCGTCAACGCTTTTTCGCCGCCGGAAAGCTGCATCATATTTTGAAGTTTTTTCCCTGGCGGCTGGGCAATGATACGGATTCCCGCCTCCAAAATATCCTCATCTTCCATCAACTCCAATGTTCCTTTTCCGCCTCCGAACAACTGTCGGAACACTGTGTTGAACTCTTCTTTTATTTTTAAAAACTGCTCGGCAAACTGTTTTCTCATTGCAGCATCTAATTCATCAATGATCTGCATCAGCGTCTGCTCCGCCTCGACAAGGTCGTCATGCTGATTTTTCAAAAATGCATATCTTTCGGAAATATTTTTAAAATCTTCAATCGCATTGACATTGACTGTGCCGAGTTTTCGGATCTCATTTTTCAACTCTTGTATCTGACGCTTCATATACGCAAGATCCGTCAGATTTTCGTCACGAAGCTTCATCGCATGATTGTATGTGATCTCATATTCTTCCCACATATAATTCATCTGCTTTTCAGACGCCGCCTCGTAAGATTGTTTTTGACTGTCCAGGCGGAAACATTCTTTATCGAGAGCCGAAATATGTTTTGACAAGTCTTCCCGCATTTGCAGAAACTGTTTATGCTTCCTGTTTAATGCATCTCTTCCCTCTGTCTGTTCTTTTATTTCTTTTTCAATTTCATCAAACAATTCTCTTGAATTATCAATCGTTCCCCGAAGCTCTTTTATCTTGTCTTCCTTTTCCTTAATCTCATCTGACGCATGATCTTTATTTTTATCCAATTCTTCCAGTTCTGCCTGAAACTTGACGATCTCTTCTTCAATACGTGAAATATTTTCCGATACGAAAAGATTCTGCTGTTCCATTCCTGCCAAAGATAAATGTGATTCTTCTGAGATCTTAAGCTGTTCACTCTCCGTATCTCTTTCTTTTTCAAGCAGAGCATGAAGTTCTTCGATCCGAAGATTGAGTTCTTTTTCTAAATTTTCAGATACCTCAAGTTCCATCCTGATCGACTCTTCGTTCTCTATTATCTCTCCTAACTCTCTTTCAAGCTTTCCTTGTTCTGCGACATAACCTGCACAGCTTTGTTTTGCCTCCTCCATACGCGTCTTCGTCTGCTCGGCATTCATCTTCGCTGTATTTTCGATGACCGATGCCTTTCTGAGTTCCTGACGGATATCATCTACCATATTGTAGCATCCCGCGCGTTCAGATTTAATCCTGCTTACATCTGCCTCGGCGGCATCCATATCTTTTTTCAGCATGGCTACCGTCTTTTCAAATTCTTCGATCTCTCGTCTTCTGCTCAGCCGGTTGCTGGAATTTTTAAATGCGCCTCCCGTCATCGATCCTCCCGGATTGATCAATTCTCCTTCCAAAGTAACAAGTCTAATCGACTGCTTATATTTTCTTGCAATGAGAATTCCGTCATCGATCGTTCTAACGACAAGGGTTCTTCCTAACAACTGCTCTGCCAGTCCGGTAAAACGCGCCTCTACATAAACAAGCTTATCTGCCGTACCGATCACTCCCGGTTCTTTAAGCGCTTCTTCATTGCGAATTCCGCCTCCGCCTCTCATACTTGTAAGCGGCAAAAATGTTGCCCGGCCGAACTTATTCGTCTTTAAAAAAGAAATCATTTTCTTGGCTGTATCTTCATTATCCGTAACAATATTTTGAATACTTCCGCCCAAAGCAGTCTCAATCGCAATCTCATATTCTTTATCGACTTTGATAATATCTGCAACAACGCCGATCAATCCCGGATTTTTATCCTTATTTGCCATCACTTTACGGATACTGTTTCCATATCCATCATAACGCTCCGTAATATTTTTCAGTGATTCCAGCCTGGATGCCTCTCTGTGATATGCTGTTCGTCCGACATTCAATTTTTCCTGTCTGACATTTAACTCTTCTTGAAGTTTTTGTATCTTCTGTTCATTTTCGGTAATCTGCATATTATAGAGCCGAATCTTATCTTGAATCTCAGACAACCGCTCTTCATGTTCATGCAGCTGCTCTTCCTGCTCTTTCGCCTTTGCCGACACTTCTAAAATATTTCTTGCAAGCACGGATTTTCTTGTTGATATTTGATCTCTCGTTGTATCAAAATGTTGGATTTTTGCTTTCGTAGAAGCTCTGTTTCCAAGAAGATCCATAATTTCCTGTTTCCGCTGTTCGATCTCTTCTGTATGCTCCGCAATCTGTGTCTGCACATCGATCAGTCGTTTTTTTACAACCGTATCTGCCTGCGACGCTTCACGCAGCTTTTCCGAAAGATTTTTCTTTTCTTCTTCAAAAGACGCTTTCTGCTCTTTTCTCATATTGATTTCCGATTGGACGGTATTCAACCGGTTATCATAATGCTCATCATTCATACGAGCCGTATTGATCTGTTCTCTCAATACATTGATCTGACCTTCCAGTTGCTGCTTCAGTAAATTTGTTTCATTCAAACGATTTTTTGCAGTTTCGATTGCAAGGTCGATCTCTTCTACTTCCTCTTCAATCGCCTCATACTCCGTTTTCATCTTATCATAACTGATATTTGACTCTTCTAATTCTAATGATGCGATCTCCAGTTTCTTTTGTGTTTCTTTTAAACAGTCACGGATCCTCTCTTCTTCCAAAAGGAACATATTAATATCATATGTCTTTAACTCTTCCTTTTTCTTTAAATACTCTTTCGCTGTTTCCGACTGTTTTTCCAAAGGTCCCAACTGCTTTTCCAGTTCCTGTAAAATATCGTTTACGCGGGTTAAGTTCATACGTTCTTCTTCAAGTTTCTTTACCGATAGGTTTTTTCTCCGCTTAAACTTTACGATTCCGGCAGCCTCGTCGAACAATTCTCTTCTTTCTTCCGGCTTCCCGCTTAATATTTTATCGATCTGTCCCTGACCTATAATCGAATATCCTTCTTTACCGATACCTGTGTCATAAAACATTTCATTAATATCTTTCAGCCGACAGGACGCTCCGTTGATCAGATATTCACTTTCTCCTGAACGGTACAGCTTTCTCGTCACAGTAACTTCTTCATAATCAACAGGCAATTTGTGATCCGCATTATCCAATGTGATCGCTACAGAGGCATAACTTAACGGTTTCCTGTTCTCTGTTCCCGAAAAGATTACGTCCTGCATCGTACCGCCGCGGAGCTGTTTTACCCGTTGCTCTCCCAGTACCCAGCGAACTGCATCCGCAACATTGCTCTTTCCGCTTCCATTTGGTCCGACAATACCTGTAATTCCGTTATGAAAGTCAAATTTAATCTTATTTGCAAAGGACTTAAACCCCTGCACTTCTATACTTTTTAAATACATAGAACACCTGCTTTATCTTTTTTTCAGCACATGAATCGCCTCATAGGCAGCCTGCTGTTCCGCCGCTTTTTTAGTCCTTCCTTTGCCTTTACCGTACGACCTGCCCCGGATCGTCAGTTCCACAGAAAATGATTTGTTATGATCAGGTCCTTCCTCGCCTATCAGATGATATTCTATCTCTCCTAGTTTTTCAGCCTGAACAATCTCTTGAAGGATAGTTTTACTATCATAAAAGAGTTTCTTATCTTCCTGATCCGTCAAAACAAAACGATGTATAAACTCTTTTGCATTAGTAAAACCACCATCCAGATATATTGCTCCGATCAAAGCTTCCAGTGCATCTGAAGTCACAGAATCACGAAAACGCCCTCCTGTTACCTCTTCCCCTTTTCCGAGAAGAAGATAGCTTCCAAGATCGATGTCTCTCGCGCACATAGCCAATGACTGCTCACACACCATGCTTGCCCTTGTTTTTGTCAGCTCTCCTTCCGGAACTTTCGGAGACTGCCGAAACAAAAACTCACTGGAAATCAGTTCTAAGACCGCATCTCCCAAAAACTCTAAACGTTCATTGCATCTGTATTTTTCCATCCGATGCTCATTCGTATAGGAACTGTGCATCATTGCCTGTTCAAGAAAAGAAAAATTTCTGAATCGATAACCTATCTTCTGTTCTAACTCTTTTAATTTCTTATGCATTTTCTACTCTTTCCCGGTGTCTTGCACCGTCCTTTATTTCTTTTCCATGTAAAACGAAAAAGCCCACAGGGGCTTTTTCATTTTACACCAAATTATTCCACTGCTTTTTTGATCTGATCAACAGCATCCTGAACTGTTGTTATTTTCTCCGCTTCTTCATTATCGATCTCAATGTCAAACTCTTCTTCGATTCCCATGATGATCTGGAATACATCAAGAGAATCTGCTCCGAGATCATCTACAAATGTACTGTCCGGTCTAATCTCTTCCTCACTTAAATTAAGAACTTCCGCGATAATTTTTTGAAGCTTTTCAAATTCCATAATATCTTCTCCTTACCTGATCTTTAAATATTTTCCTGATTTTTTTGAATAACTGACGTTATCTTTTCGTTGATCTTCTGCTCTTTAAATGTCACACATTGAATAATCGAATTACATACTTCTTTTGATGTCGAGCTTCCATGTGTTTTGACAACAAGACCTTTCAATCCGAGCAGCGGTGCTCCGCCATGTTCGCTTGTGTCGAAATCTTTCAACGTATCTTTCAAGGCCGGTTTCACCAAAAGACCGCCTATTTTGCTCTTCAGATTTGCCATCATACCACTTTTGATCTTCTTGACAAGCGCCCCTGCAACGCCTTCATAAAGCTTAAGGATCACGTTGCCGACAAAAGCTTCACATACGATGACATCTACATCGCCATAGGGGATCTCTCTCGCTTCCACGCTTCCGATAAAATTGATATCAGGACACTCTTTCAGAAGCGGAAACGTCTCTTTCACAAGGGCATTCCCTTTCTCTTCTTCCGCGCCGATATTCACAATGCCAACCGTAGGATTCTTCTTACCTACAACGCTCTCCATATAGATAGATCCCATCTTTGCAAACTGGACAAGATGAGACGGTCGGGCATCTACATTCGCTCCGCAGTCGATCAAAAGGGAAACTCCTTTCAGCGTCGGAATCAGCGGCGCAAGCGGCGGACGCTCTACCCCTTTAATCTTGCCGACAAGAAGCTGTCCTCCAACGAGAACCGCGCCTGAATTTCCTGCCGAAACAAAAGCGTCTGCCTCACCGTTTCTGACAAGTTTCATTGCCGTCACAAGAGAGGAATCTTTCTTGCTGCGGATTGCTTTTACCGGCGGCTCTGCAGTTTCGATCACTTCAGTCGCATTCACAATATGAATCTTTTCATCCGGATATGTATACTTTGCAAGTTCTTCCTTCAATATCTCTTCTTTTCCTGTGAGCAGAACCTGAATATCGTTCCGCTTTTGTACTGCTTCTACAGCGCCTTTTACCATCTCCACCGGCGCATTATCGCCGCCCATTGCATCAAGCGCTACTCTTGTCATGTCAGACATCTTCATTCCTCCTAACGCTACTGAAATCATTCTAATTGATATTATTGTAAAAATCAACTAAAAAATGTCCGTCGGACATCTTTTTATCATACGCATAGCAATAAAAAAAGGACGTAAAATCATATTTTACGTCCTCTTCATTCAATTCACGATTAGTCAACGGAAATAATCTCACGTTTATTGTATGCGCCACAAGCTTTGCATACACGGTGAGGCATCATGAGTTCGCCGCACTTGCTGCATTTTACAAGGTTCGGAGCGCTCATCTTCCAGTTAGCTCTTCTTTTATCTCTTCTTGCTTTAGAAGATTTATTCTTTGGGCAGATTGACATAGGTTACACCTCCTTAAAATTCTTAAATAAGTCACGGACAACTGACATTCTAGGATCAAGCCCCGTATCTTCACAATCGCAGGACTTTGTATTCAAATTTTGACCGCATACCGGGCAAAGACCTTTACAATCTTCCTTGCACAGTACTTTTTCCGGCCATCCCGACAAGATCTCATTACTGAGTAGTTTGTCCACGTCAAGATGATATCCGTCAATAAAGTTTGATTCATCCAGCTCCTCTGTCAGTTCTGCGTCGGAGAGACCTATGTCGACATGTTTTGCAAAATCTAAAGCAAATTCATATCTTACATCCTCCAAGCATCTGTCACAGGGAATGACCGTCACAAGTCTGGTATCTGCATAAATAAGCATTTCCTTTCCCCTGACATGTTCTACCCGGACATGAACCGGCTCACTCTCGACAATCGGATACTTCCCGAATTTCATCCGGATCTCTCCCATTGTAAGCGGCACAGTCTCTTCAACTGTCTTATGCTGGTCTGACAAAACGTCTGATAGGTTAATTAACATTGTTATTTACTCCTATTCATACCTGAATTATTATATCATGTAAATTCTGTTTGTCAACCGTCATTTTCATGAAAACACACAAAATATAGTATTTTCCATACGATCTTTAAGACAACTCAACTCATTTACTATTTTACAAGCGCCAATGTCTCTCTTGCAATCGCAAGCTCTTCATTTGTCGGAATAACAAATACCCTTACTTTTGAACCCGCTTTTGTAATCTCAGCCTGTTTTCCTCTCAAACCTGTATTTGCCTCTTTATCAAAGTCAACTCCGAGATATCCCAGATAAGAACACACCTGTTCTCTTACATAATCGTCATTCTCACCGATTCCCGCAGTAAATACAATATCGTCTACCCCATTCATTACCGCCGCATATGCTCCGACATATTTGGCAACATTATAGGAAAATACGTCCATTGCGATCTTCGCTTTTTTATCTCCTGAATTCATCGCATTTGTCAGATCACGGAAATCGCTTGAGAGTTCTCCCGAAATACCGAACACACCTGACTTCTTATTAAGAACGTCCATCACGCCTGCAATATCAAGATGTTCTTTCTCTGCGATAAATTCCATGATCGCAGGATCGATATTTCCCGAACGTGTTCCCATTACAAGACCTTCCAACGGAGTCATTCCCATAGAAGTATCTACAGATTGTCCGTTCATGACAGCTGTCACACTTGATCCGTTTCCGAGATGACATACGATCGTCTTCAGTTCTTCATACGGTTTTTCCATCACTTCCGCCGCTTTCTTAGATACGAAACTGTGGCTTGTTCCATGGAAGCCGTAACGTCTGATCTTATAATCCTCATAATAATTGTATGGAAGTCCGTACATATATGCTTTTTCCGGCATTGTCTGATGGAACGCCGTATCGAATACAGCTGTCATAGGTGTATTCGGCATAAGTTTTTCGCAGGCTGTAATACCGATCAAGTTTGCCGGATTATGAAGCGGCGCAAGATCATTACATTCCTCTATCGCTTTCTTCACTTCTTCTGTAATCACAACTGAGGATGCAAACTTTTCTCCGCCGTGTACGACACGATGTCCTACAGCTCCGATTTCATCCAAACTCTTAACAACACCCGTTTCCGGATTTGTAAGAGCTTCAATCACAAACTGAATTGCCTCTGTATGGGTCGGCATCGCCTTTTCCGACACCTCTTTTTCTCCGCCTTCCGGCTGATACGTCAGACGTCCGTCAATTCCGATCCTCTCACAAATTCCTTTCGCCAAAACTTCTTCTGATTCCGCGTTAATGAGCTGAAATTTCAATGAAGAACTTCCACAGTTGATTACTAATACGTTCATTACTTCTCCTCCATTTTTGTTTTTATAAACTATATAAACAGAAAGTTTTACTGAAACTCTCTATGTACTCGATCTTACTCTGCCTGTGCCTGCACCGCCGTAATTGCAACAACACCCACAATATCTTCTGCGCTGCATCCGCGTGACAGATCGTTGACAGGAGCTGCGATTCCCTGTGTAAGCGGTCCGTATGCCTCTGCCTTTCCAAGTCTTTGTACAAGTTTATATCCGATATTGCCGGCATCAAGATCAGGGAAGATCAACACGTTCGCTTTACCTGCCACTTCACTGCCCGGAGCTTTCGATGCTCCGACTTCCGGAACGATAGCGGCGTCAAGCTGAAGCTCTCCGTCTAATTTTAATTCCGGCGCAAGTTCGTGCGCGATCTTTGTTGCTTCTACAACTTTATCGACATCTGCATGTTTTGCACTTCCTTTTGTAGAATGAGAAAGCATCGCTACAATCGGTTCTTTTCCTGTCAGCGTCTCGAAAGATTCTGCGGAAGAAAGTGCAATGTTTGCCAGTTTTTCCGGATCAGGGTTTTGCTCAAGTCCGGCATCTCCGAAGATGAACGTTCCGTCCGCTCCCATATCACAGTCAGGAACAACCATTAAAAAGAATGCAGATACAAGTTTTGTTCCCGGCTTTGTCTTCAAGATCTGAAGACACGGACGAAGTGTATCCGCCGTAGAATGACATGCTCCGGACACCATACCGTCGGCGTCTCCCATTTTCACCATCATAACGCCGTAGTACAGATAATTATTCAGGAGGAGCTCTCTTGCCTGCTCTTCTGTCATTCCTTTTTTCTGTCTTAATTCAACAAGCTTTGCAATATACTCTTCTGTTTTATCATTTTTAGCCGGATCAACGATCACAGCGCCTGTAATATCATATGCGCCTTTATTTTTCTCGATTTCTTCTTCGTTTCCTACGAGAATCAAATCTGCAATCCCTTCTCTTAAGACCGTCTGCGCAGCCTTATAAGTTCTTTCGTCCTCTGTCTCAGGAAGAACAATCACCTTTTTATCAGCTTTTGCTCTTGCCTTGATTTCATCGATAAATCCCATGATTTAAAAGCCACCTTTCATTTTTCACAATTATATTTTTATTATAACGCAAAGGGATTTTGTATACAAGGGGATTCCATGTGCATTTTTAAGTACAATTTTATACAATTTCTTTTCATCTTTGTATGATTGTTATAAAAATATCAATCTTTGGTTTCTTATGCCCTTTGTTATTTGTTTTCTCTTCCCTTTGTTCTTTTCTTCCGTTCTTTTACCCTCACAGCCTAAACATCGTTGTTACGATGTTAAAATAAACAAGGATTGTGCATGTATCAAGAATTGTTGTAATAAGCGGAGCCGCCATGATTGCCGGATCAAGTCCGATCTTCTTTGCCAGAAGAGGAAGGATACACCCGATACACTTTGCCATCATTACAA
>ERZ824522.1610-NODE-1610-length-13890-cov-3.097434_pt1 | contig 13890 bp, 8 predicted proteins | sample MGYA00519935_ERZ824522 | MGnify/ENA primary metagenome ERZ824522 (study PRJEB31778, sample SAMEA3449160) | human gut metagenome | biome: human gut; feature: human-associated habitat; material: faeces | place: United Kingdom | collected 2010/2012 ...
TAAAAGCCGCATTCCGCCGCAACGGCGGTAACGGACAGCTGATCCTGCTGCAGCAGCTCTCTGGCGCGAATCAGACGGTATTGCTGCAAATACTGCATGGGGGAGAGACCGGTAAATCGGAGGTAATACCGGTACAGGGTGGTTCTGGACACGGCGGCCTGCTGCTGCAGATCGTCGATGGTCAGCGACTCGCCGCAATGCTCCTGGAGGTAGTGGATACTGTGCAGGATGCCGGCGGCGGTGCCATCCACGCGGGAGTCGCCGCCGGCCATATAGCAATCCCGATAAATCCGGCAGATGGTCCCGACCGTATACAGACCGAGCGCGTGCTGGAGCACGGCGGTTTCCTCCCGTCCGGTTTCGCCGAACAAATCGGCGAAGGTGCTCAGCTGCCGGCACAGAGCGTCCATTTCCCTGTCGGTCAGGCGCAGGCAGCTGCGAAACGGATCGTCGCACCTGGTGGGGGGGCTTGCCGTCATCACGATGGGGTAGGCGGGCAGCCGCTGCATATCCGCCGCGTACCGGGTGAAAAACGCCGGATGCAGCAGGATGTGGTAAAGAGCCAACGGTTCCTCCGGATAGTAGCCGTGCAGGTAGCCGGGCGGCAGCAGGAACAAATCGTTTTGCTGGACAGGGAACCGCTGATCATTGATGAAGTGATAGCCCTTGCCCTTTACAATCACATTGATCTCATAAAAATCGTGGATGTGCATACCGGCCCGGTAATCCGTCTCGTAAAAGGCCCTGGCCAGAATTTCCGGCGGGTCGGAGAAAAAGTAACGGCTGTACCAATGCCGGATAGGCGCGTCGGGAAGCATATCGGGGATCATGACGGTATCTCTCCTTTGAAACACCGGTACAAAAACCGGCAACGGGCGTCCTAGCTTTTTCCGCAGCAAACTGTTTATAGTAGAAGCATCAAGCGGAAAGGATGCGATACATATGGCTGAAACACAGGAAGCCGGCCGGAGCTATGCCGGCGTGATACTGGCCGCCGCCCCGGAGGCAAAAGCCGAGGCGGACGCGCCGATGCCGCGAGTTTCCTCCGGCACCCAGGTGATCAACGATACCGAGCTGACCTATGCGGGCCGATGGGAGTCGCTGCGGATTCTGCCGCGGGCCTTCGGTTACAGCAACAACACCTGTTCCAGCTCCCGGGAGGCGGGCGCCGAAGCCTCCTACGCATTTTCCAGCTGCGAGGGCATCGCCTGGTATGCCGCCGGCCGTCAGGCGCGCATGCAGCCCCAGGAGGCAGGCGAGGCCGATGTGTATGTGGACGGTGTCTTCCTCGCGACGGTACGCGCCAGCCAGGAGAAACCGGATGTCCCCGTGTTCACCACCGGCCCGCTGAAAAAGGGCCCGCACACCCTGCGCCTGGTGGCCCGGAGCGCCCAGCCGGTGGAGATCGATCGGCTGGAGGCGCTGGGGGAGCCGGCCTATCCGCTGTTCATCAGCAGCCGCAACGGGGCGTATATGCATGTCTCCCCCGGCTTTGCCGGGGAGACGTGCCCGCCGGCGAAAAGCGGCTGGCTGACGGCGGCCACCGACCGCGGCGAACGGTTCTTTATCGGATTTGCCGGCCCGCAGCTGCGCTTGTATGGACGAAAGGGACCGGATGGCGGCTGCTTCAGCGTGACGCTGGACGGCACGTTTATCCGGGAAGTAGACTGCCGGGCGGAGAAAGAAACGGCGTCAGCGTTGCTGTTTTCAGCGGATGGCCTATCCGGAGTGGGCTTTCACATGCTGGAGGCGGAGACGCTGGGCGGCTGTGTAGCGATCGACGGCTGCGAGATCTGGGACAACCGCTGTCTGATGACGGTTATCAACCGGCGGACGGATGAGGAAACCGGCCGTATGGCGCGGCATGAGACAACCGCCACCGATCCGGCGGACTGGAAACCGGTGACCCTTCCCGGGAAAATCCCGCTGAAGAACGTCCGGCTGACCAGCGGGGTGTTCCGGCAGATTTTCCAGCGGAATATCCAGTATCTGAAGGATTCCCTGAAGAAGCCCCAATGGGTGGACGCCAAGGATCCCGACAGGATCTGGGTGGATATGCTGGTGGCCTCCAACGAGGGGCGCATGCTGGGCGGCATGGGCAACACCCTGCGCTACGCGGAGGAACCGGCCTTCCGGGAAGCCATCGCCGGCATTTTGGACGCCGTGGAAAGGCGCCAATTCGCCAACTGGAATGGCTACCTGATGCCTTATGAAAGCCGCAACTACCGGCTGTCGACCGATACCTGGCCCGCGATTATGCGAGATGAAGAAAAAAACTACGACCGGGCCATGTTTACCAAGGGGATGCTGGCCGCCGGCGCGGCCGGCTTCGGCGAGGCATACGATATGCTCCGCCATTTTTACGACTGGTTCAACGGCGCGGAGGAGTACCTGCCTATCATGCTGCTGGGCAGCATGGCCATTCAGGGCAGCATCGCCGGGCCCTTGGTCTACCATTCCCCCGTAGGAGTTCCGGACGACATCCAAACCAACCAGAAATATTACGACCTGGATTGGTGGCTGGAATATCTGGCGGCGGGCTATCCGGAGGCGGTGTACCGCTTCCCGCTTAACCGCCCCCATAACTATCTGCTGACGAGCGTCTGCGCTTTGTTCGAGGAGTACACGGCCACGGGGGACGAAAAATACATAAACGCCTGTCTGGGCGCCTGGCGCATTTATCACGATTATTTCCAGATTCCCGGCGGTGGCATCAGTATCTGCGAGCATTTCGAGTGCAAGCCCTGGTCCCATAAGCTGACCAACCTTCCCAACAACATTTATGAGACCTGCGGCAGCGTATTCTGGGTCGATCTCAATCACCGATTCCTGCAGCTGTGGCCGGATAAGGAGCTCTATGCGGCGGAGATGGAAAAGAGCTTGTACAATATCGTGTTCGCCAGCCAGGGCCCCGACGGCTGCATCCGGTATTTCAATCATATGAATCAGGGCAAAGACAGGCCGGGACGATACAATACCTGCTGCGAAATCCAGGCGACTATGCTATTCGGCCAGCTGCCCCAGTATATCTACATGCTGCGGCAGGACGGGGTGACGGTCAACCTGTTTGCGGCCTCCAGTGTGGATTTCTGCGTGGAGGAGCGGCCCTATGCGCTGCAAATGGAGACGGCGTTCCCCTACGAGGAAACGGTGACGATGAAGGTATCGGCTCCCCAGGGGGGACGCATGGCGCTGCGGATTCGGATTCCCTCCTGGCTGCAAGCAAACGCGGTGATCCGGGTCAACGGCCGAGATGCCGCCGAGGGCCAGCCGGGCAGCTATGTCCTGCTGGACAGGGAATGGACGCAGGGGGACACCGTTTCCCTGGCCCTGCCCATGGCCTTTAGAACGGAGGCCTATACCGGAGAAAACCGTGTTCCGGGCTGCGTGCGCGCCGCCGTGCTGTACGGCCCGCTGCTCATGGCGGTACAGGGGCCGATGAGCGAAGGCGTCTATCAGGCGGAGGGCGAACCCACGATTCGCCTGGACAAAACGGTGCCGGAGCTATTGCAATCCCTGCGGCCCGGCGAGGAGGCACTGGCCTTTGCCATCGAGGGTGCGCCGGCCTACCGCCTGGTTCCCTACTGGACGGTGGGGGAGGAGCCCTTTACCTGCTTCCCTGCCCTGCGCCCCGAAAACAAAAATTAGCAGTAGCAAGCGAGCCGCGGAAGTTCAGGACTTCCGCGGCTCGCTGCTGTCCGTTTCCTGATCGGGATATATGGGCTTCGAGGAGGATACCAGCCGATAGTCGGTGGGCGTGAAGCCGGTTTTTCGTTTGAAAATCCGAGCAAAGTAATACGAGGATTTGAAGCCCACCGCCTTGGCGATGTCCTGGATGGCCATCTCCTCCGTCTGGAGCATCCGTTTGGCATGCTCAATGCGCAGATTGCTGATATATTCCATAGGGGATAGGCCGGTCGCTTCTTTGAAATACCGGATGAAATAGTTGGGATGGAAATGCATAATGCCGCACAGCTCGTTAATGGTCAGCGTATCCGGCAGATGCTCTTCAATGTACAGCATCAGCCCTGCCAGCTTTTCGTCCTTGAACATGTCCTTGGCGTCGGGCAGATTGGAATGCTCGATATAATACGCCAGCAGCTGGAACAGCATGGCTTTCTGCTGCAGCCTGGCCCCTAGATGCGGGCTTTTGTTCAGCTCCAGCATTTCGGTGAACCGATTGGTGACGATTTGCGGATCCTCCACGTTGATGAAATGAGGCAGGGAAATGAGCTCAAGCAAATCCCGATCCTTACAGGGTGCCGTGAAATGCACCCAGTACTTGGTGGCCAAATGGCTGGAGAAATGGTAATATGTCTGGGTGGAGTTATAGGGAAGCAAAAACATCTGGCCCGCTTGCGCTTGATACTCGGCGTCGTTGATTTTTAAATAGAACTCTCCGTCCACGACGTAATACAGCTTGTTGTAAGCCGGTGTGACGTTGTCATACCGCCAGGACTGCCAGCACTGCGTGTACGCGCCGGTCATAAATTCCACGTTGGCATCCTCAAAATACCGGCTCATGGTCAGACGATCCTCCATATGGCTATCACGTGTTCCTTTCTGTCGCGCCCGTACGTGTTCTATCAGGTTAATATAATACTATTATAATGTCTGGTAATACAATTCTAACTTTTTATTAAGGTCAAAAAATTGATAAAACGCACAAAAAAGTAAGTATTTTAAGAGTATTATATCGATTATATCCGCACATGTCAAGGGACAACCGAAAAACAGCCTGTACGATTTTCAGATAGTAAAAATCGGGTTTTATAAGGAGAAGTTAGAATTGTACTATATACGGTTAGCGCCGTCCATTTTAAACCGCCGGAATTCCTTCTATAATTTAGCTATAATAAGTCGCTCGTGAAGGAATGATTATTGGTGAATCCGTTCGATATGCTCTGCGAATACAGAATACGGCCCATGGGCGTCGAACGCCGCCCGCTGCTTACATGGCGCGTGCGGGGAACAGACGGCGCGAGGCCCGAGGGTTACCGCCTATTGGTGGCGGCGGATGAGGCAGACCTATCGGAGGAGCGGGCGTATTGGGACAGCGGTGCGATCCTCTCCGATACCTGCGCCTGTACCTATGACGGCCCTCCTCTCGCGTCCTGCACCGCGTATGTATGGACGGTGAAGGCTCTGTGCGGCGGCGTCTGGACAGCGTACGCACCGCCCGCCCTGTTCGAGACCGGCCTGCTGTCGCGGAAAGACTGGGACGGGGTTTTTATCGGCATGCCGAACGACAGCCGCGCGGTGGCGCTCTTCCGCCACCATGAGCCGCTGGCGGCCCGCGTGGTGCGGGCGCGGGTGTACCTGGCAAGCGACGGCTACGCGGAGCTGTGGATAAACGGCAAAAAGGCCGGCGAGAACCTGCTGGAGCCGGCCAATGCCGATCACGCCAAGAGGGTTTACTACAACACCTATGACGTTACGCCGCTGCTGACAGCGGGCGATAACGCCGTCGGCGTGATGTTGGGCCGCGGCTGGTCGCCCCACGCCCGCTTTCTGCTTCAGGGCTTGGCGTGGCTGGAAAACGGCGAATGCGTGCGGTTTTGTTCCCGGTTTTCGGACTGGGTGTTTTCCATTTCCCCGGTTCTCTCGGCCACCATTTATTCCGGCGAGGTGTACAACGCCAACTACGAGTGCCCGGAATGGAACCTGCCGGGCTGCGGTTTCGAGAAGAATGTACCCAAACGCCGGTGGACGCTGTTCTGTGACAGCCTCCCCCGCCGGCCGGAGGATAATCCCGAGCAGTTCGCCGAGTTCGGCCGGGCGTGCTTCGACGTGATGGAGCTGCCCGCGCCGGGCGGCGTGCTCTGCTCGCAGATGATGGAGCCTATCCGCGAAATGCGGCAGTTCAAGCCGGTGAGCATGACCCGGCTGCCGGATGGGAAATATGTGTTTGATTTCGGACAGAATTTCGCGGGCGTTATCCGGATCCGCCTGCGGGGCGAACCCTATACGGAGGTCAAAATTCAGTATTCCGAGATCCTCAACAAGGATAACACCCTGAACATGGAGTATCTGCGGGTTTCCGACCCCAGCTATCCGCTGCCCATGCAGTGCGATACCTATGTTCTCAAGGGGGATGGGGAAGAGGTGTATCAGCCCCGCTTCACCTATCACGGCTTTCGGTACGTCAGCGTGGAGGGCGGCGTCCGCGACCTCCGCGAGGAGGATGTCGTCGGGGTGGCCATGTATACCGCTGTGCGGCAAACCGGACGGTTCGTCTGCGGAAATGTACTGATTAACCGGATCCAAGATAATATATTGTGGACAGAGCGATCCAATTTGTACAGTATTCCCACCGACTGCTGCCAGCGTTCCGAACGGCAGGGCTGGCTCAACGACCTGACGGCCCGGGCGGAGGCCTCCGTCTATAATTTCGACCTGAATCTCTTTTACGAGAAGTTTCTGCGGGATATCCGCGACACCCAAGATCCGGTTTCGGGCGCTATCGCCGACACCGCCCCCTTCCGGCGCGGCAATATGCCGGCCGATCCGGTATCCAGCTCCTATCTCATTCTGCCCGACCTGCTGTATACGCACTACGGCAATCGCCGTCCTATGGAGGAGCAATACGAGGGGCTGCGGATGTGGACGGATTTTCTCGGGCGGAACTCCCGGGACGGCATCGTCTCCTTCAGCCTGTACGGCGATTGGGCCTCCCCGATCGAGCACTGCTGCCACAACGGGATATATTCGCCCATTTCCAACATTACCCCGGGTGACTTTGTGTCCTCCGGCTATTACTATTATGATTTGGGGCTGATGGAGAGGTTCGCCACCCTGTTGGGACGGCGGGAGGAGGCCGCCGCCTTTGCGGCCCGCCGGAAATCGGTGGCCGCCGCGATAAACCGGGTCTTCCGGGATGAGGAAACCGGGGATTACGCCGGCGGCAGTCAGGGCTCCAACGTCTTCGCCCTGTATCTGGGGCTCGTACCCGCGCAGGATACGGCTCGGGTGGCGGCTCGGGTGGATGAGGATGTGCGGCGGCGCGGTTATCATCTCACCACCGGCAATCTGATGACTAAATATTTGCTGGAGGTGCTCACGGCGTACGGCTATCTGGAGACGGCCTATCGCCTAGTGGTGCAGACCACCTATCCCAGCTGGGGCTATATGCTGTCCAAGGATGCCACCACCATCTGGGAGCGGTGGGAATATGAGACCGGCTACGGGATGAACTCCCACAACCATCCCATGTACGGCAGCATCAGCGCCTGGTTTTATAAATATCTGGCGGGTATTTCCGCCGAGGCTCCGGGCTTTGCCGCCGTTAAAATCCAGCCGTACCTGCCTGAGGAGCTTCCCTTTGTGCGCTGCAGCCTGGAAACGTGTGCCGGCCGGATCGGCTCCTCCTGGAGCCGGGAGACCGACGGCGTGGAACTGCTGGTGGAAATCCCCGGGGATGTCACGGCGGATCTTTATCTGCCGATCCGGCCGGACGCCGCGGGCGTCGACCGGGACGGCGTGCCGCTCTGGCGGCGGGATACCGGCGCGGTTCCGGATGACGCCCTTCGGTTTATCGGCGGGGAGCCGGGCTATCTTCACTTTGCCGGCCGGGGCGGGAATTACCGGTTCTGGATCTACTGACATACCGCAACCGAAGTAGGAAAGGGTTGGTCAAGAACATGAAACCGTGCGTACATAAAGGGATTGGCTGCGCGATGGCCATTCTGCTGTCCCTGGCCATCCTGCCCGGCGGCGTGAGGGCGGAGGGGTCCGGTGTCCCGGAAGGTCGCGGCGCCTCCCTGGACTACACCGCTGCCGATTCCTACCGCGCCTATCTGGAAAACCACAGCGGCGATGCCCGGGGCGCCGATGACTTGCTCTTGGGGGCCGACGCCCTGTCCGCTCATTCGGAGAATGTGACCATGCAGGAGAACCTCGGCGGCCGCCCTGGCGCAAGCTTGCTGACAGGCGAGGAGGGGTATGTGACCTACCGATTCGCCGTGGCCAGCGCCGGTCTGTACAACATCGGGCTGCACTACTATCCTCTGGAAGGCAAGGGATCGTCCATGATCCGTACCTTCGAGGTGGATGGAAGCGTTCCCTTCGCGGAGCTGCGGGAAATCGACTTTCCGCGTATCTGGAGAGACAAGGAGCCCATCGGCCAGGATTCCAACGGCAACGACACGCGGCCGGCCCAGGAGGAAGCCCCCCGCTGGCTGTATACCGATCTGCACGATTCCACGGGCTATTACAACGAGCCCCTGCAGGTATACCTGTCCGCTGGAGAGCATACGCTGACTATTTTTTCGGAAAGAGAGCCCATGGCTGTAGGCGGCGTGCGGATATACAGCGCTCCGCAGCCGGCGCCGTATGCCGAGGCCCTAGAGACCGGCGGCAGGGTTTGGCCGACGCGCGGGAATTCTGCCGGGATTACCAAGGGGAGCAGGCCGATTATAAATCCGCCTCGTCCATTTATCCCATTTACGATCGCACCTCGCCTGATACGGTGCCCACCAGCGCCTCTCAAATCCGCCTGAACACCATCGGCGGCAGCAAGTGGCAGGTGGCGGGCCAGTGGCTGATTTGGGAGGTGGAGGTTCCTGCCGACGGACTGTACACCCTGGGCATCAAGGGGCGGCAGAACGTGGTCAACGGGGCCTACTCCAGCCGCCGGCTGTATGTCAACGGCGAAATCCCCTATAAAGAGGCGGAGGAAATCCGATTCCATTACGACAACAGCTTTCAGACCCAGGTGTTCGGCGACGGGGAAACCGCCTACCGGATTCCGCTGAAAAAGGGTATCAATGAAATCAAGCTGGAGGCTACACTCGGCAGTTTGTCCAGCCTGCTGATGGAAGTGGACGACTGTATCGCCGCCCTCAATTCCATTTACATGAAAATTCTTATGATCACCGGCCCCACGCCGGATCAGCTGCGGGATTATCAGTTTGATAAACAGATCCCCGACGTGTTACGGAATCTCAAAGAGCAGGCCGACGCCCTGGAGGATCTATACAGCCGCTATGTGGCCATTACCGGCCAGAACGGCCAGGAAGCCCAGACCCTCAAAAAGGCGTACCTGCAGGCCCGGGAGATGACCGACGACCCGGACGGGATCGCCCAGCGGTTTTCCACCTTTTCCTCCAACATTACGGAGCTGGGTACCTGGCTGAGCAACGCCGCCCAGCAGCCACTGGAAATCGATTATCTGACCGTGGCCTCTCCCGATCAATCCCTTGTGAAAAAAGGGGCGGGCTTTTTCAGTCGCTTCTGGTTTGGCGTCAAGCAGCTGGTGGCCTCCTTCCTGCACGATTATGACGTGGTGGGGGCGATTGACGGCACGGGGCGGAACGTGCGCGTCTGGGTGGGCAACGGTGCCACCGGCGGTCGGGATCAGGTGCAGGTGCTGCAGCGCATGGCCAGCGCCTCCTTCACAAAAGATACCGGCATCGCCGTGCAAATCCAGCTGATTTCGACGGGCGCTCTGCTTCCCGCCACCCTGTCGGGCAAAGGCCCCGACGTGGCCCTGACCCTGAACGCCTCCGATCCCATCAACTACGCGGTGCGCCATGGGGTTATCAATTTGGCGGCCTTTTCCGATTATGTCCAGGTGGCTGAGCGTTTTATGCCCAGCGCTCTGGAGCCCTTCTCCTTTGACGGCGGCGTTTACGCCCTGCCGGAAACCCAGACCTTTTACATGCTGTTTTACCGCAAGGACATTCTGGCAGAGCTGGGGCTGGAGGTTCCCAACACCTGGGAGGATGTTATCCATATTCTGCCCGTCCTGCAGAAAAAGAATCTGAACTTCGGCTTCCCCAAGGTGCTGGTGGACGGCGCCGTGGGCCTGGGGCTGCCTGTGTATGCGACGTTTCTGTTCCAGAACGGCGGCAGCCTCTACACCGCCAACGGCTCCAAAACCCTGCTCGACAGCAAGGAGGCGGTCAACGCCTTCTTCGAATGGACGAAGTTTTACACCAGCTACGGCCTGCCCACCCAGTACGATTTTCTCAACCGCTTCCGTTCGGGCGCGGTACCCATCGGGATAGAGGAATACTCGAATTACAACACGTTGCAGGTGTTTGCACCGGAAATCAAAGGGAAATGGGGCTTTGCCGCCATACCCGGCACCCCGCGGGAGGACGGTACGCTGGATCGGTCGTCCTGCGGCACCACCACCGGCTGCTCCATCCTGAATACGGTGAAGGATAAAGACGCCGCCTGGGCGTTTCTCAAGTGGTGGACCAGCGCGGATGTCCAGGGTGACTTCGGGGTGGAGCTGGAAAATATTCTCGGCGCTGCGGGCCGGTATTGCCCCGCCAACCGGGAGGCGCTGGAGCGGATTCCCTGGTCCCAGGAAAACCTGAAGACGATTCAAGCGCAGTGGAGCGAGGTCAAGGGGATCCGGGAGGTGCCGGGCAGCTATATGACCTCCCGATTTGTGGACTTTGCCTTCCGTGACGCGGTGAGCAGCGGCGTCGATCCCGATGAAGCCCTGCGGGACGCCGTCAAGCAGATGAACGCGGAAATCAAACTGCGCCGCAAGGAATTCGGCCTGGCGGAAGAATAGGAGGAACCCACATGCGCCAACAACCAAAAGCGGGCGGCGGCCTTTTGAAGAACATCGCGCGCAACCGCACCAACTACCTGTTTCTGCTGCCCTTCGGCATTGTTTTCCTCCTGTTCACCGTTATTCCCGTCGTCATCGCCATCTGCCTAAGCTTCACCCACTTCAACGTGCTGGAGCCGCCCACCTTCAACGGCTGGGGCAACTTTCAGCAGCTGTTTTTCAACGACGATCTGTTCATCACCGCCCTGACCAATACCTTGACCTTTGCGGTGATCCTCGGCCCGGCGGGGTATATCCTGAGTCTGGCCTTCGCCTGGTTTATCAACGAGCTGGGGCCGAAAATGCGCTCCTTTATGACCCTGCTCTTTTACGCGCCGTCCCTGGCCAATATCTACGTCATCTGGAAGGTGATTTTCAGCTCCGACGCCTATGGCTTTGTCAACGCCTGGCTGACCCGCCTGGGCTTCATCACCTCGCCCGTGCTCTGGCTGCAAAGCAAATCCACCATGGTGGGGGTCATTATCCTCATCCTTCTGTGGGCCAGCCTGAGCACCAGCTTTCTGGCCTTCATCGCCGGCTTCCAGACCATTGACGCCTCGCTGTATGAGGCCGCCGCCGTGGACGGCATCCGCACTCGCTGGCAGGAGTTGTGGTACATCACTCTGCCTTGCATCAAGCCGCAGCTGATGTTCAGCGCCATCATGAGCATCACCTCCTCGTTTACCATCGGGGATCAAATCACCATGCTCGTCGGCTTCCCCAGCCCTAATTACGCGGCGCATACCATCATGCACCATCTGCAGGATTACGGATCCACCCGGTTTGAAATGGGTTACGCCTGCGCCATCGCCACGGTGCTGTTTCTGCTGATGGTGGTCTGCAACACGCTGATCCAGAAATTCCTCAGGAAGGTGGGCAACTGATATGGCGCATGAAACGGTCACGGTCAAAAGACACAGAACGCGCCTGCGTCTGTTCCACCAGCCGCGGGTCAGCCGCTCCCGGGCGGGTAATGCGCTGATGTTTCTCTTTCTGTTTCTCTGCGGCGCCTTCACGGCTATGCCCATGATCTATGCCATCAGCACAGCCTTCAAGCCCCTGGACGAATTGTGGAAATATCCGCCCAACATCCTCATCGTCAACCATCCAACCTTGAAAAACTTCTCCGACATGGTGGCGGTCATGTCCAACTCCTGGGTGCCCTTCTCCCGTTACATATTCAACTCCTTTTTCATCACGGGCGTCGGCACCTTCGGCAATGTGATTTTCGCCTCCATGGCGGCGTATCCGCTGGCCAAAAAGCGGTTTCCCGGTTCCGGCCTGTTCTTTCAGGTCATCGTGCTGTCCCTGATGTTCACCCCCGCCGTGACGGCCATCCCCAGCTATCTGGTGATGTCCGGCCTCGGCTGGGTGGATACCTATGCCGCGCTGATCGTCCCGGCGGTGGGAAGCTCCCTCGGGCTATACCTGATGCGCCAGTTCATGACCGGCATCCCTGACAGCATGCTGGAAGCGGCCAAAATCGACGGGGCCAACGAGTGGATCATCTTCTGGCGCATCGTCATGCCGCAGGTCAAGCCGGCCTGGCTGACCGTCACGATTTTCGCGGTGCAGGCCCTGTGGAACGGCACCAGCGGTAGCAATTACATCTACAGCGAAAAGCTCAAGGCGCTGCCCTACGCTATGAACCAGATCGTCAACGGCGGCCTGGCCCGCCAGGGCGCGGCGGCGGCCGCCACCCTGGTCATGATGGTGGTGCCCATCGTCATCTTTTTATTTGCCCAGAACAACATTGTGGAAACCATGGCCAGTTCCGGCATCAAGGAATAGGAGGGAGAGCCGCTTGAAAACCCCGAAATTTGCCCGCTGGGGCAGAGGGATCGCTGGCGCGCTGTCCCTGACCCTCCTGTTTTCCCTGTCTGCCGCGGCGCTGGAACCCTATCGGAACTATACCTATGACAGCGAGGAAAACGCCTGGGTGGAGCCTCAGGCCTATTACGCCGCCGACATCCTGCGGGGCGGCACCCTGGGAACGGCGGATTTCCATAAGCCGCAGGATGTTTTCGTCGCGCCGGACGGGCGGGTCTATATCGCTGACACCGGCAACAATCGGATCCTGCGCCTGAGCGCCGCACTCGAGCTGGAAGCGGTTATCGATTCCTTCGATAACAACGGGAAGGCCGACGGCTTCGCCTCTCCCTCCGGCGTCTTTGTCACCGGGGAGGGCCGGCTCTATGTGGCCGATACCGATCATAAGCGCCTGGTGGTGCTGGAGGCGGATGGCCGGCTGTGGAAGATCATGGGCGAGCCGGACTTCCAACTGGACGAAAGCTTTATCTACGCCCCTGTCCGGGTGGCGGTGGACGGCGCGGGCCGGGTGTTCGTGGTCTCCAAAAATGTCAACTACGGCATGGTGGAGCTAGATAAGGATGGAAACTTCAGCAGCTTTTACGGGGCCATCCAGGTAACCTCCTCTCTCAGCGACCTGCTCTGGCGGCGAATCGCCACCAAAGCCCAGCGGGAAAAGATGCTGCAAAACGTCCCCACCGAGTACAGCAGCAACGCCGTGGACGGCGATGGCTTTATCTACGGCACCATCAGCACCCAGAGCGCCGACCAGTTCATCAAGAAAATGAACCCCATGGGCAGCGACGTGCTGCGCCGCATGGGCAGCGTCGACCCCAATGGCGATATCGAGCTGCCCGACGCCGACGAAAAGCCCGTCCGCTCCGTCCTGACGGATATCTGTGTCGGCCGCGGGGGCGTTTACAGCGTCCTGGATACCCGGCAGGGCCGGGTGTTCACCTATGACAACGACGGCAATCTGCTGTATGTTTTCGGCGCGCTGGGCAACCGCAACGGCTGCTTTGTCCAGCCTTCTGCTGTGGATGTGCTTCCCGACGGCACGTTTCTCGTGGCGGACAGCGGGCTGAACCAAATCCTCCGCTTTTACCCGACCGAGTACGCGCAGAAAATCAACGCGGCGGTCGGCTATCAGTACAACCGGGACTACGCCAGCGCGGAAGCCAGCTGGATGGAGGTGCTCAAATACACCGCCAAGTCGGAGCTGGCCTTCAATGAAATCGGCAAGGCCTATTACCGGCAGGAGGCGTATACCGCCGCCATGAAATACTTTAAGCTGTCGGGCGACCGCACCCAGTATTCCAAGGCCTATAAGGAATATCGGCGGCAGGTGCTCAACGATTCCTTCAGCACGGTGATGACCTGCCTGTCGGTGTTGGCGGCTGGAATCGTCGTTCTTGTGTGCGTGCGCCGCCGCAAAGGACGGAAAGCCGGACGAGGAGGGGTGGACAGATGAAAGCGATAAAAGACAGCCTGCTGTACGCGTTCCATGTCATCAC
>ERZ824522.1612-NODE-1612-length-13881-cov-2.754014_pt1 | contig 13881 bp, 13 predicted proteins | sample MGYA00519935_ERZ824522 | MGnify/ENA primary metagenome ERZ824522 (study PRJEB31778, sample SAMEA3449160) | human gut metagenome | biome: human gut; feature: human-associated habitat; material: faeces | place: United Kingdom | collected 2010/2012 ...
CATATTGCTTCGCAATGTGTGTTCTTGAAGAAATGCAGTGGATTGCAACAAAATCTATTCACGCAGCAGAGTTCTTCCATGGTACAGTGGAGATGACAGAAAAAGATATGAGTTTCATGCTGATGAAGGGAGAAGATGAGACAAGACCGCTCGTAGACAGAGTAGAAAATTTTGTAAGAAAATATTCTGATGTGGTTGAAGTGTGGGATACAAAAGATTTTGAACTTGAAGGTATCGATGAGGATATGAGAAAATTCATGTCACCGATGGTAATGTCTTCTCAGCTTGAAAGAGTCAGTGCACACTTTGAGCATGTGAGAAATCATAGTCTTGAAATAAGAAGATACTATAGAACTGTAGAGTATTAAAAGGAGGCAGAAGATGAGAAAGGTATTAGTTGCAACTCACGGAAGATTTGCGGAGGGGATTCGAGAAACCATGCAGTTTATTATGGGAGATGAGGGCACGGTAGATGTGCTCAATGCGTATACAAATCAGGAATTTGATATGCATAAGGAAGTTGAACGTTTGGTGAATAATCTTGGTGCAGGAGATGAATTGATCGTTGCGGCAGATCTTTTTGGGGGAAGTGTAGCCAATGCTTTTATTCAATATATGCCTACCGGAAAAGTTCATGTTGTAACAGGAGTGAATTTGCCAATGCTGATTGAGTTGGCTGCTTCGGCAGGGAGAGAACTCTCTGCTGAAGACCTGATAGAAACAGCAATTCAAACGGCAAAAGAAGGTATTGTTTATTCAAACAAAATATTAAGTGAAAGCGCAAATGCTGAGGAGGATGATTTTTAATGTTTAAGTTATTGAGATTAGATGAAAGATTAATTCATGGGCAAGTGGCATTTGCCTGGACAAATTCACTGTCAGCGGATTGTATTTTAGTGGCAAATGATGGAGTTGCCAAAGATAAATTACGTGCGACGTCTCTGAAACTGGCTGCGCCGGCAGAAGTTAAATTTGTAGTGAAATCAGTAGAAGATGCGATTAAGGCGTTGAACGGACATAAGACAGACAAGTATAAATTGTTTATTTTGGTGGACAACACAAAGGATGCTCTTGCGCTTGTGTCAGCAGTTGAAGAGGTGGATCATGTAAATCTTGGAAATATGAAAGTAAAAGAAGGAACAAAAACATGGACTCCGTCTGTTTCTGTTACAGCTGAAGATGTAGAAAATATTAAAGGTATGATTGCGCATGGTGCGGAAGTTGAATGTCGTGCAGTGCCTACGGATAAAAAAGTAATGGCAGAAACATTACTTTAAACATAAATAAATTAGGAAGGAGATTGTAAAATGATTCAGGCTTTATTAGTGGCGGTTGTAGCATTCCTTGCCTCGATTGATGAACAGACATTTGGCGCCTGTATGATGTCCAGACCGTTGTTTACAGGTCCGATTGTTGGGTTGATCATGGGGGACGTGACAACAGGTATTATTATTGGAGCATCACTTGAAGCAATGTTTATGGGATCTATTATGGTCGGAAGTGCGGTTCCTCCGGAAGTTTATGCGTCAAGTGTTCTTAGTATTGCGGTTGCGATTCAATCTGGAACAGGAGTTGGAACAGCAGTAGCGTTGGCACTGCCGCTGTCAATTTTCCTACAGATGTGGAGAAACTTCTGTTATGCAATTCCAGGAAGCTGGGTTGGAAAACAGATTGAGAAAGCGGTAAATGAAAGAAATATAAAGAAAGCGAATCTACTACATTTGACAGTGGTACCGTTATCGATTGGAATTCCATCGGCATTGCTTGTGTTTGTAGCAGTTGCATTTGGTGCTGATACAATCAATACTATTTTGAATGCAATTCCTAAGGTTGTTATGGATGGTTTCGATGTGGCAGCAGGTGTTCTTTCCTGTGTAGGACTTGCTTTGTTGATTAAGATGATGTCAAACAGTAAAGTTCTTCCATATCTGTTTCTCGGATTTATTTGTGTAATTTATTTGGGAATGGATGTAATCGGAGTTGCCGTAGCAGGTCTTTGTATCGCATTTATAGCAGTGAGTAATATGAAGTTCGATACTGTGGAAGAGGAGGATTTCTGATATGGGAAATACAGAGAATACAGACCAGAAACAGAAAATTATGACAGCCAAAGAGTACAGAAGTATTTTCTGGAGATCTTTTACAATTCAAAGTTCCTGGTCATTTGATAAAATGATGGCGTATGGTTATATGTATGCCATTGAAAAACCACTTAGAAAAATTTATCCTAATGATGACGATTATTATGCAGCATTAAAACGTCATACGGAGACATTTAATATTACACCGCATGTTTCACCATTTCTAATGGGGCTTGGTGTAGCTATGGAAGAGCAGAATGCTAAAAGTGATGATTTTGACGCGGAATCAGTTAATAATGTAAAAGTTGGTCTTATGGGACCCTTATCCGGAATTGGTGATTCCTTTTTCTGGGGAACATTTCGAGTAATTGCAGCCGGAATCGGAATCGGTATTGCACAGAGCGGAAGCATCTTGGGAGCGCTGGTTTATTTCCTTATTTATACGGCTATTCATTTTATTACGAAAATTCTTGCAGGTAAGTATGGATATAAGCTAGGTGCATCTTTCCTAGAAAATGCTTCAGAGAATCATACGATGGAAAAGCTGTCTTATGGTGCATCTATTCTCGGCATGACGGTAATCGGTGCGATGGTTGCGACTATGGTATCTCTACAGACGACCCTTTCCTTTACACTGGCAGAAACAGAGACTACTTTGCAGTCAATCTTTGATCAGATTTTCCCGGGCTTACTTCCTCTTGGCGTAACGTTTCTCTGTGTGTGGCTTTATAATAAAAATGTAAAAACAATATATATTATCCTTGGAATTTTTGCCGCATGTATTTTAGGTTGTGCAATTGGAATTTTCTAAGCTTGTTGTTTTTGATGTAGACGGAACCTTGAATCAAACAGAACGTTATGCGATTGCGGCATATCGTAAAGCGTTGGAGGAGTTGGGGCGAGGCGGTTTTACAGATGAGGAGTCCGTTTTCGGAGGATTTGAAATTTTTCTTTGGTGCAGATCGAAAGGCAGGTAAGCTGTTTTTTGACAGAGTATCAGCGTATTGGTTCGAAGGTATGGAGAAAAATGGAAAAGCTTTTCCGGGAACAAAAGAGATGTTGGATTGTTTAAAGGAAATGGGGTTCAAAACGGCAATTTGTTCAAATGCTTATCCGGAAGAGCTGCATAATATTTTAAAAGTGCTGGAAATAGAAGAGAAGTTTGATTATATTCAGGCGTTGACGGAAGAAGGCACTAAAGTGAAAAGTTTGGAACGGCTTTTGGAAACATGTAAACCTGAGTGGGCTGTAATGGTAGGGGATCGAATCTATGATTTAGAAGCTGCGGAAGAGAACGAGCTGCCGTTTATCGCTTGCAAATACGGTTATTGTGCTCCCGGGGAATTGGATGGCTGTGAATATACAGCTACGAGTATTTCGGACATTCCTCTGATTATTGAGCAAATGGTGATGAAGTAATATTTCCTTTTTTACTCTTTTATGAATAGGAAGAGTGGCGTAAAGCTACTCTTCCTTTCTTTAAAAGGAAGAAAAAGAAGGGAGAGGAGTTTTTGTGAGAGAAATATTACCAAGTGTAGGAATTGACATAGGAACATCTACAACTCAAGTGATTTTCAGTAGGATTGAAATTGATAATATTAGTGGATTCGGTGCGATACCTAAAATAGAAATAGTATCAAAAGAGATTATTTATGAAAGTCCTGTTTATACAACACCTTTAAGAAATGAATGGGAGATTGACGCAGAACAAGTAAAGAAAATTCTATTTCATGAATATGAGCAGGCGGGAATTAAACCGGAAGAACTGGCAACAGGAGCGGTTATTATTACAGGAGAGTCTGTTAAAAAGAAAAATGCTAGATGTACAGCGAAAAAAATATCTGAAATTGCAGGAGATTTTGTAGTAGTTACAGCAGGACCGGATCTTGAATCTGTTTTGGCGGGATATGGTTCGGGAGCCGCAAAGCTCTCGGAAATATGCGGTGGAGTTGTGGCAAACCTTGATATTGGAGGTGGAACTACGAACCTTTGTATTTTCGAAAATGGAAAGGTAATCGATACTGCGTGCCTTGATATTGGAGGGCGACTTATCAGAATTGAGAATGAAAGGATTCAGTATATATCCGAAAGCGTTGTTAAAATCAGCAAATCTATAAATAGTCCATTAGTTGCAGGAGTTCAAATAGCTGAAACAGATTTAAAGCCGCTGCTGAGAAGAATGGTGCAACTATTAGAGGAGGAACTGGGATTTCGTCAGAAAACTAATTTGCTTCCTGCTGTATATACGAATCACGGACTAAAAAAGAATTACCAACTCAGTCATATTGTATTGTCTGGCGGTGTTGCAGCTTGCGTTCAGGAGTTAAATAATTCTATAGATGGGAAAGTGGAAGACGCATTCTTATATGATGATATAGGGATATTGCTTGCGAAAGAGTTGAAAAATAGCCTGTTATATGAAGAAATGGATCAGAAAAGTCAGGGAAAATTACTTCCCCAAAAGGAAACGCTTCGAGCGACTGTCATTGGAGCGGGAAATTATGCGATTCATATATCGGGGAGCACAATTTCTTGTTACGACGGAAATTTTCCTTATAAAAATGTGGCTGTAGTTCACATTTCTCTAACATGTAAAGAAGAAATCAGAAATATAAAAGGTGAAATACGAGAACAACTTTGGCTCTTGTTTGAGCAGGAAAAGGAGTTACCGTTATTTGCAATTTCGTTCGCAGGCATTCCAAGACCCAAATTTTATGAAGTAGAGGATATGGCAGAGGAATTCTGCAAGGTATGTGAAAAATATAATTTGGGAAGCCGAGAAAACCCGGTGATCTTAATTATGGAAGAGGATCATGGGAAATCATTAGGACAGGCATTGCGACGGAAACTGAAACACAACTGTAATATAGAAGGATCCATTTTATCGATTGATTGTGTGAAGTGTAAAAGTGGAGATTATGTAGATATCGGAAAACCGGTATCGGGAGGAACGGTTATTCCGATTGTTGTAAAAACATTGATTTTTGAATAAGGAGGAGAGCCAATGTTGTTGAAGACAAAACTACTGGGACAAGTATATGAGTTTCGTTCGATTCGGGAGGTTTTGGCAAAAGCAAGTGAAAAGAAATCGGGAGATTCTCTTGCAGGAATCGGTGCTGCAAGCAAACTGGAACGTGTTGCTGCGAAAGAAGTGTTGAGAAATTTAACGATTGCGGATTTGAGAAATCATCCGGCGGTGCCATATGAAATAGATTTTGTGACAAGAATTATCCAGGATGATATAGACGAAATGATATATGAGAAAGTGAAGATGTGGACGATAGAGACATTGCGTCACTGGATACTGGATGAAAAAACAACAGGTATGGATTTGCTTTTAGTATCGAAAGGATTAACTAGTGAAGTGATTGCTGCTGTGGCAAAATTGATGAGTAATCTGGATTTGATCTATGCGAGTAAAAAAATACCTGTCAAAGCAACCTGCAATACAACGATCGGTGGGGAGAATATTTTTGCAAGCCGATTGCAGCCTAATCATCCGGTAGATGATCCTAAAGGAGTAAATGCTTCTTTGCTAGAAGGGCTTTCTTATGGGATAGGAGATGCGGTTTTAGGTTTAAACCCTGCAATAGATACGGTTGAAAGCACAAGTACTATTTGGAAATTGTTAGCTGAAGTAAAAGAAAAATATGAGATTCCGACCCAGACCTGTGTCTTATCGCATGTTACAACACAAATGGATGCTTTGAGAAGAGGTGGAAAAGCAGACCTGTGTTTTCAATCATTGGCAGGAAGCCAGAAAGCGTGTGAATCATTTGGGATAAGCAAAGAGATATTGGATGAAGCGAATGAAATGTTTTTAAGAGATGGAAGTGCAAAAGGAAAAAATGTGATGTATTTTGAGACAGGTCAAGGTTCTGAGCTTTCATCATCAGCTCACTATGAATGTGATCAGGGAGTAATGGAGAATCGTTGTTATGGTCTGGCAAGACATTACAAGCCGTTCTTGGTAAATACTGTAGTAGGATTTATGGGACCTGAGTATGTATATGATACGAAGGAGCTTATTAGAGCCGGATTAGAAGATGTATTTTGCGGACATATGCATGGATTGCCTATGGGGTGTGATGTTTGCTATACCAATCATATGCCGACGGATCAAAATGATATTGAAAGCCTGGCTGTTATTCTGGCGTCTGCCGGATGCCATTACATTATTGGTGTTCCTGGCGGTGATGATATTATGCTTATGTATCAGTCAACAGGATATCAGGATATTGCTTCAATAAGGGAAATTCTTGGGAAGAGTCCTATTCCTGAGTTTGAAACGTGGCTGGAAAAAAGGGGGATTTGGAAAGATGGACATCTTGGTGAAAATGCAGGGAATCCTGGGATATTTGGTGAAGATCCCAGCATGTTGAAACAGATGACGCCTGCAAGAATCGGAATAGGACGTGCGGGAACGAGGTATCAAACTGTTCCGTATTTGAATTTTCTTGCAGATCAGGCAGCTGCCTCGGATGCTGTATTTGCAGAAGTGACAGAGGAAGCGTTGGGAGTGCTTGGGAAGTTTGGATGTTTTGAAGTGAAAAGTTTGTGTTCAGATAAGATTGAAATGTTGACAAGACCTGATTGGGGGAGGAAGCTGTCTGAAAAATCATTAAGAGAGATAGAAAGAAACTGTGAGAAAGAAGTAGATGTACAAATCTATTTTGGTGATGGATTATGTGCTCCATCTATTCAAGCGAATGCGGAAGATTTATTCTTGACATTGAAAGAGGGGCTGGAAGAAGAAAACTTAACAGTGGGGACACCGTTTTTTGTACGGTATTGTAGGGTGAATACGACGAGACAGATCGGTGAACTCTTGAAACCGAAGGTTGTATGTCTGCTGATTGGTGAGAGACCGGGATTGCTTACATCTGAAAGTATGTCGGCATATATTTCGTATAACCCATCTGGAAAGATGTCAGAATCAGATTATACGGTTGTTGCTAATATAAGTAAACATGGGGTTCCGGCTGTGGAAGCAGGGGCTCATATTGTAGAGATAATACAGGATATGATTCGATATAAATGTAGCGGTGTGAAATTATCTAAGAAACTATCTGATCGTACATAAAAAGATAAAAAGAAGTTGTAAAAATAGACATGGTTTTCATTGACAATATTGTGCAAGATTGCTATAATAAATCTAATTTAAGAGGGACATTGGGAATGTCACTGGTAATGCAGGCTAAACCAAAATCAGCAGAGCTGATTTTGGTTTTTTTGATATTAAGAGTTAATATTAGCGGTAAAAGAACTGGCCAAATGGTAATAAACGTTTTGCTTTTGGAGGAATAAAAATGTTTTTTTTGAAGAATCATGTAGAAAAGGTAAAGATAGAAAATATAAAATCGAACGAAGTGTATGCGCCTGTCGAAGGAGAAGTCATTCCGTTAGACGAAGTGGACGATGCTGTGTTTTCTGAAAGAATACTTGGAGACGGAGTGGCTGTGGAACCGGATAAGGGAGAAATTTATTCTCCGGTGAAAGGCACTGTTTCGGTTGTGTTTCCGACAAAGCATGTAGTGGGAATTACGACGGAAGAAGGGGCTAATATCATTCTTCATATCGGGATCGATACGGTAGAACTTAAGGGAAAAGGCTTCGATGTGAAAGTGGAACAGGGAGATAAAGTAGAGGCGGGGCAGTTGTTGATGAAAATAAATCTTCCGTTTATCAGAAAGCACCATCCTGCGACAGTTATGGTGATCTTAGAAAAAACAGACGAGTTTAAAGTTGCATGTACAAGGGATAAACAAATTCGGGCAGGCGGGCGATTATTGACGTTGGAAAGGATCATATGAAATGATTAAAATAGTACAGCCATTCAATAATAATGTTGTCATGGGATATGAAAGAAAAAAAGGCGAAGTTATTATTATTGGAACAGGCATTGGGTTTCGGGCAAAAAAAGGTGATCAGGTTGATGAAAGTAAAATTCAAAAAATGTTTATTACAGGAGAAAATAAACAATTACTGGAAATGATAGGGGCGATACCGCCGGAATACTTTGAGCTTGTAGAAGAGATTTTTGAGAAGGCGAAAGAGGAGTATGGATTTTTGCCGAAAGAAAAGGAAACTCTTGCATTGCTGGATCATATACATTTTGCGATAAAGCGAATGAAGGAAAATCTGGTGCTTGATAATCCGTTTGAAACGGAAATCAGACAGTTTTATCCGAAAGAGTGGGAAATTGGATTATATGCGAAGAAATGTATAAAAAGAAGATTTGGGATAGAGATACCGGATGCAGAAGTCGGATATATAGCAATGCATATAATTGCTTCGGAATTTCAAAAAAGCAGACGTACTGTAAGCAAAACATTTGAAGTGATCGATTTGGCGCTGAAATATATACGGGACAATTATTTGACAGATGTAAAAGAAGATTCATTGGCTTATACAAGATTGGTTACTCATGTAAAATATTTTGCGCAACGGTATGTAGATAACAAAGAAAGTATGGATGAAGACGAACTTTTGGATCAGACGATAAAAGAACGGTTTCAAAGAGAAGTTCGCTGCATTGAAGGCTTATCGGAAATGTTATATAGGAAGTATGGAAGACCGGTTACTGTGTCAGAAGAAAATTATCTTGTATTGCATTTGAGAAACTGTGTTGCCAATAAAGAATAATGGAAATGTAATAAATAATAAAACATGGAGTGATGAGGTGGTCACTATTAGATTAGGCCAGACTCAAAGGTGGAATATGCCTCTGCCTTTGGGTCTGTTTGCTTATATAAAAATAAAAAGTTAAAAGAAAGGAGAAGGCATATGGATCTGAAAAGAACGGCAAGAGAAGTTTTGGAAAATGTGGGAGGAGAGGAGAACATCATCAGTATTATGAGTTGTTTTACTCGTGTTCGTGTGGAACTAAAAGATAAAACAAAGGTTGATGAGAAAAAGCTAAAAGAAGCAGAGGGGTGTCAGGGCGTGAATTGGGCCGGAAATACAGTGCAGATTATTTTCGGCGGACGATGTAATGATGTTTATGATGAATTAGAGAAAATTGTTCATATTACGGAGACGGAAGCGAACGGTGAAAAAAGTATTGTTAAGAAGCAGTCTGTATGGGCGGTAGTGATTGACTATATAGCAAACTCGATACAGCCTGTTGTTCCGATCTTGATAGCGTCTGGATTTTTACAGAGTGTGCTGGCGATGCTGAATTACCTTGATATTGACACGACGACATATACATATCAGGTATTGAATTCTATAGGACAGGCGGGATACTATTTCCTCCCGATATTCCTTGCGTTTGCAGCTGCCAAAAAATTAAGGATCAATCCTTATCTTGGGGCATTGGTAGGAGCGGTAATGGTTTATCCTGCGATAATCGAAGCAGGAAGCGCAGGGGGTACGGCATCATTTTTGGGAGTGCCGGTTACGCTTGTATCTTATGCGTCATCAATTACTCCTATTTTGATTTCTATGCCGGTTGTCATGTGGATCAACAAACTAGCAAAAAAAATTAGTCCCAAAGTATTGTCAAGTCTTTTGATTCCGATTATTACAATGATTTTATCAATACCGGTTGTTTTGATTGTAACAGGTCCTGTGGCAACGTGGATTGGAAACGGATTATGCGGAGTTGTTTCGTTTATATTTACAAAGATGTCGGTTGTAGGAGGGCTGCTTATCGGAGGGGCTGCGCCGTATCTTGTTTTGACCGGCGTTCATAATGGAATTGCTTTGCCGATAACTTTGTCGGAACTTGCGAGTCAGGGTTTTTCCTATTTTTTTCCATTGTTGGCATATGGCAACATAGCGGTCGGAGGAGCTGCTCTTGGCGTTTGGTTTAAGACGAAAAATAATCGTTTGAAAACGACAGCAATGTCGTCTTGCTTAATGGCTGTAGTGGGGATTACAGAACCGGCATTGTTTGGGGTGTTGCTCCCTGCGAAAAAACCACTCATCGCATTAGGAGTTATGGGAGCGGTCTGCTCGGCGGTTTCTTTGATGTTCGGAGTAAAATGTACGGCACTAAGTATGTGTGGACTTGGCGGCCTGCCGGCATTCTTCGGAGATACATTTGTTATTTGGTGTATTTTGATGGCGGTTTCTTTTGTCGGAGCATTTTTGATTACGATATTGATCGGGTTTAAAGATATACCGGAAGAGGAGGCGTAAAAATGAATATTGAAAGGGAAAGGGGAAAATGTAAATATCCACTTTTGTTTCAACCGTTGAAAGTGAACAAAATTGTTTTGAAAAACAGGATTATTTCGGCTCCATTGGGAAGTAATACAGATAAATCATTAAGTGGGATAGGGATGATTATCAGAGGAACGAGCGGATCGGTGGATGATACGCGTATGCGTTTAACTCCGGGAACGTATTGTTTTGCAGATTTATTCCAGGCGGCTAAAGTCAGAGAAGAAGTTTCATTGATCAGACAGCGCGGTGCGAAAGCGGAGTTTGAATTGTGTCACTGCGGTCAGTTTGCGGTTGTGGAAGAAGGTGATTATGCCATAGGGCCGGTATCCTTCGTAAGAAACGATGGAACAGAGGTGCGGGCTATGGATGAAAAAATGATGGATGAAATCGCAGATAAATTTGCAAAGTCGGCATGTGACGCAAAAGAGTATGGGTTTGATGGGGTATTGCTTCATTTCGGACACGGATGGCTTCCGGCACAATTTCTTTCTCCGTATTTTAATAAAAGAAAAGATGAGTATGGGGGGAGCTTTGAAAATAGAATAAAATTCCCGATGATGATCGTAGACAGGGTGCGGCAGGCGGTTGGACGAGATTATATGTTGGATATGCGGATAAGTGGAGAAGAGCATATAGAAGGCGGCATGGAGATTGATGAAGTTGCGGAATTTATAAAAAGGATTGAAGATAAGATAGATATGGTTCATATTTCCTGCGGAGTGGAAATAGATAATCGTACAAAAATCTACATGTCGCCTACGGCATATGCACCGCATAAAATCAATGCGAAAATGGCAAAACTTGTGAAAGAAAAAGTGAAGATACCTGTAGCGGTAGTGGGAGGGATTATGACTCCGGAAGAGGCGGAAGAAATACTTGAGGACGGATGTGCCGATGCTGTTGTCATAGGACGTCAGTTGATCGCCGATCCATGGTGGGTGAAAAAAGCATGGGAAGGCCGATCGGAAGATATTGTTCCGTGTATCAGATGCATGAACTGTTATAATCCATATCAATATAAAACAGAGGAAGAACGAAGAAAGCATGTCGGGCTCAATACAGTTCCGTGCTGCTCGGTGAATCCGAGATATTTGCATGAAGATCGCGTCCCGAATGAACTGCCGGAAGCGTCTGTAAAGAAAAAGACAGTAGTAGTCGGCGGAGGTCCTGCCGGAATGCAGGCTGCGTTGACGGCGGCACGAAGAGGACATCAGGTGATTCTTTTAGAACGAGAAGGGGAATTGGGCGGACAGTTGATCTGCTCAGAGTATGATGAGGTAAAGCAGGATTTAAAGAGATTGAAAGATTATTTGATCCTTCAAGTTCAAAAGGCGGAAGTAGAAGTAAGATTAAATGTAACCGCTACACCGGAAATGGTTAAGGAATTGAGTCCTGACAGTCTGATCCTTGCGCTTGGAGCTTATCCGATACAGTTAAATCTTCCGGGCACAGAAAAGAATGATCATGTTTTTACATGCATAGAAGCTTATAAATATCAGGAAAAGATTGGTGAAAATGTGGTCGTTATAGGCGGCGGATCTATCGGATGTGAGTTGGGGGTTGAATTGAGCAGAAAAGGAAAACAGGTGACGATTCTTGAAATTGAAAAAGTGTTGAACCGAACTTTGAATGATATTATGAAAACTGCTTTAAAAACAGAAATGGAAAAATGCAGAACATTAACCGTGCTGACAGAGACTCGATGTGTTTCGATAGAGGAGGGATTCGTAACTGCGGCATCTAAGGATGGGGAAGAATTTGAAATAAAAGCAGATACAATTATTTTTGCGGCAGGGATGAAGGCTAGAACCGATGAGGCGAATACATTTTTCGGAATCGCGCAGGACACGAATATAATCGGCGATGCAAATCGGGTAGGAACGGTATGGAATGCGATGGAGGACGGATATTATATTAGCGCGGGATTATGACTTTGGCGAAAGGGGCGATGTGGATATGTTTCCTGAACATTTTCTTTGGGGCGGAGCGGTTTCCGCAAATCAATGCGAAGGTGCGTTTGATGAAGAGGGAAAAGGAATCTCCATACAAGATGTACTTCCGAAAGGGTTGAAAGGTGGAATGACAGAAGAGCCGGTGAAAGAGAATTTAAAGTTAAAAGGAATTGATTTTTATCATCGGTATAAAGAAGATTTAAAAATGATGGCTGAGATGGGATTTAAAGTTTTTCGGACATCGATTGCATGGAGTCGGATTTTTCCGCGTGGAGATGAAGAAAAACCGAATCAGAAGGGAATAGAATTTTATCACAACTTGTTTGCAGAATGCAGAAAATACGGAATCGAACCGCTTGTGACATTGTCGCATTACGAAACTCCGTTGTATTTAGCGGAAAAATACGATGGATGGCGCAGCAGAAAGATGATTGATTTTTATAAAACATATGTAAAGGCAGTATTTGAAGAATATAAAGATGAAGTGAAATACTGGCTTACATTTAATGAAATCAACTCAATACTGGAGTCTCCTTTTATGAGTGGAGCGATCATGACTCCGAAAGATGAACTGACGGAAGAGCAGCTTTATCAGGCGGCGCATCATGAACTGACTGCAAGCGCATGGGCAGTGAAGATCGGTCATAAAATTAATCCGGATTTTAAAATCGGGTGTATGATTTTAAGCGTGCCTGTATATCCGCTGACTCCGGAACCGGATGATGTCCTGGCGGCAAAAGAACAGGAGCATAAAAGCTTAATGTTTGCAGACGTTCATGTTCGGGGAAAATATCCGGGATATGCGCTGAGATATTTTAGAGAACATGGAATTTCTTTAGAGATAGAAGAAGCGGATCGGGAAGTTTTGAAAGAGACGGTAGATTTTATTTCATTGAGTTATTATATGAGCGCGTGCGCGACTGCACATTCGGAAAAGATGCGAAGAGGTGAAGGAAATATATTGGGAGGCGTTCCTAATCCGATGTTGAAATCGAGCGAATGGGGATGGCAGATAGATCCGAAAGGATTGAGATATGTATTGGAAATATACTGGGAAAGATATCAAAAACCGTTGTTTGTTGTCGAAAACGGACTTGGAGCGAAAGATTATCCGATTCATAAAGAGGACGGAAGCGTGGAAATTGCCGACGATTACCGGATAGAGTATTTACGAAAACATATTGCGGAAATGGAAAAGGCGATTGAAAACGGCGTCGATGTTATGGGATATACGGTTTGGGGATGTATTGATCTTGTGAGCGCGTCTACGGCCCAAATGAGTAAACGGTATGGGATGATTTATGTAGATAGAAATGATGACGGAAGCGGAACGTTAAAGCGTTGGAAGAAAAAAAGTTTTGGCTGGTATCAAAATGTAATAGCTAAAAATGGAAGGGAATTATAAAAGTCAAAATTGAGAAAAACAACAGATGTCCGAACTGTATGACATCTGTTGTTTCCATATATAATAGGGAAAAAGAGAAAAATGATATTGTATTGAAAAAAATACAATTTTTCATAAAAATAGCTTGAAATACAATGTTATTTCCTATATACTAAAAAAGCTGTGACATGATAGCTGTGAAGCGTGAGGTTGCTGCCCGGCAAAAAGATAAGCTGAGGCAGGTTTTCCGTGGAGCGAATGTCAAGTTAGGAAACTGGCGACAAGTCACTGT
>ERZ824522.1616-NODE-1616-length-13862-cov-2.897081_pt1 | contig 13862 bp, 10 predicted proteins | sample MGYA00519935_ERZ824522 | MGnify/ENA primary metagenome ERZ824522 (study PRJEB31778, sample SAMEA3449160) | human gut metagenome | biome: human gut; feature: human-associated habitat; material: faeces | place: United Kingdom | collected 2010/2012 ...
GCCGCAGAACAAACCACCGGCTAAGCCGGTGGTCATGATTGACTTAAGGGGGAAATGACATGGCATCGCAAAAAAATAAAAAACAACTGGTATGGCTTCTTTTGACAGCTTTATTTTTCACGCAAATGCCTGCAAATGAGGCAAAAGCGCAGACGACACTTCCATCTGGGACACCATATCCTGCAGTCTCATCCGCGCCGTCACAAATTCCGACTACAACTGTAGAACCAAATATGCCATTATATACACCGGCCGGCATATCTCCGACACCATCTGCCGGAGTGCTTCCTTCGATGACACCAACTGTCACGCCGGCAGCGACGTCATTTACCCTGTTAAATAAAAATGTCTCGAAGCATGTCAGCAAAAAGAAAGTGCAATATCAGATCCATTCGTATGTGACGGACACTGTGGCGTTGAAAACATCATTGAAAGCTACATTTGAACCGATTGGTCAGACAGTTTCTCTGTGCCGCCGCGGAATATTGAAAATAGAAAAAAACGGACAGGTAAAATGCTTGAAAAAAGGGCAGTCCAAAGCACAGAACTGCCAGATAAAGGTGACAGAAGCAGAGGGAGAGCGAACCTTTACCGTAAAAATCCGATTTGACAAGAAACTGGAAAATAAAGGAAAAAGTGCAGAGCTTGTGTATCAGGGAAAACAGGCACAGATACGCACAAATTATAAAATGAGCCGTTTGACATTGACCTCCTCCAACAAAAAAGCAGCGACCGTTGATAAAAAGGGAAAGATTACGGCGCGCAAAAAAGGAAAGACGACCATAAGTGTAAAAGTCAAAGGCTCTGAAAAAAATGAGATTAAAATACGTATCACGGTAAAAGAGGAGCCGTGGATCGTCAATATCAAAGACAGCAAGTATACGTATGAGGACATGACGTCAGATCTCAGAAAACTTGTGTGGAAATACCGAGGGAAAGCCTCTTTGCAGAATATCGGAACCAGCGAAGACGGGCGTGCGATCTGGTGCCTCCGCATCGGAAGCCCGTATGCTTCCAAAAAATATCTGATCAATGGTGGAATTCATGCGAGAGAATGGCTCAACTGCCAGATGCTCACACACAAAAGTGAAGAAATTTTGCGGGAATACGCGGATTACAAGAGTGCGCTTAAAGGGAAATGCATTTATATCATTCCGATGATCAATCCGGACGGCGTAACCATTTCCCAATTTGGTTTTGATGCCATCCGCAATCCCAAACTGCGGAAAATCTGTAAAAAGACGAAAAATTCCGCACGGACATGGAAAGGCAACGCCCGCGGGGTAAACTTAAACTTTAACTGTCCGGGCGGCTGGAAAAAAAAAGGAAAATCAAAAAAGGCGGACGGACTTTCTTATCCGGGGAAAAAGGCGGCATCCGAAAAGGAAACCCGTGTGATGATGAACTTTGTCAATCGTAATTCGGGCTGGAAGGCATCCTTGAACTATCATTCCACCGGAAGTATTCTTTATTGGAACTACAATGTAGAATCCGAGGCATCGCTCTATGAACGCCAAAAAAACCTTGCGACCAAGGTGAATGGATTTACACACTACCGCCTGATGCCCAAATCCATCAGTACCGATCCGAACGGTGGATTTGGGGACTGGCTCATTTACAATAAGAAAATACCGAATGTGACCGTGGAAACCGGCTCTGTCATGGCGCCGCTGCCACATTCCCAGATGAAAAAAATACAGAAGGAAAATAGCAAACTTTTGAGTTGGTTTGTAAAACAATAAATGCCAAAAAGGTCAAAAAGACCGCCTTATACATCATGGATTTTGTTGTCGGATATTGGTAAACTGTTTATAAAACATTGTGATGTATGTAAGGAGGTTTACGAAATGAACAAAAAAATGTTTACAAAGACAACAGCTATGCTCTTGGCAGCGGCTGTCGTGGCGTCGGGAATTCCGGCAAATGAAACGGAAGCTGCCAAAAAGCCGAAACTCAGCAAGACAAAAATTTCAGTTCGGGTTGGAGGCAGCAAAAAAGTTACGATTAAAAATGCCAAAAAAATCAAATGTAAAATGAAAGCAAAGGCAAAGAAAGTCGTAAAGATCACGAAAAAATCTGCGAAAGGTCTTACGGTAAAAGGGCTTAAAGCAGGAAAAGCGAAAATTACTGTGACCATGATCAATGGGAAAAAGAGAGTGAAAAAGACTCTCGTTGTTACGGTAAAATCTGTAAAAGCGCCGGAAGCAAGTAAAGCGCCGGGAGCAAGCAAGGCACCGGAAGCAAGCAAGGCACCGGAGACAAGCAAGGCACCGGAGACAAGCAAGGCACCGGAGACAAGTAAGGCACCGGAAGAAAGCAAGGCACCGGAGACAAGTAAGGCACCGGAAACGAGTCAGACACCGACAGAAGCACCGAAAGCACTTGTGATTGAAGGGGATGCCCTTGGAGAAAGCGCAGACTTTACGTATAAGGCAAATGGGGCGGCGCAGTATCAGTCTGTTGGTGTTTTTGAGATTGACAAAACAAGTCTAACAAAAGACAGCACCATTACATTGACATATGAAGCAAAAGAAGGGGATACAGACGTTGCTGACAGCCAGAAGTTTAATGTGGGGCTGAAAACAGGAGATAAATGGAATTCACCGGCGGTTTGTGATGTATATGACCAGTCAGGTGGAAAGATTGAGATCTCTATGGATAGCACAAAAATGGAGAAAATCAATGCCGGAGAGAAATTGTACATGCATGTTTCCACCGCGACAGCCGGTTTCAAAGGAACCTTTACATATACAAGTGTAAAAGCCGGTACGGAAAGTCTTGTAAAAGAACTTCCTTCTGCTTATACCTATGTGGAAAACGGATTGAATCAATACGCAGCAACGGCAAAAGTAAATCTGCCGGCAGACGTTGATTTTAGTAAATACAAAACTTGCCGCATTGACTTTACGGCGTCGGATCTTTCTTTTGAATTCCACGGAATCGTGGGTCATAAAGTGAACGGAGCGGAAGTGACGGATCCACAGTATGGCGCAGTATCCAAGGGAATGTTCCAGATTACATTGAATAATGTATTGAAAGAGAACGGGACAGATCCGTTTGTCGTTATCAATGCCGGAAAAGCCGGTTATGCGGGGAAAGTTAAAATCTTGCGTGTGGCACTTTTACCGGAAGGACAGACGGTGCCGGATATTACAATTGAGCCGATTGCGCCTGCTGAAACACCGAAACCATCCGAACCGGAGCCGGGCATAGAGACACCGGGAGCAGATACGTCAAACGTCGAAACAGACGATGTTACGAAGCGGGAAGAGACAAAATTGGTTCTGGAAGGCAGTGCCCTTGGAGAAGGAGCTTCTTTTGCTTACGTGCCAAATGGATTCGCTCAGTATAGTTCGATGGGAGTCTTTGAAATTGATAAGACAAAATTATCTGCCGGATGTAAAATTGTATTGAATTATACAGCTGTGGAGGGCGATACGGATGTTGCAGCCACACAGGGATTCAATATTGGATTAAAAACGGGAGATCAATGGAATTCGCCGGCTGTTCTGGATGCCTATGGAAAAACCGGAGGAAGTGTTGAGATAGAAGTAAATGATGCAGCTTTTGCCAAAATTGGAGCAGAGGATAAAGTGTATATGCATGTTTCTACAGCAACAGCAGGATTCAAAGGCACATTTACCTATAAGTCCATTATGGTAGGAGATGACAGCTTAGTGAACACACTTCCAAAGGCTGTAAGCTATGTAGAAAGCGGCATGTCTCAGTATGCGCCTACAGCAAAAGTGTTATTGCCGGAAGATATCGATTTTTCAAAATACAGCACTTGCCGAATTGAATTTACGGCATCGGATCCAACATTTGAGTTCCATGGAATTGTGGGACACAAAGTAGAGGGCAAAGAAGTGGCAGATCCGAAATATGGCGTGAACGAAGAAGGCGTATTTGTTGTAAATCTTGATAAAGTCAAAGAGGCAGCGGGAACCAATCCTTATGTTGTTATCAATGCCGGAAAAGCCGGATATGCCGGAAGTGTTACAATAACAAAAATTATTTTTGAAAAATAATTAACAAAAATCAAAAAAATCCTTGACAGAAGGAGAATTATTTGATACAATAGTCAAGCAGTCAAGTCGTGGACGCGGCTTGACTGTGGTATGCGGAGTTGCTGGAATTGGCAGACAGGCATGACTAAGGATCATGTGTCTCAAAGACGTGTGGGTTCAAGTCCCATACTCCGCACGAAGGAGCAAATGCATTATGTGTTTGCTCTTTTTTTGTAGGTACAATGAAAATGAAAGGAAGGGAAAGAAATGAAATTACGAGTATTGGCAGCAGGTTTGATCCTGGGAGTAATGATGACCGGAGGAGTGACACAGGCGGCGACAAAAGACGGACAGAAAGTGGTGGCAATCGATGCCGGACATCAGCTGCGCGGAAACAGTTCGTTGGAGCCAAACGGCCCGGGCTCTTCGACGCAAAAAGCAAAGGTAACATCCGGGACATCGGGAAAAGCAAGCGGACTTGGTGAATATCAGCTGAATCTGCAGGTAGCGAAAAAAGTAAAGAAAGAGCTGGTGGCGAGAGGTTATAAAGTAGTCATGGTGCGCACAAAGCACAATGTCAACATTTCCAATGTAGAGCGCGCGAAAGTGGCAAATGCCGCAAAGGCAGATGCGTTTATCCGCATTCATGCAAACTCCTCGGAAAGTGCTTCGGTAAGCGGCGCATTGTCAATCGCTCCGACAGCAAACAACAAATACATGTCGAAAAAGGTGCGCAAAGCCAGCCAGAAATTTTCTAAGAAAATGATTCGGAAATATTGTGCGGCGACAGGTGCCAGAAACCGCGGAGTAATGTACACTGACACGATGACGGGCATTAACTGGTGCAAAGTCCCTGTTACGATTATTGAGATGGGATTTATGAGCAACCGCGCCGAAGACCTGAAAATGGCATCGGCTTCTTACCAGAAAAAGATGGTAAAAGGAATTGCCGATGGTGTCGATGCCTTTTTGAAATAAAAAGCCTGGGAGAATAAAGTGTAAAAATTGTGTAAAATGCACAAAAAAAATTGACTTTTCGAAAAAAACTTGTTAATATTGAACTATGAAAGGCGATTGTAGCAGCAGTCGCTTTTCTAACCTGTATTCTGGGTGATTTGGAGAAAAATAGTACGTTTTATTGTAGGTAATAGTATGATAATGGTCGGAGTACAATTTTGGAAAACCAAATTGGAGGAATACGCATGGAAAAAGCAAGAAAAAGTCAACAAACAAAGTGGCTGGTAGTTCTTTTGATCACTGCGATGATAGTCGCATTGTGCACGCCGGCCGAACAAAGTGAAGCAGCAAAGAAACCGAGATTATCTAAGAAAACAGTCGTTCTGACTGTTGGAAAATCCAAAAAAGTCAAAGTAAAATATGTCAATAAAAAGACAAAGATTACATGGAAAAGCAAGAATAAAAAAATTGCAACGGTTAGCAAAACCGGAAAGATAACGGCGAAGAAAAAAGGAAAAACCTATGTTACGAGCCGTTTTCGTTATCGTGGAAAGAAATATGTTTTAAAATGCCGTGTGACGGTAAAAAAAGCAGCAAGTATTTCGACGAAAGAACCGGATGCGACGGAAACGAAAACACCAAATACAGTGCCTAGCATAGCACCAAGCACGCAGCCGAGTGCAGTTCCGAGCATGCAGCCGAGTGCACAGCCAAGTGTGATACCGAGCGAACAACCATCTGCACAGCCGAGTGTGAAGCCGAGTGTGAAGCCGAGCGAACAACCATCTGCACAGCCGAGCGTGAAGCCGAGCGAACAACCATCTGCACAGCCGAGTGTGGTACCAAGTGCGAAGCCATCTGCACAGCCGAGTGAGAAACCACCAATCGGTCCGACCGTGGCACCAAGCAGCGTTCCGACAGCAGAGCCAAGTGTGGCACCGAGCACGCAGCCAAGTACACAGCCAAGCAGTGAGCCGACAAAAGTGCCGGGGACACCGATTCCGGCAGAAGAAGGAAAAGCACTCTCACTTGATTTTGAGGATGGAAAAAATACGTATGTGACCGGGCGGCAAGGAAAAGAAACATTGACCGTTACAGAGGGCGGTTACAATGATAACTATTGCCTAAAAGTATCGAATCGCGAGAAAAACTGGGCCGGTCCGCAGATTGACGTGACTTATAATGTAACGGATTATACTACATATACGATAGAAGCTTATGTCAAACATCAGGCTGGTGGTGACCGCATGATCAATTGCATGTGGCAGGCAGAGGACTTTGCCGGAAACATCACATATACGACGATTCAGTCATTGAAAGTGCCTACCGGAAATTGGAAGAAAATACAAGCGACGGTGGTAGCACCGGGAGATGTGAAACAGCTTCATATGTATTTTGAGATGCAAAATTATCAAAGTGAATTTTACGTGGACAATATTTCCATAACGGAAAAACATCTTGATTTGGACAAAGTGCTTGCGACAGAAAGCCTGAGTGAAGCGTACAGCAAACAATTCCCGATGGGATGTGAAGTGTACAGTTATAATTTGAAAAATGATGAAATATTACAGTTTATTAAACATCATTATACCAGAGTGACATTTGGCGATGAATTGAAACCGGAAAGCCTTTTGAATCAGGAAAAATCCAAGGCTTCCGCAGATGGCATGCCGGTGATAAACACCGATATTATCGATAAATGTTTAAGTCTTGCGCAGGCAAATAATCTGCAAGTGCGTTTCCATACATTGGTTTGGTATTCACAGACGCCAGATTGGTATTTTTGTGAAGGCTACGAGGTCCAATACGATGGAAATGGCACGGCAAAGAAAAATATTACCAATCTAGTAGATAAAGAAACAATGTTACAGCGTATGCAGAGCTATATCACGCAGATTATTCAATACACAGAGACGAAATATCCGGGTGTGGTATATGCGTATGATGTTGTCAATGAGGTGATCAATGACAATGGCTGTAAGCTGAGAACAGGTACACAGAGTCTTTATGGAGCGATTTTTGGCGAAGAGGACAATACTTACATTACGAAAGCGTTTGAATATGCAAGAGCAGCTCAGACAGCGGCCGGATCCGGCGCAAAGTTGTTCTACAATGATTATGTAGGCATGGCGTCTCCGGGACAGATGAAAGCTGTGGTAAAATATCTGGCAGATGCCAAGGCAGCAGGTACGATCGACGGTTTGGGAATGCAGGCGCATCAGACAAACTTGAATGTCAGCGATGGCGACAATATTAAAAATGCGTTGAATTCGTTTAAGCAAAATGGCTATGAGGTGCAGATTACGGAACTTGATTTTGCGAGCAAAGACAATTCCGAATCCGGACAGGAAACGTTAGCAAATGCATATTCTAAATTTATGAATATAGTGCTTACGCAGAAAAATAGTAACAATGTTAATGTAAGCGGTGTTACATTCTGGAATCTGACCGATTTGGATACCTGGTTAAACACGCAAAAGAATGATGGACCGTATTACCCATCTCTGTTTGATGAAAATTATATGCCAAAAGCAGCATTTACGGCATTGATCAATTTGGTAAAAGGAACGACGCCAACGGCGACACCGACGGCAACACCTGCCACGGTGCCAACAGCAACCCCGACTACAGTGCCAACGGCGACACCAAGTACGGAACCAACGGCAGAACCAAGTACAGAACCGACAGCGGAGCCAACGGCAGTACCGACAACAGAGCCGGAACCGGAAAAACCAGAGACAACAAAGACTCTGGATCTTTTGGAAGGAAATATTTTGATTGAGGAAGATGGCTATACGATTGGTGACGGCGAGAAACAGAGTTACACTGGGGCGTATACAATTAGCGGAAACAGCACATCGACGACAAATTCGATTACGGTTTCCGGTGGAACGCATACAATCGTACTTGACAATGTTATCATTACGACGGCGGCAGGAAGTCCGATCACTCTTACGAATAAAGCAAAGGTGAATTTGCAGCTGAGTGGAACGACGACATTGAATTCGCCGGCGAAGAAAGCATGTATTGAAGTGCCGAAAGGGTGTGAACTTTCTCTGAGTGGTACAGGAAAACTTTTTGCGATGGGTGGACAGTCTGCCGCAGCTATCGGTGCATCAGGAAGTGACAAGGATGCAGATGCGGGAACACTCGGAAAAATTGTTATCTACAGTGGAACGATTGTTGCCAAAGGTGGGAGAAATGGAGCTGGTATCGGTGATGGACAGTGCGGACGCGGTGGTGGAAAAATCATCGTTTATGGTGGTGATATTTACGCGCAGTCCGGTGGAAATGGAGCCGGTATCGGTGCAGGAGGATCTGAAGCCAAGACAGATGTAACTACGCTTACCGTTGAAATTTATGGTGGTAATATTTCGGCTACAGGATCCAAATATGCCTTGGGTGATGGTCAGAATCAACAGCATTGTGATGTGGCAATTTACGGAGGTGCTGTTTATTCGATCGGCAGTAAACCGATTGCCAGAGAGGATGGATTCTTGACGAAAGATAGTTATACTGCCGTTAGTGTGGCGGTGAAGAGTTACAGTGGAATCCAAAAAGTGACAATAGATGGTGTTGACCAGCATATTTCAAGTTTTGTGATAAAAGATGTAAATGGAAATACAGCTCCTAGCTGGAACTTGAATCTTTATGTGAAACAAGGTGTGGAGCATACTATTATCATCACAGATGCAGATGGCGTCGAACACATCGTATCATAAAATGTAATAATAAATCCCCCGGAGAGTTCCAAACGGCAACGTGCGGAACTCTCTTTTTCTGCCAAAAGAAAACCATTGCTTGTCACTAAAAAGTGTGATACAATGAAAAAAGGGAATACCTAATGAAAATTGCAAAATCGCAGGAGGAATTAAATTATGTCATTGTTACAAGAATGGCGTGAGTACGCATATAGTGAAGAAATGCAGAATTCAAAAGAAGGAGAGCAGCTTTGGAACAATTACTTCCAGTTGGAAAAAGGCATTTATGAAAAACTTTTGACCAATCCGACAGAAGTTGTGACCGGAACTGTAGAAGGACTGGCAGAGAAGTACGAAGTACCGCTTTCTATGATGGTTGGTTTCCTGGATGGAATCAATGATAGTTTGAAAGAGCCAAATCCAATCGATACGATGGAAAAAGATACCGAGATTAAATTGGATATTGACTGCGAAAAATTGTATTATAATATGGTAGACTGCAATGCCGAATGGCTGTACACACTGCCACAGTGGGATTCGATCCTGAGTGCGGAGCGCAGAAAAGAATTGTACCGCAAGCAGAAAAATTCCGGTACGATCCGCCGCGAAGAACCCAAAATTGGCAGAAATGATCCGTGTCCATGCGGAAGCGGCAAGAAATACAAAAAATGTTGTGGACGATAAGTCTGTGTAAGCAGACTAAAAATAAAAAAGAAATGGAGGAAGAAAGATGTTAGTATCAGCAGAAGAAATGCTCAAAAAAGCAAAAGCAGGTAAATATGCAGTAGGTCAGTTCAACATCAACAACCTGGAGTGGACAAAATCCATTCTTCTCACAGCACAGGAGTGCAATTCACCGGTTATCCTTGGTGTATCTGAGGGAGCCGGAAAATATATGTGTGGATACAAAACGGTTGTAGGCATGGTAAATGGTATGCTGGAAGAGCTGAATATCACAGTTCCGGTTGCCCTTCACCTTGACCACGGCAGCTACGAAGGTGCCAAAGCTTGTATCGAAGCAGGATTTTCTTCAATCATGTTTGACGGATCTCATTATCCGATCGAAGAAAATGTGGCAAAGACAAAAGAATTGGTAGCGATCTGTAAAGAAAAAGGAATGTCAATCGAAGCAGAAGTTGGTTCCATCGGTGGAGAAGAAGATGGTGTTATCGGAGCCGGCGAATGTGCAGATCCAAAAGAATGTAAGATGATCGCTGACCTTGGCGTAACGATGCTGGCAGCAGGAATCGGAAATATTCACGGAAAATATCCGGAAAACTGGGCAGGACTCAGCTTTGAGACGCTGGATGCTGTTCAGCAGCTGACAGGAGAAATGCCACTCGTACTTCACGGAGGTACAGGTATTCCGGAAGACATGATCAAGAAAGCAATCAGCCTTGGCGTGTCAAAAATCAATGTAAATACAGAGTGCCAGCTTTCTTTCGCGGCTGCTACACGTAAATACATTGAAGCAGGAAAAGATCTCGAAGGAAAAGGATTTGACCCTCGTAAACTTCTTGCTCCGGGAGCAGAGGCAATCAAAGCAACAGTAAAAGAAAAAATGGAATTATTTGGTTCTGTTGGAAAAGCTTGAATTGCATAAGAAATAAGAAATCGCAGATACTATCTCCTGTAACAAAACATTGTTGACAGGAGGGTTTAAAAATGGCGAAACACTTTTTAGACGATTACGATTCAAATCAAAACAGTACAAATAGTACAAACAGCTCAAACAGTTCAAAGAATAAGGCGAAAAATCGTGCGCAGAATTCTTCGAAAAACAGTTCTAAGAATTCATCGAACGCATCCAATGCTTCCAATTCTACGAACAGTTCCAATTGTCACCATGACAACTAAGCCGTTGTGCTGACTGTAAGAAATGAAAAACGAACGGGCCGTCACCATTCCGGAGGCGGCCTTTCTTTTGCGGTCATGCGGGTGTCACATTTTGTCGAAAACCCGCATATAATAAAAGAAAAAGAACGTGATACTATGAGTTTTTCGATTATCTCGATCCGTCAGCTGGCTTCGTGGCAGGCAAGAGAAGGGACGATTCTCATTGATTTACGGGAACGCGAAGAGTATCAGGAAGAGCACATCAAGGGAGCGGTCAATATTCCGTACGAACGATGGGAACAGGAAAAAGAGGGGTGGCGGCACCAGTTTACGTATTTGATCTTTTACTGTGACCGCGGAAACCAGAGCATGTACGCAGCCCGCGAGATGAACCGGCTTGGGTACCATGCGGCAAGTATTGCCGGCGGCTTCGAAAGCTACCGGATTTGGAAAAAGAAAGGAAAAAAAGAGTACGATGGGCAAAGAAATATTTGAGTTGATCGCGCCCTGCCATTTTGGCATGGAAGCGGTATTAAAACGCGAGATCAACGATCTTGGATATGAAATTTCAAAAGTGGAAAATGGAAAAGTCACCTTTCTGGCAGATGCCGAAGGAATCTGTCGTGGAAATATTTTCCTTCGCACGACAGAGCGTATTCTACTCAAAGTGGCAGAATTTAAGGCGGAGACATTTGATGAATTATTTGAAGCCTGTAAGGCGATTCCATGGGAACACTACATTCCTGAAAATGGAAAATTCTGGGTGACGAAAGCAACCTCCGTCAATAGTAAATTGTTCAGTCCATCGGACATACAGCGCATTGTAAAAAAAGCGATGGTGGAAAGCCTCAAGCGGACGTACCGGGTCAGCTGGTTTGCCGAAGACGGGGCCTCTTATCCACTCCGCATTAATATTATGAAAGATATCGTGACCGTATCTCTTGATACGACGGGAGTATCACTGCACAAACGTGGTTACCGCCGATACACCGCACCGGCGCCAGTGACGGAAACGCTGGCGGCGGCGATGCTCTTGCTTTCGCCGTGGAAGAAGGACCGCATTCTTGTCGATCCTTTTTGCGGAAGTGGTACGATCCCGATCGAGGCGGCTATGATCGCGTGCCGGATCGCACCGGGATTAAACCGCGAATTTTTGTCCGAAGAATGGGACAACCTGATTCCGAAAAAAGAATGGTACGGTGTCGTGGAAGAGGCACAGAATATGGTCTGCGAGGATGCCGAAGTGCAGATTCAGGGCTACGATATTGACGATGAAGTGCTTAAAATGGCGCGTGCCAATGCGGCACTTGCCGGCGTGGAAGACAAGATTCATTTCCAACGCCGTGACATCATCAATTTCAGCTCGCCGAAAAAATACGGTTTTGTCGTTTCCAATCCGCCGTACGGCGAGCGTCTTTCCGACAAAAAACAGATGGAGATGCTGTACCGCAGCATCGGTCAGATCATCAAAGAAAATGATACGTGGTCATTTTTCCTGCTGAGCGGTTATGAGGAAGCCCAGAAAATGATTGGCAAAAAGGCGGACAAGAACCGCAAGATCTATAACGGTATGATGAAAACTTATCTTTACCAATATATGGGGATCAAGCCACCGAGAAGACCGGCAAAGGATCAGTAAAAATAGGAAAAATATATCGAAAGGGCTTGCACTTTTTCCGGACAACATATATACTAGTCGTATTAAGGTCGAAATTTGACCGAAATTTTTACACAGGGAATGAAACAAATGGGAAAAAAATTGATATTTGCAACACACAATCAAGGAAAGGTTGTGGAAATTAAACAGATTTTGGGAGAAGGCTACGATGTGTTTTCTCTCAAAGACCTTGATGTTCATACAGAAATTGAGGAAAACGGAACATCTTTTGAGGAAAATGCTATCATCAAAGCGAAGGCAATCTGTGAAATGACAGGTGAGATGGTTCTGGCAGATGATTCCGGATTTGAAGTGGATTATCTGAATGGCGAGCCGGGAATCTATTCGGCACGTTACCTCGGTGAAGATACGTCATATGACATCAAAAATGCTGATCTTCTCAAACGCTGCGAAGGTGTGCCGGAAGAAAAGCGCGACGCACGTTTTGTCTGTGTGATCGCCTGTGCGTATCCGGACGGCAATGTCATCACGACCAAAGGCGTGATTGAAGGAAAACTTGCTCACGAACCGAAAGGCACACATGGCTTTGGATATGATCCCATCTTTTATCTGCCGGAGCGAGGTTGTACAACCGGAGAATTGCTGCCGGAGGAGAAAAATAAGATCAGCCACCGCGGTATCGCACTCCGCAAGATGGTTGAAAAGTTAAACGAACAGGCATAACGTGGGAGGAAAGAATGGCGAAATATATCGTTTTTAGTGATTCACATGGAAAAAATGATCGGATGTATGATATCATTCGCAAAAATCAGGATCAGATCGACGGATTATTCCATCTCGGTGATGTCGGGGATGCCGCCGAGGAACTCAGCCTTATGGTGAAAGGACCGGTTTATCTGGTTCGCGGAAATTGCGACACATATTCCAGCCTGCGCACGGAAAATGTGTTCCGTCTGCATGGCCATAAGATCGCAATGACGCACGGACACAACCAGCACGTTGAGCGTGGCGTCGATGTATTAAAGTACTGGGCGCTTCAAAATGAGGCAGATGTTGTCCTTTACGGACACACACATGTGCCGTTTGTCGAGCAGAGCAGCCAAATGACCGTTCTCAACCCGGGCAGCATTTCACGCCCGCGCCAAAGCGGTTTTGAATGCACCTATGCCTGGATGGAATTTTTGCCAAATGGCGAGATTTCGATAGAAATTGTAAAAATCCCTAAATAGTCATAAAGAAACAAAATCAAAAAGCAAATTTGAAAGGAAAATAATTATGTTTAAGAAAATGATACTTGTAGGATTGATCTCAATGGTTCCTATCATTGAACTTCGTGGAGCAATCCCTTACGCCGTACTTTGGGACGCACAGCCCCTCTGGCTTGCTATCCTGATTGCCGTAATTGGAAATATGATTCCGGTACCATTTATTTATTTGTTTGCAAGAAAAATTCTTGTCTGGGGAGCGGACAAGCCTGTGATCGGCAAGTTCTTTTCGTTCTGCCTTGAAAAAGGCGAAAAAGGCGGTAAGAAACTGCAGGAGAAAGCCGGTCAGGGATTGTTTGTAGCGCTCCTTCTTTTCGTTGGAATCCCTCTTCCGGGAACCGGTGCGTGGACAGGAACCCTTGCAGCCAGTATCCTTGACATGGGATTCAAGAAAAGTGTCCTCGCCTGCATGGGCGGTGTTTTGGTAGCCGGAACAATCATGTTCTGCCTCAGTTTCTTTGCGCGAGGAACCTTTATG
>ERZ824522.1628-NODE-1628-length-13755-cov-2.593139_pt1 | contig 13755 bp, 7 predicted proteins | sample MGYA00519935_ERZ824522 | MGnify/ENA primary metagenome ERZ824522 (study PRJEB31778, sample SAMEA3449160) | human gut metagenome | biome: human gut; feature: human-associated habitat; material: faeces | place: United Kingdom | collected 2010/2012 ...
TCCGGAATCTCCTGTAATATATGTATTCTATACGCCAGCTAAGTCGATGTTACAGATACAGCGGGCTGTATCGGCTGCTGAGGCTGTGGTATTGGCTCATGCCTCTCGTGACGACGTTCAGGAACGTGTGGCTGATTTACTTTTCGGTAAAGCAACGGCAGATGGAAGACTGTCGGCCAGTATTGGCGGATTGTTTCCTACCGGTTCGGGTGTTACGATTACTCCGCATACTCCTTTCCACTTTGTACCCGAAGAATATGGAATGAAATCGGAAGTGCTCCGCCGTATCGACACGATTGCTTTGGAGGGAATCAAGGAGGGAGCTTATCCCGGTTGTCAGGTTCTGGTGATGAAGGATGGCAAAGCTTTGTATGACCGGTGCTTCGGATACCATACAGATGCAAATAGCGAGAAAGTGAAGCCGACGGATATTTATGATTTGGCTTCTCTGTCTAAAACAACAGGAACGTTGTTGGCCATAATGAAGCTTTATGATAAAGGTCGTTTCAATCTGACCGATAAAGTTTCAGATTATCTGCCTTTCCTGCGCAAGACGAATAAAGAGAACCTGACCATTCGTGAATTGCTCTTGCATCAGTCTGGCTTACCTTCCGGTCTGCTTTTCTATCAGGAGGCCATTGACGGGAAAAGCTATAAAGGTTCGCTGTTCAAGCAGTCGAAAGATGCCTTACATACGGTACGGTTGGGTGTCCGTACCTGGGGAAATCCAAGATTCCGGTTTAATAAGGGGATGACGTCTAAAGAGAAGAACGGTGATTATACTCTTCAGGTTTGTGACAGTTTATGGTTGAACCGGTCGTTCCGTGAAGAGATACGGAAGAAAATAGCCGAAGCACCGTTAAAAGACAAGAGTTATCGTTATAGTGATGTCGGGTTTATCTTGTTGCAGATGCTTGCAGAAGAGCTTAGTGGAAAACCGATGGATGAATATTTATGGCAAGAGTTCTATCAGCCGATGGGATTGGAACATACTGCCTATCTGCCGTTGCGTTACTTCGATAAAAAAGAGGTAGTACCTTCTGCAGTAGACCGTTTCCTGCGTAAGACTACTTTGCAGGGATTTGTCCATGATGAGTCGGCTGCTTTCCAGGGGGGAATTTCGGGTAATGCGGGGCTTTTCTCTAATGCTCGTGAAGTCGGACGTATTTATCAGATGTTGCTCAATGGAGGTGAGTTGGATGGAAGACGTTATCTCAGCAAGGAAACTTGTGCTCTATTCACTACCGAAAAGTCTAAAATCAGCCGTCGCGGTTTAGGTTTTGATAAGCCGGATGTGGTGAATGAAAGTAAAAGTCCGTGCGCTGCTTCTGTTCCGGTTACTGTTTATGGGCATACCGGATTTACAGGAACTTGTGCCTGGGTAGATCCCGACAATGGCTTGATTTATGTATTTCTTAGTAATCGTACCTATCCCGATGCTTGGGTGAACAAATTATCTAAACTTGAGATTAGGGAAAAAATTCAAGAAACGATTTACGAAGCGATGAAAGAAAAGTAATCATTACATATATAGGTCTATTATACATCAATTCCTGATAGAGCGTTGCTCCGTCAGGAATTTGTGTATAACGTCCTATGGTTCATGATGTTTGATATGCTGATATTTCTATTTAGTACTATTGATCCACCGGGATATTCAGGTTATAAATATGGGTTTCACTTTCTAAATGTAAAGAAATAAGTTTGAGAATAGTCAGTGATGGAGAAAAGTATTAAAATTAATAGTAAAATGAGTGCTCTACTCTAAGTTCTATCAGAACTTAAAATGACATGAAAGGATTACTTTTCTTTTTATATTACTTTATCATTTATATTAGGCGGAAAAACAAATCAATAAAAGAATTATTTTATATTATTTTTTAGTATTGTTTATTGTATTTATAAAAAATACAGTTAACTTTGTCTTCGAAAGTTAAATCTAATACAGGTAGAAAAGTAGGATCAAGAGGGTAAACAGACACATATAGAAGTCTTCTCAATTAGTCCTATCCCACTATCTAAAAACCAATTAAATATTAATACTTATGAGAAAATGCTCTCCAATTTCCCCTAACTCCTTTCGGAAAGTTCTGATAGGACTTGGCATTTCTGCCGGCCTGCTCTCTCCGAACTATGTGTTCGCTACGTCTTTAGAGACTTATGAGAACCAGTCTGTAGCTGCTGTTCAGCAAGCAAGGAAGATTACCGGTACACTGACCGATGCTGTCGGTGAACCTATTATTGGTGCTACTGTTTTAGAAAAAGGAAACCCTTCCAATGGTACGATTACCGATATCAATGGTAAATTCTCTCTTTCGGTCCATCCTAATGCTGTGATCAGTATTTCGTATATAGGATACATAACACAAAATATTAAGATAACTAATCAAACCTCACTGAAAGTGGTTATGATGGATGATACCCAGGCGCTGGAAGAAGTAGTGGTAGTAGGTTATGGTTCGCAGAAGAAAGCGAATCTGACCGGAGCCGTATCTTCTGTGAAAATGGATGAGGTACTGGGTGACCGTCCTATCTTGAATGCATCTGATGCTCTTCAGGGAGCCGTGCCGGGACTGTTTGTATCTAATGGAGGTAATGCTCCCGGAACCAGTAAGTCGTTCCAGATTCGTGGAGCCTATTCGGTGGGTGTCAAGAACTCGGACGGTTCATACGGAAACACCATTAAGCCACTCGTATTGATTGATAATGTGGAAGGTGACCTCGATATGGTAAACCCCGAAGATATCGAGTCAATCAGTGTACTGAAGGATGCAGCTTCAGCAGCTATCTATGGTGCACGTGCAGCCGGTGGTGTAATTGTCGTTACGACTAAACGCCCTAAAGGTGCTGCTAAGTTCTCATTGAATTACAACAATAACTTTGCTTTCGGAACAGCTGTCAATCTGCCTAAACAGGCTCCGCTGATGGACTATCTGCAAGCTTATCTGGATTGTGGATATTCAGATGCCTATTGGTCGCTCGGTTCGCCAAGTGTCAGCAAATGGATGGAATATCTGAGTGAATACCAGAAGAACCCTTCTGCTTTCAATACGGTGGGAGACGGTATTTATATGGATGAATCCGGTGTACCGTACTATTTGAATGAAAAAGATCTTTATAAGAACTTTATGGAGACCAGTTTCCAGATGACTCATAATATTTCCGCTTCAGGAGGTACGGACAAACTGCGTTATCGTATTTCGGGTGGATATACTTCGAATGACGGTGTATTGGTGTCCGATCGTGATAAGTTTGAACGTATGAATATCAATACCTTTATTTCGGCAGATGTAACTAACTGGTTCACTCAGGAAGTGACTATGAGCTATGCGCATAGTCTACAGACTTCACCCGGTGGAATGGGAGGTGTGTATAATACCCGTTTGGTTTCATATTATCCGGAAGGAGATCTGCCGGCATCAGTCAATACGTTGGCAAACGAGGATCTTCCTTTGTTCACTCCACGCAACCAGATCTTGTTGTCGAATCCGGTAAACAATAATAATGACAATCCGCGTATCTTCCTGAAATCCATATTGAAACCACTAAAGGGACTGGAAGCTGTATTTGAATATACATTTGATAAAAACATCTATGATTACCACTGGTATACAGGACAGTATGACTATACTACCATTCAGGGAGGAAGTTCAAAATCATTTGTAGACGATTATCTGAGAAAGTACAAACAGCATACGAATTATAACGCTATCAACGTTTACGCTACATATAGTAAGAAATTCGGTGACCATAATTTCAAAGTAATGGCAGGATTCAACCAGGAGTCGAGCTATCAGGAAACATTGGATGCTTATTCTTACAATCAGGCGGTGATAGACGTACCGGCCATGGGATCGGGAACCGGCACCATCAAGGCTACCGACTCATACAGTGAATATGCCGTACGTGGTGGATTCTTTAGAGTCAACTATAATTATCAGGACAAATATTTGCTGGAAGTGAACGGACGTTATGACGGTTCTTCTAAATTCCCGAAGAGCTCTCGTTTCGGTTTCTTCCCTTCTGTATCAGCCGGTTGGCAGATCGCTCAGGAGAAGTTTATGGAGTCTACCCGTAACTGGTTGGACGGATTGAAGATTCGCGCATCATATGGTGTGATCGGTAACCAGAATGTGAATCCGTATACTTTCACTCCGACAATGAGTGTCAGCAATAAATCTACTTCCTGGATTATCGACAATACGTATGTCACCTCTATCAGCTCGTTGCCGGCTTTGGTAAGTCAGAACTTTACATGGGAGAAAGTAGGTACGGTCAATGTCGGACTTGATATTAACTTATTCAACAATCGCCTGAATGGTGTATTTGAATGGTATCAGCGTAACACTAACGGCATGCTTGCTCCGGGTGTGCAGCTACCGGCTGTCGTAGGTGCAAGTGCTCCTTATCAGAATACTGCCGATATGCGTACACGAGGCTGGGAGTTGAGCCTGAACTGGCGTGACCAGATCGGTAAGGTGGGATATCGTTTGGGATTCAACTTGTCGGATTATAAATCGAAAATTACCAAATACGATGATAATGCAACCACCAAGTTGCTGAGCAGTTTCTATCCCGGACAGGTGATGGGAGAGATATGGGGATATATAGCCGATGGTTATTATTCTGTGGACGATTTCGAAGATACATCATCCTGGAAACTGAAAGAGGGAATAACCTCGATCAATGGTTATAACGTACGTCCGGGTGATGTGAAATTCAAAAACCTCCGTGATGATGAAAGTTCTACTAATGTAATTACCAGTGGTGACAATACATTCGACAATCCGGGTGACCGTAAAGTGATCGGTAATACGACTCCGCGTTATCAGTATGGTATCAATCTGGGAGCTAACTATGCCGGTTTCGACCTCAATGTTATCCTTCAGGGAACAGGAAAGCGTGATTACTGGATTTCGAATGTCTTGACTTTCCCGATGAACGGTGATAACTTCATTCCGTTGTTTGACGGTTTGAGTGATTACTGGATGCCTAAAGATCCCGACAACGGTGACTGGACCGCAGTCAATCCGAATGCGAAGTATCCCCGTCTGTATGGTAACCGAGGTAATTCCGGTTCAAACCTCCGTCAGAGCGACAAATACTTGTCTGATGCTTCTTATCTCCGTATTAAGAACATCACTTTGTCTTACAATTTACCAAAGAAGTGGTTGTCTCAGATCTTCCTTTCACAAATGAAGGCGTTTGTCAGTGTTGAAAACGTAGCTACTTTCACCTCTTTGCCTTCGGGTATCGACCCGGAGAGAATAGAATGGAACTATCCGGCATTCCGTACAGTTTCGTTCGGTATAAATATCACATTATAAACTCTAATCTGATACATGAATATGAAAAAGATATTATTGTTTTTAACCCTCTTTACAGGGATGATACTGGCGGGATGCAACGATAGCTTCCTTGAGAAATATCCTGTAACCAGCCTGACGGAAGAAAATGCATTCAAGTCGTATGACAATTTTAAGGCCTTTATGTGGCCATGTTATGAAATGTTCTCTAATACGAATATCGCCACTTCTACAACGGCAATCGGGCGTAACTCTCACTATATGGGTGATGTGTATGCCGGATACCTGAATCAACGTGGAGCCAGCAGTCAGAATAAATATGCGTTTCAGACAGTGACCAATGCTACGTCGGGTAATGGATGGAACTTCTCTACATTCATTCGCCGTATCAACCTGATGCTTTCGCATGTGGATGATTCTGATATGACAGAAGCTGAAAAGAATCATTGGAAAGCTGTTGGATATTTCTTCCACTCATTTTGGTATATGGAGTTGATAGACCGTTTCGGTGATGTGCCTTGGATCGATAAACCACTGGACGAAACCTCTGAAGAAGCTTACGGAACGCGGATGCCTCGTCTGGAAGTGGCTGATAAAGTCCTGGAGCGCTTGCAATGGGCCGAACAAAATATCGGTGATGCGTCCGTTTACGAGAAAAAGGACGGTTCGAATACTATCAACCGTGATTGTGTACGTGCGGCTCTTTCACGTTTCACACTTCGCGAAGCAACCTGGCGCAAATATCATGAATTGGGTAGTTATGACAAATACTTCGATGAATGTATCCGTGTATCGAAGCTGTTGATGGCGGATTATCCTACATTATATTATGGTACCGACGGACAGCCGGCAGCCGGATATGGTGAAATGTGGACAACAGAGGATCTGAGTAAGGTACAGGGAGTCATTCTGTATCAGCAGTGGCTGGAAACCATTAAACCCGGACATTCGTGCTATTATGAACACACCTCTTCACATGATATAGAAATGCATCAGGGAACGGTAGACTTGTATTTGTGTAAGGATGGCAAGACTATTTCCCATTCAGACCAATATCAGGGAGATAAGGATATTTATGCTACTTTCCGCAATCGTGACCCGCGTATGTATCACACCATCATGCCGCCTTATAAGGTAAAAGATGGTAAGGGGGATTATTCCACATGGTCTTATACCAGTGATCCTGCCGATCGCGAATATATTGATATCATGGGAGCTAACGAGTCGTGCAGTAATCCGGGTATTGGCATGAAGCGCTTGCCGGGACAAAACTGGAGTGCTTCATTGGTACGTCGTGTTCCTAACCTGCAAGGGGGCGCACAATACACAATTGAAGGAAAGAAATATGGACCGCATGCCTATGTGGCTTCCCGTTCGGGATATTATGTATGGAAGAACTGGGATAATTGGGAGGAAAACTATAATAATGCCCAGGTGAATACTGCCGACAAACCTGTCTTTAAAATTGAAGAGGTCTTGTTGAACTATGCAGAGGCTATGTTCGAAACGAATCAATTTACACAAACCATTGCCGACGAGACGATCAACAAGTTGCGTAAACGTGCCGGTGTAGCCGATATGGTAGTAGCCCAGATTGATGGTAACTTTGACCCGAAACGTGGAAAATATTATCCGAAAGGAAATGATAACGGCATACTCGTTGATCCGGTATTATGGGAAATCCGTCGTGAACGTATTATCGAATTGATGGGCGAAGGATTTGGTTTTTATGATGTACGTCGCTGGAGAATGGCTCCTTGGTTCGTCAATATGCAGCAGAAAGGTATGTGGATTTCAAAGACGGAACTCAGCTCACTGACGTTGCTCAACGAAATGACCGGAACTTCAGACGGGGCGAACGGATCGATGACCGAAGGGTATATCTATCTATTCAACGATCCGTTGAAGGAAGGAAAAGGCTGGCTGGAGAAATATTATCTCTATCAGGTTCCGTTAGAAGAAATAGCTCTTAATCCTAACTTGACACAAAACCCGGGATGGGAATAAAAGGATCTGTAGCCGTTCTTTTTAATTAAATTTTGAGAAGAAGGGAATGTGTCAAAGGCACCACAGATTACACGGATGAAATAGTAAAATATAGGTTATCCGCATGGATAGTCTGTTATAATCTGAGTGATCTGTGGTAAGGAGGCTTTTGAAACATTCTCTTCTTTTTGTTTTGAAAACTTTAAATGAACATTATGAATCAGAAATTATTACTCGGAAGTGCACTGCTCGTGGGAATGGCTTCTACACAGCAGGCGTTGGCCCGGCAGAAGAAAGCAAAGGAACAAACCCGTCCGAATGTCGTTTTCATATTGGCTGACGATTTGGGATACGGAGACTTAAGCTGTTATGGGCAGGAAAAGTTTGAGACTCCTAATATCGACCGGTTGGCACAGAACGGAATGCGTTTTACCCAATGTTATTCGGGAACAACGGTTAGTGCTCCCTCACGTTCGTGTCTGATAACCGGAACCCATAGCGGGCATACGGCTATCCGTGGAAATAAAGAGCTTGCTCCGGAAGGACAATTCCCATTGCCGGAAAACTCACAGACTATTTTCAATGATTTCCGTAATGCCGGTTATCGTACAGGTGCCTTTGGTAAATGGGGGCTTGGCTATATCGGTTCCGCGGGGGACCCTTACAAACAGGGAATCGATCAGTTTTACGGATATAATTGCCAGTTGCTGGCACACAGCTATTATCCCGATCATTTGTGGGACAACGATAAACGGGTAGATTTGCCGGACAATAATCTCAATGTGCAATATGGGAAGGGTACTTATTCGCAGGACCTGATTCACTCTAAAGCATTGGCTTTTCTGGATGAAGCCGCTAAGGAGAAAGATCAACCTTTCTTTATGTGGTATCCTACCATTATTCCGCATGCCGAACTGATAGTACCTGAAGATAGTATTATTAAGAAGTTTCGTGGGAAGTACCCCGAGAAGCCTTATCGTGGAGTGGAGCCTGGAAGTCCTGCTTTCCGTAAAGGAGGATATTGTACTCAGTTTTATCCGCACGCTACATTTGCTGCAATGGTCTATCGGTTGGATGTATATGTAGGACAGATTGTGCAGAAGTTGAAAGATATGGGAGTATACGATAATACCATTATCATCTTTTCGAGTGATAATGGTCCTCATATGGAGGGTGGTGCCGATCCGGACTTTTTCAACAGTAATGGCATATGGCGCGGGTATAAACGTGACGTGTACGAAGGTGGTATCCGTGTACCCATGATCATATCGTGGCCCGGACACGTACAACCCAGTACGGAAACCGATTTCATGTGTTCATTCTGGGACTTAATGCCTACTTTCAGGGAAGTGTTGAATCCGAAAGCGGATACCCGGAATATGGATGGTGTCAGTATACTTCCTCTGTTACAAAACCGTAAAGGACAGAAAGAACATGAATATCTTTATTTCGAATTTCTTGAGATGAATGGGCGTCAGGCAGTCCGCAAAGGTGACTGGAAGCTTGTTCACATGAATATACGGGGAAATAAGCCCTATTACGAATTATACAACCTGGCTTCTGATCCGTCGGAGAAGTACAATGTGCTGAATCAATACCCCGAGAAAACGGATGAATTGAAAGCGATTATGAAAGAAGCCCATATAGAAGATTCCAATTGGCCTTTATTTAGATAAATAGTGATTGATAAAGTTGTCAAATGAAAGGCAAGCATACTATGTATTGCTTTTAAAAAGGAAGAGGCTGTCATGTGATATAACAGCCTCTTTTGTATATATAGTCAGGTACCTCTGCTCTTTTTAGAAGGCAAGACCTACCCTGAAGCCGAAGTTGTTCAGCTTGTCTACATTGTAAGTCAGCACATTGGCCTTGTTGGTAGCATAGCTGTAGTAAACGGCGATATGCAGACCCGGACCGTAAGCCCAAGGGTATACGTTAAGACCGATTTCCGGTGATACGTAGAATCCCCAAGTATTATCGCGGGTTTCGAACATATTGTAGTTAGAACGTACTTTCGCATAATTGGCACCCAGCTTGACACCGAAATAAGGTTGCCATGCTCCGCCACGATTCATTTGATAACGTGCAGCGGCACCAAAAGGTAGCTGGAAGATGGTATGTTGCTGGTCAGTATTCACGGTTCCTTCGCCAACAGGGAAAGTTGCGCGTGGGAAGTATTCGTGGTTACTGCTGTAGTTCATAAAGAGTCCGAGTCCGAGATTAGGAGTCACAAAGTAACCGCCTTCGAAGTTCATACCCCATCCGCTGGCTTCATCGGCAAAGTGATTTTTCAGTGGTGCGTTGAACTGCCAGTCCACGTTAGCGTATCCATTATCTGATAACTGTGCCTTGGCCGGCATGGCAAAGGCCAGAGCAAGGGCCGCTATGGCCAGTACTCTAAGAGAAATATATTTCATTGTTTTCATAACGGTTCTTGATTAAATTATTTGTTAGTGAGATAGGGTGACTGTGCAAACGACTGATTGATTGCGCGAACAACCAGAGTTTGGTTCACTTTACCGGAATAGCTTGCAGGTCCGCTCAGGAAGCTGCTCCACAAAACGGGGAGTTTTTGTTTTTCACCCTCAGGAGCTTTCAGGTTCATAATCTCAGTAAGGAATGAGTTGGTTGTAATGCTATAGTTTACAACATACGGATAATACCAGCCGCCCCAATTACCCCAGTAAGGTGCATCCCAGTATCCGGGATAGTTCCACCACCACTCAGGTTGTCCGTAATCGGTGAAGTAATAAGTACTTTGAACGTAACTTACCTGTATACCCAGGTCGGCAGCATCTTTATTGTCTGTATATGTAAAACCTTTGCTATTCAGGTTTTCTTTGTACGCATTGATGATAGCTTCTGCTGCTTCACCTTTCCAGTATTCCGGATCTTTTTTATCTCCGATGACGAGAACGCTGTCAGGGATGTAGTACGTGCTGAATTGTTTGAAGTCAGCTTTCTTGTCGTAGTTGGTGTAAACCAAATAGTCATTGTCCAATTTGTCCATGTCAGGGTCTTTTTCGCAGGCTGCGAATGCAAAGACCGCCAATAAGATGGGAATTAATCTCTTCATATCTTTATAATGTTTAGGTTAATTAAAAAAATCTTGCCCTGGTACCTTAAGGCGTTTGCAGAAAATAACAAGACTCTTGTTAAAAGGTTCGCAAAGAATAATGTTAAAATGCAGTATGATTACTTGGAGGCTTTGGTGAAAGATCTATCTTTGTACAAAATTAAAACCGAAATAAATATGAAGAACCTACGCATCTGGCAGACACTTTCCCTTTTCATTCTTTTGCTGTCCATAACTCTTCCTTTATCAGCAAAGTCGGATTTGCTGACGAAGTTGAATACAATTACCCTTATCATCCGTACCCAATCGTTAGAGACCTCTCTCTTTGCGGAAAAGTATTTGTTACGTTTCAAACAGCCATTAGATCATAGTCATCCCGAAAAAGGATCTTTCAGCCAGCGGGTTATCGTTGCGCATGTGGGATATGACCGGCCGACACTGATGGTAACTGAAGGCTACGGAGCTGCTCGTTCCCTGAATCCCGGATATTACGAGGAACTGTCTAAGCTGTTCAATACCAATATCATTGCAGTAGAACATCGCTATTTCCTTGAATCGACCCCTAAACCGAAAGACTGGAAGTATCTGACAGCCTGGAATTCTGCCAGGGATCTGCATGCTATTCGTGAGGCTTTTCGTTCCATTTATCCGGGAAAATGGATTGCTACCGGAATCAGTAAAGGAGGACAGACAGCGATGCTTTATCGTACTTACTTTCCGGATGATATAGATATTACGGTTCCTTATGTGGCTCCACTTTGCCGTTCGGTCGAAGATGGGCGTCATGAGCCTTTTCTGCGAACAGTAGCTATGCCCGATGATCGTCAAAAGGTGGAAGATTTCCAGATGGAGGTATTGAAGCGTAAAGCTGCTTTACTGCCTCACTTTAAAAAATACTGTTCGGTGAGGAAGTTGCAGTTCCGTGCGCCTGTAGAGGACATTTATGATTATACGGTGCTTGAGTATTCTTTTTCACTTTGGCAGTGGGGTATTCCGGTCAGCCGGATTCCGTCAGTTTCTGCTTCAGACAAGGAGCTGTTCGATCATTTGGTTGCTATCAGTGCACCGTCCTATTTTGTGAAAGAGGGATCTAATACTTCGTTCTTTGTCCAGGCGGCACGTGAATTGGGATATTATGGATATGATATTCGTCCGTTCCGGGAGTATCTTTCAATTGGAACAAGTAAAGATTATCTTCGCCGTTTGATGATCCCCGAAGAGCTTGCAGATATGGAATTTGACGAGACTCTGAGTTACAAGATAACCCGTTTTTTGAAAGAGAATGATCCGAAAATGATTTTTATTTATGGGCAGTATGATCCGTGGACAGCAGCCGGAGTCACCTGGCTGAAGGGAAAAAAGAATATTCATGTGTTTGTACAGCCGAAGGGTAGCCACATGGCTCGTATTCACACTTTGCCTCAAAAAGAGAAAGAAGAAGCCATCGGATTGATAAAGAAGTGGTTGGAAGAGTGATCCCATTCTTACCCCTTTGTAGATGAATAGAAAAGTTACAGAGGTGTTTTCACCACAGATTACACAAACCTGTACAGATGAAGGTCAAATGGATGACTGTCTGTATGGGTGATCTGTGATAATCTGTGTAACCTGTGGTGACCTCTGATGTTACAAACTTATATCAGTGGTTTTAACATTTCCGGTATCTCTACTTTGTCCAGATCCAGTTCGTTTAAACGCTTCTTGCCTGCCTCTGTGAGGCTGAAGTACATCTGGCGTTTGTCTACTTCACCCAATGCCCGTCGGATGAGTCCTTTATCTTCTACCGCACGGATGACTTTCGACGTATGCGACGGAGCCATTTCCGTTCGTTCGGCTATAGCAGTCGAGGTAATTTCCTTTCCGGCTTCGCGCAACGCACATAGCACCATTGCTTCGTTCAGCGATATTCCATACACCTCTTCAAATGCCGTTTCGAAAATGGAGAGTGCTTTGTAGATATCGCGCATCTTACATATTGTATTCATACTTCCTTATTAAATAAACAGATTGATGTTAGCATTATCGGCACGTTCCATATAAGTGGCTACTCCGCCTACCGTAACTTCATCAAGCAACTCTTCACGTTTTACTCCCATCACATCCATCGACATTTGGCAAGCAATAAACTCCACCCCGTTCTCCAGAGCCTGCTGCCGCAGGGATTCCAGTGAGTCGATGCCTTTCCGGTGCATGATGTATCGCATCATCTTTCCACCCATACCTCCCATGCTCATTTTAGAAAGTTTCAGTTTCAGCGAACTGGATGGGAGCATTGTACCAAACATCTTGCCGAAAATGTCTTTCTCCACTTTGGGCTTATGCAATTTCTTAATCACATTCAGCCCCCAGAAAGTAAAGAAGATAGTTACTTTTTGTCCGGTGGCAGCTGCGCCGTTGGCCAGGACGAAAGTGGCAAGTGCCTTGTCCAAGTCGTCACTGAACATAATCAGAGTTTTACCTTTGCTGTCACATGTCGTAGTCAGGTTACAAGCCTGGGGTTCGCCTTTCTCAATGACTACTACCGATTTCCCTCCGGTACTATCCTTGGAGATAAATTTATTTCCGGTAGAGTTGCACCATGCGGCAGCATCCCGCGAGAATCCCGGGTCTGTAGCCACAATTTCAACTCTCTCGCCCGGAACAAGCGTATCCATTGTTTTCTTCATCTTTAGGACCGGGCCCGGACATTGTAATCCGCAGGCATCCACCCGGATTGTCTTAGGATTTGCAGCCGTTGTAGTTTGGGGTGCCTCAGCTGTCACAGAAGGTTTCGCCGGGCTGTCTTGCGCAGAAGGCGTGTCGTCTGTTTCTTCATTTTCGTGCAAGATGATGGGAGCGGTAGCAGCACGATAGGTCTTCAATCCGCCGGAGAGGTTATATACTTCTTTGAAACCGTGCTGGATCAGGATGCGGTAAGCAAGATATCCTCTCAGCCCTACGGCGCAGAAGGTGTAGATTGGCTTGTTCGAAGGAAGTTCAGCAATACGGTCACGTATTTCATCCAATGGTATATTTACTGCTCCGGGCAGTGAACCCAATGCAAATTCGTCCGGTGTACGCACATCCAGCAGGAACACATCTTTCAGTTCGATATCTCTCAGATCGCGCCAGTATACGGGTTTTACTCTGCCGAGGATGATGTTTTCGGCTACATAACCGGCGATGGCTACGGGGTCCTTTGCCGAAGAGAAAGGAGGCGCATACGCCTGCTCCACTTTCATCAGGTCATAGATCGTTCCCTCGTGTTTGATGACAAGAGAAAGTTCGTCAATTCGTTTGTCCACGCCATCATACCCCACAATTTGGCCGCCATACAACTTGCCTGTTTGGGGATCGAAGGTTGTTTTGATACTCATCGGCATAGCGTCCGGATAGTATGCTGCATGC
>ERZ824522.1629-NODE-1629-length-13753-cov-2.594393_pt1 | contig 13753 bp, 7 predicted proteins | sample MGYA00519935_ERZ824522 | MGnify/ENA primary metagenome ERZ824522 (study PRJEB31778, sample SAMEA3449160) | human gut metagenome | biome: human gut; feature: human-associated habitat; material: faeces | place: United Kingdom | collected 2010/2012 ...
GACCATGGTAACGCCCATCATACCCGCCGCTGCCAGAGCCAGCAGCACATATACCGCAATATTGGAAGTATCGCCGGTCTGCGGGATGTTGGTATTGCCCTGATTCTGGTTTCCTGCGTTCTCGGTGTTTTCCGCATCAGTGATGGTGCTGCCTTTTTCCACCAACGTATAGACTCCGGCGGTCTTAGTGATAACCGTGTAATAGCCGTTCTCCACTGTGCCTCTTACCAGCACCTTGCCGCCATCATCCAAACGATAGACTGCCAGATTAGCGGAATCATAGCCTGCCACAATCGGGAAACTGATGCTTACTGTACCGTTGGGGGCTACTTCATTGCCGTCCGCGTCAAGGAATTTGATATCGTACAGCTTGAACTTCTTGCCCACGTCGCTGAGGGAAGAAACTGCGTTGTCATAGTCAGCGCCTTTGGTGATTTCGGAAACGACGATCTGCACGCCTTCGTCAAATACGCCCTTGTCCGCATTCACCTTTACGCCAGTGGCGGCGTCCGTGTAATCCACAGCAGGGGACTGCTCTACCGGTTCTTCCGGCTTGATTTCGCCGTCATCGAGCTTGAGCAAGGACCAGTCGAGTTTCATCAGGACATCCTGGCTACCGGTGCCCTCGGAAATTGCTTCCATAATCGGGACGAACACATGAAGCGGCACATATTCGCCGGCCGCTTTATCCACTAACTTCAGCCGGATCATTTCCGGATACAGATGGTCGGCGTCGTTGTAAATGTCGATCACGTCGGTTCCATCTGCATTCTTCTGGGTAGAAAGCACTTCGGCCGGAATCAGTGTGCCCTGCGGAATCCCGAAATCGTTGTATGTATAACCCGCATCATAATAAGAGAGATTCATCAGATAGCCGAACCTGTTTTCAATTGTAAGCCCTTTAAACTGCATAGTCAGATAATATTCCCCATCGATAACCTCCAGCCATACGTTATGGTTAATGGCATCGTTCGACATGGAGAAGTTTTCGCGGTCAGTTTTAATCATCTGTGCATAGAGGGTGTATTTTCCATCCGGCAAATTATTGACGTCCCAATCTCCGGTGTCTTTCAAAGTCAACCCTTCAATGGCTTCTCGAAGTTTTTCAACTTCCGCGTCTACCTCTTCCTGGCTGGAACGGTCATTGACCGCAACCATTTCTGCGCTGTTTACGGCGTTTTGTAACGTAAGGACAGAGGAATCGGTATAAAGTTCAGCCTGCTCCAGTTTGGCATTTGCTTCTTCGAGCATTTGATTGAGTTCTGTCTTATCCGCCGTTTCCCGGTCGATAACTTCTTCCGGATCAGCATCCGGAGTTTCGTCCGAGACTTTGACTGCGTCGTCATAATAAATGGTAAAGATGGCGTCTCGGGTTGCATCTCCGCCAGACATGATGGCGTCCATAGCAGATACACGGAATTTCGTCATGAATTGAGCGTCATCGGTCGGCAGAATCATATACCCTTCGCTTGGGTAATAATCCGTAGTTCCTTCGTTGAATGAATCGGTATAATAGCTGCCGTCCGGATTCTTGTAGTAGGAGGTATAGGTGAGTTCTTCCAATTCACCCTCCTGGTTGTAGTACCACATCTGGATCATATAGCCCTTATCGGAGCCAATATTAACGGGAGCGAAATTCAGCTCTAAACGCTTCACCCCATCTTTAACGACCAGGGTAGCCTCACCGCCTAGGCAGCTTGCCGACATGGAAGTTTCATCCGGCTTGGATTCGTTAAATGTGGTGATCGGCACAGTATAGGTTCCGTCTTCCAAATCAGAGCCATCGGTATCCGCCAGCTTTTCATCATAGACAGCAAAGTTTCCAGATTGATAATTTGCATCCGGTATCAGGGAATAGATATCCCCCAATACTATGCCGTTTTTGTTGACCCAGCCATATCGGAAACCGTTTTGCCCGCCCTCTTGAACATACTCGTTATAGAAAGTCCGCATATTATTTTTGTTCATGCCTTCTTGAATCGGAATTTCAAGGATAGGCGAACTGCCGAAATCAGAAACGGTTTCTTCCCCGTCCGTAACCTGGAAGTTAAAGAAAGTCATCAGGTTATAGCTCTGCACATGGCTTTCCATGTTCGCCCAGGGATCTTTGTCTACATTTGAACTTCCAGTGTCTGTAACAAGATTGATATGAAGCTGTGCGTTCTCCGAAACATATTTGGAACTGGTATGAAGCTTGATTCCGGTAGTATCATCAGTCAGTGTAACAGGCGTTACAGCCGTATAAGGGATAAGTGTTGTTTCGGCGTATCGGTAAACTAAGCCTCTGTAATCATCAATGGCCAATGTTTTTGCCCGGATGGTTTTTCCAGCAACCAATTCATCCAAACTGTTGTATTCCAGCGTCAGGGTTTCGTTTTGCAAAGTGATGGGCTGGTAATTCTCATCCAGAATTTCTGTACTTTGTCCACCGTCAACCCAAGAAACAATTCCGTTGGGCGTGATGTCATAGGTGACGTACAGTTTTCCATCTTTAAACGCCGCTTTTGCGGACGCAGTACGGAAAGCAGCCGCCATCGTCGTGTTCATCGTGTCGTAATTGAATGAAACCGTCTGCTCTACTTCATCTAAAGCATCCGGCAGCTTCTGTGCTCCGGAAAAATCAATGGAAATCGTGCCCCAGGAAGAAGCGTATCGTGTGTCAAATTCGTCAGACTCATAAGCGTGTTCATCCCGCTCATAGAGAAGATTGACAAACAATTCTTCACTCAGGCTGTCTACCGTAACGGAAAAAGCTATTTTTCCATTTTCAAGCTTCTGATATGCCGTGTCATAAAAAAGTTCATTATTGTCCGCAGAAACCTTTTCTTTTTTGGCATCAGTAAAGCCGCTGCCCGCCAGATCATAGCCGTCAACTAAATTTTTCTGTGCATAACCGATCTCGGATAATTGTTCTGTTTCAGACGCTCCCGGCTTCATCGCTTCAAAAAGGACGGCGCGATAATCCTGCCAGCCGTACTGCAGATATTGCTTGTTGCTATACATATCTCCTTCGAAGGCCCACATATCCCCTGGAGATAAGTAGAAAGTAAGGGTGTATTCTCCGTCATCAGCAAGAATTTTTATATTTTCAGAAAGATGGGTGTAGATATAACCGTCCATTCCTGAAAAATGCGCCATATAGGTTCCGTCTTCCAAAACAACCTCTTCTTTGGCCGGTTTCAGGGCATTTATCGCTGTTTCCAGATCGGCGAGCATTTTAGCCGCCAGCTTCTCAGTGATATTATCCGACGAAACAGGACGGTCGATTGCGTCAATGATGTCCTGCACTTCTTTCCAGGTGTCTTCTGTATAGTCAGACGGGTTCAGCTTCTCTGCTTCCTGCAGTTTTTCCTCTAATTTGGCAAAGACATCGCCGGCAGGTTCCAGATTGTCTACAGCTCTCTGGAGCATGGTGATCATCGTTTCTGCAATATTCTCAGGCATTGCCGTAGGATCGACAGGACGATTGACCGAATTTGCCTGTTCCATTAGAGCATTATAGCTTTCTTCGGTATAATCGTCCGGATTTAAAGCAAAGATTTCGTCCAGAAGGGATTCCAGCCTGCCCCATGCAGAATCTACAGTTACAAGAGACTCTTTGGCTTCTTTGAGCCTATCGTACATGAGGGTAGCTATATTTTCCGGCATTTCTTCCGGATCAATAGGCCGGTTAACGGTTTTCGCCTGCTCCAGCAATGTGTTATAACCGGAAGCTACATAGTCTTCGCTGTTTAAGGCAAAAATTTCGTCCAGTAAAGTCTCCAGTTTTCCCCAAGCGGAATCCAAAAGGACAAGCTTGTTCATTTGCTGCTGGAGCATTCCTAAAAAGAGTTCCGCTATGTTTTCGGGCATACCGCCCTGGTCGTTTTCACTCTCCGGCGGCCGGACAGGACGATTGACCGAACTTGCCTGCTCCATTAGAGCGTCATATCCAGACTGTACATATTTGTTTTCATCTAAAGAATCAATTTCGTCAAGTAAGGCGTTCAACTCATCATAGACTGTCGGCTCCGCAGCAAACACATTGGCAACGCCCATGCTCATGACCACCACCACGGCTAATAGCACAGCCAAACTTCGCTTGAACCACGACTGTTTTGTCGTTGTCATGGATATCATTCCTCCTTTTGAGATCGTAGTTTATTCTTCGCCGTAGAGCATAGGCTGAAGCGCTTTCAGCGCTTCCTCATAGCTGAAATTGGCGCTCATGTTGAACAGGTCGGAATCCAGGTCGTACACCCGGCCTTCCTGCACCGCCTTGAAGTGCTGCCAGATGTCGTTGGTAGAAAACTCCTCCGCAAACATCTTCCTGGCCTCATCCGGCAGGCCGTGGGCTGCCCGGAGGATCACGTCCGGCTCCTTGGTTTTCATATCCTCGGTGTTGGCGAACAGGAATTCCTGTCCGTCCCCATCGCCGTAGACGTTGGTGCCACCTGCCAGCTTCACCAGGCTGCCTACATAGCTGTTGTCGGTTGCTATAATGTAGGAACCGGGCAGGCCCATGAGCACCAGCACCCTGGGGGATTCCTTACCGGCGTTTTTCTCTGCAAATTCCGTCATAAAGGAATCGAATTCCTCCAGCATGACGGCGGCTTCTTCCTCTCTGCCGAATTTTTTACCTAAGCCTTCAATAGAGGCGTACATGCCTTCTACGCTTTTGAGGTTTAAAAACAGGGAGCTGACCCCGATGGAAGCGTATTTGGGCTGCAGGTCGTTTTGCAGGGAGCTGGGTGACAGAATGTAGTCAGGATCGAGGGATTTAATGATCTCCAAATCCGGGTTCATCGCCATGCCCACCGTGGTAACGCCGTCGTACCGCTCCGGCAGTTCGCTGCTGGATTCGCAGATGCCCACCAGATCAAGGTTCAGCCGATTGCAGATTTGCGCTACCGCGGGGGAGGTAGCGACAAGGCGGACTTCGCCGCTTTCATTTGCGCTGGATGTTTCCTCCGGGTGCTGGTTGACGCAGCCAGTAATGGATAGCGCCATCACACCGGCTAAAACAAGGGATAGGATTTTTTTAAGTTTCATCGCCCGCACCTTCCCTTATTTCTTCTTAAAGGGATTTTTGCCCTTTTTGAAGAAGCAGAAATACCACACGCAGCCGCCCGCGATGGCTACGACCACAATGCCGCCGATCACCCACCAAACGATGGGATTGCCGGTGCCGCCGCCCTGCTCCGCTTCGGTGGAAGTATCGCTCACCTTGTTGCCGGAGGCGTCGAACTCTTCCAGGCCAAGGGCTTCGGAGGAGCTGTCTTCGCCGGAGGAATCTTCGGAAGACGCATCACTGCCGGGATCTTCGCTGCCGGATATTTCCGAAGAGGAAGGGGCTGCAGAGTTTGGTGTCTGGCTGGAAGAGGGCGCCTGCTCCGATGGGGTCTGGCTGGCGGGAGCCTGTGCCGATGGAGTTTGGCTGGCAGGGGTTTGCGGGGTGGTCTGGGCCGGGGTATTGGGTTCCGGTTCCTGCACCGTAATGCTGGTAACAAAATCGCCGGAACCGGAAGACAGGCCGCCCACTGTGATATAGAAGATAACCTCGCGCCCCATGGGGATGACGTACATATTGCAGCGGATGATGGAATTCTCGCTGTTTACCCTCATCCGGTAATCGGCGGTGTTGTTGGAATAGTCCTCCTGCATTAAGGTGGCGGAAACAGAACTTCCGTCCACCTGGAACTGAGGAGACTGGATATTGTCCATCAGGTTTAAGCGGATGGTAACCCAGGTAGCCCCACTGGAATCCACTTCCACCAGAGCCGCTTTATTGAGGGCGCTGTCGGTCATGGACTGGCCCAGGACATAGGAGCTCTCGCCGCCGGAGTCTTCAATCACACCGGTGGTAGGATGTCGGTAATGGGAAGTTGCGGTTGCGGTATAGATGCCGGGCGATGCTGCGAGTACCGGTACAGAAGTAATGCCCGCCATAAGGGCGAGCATTACCACCATACTGCACAGCGCCCGCTTGAGCTTTGATGCAGTATTCGTCATGTTTTTTCTCCCTTTAGGCTTCTTCAGATTTCCGTTTTTTGGTGACCAGAGCAACGCCCATCATGCCTGCAGCGGCCAGAGCCAGCAGTGCATATGCCGCTATATTGGAGTTGTCGCCAGTCTGGGGGATGTCGGTATTGCCGTTACCTGCATTTTCCGTATTCTCCGCATCGGTGATAGTGCTGCCTTTTTCCACCAGCGCATAAGTTCCGGCGGTCCTGGTGATGACGGTGTAATAGCCATTCTCTACCGCACCTCTTACCAGCACCTTGCCGCCATCGGCCAAACGATATACTGCCAAATTGGTGGAATCATATCCTGCGGTAATGGGAAGGCTGATGCTCACCGTACCGTTGGGAGTTACTTCATTTCCCTCCGCATCCAAGAATTTCACATCATAGAGCTTGAATTTTTTGCCCACGTCGCCCAGTGAGGAAACGGCAGCGTCATAATCCGCGCCCTGCGTGATTTCCGAAACCACAATCTGCACGCCCTCATCGAACACGCCCTTGTCGGCATGCACCTTTACGCCCGTGGCGGAATCGGTGAAGTCCACTGCCGGGGACTGCTCCACCGGCTCTTCCGGCTCAAAGTTCGGGTCGTCTTCCGTGGTTTTGGTAAGCGTGGACCAGTCAAGTTTCAGCAGCACATCCTGATCGCCGGTGCCGGCGGAAATGTCTTCCATGACCGGCACGAACACATGCAGCGGTACATAACCCTCTTCATCCGCCAAAGCGTCCGCGACCAGCGGGAACTTAATCTGATCGGGATACAACTTGCCTTCATAGGAGCCGCCCGCCTGATTGAATTCGTCGTACAGGTCGCTGCCGTCGGCGTTTTTCTGGGTAGAAAGGACAGTAGCAGGAATCAAGGTGCCTTCAACAGTGCCGTACTGACCGTAGGTGTAGCCGTCGTCATAGTAGGAGAGCTCGGCCAGATAGCCGAATTTGTTGAGATAGGCCAGACCGTGGAAATCCATATTGAGGTAATATTTGCCGTCCTCCACCGTCAGCTTGATATAGTGGTTGATGGCGTCGTTGCTCATGGATTTTTCTTCACGGTTGGTTTTAATCATCTCGCCGTAAACCGAGTACACGCCGTCTTCCAGATTATTTTTGTCCAGAGTACCTTCCACAGCCAAGCCATTCATAGCATTCTGGAGATTTAATTTCTGGCCGCTGATGTCATTCTGAGAAAGGTTGGGGTTATCCAGTGCTTCTTCTGCAGAGGCAATCGCATTTTGCAGGGCATCCCAGGATTCCTCTGTGTAGTCCCCTTGCTGGATTTCCTTAGCCTGAGCGACCAGAGCGGCCAATTCGGCGGTGTTGGCCCGAAGAATCAGGGCCTCCATTGCTTCGGTAAGAGCCTGGGCGGCGGCATTCACCTGAGAAACGCCGGCATCCTCATCTGCCTGAACGGTTTTGGCACTTTCCAGGCTTTCCTGAAAGGCCTTCCAGCTGTTAGGGGTATAATCCTCTTCCGCTTTGGTTTCCGCTTCCGCGATGACGGCGTTGAGGTTGGTCTTATCGCCGATTTGCTCCAAGCCAGCAATGGCATCATTGAGCTTTTGTACCATAGCGGCTTGTTCCTCTGCAGTGAATTCCTTCTGCTCCAGGATCGGCTGCTTGCTGCTGCCGCTGCCCGACATAGAAATCTGGCTGGAGGGCCAAATTTTCTCCATCTCTGTCGTTACTTCGCTGATGGCGTTCTGCAGGGTTTCATAGGATTCGCCGGTATATGCGGTACCGGAGATCTGTTTTGCGCTCCACAGGCGGTACTGCAAATTTTCTTCCGGGTTTTCGATTTTTTCCAGGGATGTCCAATCTACTTTCATTCTGGCGTACTGGTCGCCGGAGGTTGGCATAATCGAATACATCACCGGGACAAAAACATGTACATAGGCCGCATTTTCATGAGTATATTCTGCTGCGGTAGTAGGCTTGACGGAATCCTCAAACTGTACCCAAACGGGGGTCACGTCAATGGCAATGAGATGGGCGTAAGGCACATCTTCTATATCCAAAGGACGCTCGTAGTCATAACCAAATCCCGCTGGACGATTGGTGCTGCCGTCATAAACGTTCGGAGAATCCGGATCGTTATAGCTGTCATAGACAGTGGTCCCCTCCTGGGTCAAATGACGGGTGAGGACGTCCATAGCACGAAAGCTGGCGGCATCGGGATCCCCCACCGTGTCAAAAACAGCACCGAACTGCGTCAAATACTTGGCGTCTACCCCTTCCAGCTCCATCATAAAGCCGTATTGTCCAATGAAACCCATAGGCATAAACTCCACAATTGCGGTGGCGGTGTTGTCCTTTACCACAATAATGGCACGGTAATCCGTATCTTCCGGATGGTTGGTTTCAAAGGTTGTGCTGCCTCTCAGGGCCGCGTTACCCATAGAAGACTGATTCATCGTGGCGTGCCACAGGTCAATGTCTGCGTAATAGACGCCATCCTCTACCGGCACGTCAATTTTCTCGATAGGCGTAGTGGGTTCCAGCGTGGCAGCAAAGGCATCTGTAGCACCAACGGTGAATAGGCTGCACAGAAGAGCCAAACTCAACAGCAGAGAAAGCCCCCGGCTGCGCCACGAGCGTTTTGTCGTTGTCATTGTATATACCTCCATTTCATGTTCTCCCTCAAGGGGGAAGTAAATATTGTGGTTAGTGTTTTCTAACCATCTTTCAAAAAATTTTTGCCGTTCCTACGGCGAATCCTTGATACGGCTCATGGGCTCCTCCTTCTATTGTTTCTGGTCAGGAGGCCGAGTTGTGAACTCGCCCTCCTGGTATATTCATTTTGTGCAGGAGGCCGCCTGTTCAAAGTTAGCAATAGCTAACCAAGCCCCTGAAAAAATACCCCTTCCGGAGTTTTTTTGAGGCAGCCCGCTTCACCTGTTCTTTTTTGGCTTCGTCCTATGGAGATGACCCATATCTCAAAAGCCTTCCTTCATCCCTAAGGAGACTGTTGCTTTCAGCTTTCTCCCTCAGCGCGTAAATAGTTGGATTTTTCTGCTCCATAAACTGGTTTTTCTTTTCCAATTTATTCCACAGTTTCCCTAAAGCACCCTCAGTATATCGGTTTGTCTTTTTGTTGTCAATCGAAATTCTGTACCAAACCCGGGCCAAACAGCCCTTTTTGGCCTCAAAAAAGGCTCGGATCCCGCATCATTCCAGAAAAAACGCACTTGGACCAACTACGGTTCAAAAAATTTTTATTTCTCCCTTGACAGCCCTGTTTCAGTGGATGAACATGGTGAAAATCGCCGCGCTCTCCGGCATATGCATATCTCCAACGCTGCACTGCATTTTCAGGCATACGCTGCCGTGCAGCAGGGTGTCCCGGCCCTTTCCCATGGCGATAAAATTCAGCGCCGTCACCGGGAAATACACATACCGCCCGTCGATTCCGCCGTCCCGGAACTCGCCGTCGTACAGATACTGCATTTTGTTGACCCGGCCCTCCATTTTCTTGCCGCTGGACATGGATTCAGCGGACACCGTTCTCACCGCCAGATACACCAACCCTTCGTGATCCTTGACAATGAGCTCACAGGGGTTCTCAAATCCACGGTTCGCCATGGAAAGGTTGTTATGGTTTTTGATCTGCTCCCGGTAAATGATAAACGGGAAGTAATAGCTGCCGTCCTTGAGGTAGTTGCAGATATCCCCGCCGTGAAAATCTCGGTGCCCGGCAAATATCTCCTTGAGGCGCATCCTCCCCTCCTGTTCGGCAAGGCGCTCCATAAACTCGTCGGAAAAGCCCGCCGACAGTGCCCGCAGGGCGTTCTCTTTGATCTGCGCAGGCGGGATGTCCTGATACTGCATATACTGCTCCAGGATTTTTCGCTGGTGCAACAGCTGTTGGGCCGTTCTTTTCCCGGCAGCGGTCAACACCGATTTTCTGCCCTCCACGCGCTCCATCAGCGCCAGCTCGTCCAGGCTGTCAAGGATATGCGTCAGGGTAGATTTCGGCTTATTCAAATATCGGGCGGCGTCGGTCACCGTCCGCTTTTTAGGTTCCGCTTCCAAAAAATATAATAGCAGTTGGATTTGGATACCGTTCAGATTTTCAGACATAAAAAAATCCCTTCCTCCTGTTATAACGTATACAAAACAAAGCCTGTACGCTTTTTTGCAGCGAACCGGCACCTTTTTTCTATATACAGTTTCAGGCTTTAGGGAATATCTTGGTTAGTTATCGCTAACTATATTTAATATATCATGCCCCTGTTGGTTTGTCAAGTGAAATTTTTTTCGTGATTGACAAATGGGGAAATATGGAGTATACTTTGGTTAGCCAATGCTAACTACTATTATTTGAAAGGGAGCGCTTTGTATGGCAGAGAAAATACCGGAACACCGGCCGGAAGCGGCTGAAAAAGCCGATTTGAAGCATATCGAACAGATGGCGGCAGACCTGGGGCTTGGCTGCTGCGGGAAGCACGCCGGGCATCCATGCTGCGGCAGGCATCACCACCATACGCCCCATCAGGCGTCTGCTGAAGAAACCGCAGCGGAGGATTGAGAAAACAGCCTGCGGGCTATGTAAAACAGAAGGATATTGCAAGGAGGCTTTACTGTGAAACAACATCGTTTTTGGGCATGGGGCGCTGTGATCTGTATGATTATGGTGATCATTACGGGCTACAAACACAAATAAGAGAAAGGATGAATGAAGATGCGTATTTATTCAAAACTGGCCTGCTTTATCGGCGGCGTATTGTTCGGTTCCGTGGGGATTAAGCTGCTTTCGAGCAAGGACGCCAAAAAGGCGTATACCCATATTACCGCCGCAGGGCTGCGCATGAAGGATTCGGCGATGAAAACCGTCGCCACGGTGCAGGAAAACGCCGGGGATATCCTGGCCTCCGCCAGGGATATCAACGAAAAGCGGGCTGCGAAAGAAGCGGAGGAAAAAGCCGCCGCTGAAATCGCTGACGAAAACGATGAAGAAAACAAAGAGCCGGAAGAATGAATCATCCGCAGCAAAGGGAGCCGTGACTGCGGCTCCCTTTTTCATGGAGGTTTTCAATGAATGCAGTAATCATACACGAGAGTCGCGGCAGGATGCGGCTGCAATGCAGGCTGAAGCAGAAGGAAATGAGCCTGCGTCAGGCAGATCTTCTGGAAGCATGGTTCCAGAAGCAGAGCTGGACCAGCCGGGTAACAGTACATGAACGCACCGGCTGCGTCATCCTGTACTATACAGGGAATCGGAACCAGGTTCTACAGGCTGTACGGCGGTTTTCCTGGGAACAGGCGGAACGAAGCGTATCCCTGCCGGCCCACAGCAGTCGCATGCTCAACCGCCAGTTTGAGGAAAAGCTGGTGGGAAAGGCGGCATTAAAGCTTGTGAGCACGCTGTTTCTGCCCGCACCTTTGAGAATCGCCCGGGTGCTGTGGCACGCTCTCCCTTTCCTGCGCAAAGGGTTGTGCTGTTTGAAGCAGGGTAAAATCAAAGTGGAACTGCTGGACGCCGTTTCTATCTCCCTTTCCATGATTCGCCAGGATTTTGCCACGGCTGGTTCGGTGATGTTTCTGCTGGAGCTGGGGGAGCTCTTGGAGGAATGGACCAGGAAAAAATCGGTGCAGGATTTGGCGCAGTGTATGTCTCTGAATGTAGACCGCGTCTGGTTGAGCACGCCGGCTGGCGAAGTGTTGACCCCAGTATCCCAAATCCGGCCGGGGGACCGGATTGTGGTCCGTATCGGCGGCGTTATCCCGGTGGACGGCATGGTGACAGACGGCGAAGTGATGGTCAACCAGGCTTCTTTAACGGGGGAATCCCTGCCGGTGGCCAAACGGCCGGGCGGCCTTGTCTACGCGGGAACCACCATAGCGGAGGGAGCCTGTACGATAGAGGTCCGGCAAACCTCCGGCCAGAGCCGCTACGACCAGATCGTTGCCATGATCGAACACTCGGAGCAGATGAAGTCGGCAGCGGAAAGCAAGGCGGCTAATCTGGCGGATAAGCTGGTGCCCTATACCTTTGCGGGCAGCCTGCTCAGTCTTATCCTGACCCGAAACATCACACGGGCGCTATCGGTGCTGATGGTGGACTTTTCCTGCGCGCTGAAGCTCGCCATGCCGCTGGCCGTACTCTCCGCCATGCGTGAGGCCGGCCGGGAGCATATCACGGTAAAGGGCGGGAAGTTTCTGGAAAAGATCGCCCAGGCCGATACGGTGGTATTCGATAAGACCGGCACCCTGACCCGCGCCTGTCCCAGGGTAGCCCGGGTGATACCATTCGGCGGGCACAAGGAAACGGAGATGCTGCGGCTGGCGGCCTGCCTGGAAGAGCATTTTCCCCACTCTATGGCCAACGCCGTTGTGGAGGAAGCAAAGCGCCGTGGCCTCAAACACGAAGAGCTCCACTCTAAGGTGAATTACCTGGTGGCGCATGGGATTTCCAGCTTTGTCGGGCAGGAGCGTGTGCTCATCGGCAGCGCCCACTTTATTTTTGAGGACGAAGGCTGTACGGTTCCAGCCGGAGAGCAGGAACAATTCGACGCCCTGCCTTTGGAATACTCCCATCTGTATCTGGCAATCGACGGGCAGCTGGCGGCTGTCATCTGCATCGCCGATCCTCTGCGGGAGGAGGTGCCGGACGTTCTTGCCGCTCTGCGCAGGCTTGGGATACAAAAGACCGTTATGCTGACCGGCGACAGCCGGCGCACGGCCGAAGCGGTTGCTTCCCATATCGGGGTCGATGATTTCTGCGCTGAGGTGCTGCCGGAGGATAAGGCAAATTATGTAGCGGCGCTGCGGGCGCAGAGGCATACCGTCATCATGGTGGGAGACGGCATCAACGATTCCCCGGCCCTGTCCGAGGCGGACGCCGGGATCGCCGTCAGCGACGGCGCCGCCATTGCGCAGGAGATCGCCGACATCACCATTGCGGCGGAGAGCCTGTGGGAGCTGGTGCGGCTGCGGCAGCTTGCTATGGCGTTAAACAGCCGTATCCGTAATATCTACCGCTTGGTCCTCGGATTCAACGGAGGCTTGATCGCCCTGGGGGTTGCCGGGCTGCTGCCGCCCTCCACATCGGCGACCTTGCACAATCTCTCCACCCTGGGCATCAGCATACACAGCATGACGTCCCTCCCCATGAAGGAGGATAAAGGAACACGAAATAAATAAGCTGAGGCGTACAGGACCATCCCCTACCCGGTTCTGTACGCTTTTTTTCTGAAAAGAGATTCCTTTTAATCAATGAAAACTAAGTCCATCCACAAAAAAGAATCTATTTCCCCTTGACTTGATGAGACATTTGATGTATCATAACATTGTTACATAGCACTGTTATACGGAGGCCGCCATGGAAGAAAAGTCATCCGATACCTTAGAGAAAATACAGCAGGCAGCTTTGGAGGAATTTTCCGAGAAGGGGTTCCTCGGCGCTTCCCTGCGACAGATTGTCAAGAATGCCGGGGTAACCACTGGGGCGTTTTACGGCTACTTTTCCAGCAAGGAGGCTCTGTTTGCCTCACTGGTAGAACCCCATGCCGCCGCCCTAATGGGAAGGTTCATGGAAGCGCAGACCTGTTTTGCCGAGCTGCCGGAGGAAGAGCAGCCGGCGCACATGGGAGAATCCTCCGGCCGCTATGTAGAGTGGATGGTGGACTACATCTGCCAGCATCGGGAGCCGGTCAAACTGCTGCTCTGCCGGGCGGAGGGGACTTCCTACGAGCATTTTGTCCACAACATGGTGGAGGTAGAGGTGGAATATACCATGAAATACATGGAAGTGCTGC
>ERZ824522.1637-NODE-1637-length-13739-cov-16.081190_pt1 | contig 13739 bp, 21 predicted proteins | sample MGYA00519935_ERZ824522 | MGnify/ENA primary metagenome ERZ824522 (study PRJEB31778, sample SAMEA3449160) | human gut metagenome | biome: human gut; feature: human-associated habitat; material: faeces | place: United Kingdom | collected 2010/2012 ...
GAGGTCAAACATTTGTTCGCTTACTGAAAAAGTGGGTCGAACACAAATTCACCAAAATCCACACATTCAATCTGGTTGATATCATATCTCAAATAGTTTCTTTTTTCGGTATTAATTGCGTGCATAATTAAATACACTTTTTTCTCTGAAATTTTGACAGCCCCTTGCACAATTTTGAATAAATTCGCTTCCCCCGCCGTGTCAGTTTCTTTTCCCCTAAGAATCACGCTACACGGTAAAGTACAGTCTGTTGCATTGAAATGGATTGCGGGACTGTCAATAGAACCCACTTCCAACGGAGTACCGTCCAGTTTTAAGTTAGGAACATTTATCTCACTGAGTTTAATCTCTAAACATCTCACTTTAGCAGTGCCATTAAAAATGGAATATCTGATTTTCGCACCGCCTTTACCTGGAATATTGGTGGTCTTTGTAAAAGTTGTACCATACTCAATACTGTTAATCGGCTTAAAATAAAGTCCGTCAAACGCTCCAATCACCATATTTAGAATATTCTTATGACCCTGTTCGGACGGGTGTACACCGTCATTTGAAAAAGATGATTCATACAGCATACCCTGATACGCGGGTATAACACTAAATCCCAATTGAGCGGCTGAATATATCCAGATTTTAATTGCTTTAATCACACTGATATACTTTGTTGATGTATGAATCCCCTGTTGATGTCCTTCCCATGTCCAACCCATAGGACACACAACGACATTTTTACAGTTTTCAAAATTACTTGATATTGCGCTCTGGAAATCAATCATTCCCTGACTGATATCGCTCTCAGCAGCGTTCCTGTCATTATAGCTTCCTCCAATAATAATTTTGACAATATTTTTCTTGTCGTTCACCGCCATACTGCTAGCTAACTCGTTTAGCATATTGGTGAAAGTTTTTGTCCCGTCCGCTTTAAAACCGTAACCGCCAATAGCACACAGTTTTACAGTATATCCATTTTTTTCAAGAGCACTTTTAAGCATATACGCCCATGAATATTCCTTATTAGATATATTTTCTCCCGCCGCATAACTGTCACCTAAAATAAGAACCGTAGGTTTATTAACTCTAGTCAGTGCTCCCTGTAATAAGGCATCCGAAATTATTTCTGAAAGCTCACCATTCTCTTTCATTTTTTCCAGAATTCTTCTCACTTCACTATTAATTTCCAGTTTTGCAAAATAATCTGTTACAAAATTTTTCAACTCTTCAAATCTATCCTGCAAATTAGAGAAATCATCCTGCATCCCAAACCATTCATCCGTCAACTTTTTTATTGTTTCTATAATCCATGTCAAGTTCATTTCATGGAAATTCGTATATGGAAATTTAAACATTTTCTCACACTCCTTAATACACTAACAAGAAGAACTCTTCTTTAAACATTTCAGTAATTTTACTCAACGCACTCATAGATTTTTCAAGCTTGAAATCCAACACCTCAAGTTCCGACATTCCCGTAGACTTTGTTTCTTTTTCCGTTTCTGTCGTTTCATTTTTAGAATTTTTTGCGTTGTTATTTGTCTCATCATAGCTTGCTTTCCCCCCATAAGTAATGGTTGTGCTTCCCCTATCCACAAGTGACGTTGAGTTAAACCCTGCTACTTTTTCAGCTGTTGAATCCGACCCACTCGTTCCACTATTACTTTCTTGTTTTAAATTTTCTTTATCTTCTGTTTCAGACTTTCCTTTTCTGTCTCTTGTAATCGTCTCTGTTTTTGCACCCTCTGTTTTGGAAATGGCGAGTTCTATATCATAGATAATCGAGAATAGTCTTTCATTTACAGATGACCATGAATTTAGAGCTAGCGCCATTTCAGTAGGTGACGGTATCAAAACTTCTAATTCAGCACATTTTAACAGAACATAGTTTTGAATATTATCCTTTCCAATATCATTTACCATATTGACAGGTAGATGATTTATGAAATTATCTTTCAGCAGATTCTCATTCCATGCTAGCAGACCCTGCAAGTAAAGTCCCCCTGGCATTATTTTCACCCCCCTCATTATGACGTAATTTAACGTTTAGATTGAGATTAAACATTCTGTTTGTCTTTTCGACCCCCTCTTTCAGTGTTTCAAGCCATAATTCTACTTTTGTGAAGCACTCAATATTGTTACTGTTTACCTCATCCACTATCATGCGTTCTTTCTTGTCGCTTCTCGTGTTTGGTATGCCAACCTCATTGCAAAACATTTCTTCCCATCGTCTTAACGTGTCCTGTAATTCAGGGGCGATAAAATTCTTTTTCAAGTCATTGTTAAAAAAATCTAGCGGGATATTGCCATCTCCTATTTTCAGTTTTTCATCGTAGAAAACTCCAAGTTCACCCCTCATTACTTCATCGAGAATTTTCTTCATTGATTCAGCCTGACTTTTTCCTCTCACAGCGAAAAGGAATGACAGCTTACTGTTCATGATATTCATTTCACATGATTCAGCGGTCATAGCCATATTATCCGCATAGTAATTTACGATATCGGAAACACCACTATAATCCGGCTGTAATCTGATAAGAGAACACTGAGTGTCGATTTTAGGTTCTAAAATGCCGGTCAACAGAGGGTTGACAATTATAGCATGTGTAGGATTATAATATATGTTATATCCTCTCAATCCACAATGCTGGCATATAACACCAAACTTATCTGTATTCACAACCGCCAGATATCCATTTAGAAACAGTGAATACAGAAAGTAATTTTTATCCCACATTTCAGGCAACTCAAACTCAAATACAGACATAACTTTTTCAAGTAAATACTTTTTGAAAAACATAAACATTTGTGTGTTTTTCGTGTGAAGAGTTGACGGACTGTAAGATGAATTAAACAAGTTTATCATTTCATAACTGTACGGCATCATATCACCCCTTTATAAATACAGAACTCCAATATTGAGCGTACTCATAACGTTCTGGCTGATTCAGGCTTGCTGGTCTCAGATAATTATACATGAATGCGTTGGTCAGAGTTTTCAAGTCATAGTTTCCAGTTGCCCATTCACGCCAAGTCATATTGTAACTAGATGTGGCATACCATTCCGGTTCAATGCCCCTATCGGCATCTCCTACACTCTCTTGATATTCGGCGAATAATACAGCGCACTGTTTTCCGCCATCGTACCAGTCGTCATGCTTGCCGTATAATAAATCAAGCACTGAGAGTAGTTTTGTTCCGGGTGTCCATTGTACAAGTCCTCTACCGGGTCCATCTGCAGTGGTTCCACCGCCAACCTCCAATAGTCCGGGATTCATGGTACTTTCTTTCTCCATGTTTCCAAGTAACGCCATACGTGCAGTAGCACTCCAACCTCTCTCTTTGAAATAATTGTTAATGTTTGCGGCATTTTGCCTCATCTTATCACGGGTAAAATATCCTTGTGCCGTGTCAGTAACAAGAACGTTCCAATTTCCAGACGGCAGGGGAATCTCTCCGCCGTTACTCCCCGAGCCTCCAATGGAAAGACCTATTAATAATGCCGAATTGTCATTTCTAATGTTTCTATGCATAATAAACACCACTTTCTAGCAATGATTTAACTCTTGATATCTCATCTGAATAAGCTCCTGTAATATTCATATCCCCGTGCTCTACCAGATAATATCCGGTTCCCAATGATTTAAAAGTACCACGTTTCATATACGGTCTTCCATTTTCACTGTTGTCTTCATCGGTGACTGTTAGGAAATATTGAAAAAATGATATCCAACCGTCGGTTCCTATAGTTGAGCCGTTAGTCCCTTTTGATGACACCGTAGGAAGAAACTCGTTTACAGCATTCCCGATATATCCAACCCCTTTCATGAGTTGAGTGGAAGCAATACTACCAATGGCGGCTACAGATGATATTGCACCTTCAAGAGGATTGTTTCTAGCTTCATTTATTTGAACAGGAACGCCATACATACCAGAACTATAGCCAAGTAGTGCATTATTATTAGTGAACGAGATGTCGTATACACCTGTTCTGGGGTCTATTCGGAAATCGACATTAATTGGAGAGCTAATATTTATTTTATTGGTGTCAATCTGCATCACGCCAAACAGTCTCGAGGCTATTTCCAACCTGTGATATACGCCGTGGTTCAGGTAGTCACCTCTGGAAGCCTGAGGATGACTTGACAATGTCACACTCCGTTGTAGTTTGTATGCTAAAAGTGTATTCAATTTTGTACACACTGCAGGAATTTTCCAATATCCTAGTGGAAGCTCTGATACTTCTGTTCCGCCGGGTATACCAAAAGGCATCCACATACAATTGGACACGTACTGGAATGGGTTCATAACAATTTTAACAATGGAATCTTTTATTCCCGATTCTTTGATATCAGCCCAATCAATGTCACCGAATACTTTCTGACAGAACGTTGTGAAATCTGTTACTTGGAATTGATAATATTCTAATGCACCCTCTTGACCTACTACTGTCAGTATAATGAAACCTGTTATCCAACCTGTGCTTGCACCTTCTGGCAGTACGCTAATTTCTTGCGCCTTTTTTGTGTAGCCAGATTTTGCAGGGTAGAAATTATCTATTACAGAGCCATCAAAAGTGGCACTGCTTCGTAAAATGTAAAATTCTTCTTCTATGATTTCGCTTTTGAAGCTAGCTAAAACATCGCACTCTAATGAGCAAATCCATAGACCCTCTTCAAACGTCCAGTCTTTTACAAAATAATATCTATTAAACTCTTCAATATAACAGTAATTCAAACTAACCGGATTCCCAGAAGCGTCGTTATATTGTACACTCAACGTTGGACTTGAAATAGAAGAGGGGCTTCGTAAAGCCCCGGTTCTAGTCACAACAGCAGAAGAATCTGAAGGAATCCATGTGGAATTTTTACGTTTTCCCACATTGTAAAAATGAACTCTCATTCTGCCACCACCTTATTAATCTAATAAGAACACAACTCCGTTTTCCGTGAAGTCATTGTAATATCTGTCATTGAAATGCCAGAAAATGTTACTGTATCCACCTCTTGCATTAAACGGTGACGGTGCTGACCATTCACCATAAGTTGTAATGCCAACCGCTTCCTCATCGAATAACACACCGAAAATATTGGAAGTAGCTGTGCCTTCAGTGTCGGAAACGACAGTTCCGCTGGAGTTCATGTATGATGCTTTTACGTTGATTCCATCTGGACTGTCAATATTCTGCCAGAATCCCACTTTTTCATGGTCTGCCATTTTAAGATAGCTGTCGTTAAAGATAGAGGACATAACAGTAGCGTCAATATTGTTTAGTTCTTCTGAATATAGATACAACTTCTGCTTGTTGTATGGCGTATGTCTGGAAATCTCTTTCCCAGTCACATTAATGTGGAACTTTTGTGTCCTCTCAGTCATCCAATCGGATACTGTCTTAATATACCCCGTTGCCCATTTCATAAACGGCACAAAATTCTCCGGTTGTTTTACCGTGTCAGTAGTCAGTGTGGTTCCTGACACGTCGTTGTATTTTGTCACAATATGGATAACGTTGTCAGGGTCACCTTTTACTTTACCACCGACGAAGTTCACAAGCGTCATTCTTGCTGTTGCTTCATGTGCCTGTTCGATCAAATCAGATGCATTTGTCATAACCATAGTGACGAACCTTTGAAATTCCTGTTCATTCTGCAGAGCAACGTTTAACTGGTCTCTAAACAGTGTAATATGTCTCTGATATACGTTTTGTCCGTAAAAATTTGTTTGAAGTACTTTCGGAATGGCAACCACCTGGTCGTCCACACTCGCACCGTTTTTCAAATCATATCTGTCATCTTTTTCCCAATCAGAATCTGCGATGTTAAGTTTTCGCACGTGGTTTCCGAATCTCATATTATCCTGATACAAACCCTTGAACTTTCTGGAATACGGTCTGATAGAAAAAATGGTTCTGCTGAGTACCTGAGAAATCGCGCCTAATAGTGGGTCAATTCCTAATCCGAGTGCAGTGGTGGCAACCGAAGTGAAATCACTGGTCGCAATTGCACTAATTGTGTTTCTACCCGTTGCCTGATTTACAATTTCATTTAAAATCGCTGCTGAATTAAAGTTGGCTACACTAGGCGAATTTACCGATAATTTAGTAACTGAACCCATGATATCACTCCTTTACTGGGGGGTTAATAATTGATGCTAACATATCTCCTGTTGTTGGTGGTTCTGGAATCTGAGAATTACTCAGGTTTCCAACCTGAATCAGTCTTGCAATCTCATCTAACCGATTGTCAAGAACGCCCATACGCTGATTAAACATATCCTGAGTATTATTCTGAATCGGAACCTGTGCCGGAACTGATACCGGTGCCGGTGCCGGTGCCGGTGTTGGTGTCTGAATCGGAGCCGGTGCAGGTGCTGGCATCGTAGTGACCTGATAATTCTGTGATGCCACTACTCCCGCAAGTTTGATAATATCATCTTTTGTGAATCCTGCACCAGACAGTGCAATGATATCTTCGATTTTCATGTGCTATCATTCCTTTCTTGTTAAATATTTTTTATTACAAAAACCTGCATAAATCTTTCCGCTATTTGAGTATTCACAAAGATACCATTCCATTGTAGTATCTGTAAACCCGTAACAGAAAATAGTACGTCCTTTCGGCATCTCTACAACGACATCCGCGTTTGTATCTGGTTTAGCACGTAACATCAAAGGGGAACTCTTTGTGTTTATCTTATATTCGCCATATACGTCACAATCTGGTATGATGTCAACCATTCCGTACTGTTCTTCAATATCAGGGTCAAGTAGTATTTTCGCGCCTAAAGGCATTTGTATCACTCCTTTACGTCCAGTTTATCCGCAAGTTTCTGAATTGCCATTGTGTTGTTGTTTAGCACCTCTGTGAGGTTATGTATTTCTTCCTTGTGATTCTCTGTCTCGCGATACCATAAATAAAAAGTTACTGCAAGGCACGCCACCGGCACACCCAAAGAGCTGAATAACTGACTTACTACCTGAATCCATTCCATATTTTTCGCCACCTCCTCTTTTCGAATCGAGGGAAGTGTTCTGAGTCAACCAAACTCGTGTACACAGGTTCCGCCTGTTGGTTTTGTACCACTTCCCTACAACGACAAAATATCACATCTTGAAATAATTGTCAAGTAGATATTTTGATTCGATATCAGAAAAACTCACTAGTCCGTCCAGGTACGCCCCCCATACCCATATGAACTTGTGTCGGAAAGCTGTCAGGTCTCTTGTTGAAGTAGAATACTTAATCTGTGGTGTGCCTTGCAGGTGTTGCGTGATATACAGTTTTTCCTTACTCTTGTGGGTGTATACGGTTATTTCTCCAACTGTTACAAGGGGTACGTACTCATTTATGGGTTCGGATTTAATGTCCGAATAGTCCTCAGCGTAAAAATCGTTCTGTATCGACATCTTATAAAAATCGCTGTCTTTCCCAACCATTCGATATACCGCTGTTTCAGATTTTGCCTGTGAAATCGGAGAGTTGGCTAGATTTATGAGGATAATACCTCTATCAGGCAGATAACTAAATTCCTGCCCTGTTTTATGCATATCAGTGACTTTACGGATTAATCCTAGTTTTGCAAATATATCACAGTTTGCGTTTTCGCTATTTGACGCACATATGAGCTGTAAAGGTTTCCCACCCACAAGCTCTCGATTTCGGTTTATGGTTTCATATCCATTTAATAGTGCAATCGTGGCGTTTTTCAACTGAGGCTCCGTCTTTTCTGGAATAAATTCATCGTAAAACATCAACTCAACGTCTGCCGCTCCGAAACCTCTTAAATTGGATATTGTGCCAAGTGCCGCGGAGTATCCCAGTGGTTCTCCAGAGTTTGTGTATTTTTTCGCTTTTTCGTCAAATTCTGTATCATAGAAACCTGAATACATTTTGTTAATTGGTGACGGTGTAATGCGTCTACCGCAGTCCGCGTTATATTGCTTAAATGGATTGAATTGTGGTGTGCGAATCATATCTATTTGAGTTTGGCGAGTTCGTAGGTAAATAAATTTTTTATTATTTTCCACGGCTTGTTTCAAAATACCGTATGTTTTTCCTGTTCCTCTGCCGCCCCATATAAAGATGAAAGGACACCCTGTTTCCAAGATGCCCTTTATATTCACATAACCGTTACTGTCATACAGTTCAGGTTTTTTCATTTCACGTACCCTGCAACAAGGAAGTCCCTTCCACGCTGTGATTTTTTGAAAAATACAGATACTTTTCTGAAGTCCTCACCACATTTTTCTGCCATTGTGGTGATACGCTCGAAAGACTGAATGAATGAGGCTGAGGTTGTCACGAAAACTGTATCTGTTTTCACTTCTTCGATTGACAGAGTTTTTACCACTTCACCCTTTGCGTTCACATCTTCCACAATAGCGTAGTATCCAAACTCCACGGTTGTTCCGGCGGCGTTGGAAAGACGGATTCTGCCCTCATCTTCGAACATTTTGAACATTAATTCCATTGTGTACTCATTTTCCTTGATGTTTGTTTTGATAATTTTCATGCTGTTTTCTCCTTTTTTTCTTTTATGCTGGAAGTTGATTCGGATTGCGACTTGATCATTCTTCCTCTACTTTTCCGTAGTGTACAAATTCGGCTTCTGTCATGGATGCTTTCACAACCTCTGTATCCATAGACACTTTTACAGCTTTTACTCCTGTCTCAGCTTCATAAGATTTTTTAATCTTTGTAGCTGTTACATTTGCACCGTAGTAGGTTTTTTCAACAGACTGACCGTTTTCGTCTGTAATCTTTGCTGTCACTTTTTCAATGCTTCTTGTAATCATGTTTTTTCATCTCCTTTTATTTTGTTTTTATTTGTTACAAGTATATAATAGCATATGTGTACGTGTATGTCAAGCCTTTTCTTCAGTATTTTTTAAAAAATCGTGCCATAATTCAATGCTGTTGAGTACGTTTAGATATTCCAGTGTAATCCCTACTGTATATTCAGAGGGTCGTATAACTACATTTCTGGTGATATACACGCTCTTGTCAGGGTTGTCAGGGTCTGGACTATAATAGCCATAGTCTGTATCATTATAAACGGATTCCGTGCCACCTGCATCCCTAAATGTGGTTCCGATTTTCAAGGCTTCCAGACCACCCATTTTTTGCAGTTCCACCGCACCTTTTTCCTTTTCAACACCTGCTATTGTGATTTTAAGTTTACCGTTTTTTTCCTGTGCGTATTTTTTTGCCCCCAGTGTAATAAATCGGTCAGAAGTACCCTCATACTCGTACACTCCTAAATAATGTTTCACACCTTTAGGGTCTATAGCATGACCTCCATTTTCTATGGATTCTACTTTTAATCTAAAGTTTAATTCGTCAAAACGCTTCTTGATTTCGGGATATCTCTCTGTTTTAATAATTTTACATGAGTCGGTGTCACAGTAAACAAAATCCTCGCCTGCTATATTTATAGCAAGCTTTAGTTTCTTTCTGGCGTGAGCCGTCACCCAACAGCCCCACGCATATAACATAAACGCTCTTTTGTTGTACCTCACTAATTTTTCCTCCGTGTCACCGTCCTCAACTGAGAATGGTTTTTCGGTGTTACTATAAACAATATCAGGCTTGACCGGATTTTGTGCTGACATGCCATATAATGCATTTATCAACTCTTTTACCAAAGCGTATTCAACCTCCTTACCCTCTACATCTTTTAAAGATGTTTTATCTGTAAATAAACGTCTCACTAATTCCCTCAAAGGTTCAGGTAGATATCCATACCCTGCCGTATAAAAATCTGTGAGTTCCACGGTGTCCCAGATGTATTCTTCTTTCACAATCCTAAAATCAACGTCGTTCAGTGTGCACGAATATTCATCTGCTGAAAGTAAACGACCATTATCCCAAACCGATTCCCTGCTTATGTAATAACCCTTGTCTTTTGTCAAATAAGGAGCACCGTGATATACATCTTTTTGTCTGATATTTCGGAAATGAAACCGCCCCACATAAGCTTTGTGAAATTTTGTCCACCTGTCAATGTCCTCTATACCACAATTTCCTTGTCGCACAAATTTTGTCATCGGGAACTCACAGTTGAGCATAACGTCCGGGTAAGAACTTACCCTGTCGAATGACGCAACGTTACTAAGTATTTTTCCAACGTGATATCTATTTGCGTGGGTATCGCCACCCCTGAACTCTTCTCTGAGTAGTGTGTATAAGCTTATGTCGCACATCATGCTGTGCAGTTTTTTATAATTGTATTGCTTCATGGCTTGCCTTGCTTCTCTTCTAACGTAGCCAGTTGAGGTTAACGGCAGAGTGTATAGGGTGTCATTATTATCCATCAATCGTTTATGCATTGCCTGTAATAACCCAATTACATCATTGCACCCGTACTCAATTTCTTTTAGTGTTAATTCCGTCCACGGATATCTGCGCTTGTCATAATCAAAATCTTTCAGCTTCTGGTTCTCAACGCCACTGTCGCTTAAAAACTTGTCAAGACTTTTGTGTGTTTGCATATACGAGCATCGGAACTCTAAATCCCCCTGCATATAATTCCCTGCCCTGATTCGGAGTATTTTCCGAGGTTTGAGTGAAAACACCTCTTCTGGCTTTATTTCTATATGTGAGCGCAGAAACTGAAATTCGTATGACAGGTTGTGCACAAAAATCATCGTAATAAGGTGTTCATCTTCGATGCCTGTAAACAGTTCTTCGAGTTCGTCCCAATTTCTGCCGTACACGCATATTATCTCATTATCGTCTAGTAATACGGCAAACTGCCATAAATACATAATGCTCTGTTCGATTTCAGAAAGTCGTGTAGTTTCAATGTCAAAAGCGCATATGCAATTTCGGTACGACTGCTTTGCGAAGCGTTGTTTTCCTCTCATGTTAGGGGTTCTATTTATCTTCTGTATTCTATGTATCAATTCATCTCTTTGCTTTTTGCCACTCCCTATACTGATTGAGTAATTCATCACCAGATTTTTCACCCCTATCAATAAACAACTCCAACGCTTTTGTGCTGTCATATACTCGCCCCAGTGAATAATCGCGAACGGACTCCATGAACTCGCCAAACTCATTGAGTTCTTTATAGGTCTTAAATTTCACGCCCATTTTCTCAAGTTTTGCCATTTTCCGTCTGGCAATTCTCCTTTGTCCTGAGACGCTGTATAAATCAGATTTCTCAGCTTGTTCTAGGGCAGACAACGCGCCCCGTCTCTGGCGGGCGGTCACTATCTGACTTTCAGGTGGTAGTTGTTGTAGCATATACTGTATATCATTCTTTGCACCCATTCCAAAATTTCGGTTTTGGGCTAAGACTTTTAGTTTTCTTATCACCTTTGTGCGCCGTTTTGCGTAATCTGTCGTCATGACACTATGTCCCCCATTTCGTGGGTATGCCCCAAGTGAAACATTATCGCAGAACGGTTCAGTACTCGCGCTTTGCTCATATTACACTGTCTTGCCAATTTCTCCACTTCCCGGTATACTCTGTCTGTGAGATACACGCTTGTGTCATGTTTCGGCATAACCCACGGGGATACTATAACCCGAGAACCTATGCCACCGAACTCTAAAACAAAGTGCACAGCGTGCTCCAAGTATTCACTCACAGTTGTCCCGTATCCTTCTGCCCAATTGTATATTCTAACATCGAGACGGAGTGATAATTTTCTCAATTATTCTCACCTCCTTTTGTGTATATCTGCATAGCATAATATAATTCTACTGCACTATTTATAAAAACCCCTGTGCCAACGTAATACTGACTTGACGCTTGCTCAAGTAGTGCTTCATGTTCTTCTGTGATTAACACGCTAGTGTTACGTTTGTGAAAACAATCCTCGTGAAAATAATCTTTAATCATGCAATTTTTAACCACATCTCCAATTGAGTAATTTTTCGGACCCCCCGCGTAATTTAATGAATCCCTAATTAAATCACTAATGCTCATATTTAAATCACGAGACATAACATAAACTTTTTCAGATAATTTCACAGATATTTTTCTCATTGTTTTCTATCCTCTCTATCCTGTTTTCTTCTATGTTTTTCTTTCCGTCTATTTTCTCTGCCCATTTCGTCCGTTGTGCCTAAGATATAACCCGACGCAAACATTATCACAAAAGTTATTAACAGACACATTGTGTCACTCATAGTTGTTGCTACCATTTTGCTACCTCCAATAAATATTTCTCTCCTCACTATCACTAATCAAGAACACGTCGTCATATTCGGTATGCTTATTCACATTCCCGTCGGGAAACAAAATACTAATTCCGTTCTCTTCCACTTTCAAAAACCCCACATTTCTTTTAAATCCGTTTATATAAACAGTTTCCCCAAAATACCCCTTTTTAATCTTTCGGAATAGCTCTTTCAAATCATGATGAAAATCAATAATTAAACTGTGAATACCCGTATATTTGATTTCAGCGATTAGACCGTAAAACTCAATTCCAGTTTCTCCTAGAATAGCGTCCTCACCTGCAAATTCGACAAAACCATTGATTGTGACTAGAGTGTCTTTAACCACGATAGCTTTTTTAAGCTCTTCTAACTCTTCAACAGGCTCAATAGGTACTAGACATGTATCTTCAATTCTTGATATGTCATTAAATAACGAAGCGATATAGTGTATGGAACCGTCTGAAAACCTATAGAAACTATACTTGCCATTTTTGTTCATATATTCATCAAGCTCCTGAGTGTGTCTTATTATTAATTCGATTGTATCTGCCATTTTATGCTCCTTTTCTCCCCGTTGTGCCGGTAGGACAGCTATGTGTTTAGTAAATTGCTTCTATTACATCGTGTTGAATTTTTATCAATCTCTCTCTGCTAAGTCTCACCAGAACTCTTGTCATAAGTTCGTTTGATAAGTACCAATTTACACCGTTCAAAGCATCAATGATTCTGTTCTTGTATTCTTTATTCTCCTGACCCCAATTTAAAACTATGATTATATTTTCCACAATTTCAATTTTTCTCATATCTACCCTCTCCTCCGTGTGCCGATAGGGCACAGTTTATTTCAACGTTTTATCTAATACTGCTACAAAGTTTTACTTCTTCATAAGGAATACTAGCCACGATTCTTTTGCTACGGTCATATATAAACAATTCTTCCATATCGTCATCAAAATTTAATTTTATTCTATCAAGGAAGAAAAATATTCCGTTTATAAAAACCCCATAAGAGACGCCATCATAACCCCTTCTAAAAACTTTATTATACTCTTTAATTTCTCCGATGAAATATTTTCTATTTTTTTTCATTTTTATCCCTCTTTCTACCGTCGTGCCGACGTATCAGCAAATTTATTTCAGTGTTTATAATTCCAGTCATCAAGACCGATTTCCAGCGTCTGATATGGGATGATTGCCACAATTTTGTCATTTTTTCTTTCGTATATAAACAACTCTTTCCGGAATTCGAAAAAACGCAATTTAACGGAATTATAGAAGAAATAGACACCATTTATGAAAACACCTCCGCATTTCATATTATATGCAATTCTAAAATCCTTATTACATTTTCTAATTTTTTCGATGAAATCTTTTTTCATTTTGTTTTCTCCTTTACTTGTAGATATCTCCTTGCTACAATTATATAATACCACACTTATACCGCATTGTCAATAGTTTTTTATAAATTATACCGCATTATTTGTTCGCCAATAACGCACAATGTGTCCGTCGGAGACATACATATGTGTCCGTGTGGGGAAGACATTTGTCTGTCCACCACGGACTTGAGTATTCCAC
>ERZ824522.1675-NODE-1675-length-13470-cov-2.552665_pt1 | contig 13470 bp, 15 predicted proteins | sample MGYA00519935_ERZ824522 | MGnify/ENA primary metagenome ERZ824522 (study PRJEB31778, sample SAMEA3449160) | human gut metagenome | biome: human gut; feature: human-associated habitat; material: faeces | place: United Kingdom | collected 2010/2012 ...
AATCATGCGGTTCCACAGTCCTCTTGCCGGCTCCATGGACATTTGAAAATGATAGATCTCGACCAATTTATCCGTGTAACGATTCACAGAACGAATCGCCATGGACAGCACGATTGCCGCCGGCGGAAACAAGTATTTGAACACGATTACCATTTTCTCTGATGTCATTGCGCGCCCCATGCGGTAAGTCCAGCGGCACAAGAGCCAGAGCTGGACACCGGCAAAGACGCCATACGCCAGCGACTCCATTGTCACAATATTATCATTCAGATAAAATAGGTAGGTCTCCCCTTGGTGGTTGACGAGTGCATTTACAATAACTGACAATGCAGTCATCCCCAAAAGCGCCAGCACACTTTTTACAGATGGCGCAATGACAAATTCAAGTATCAGAAAAAGAACTGACACAGAGGGATTTCGCGTCAAACATAAAAGCACGATTGCCGCCAGAAATTTTACAAATTCTACCAAAGGATGTCTCATTTACCTTCTCCGCTCATAAAATCACTTCCAAGGTCTGCGCCCAGTCCGTTGCAGGTGTAACGCCATTGAATCGCTTCTCCCGCTTTCAATACATACCGCGAGCATCCGTAATTTGGATACCAGCCGTCAACATTGTACATCCATCCTGACAAATTTCCGCAGTCAAACTCATACAAGTTGCCAATGCCTTCGATGTAATTGGATCCATACAGCGGTGTATAGGAATTTTCCATCTGAATGGAATAGGCCTTGCAGACCTGCTCAAGGATATCGTACACCGTCTGACCTTTTTTGCATTTTACCTTTGTCGTCTTCAAAATCCAGCCGTCGCCGACATATTTTTCTTTTCCCTTTTCAAGATTATCCATATTTTGTAAAACCGTCAGGCAATCAATGGAAATCGTCACATAAAATTCTTCGTCGTTATCGACTTTCTGGTCTTCCTGGTTGACCGGAAGCGGTTTTCCGGATGGCACAGGATCGGTCTGGAACTTATCTTTGTCTGTCGCCGTTCCATCGCTCGTCTTGCGGTCATCGTCTTTTTTTGTCTCATCTTCCTGCCGAAGTTGCTCGTTTTTCGGAACCGTTATAACTACTTTCGGATAATCCGTATTCTGCTTTGCTTCCTGTTCTTTCTTTTTTCCGATTTCTTCCTTTGTCTGTGGCGCTTTTGTCTGTTTTGGCGTCGTTTTGCTTTTCTTTTCTTTTGTCTTTTTTTCTGTCTTTTTCTCTTCCGGTGCTGTTTTCCCCGTTGTCTGCGTCTTCGGTTTCGCTGTCTCTGCCGCCTTTTTTCCTGTTTTTTCTGTTTTCTTCCCTTTTTGTTTTGCCTGTTCTTTTTGTTTTGCCTGTTCTTTTTGTTTTGCCTGTTCTTTTTGTTCTTCCTTCGGCTGTTCCGTCTCCGCTGTCTCTGTCGCAGCCTCTTCCTCCGATAAAATCTGTTCTTCCCCGATCTCCACCGGCTGAAGTGCCTCCATCGCCCGTTTCTGCTCATCCTTCACGGAATGAATCGAAGTGCCGGCAATCGCTGCCGCAATGACAAGAAGAACGATCACAGCAGACAAAATAGTCTTCCAATTCCGCTTAAAAAATCTCATAACATTCTCCTTTTAATACAGCTGCACATTTCACTACAAAATGCGCAGCCGTGGTTGTACTGAATTTACTTCACTGTGATTTTGACCGTCTTTTTGACTGTCTTTTTGCCCTTCTTATATTTTATCACAACTTTATATGTTTTTCCAGCCTTCGCCTTCTTCTTGGCTTTAATTACCAGTTTTCCGTTCTTAACCGTAACTTTCAATGCCTTTTTGTTATACGAAGACACTTTGCATTTGACTTTCTTTCCGTTTACTATTGCTTTGATCGTAATCTTTTTGCCTTTTTCCACTGCTGCCTTTTTCACAATCTTGGAAATAACGGTAGTTTCCGGTGCTTTTGTAGCAGCCGGTTTTTTCGTAGTTTCCGGAGTTTTTGTAGGCTCCGGTGCTTTTGTAACCTCAGGTGTTTTCGTAGGCTCCGGTGTTTTCGTAGGCACCGGTGCTTTTGTAGGCTCCGGTGCTTTTGGTGTCGCGGTTGGTACAATGTCCGGATTTTCCGGCTTTGTTGTCGTCGCCGGTGTCGGAATTGCCGGTTTTGTTGTAGCTGCAGGTGTCGGAATTACCGGTATCTTGGTAGCTACTGCTGTCGGTGCCGGCATCTTGGTAGCTACTGCTGTCGGTGTCGGCATCTTGGTAGCTACTGCTGTCGGTGCCGGTGTCACTGGTGTTGCCGGAGCTTTGGTAGGTACCGCAGAAGCCGGTGTTGTAGGTGCCGCGGATGGTGTCATCGTTGGTACAGCTGTCGGTGCCGCCGTTTCACCAGCATCCGGATTTTCGGACTGAACCGGTGTAACCGTTGGAACTGCCGGTTCACTTGGTGCTGCCGTCGGTGTTTCTGTCACTTCCGGTGTCGCTATCGGTGTTACAGTCGGTGTAGTATCCGGGATATCACGGAATCCATTCTGATACAATTTCTGGCCTTTTTTCTGGCACCAAAGTGCAACCATCGCATAACCTGCCTGCTCTGTCGCCATCTGATTATATTTCATTACTCCATTTTGTTCTGCATGTGCGTATCCACGATACTCTGAATACGTAACTTTATCTTTTACACAGTCCGCACTAAAGCTCTTTAATGCATCCACAAGGGTATTTCCATTTTTGATAAAACGCTCATCTGTCGTCGGATCGATACCAAGCATGGTAAGTCCACAGATCACCTGTGAAATCGACTCTGCATTTACAGAACCCCAGGAAGAATATCCCCCCTGAGCATTCTGTTTACTGCTCATTACGGTAAGTGCCCTTTCAACAGCATCATTTACTTCCGGAAGATAAGTATATTTACTAAGCGCCTGAACCGCCATCATGGTAATATCCGGATCTGCTGACGTGCCGGATAATGCCCAGCCACCGCCTGAAATTTCTTTTGATAATATATCGTTCAGATAATCATCACGAAGTGTGGTCGTATTTTCTTCCGTCACATCCGTAACTTTTGTCTCGCCTTCTGATTTATATCCGGCATAATCCAATGCGATCAGTGCATAAATCGGTCCATTGATCCCCTGTTTTAATGTTGCTGTATAATCTGCGGATTCTTCTGTCTTATCTCCGCCAACATTATCACCGGCAAGCGGTGCGCAAAGATTCCATCCATTAAAATCGGTCACATCCGCACCAGCAGAATACAGTCCGATAATTGCTCTGGAATTTTCTGTCAATTTTATGCGATGCAGCTTATTCTGTGCTTTCAATGTTTCACTCACATTATCAAATGATGTTTTCACTGCAGCCAGATATTTTGTTTTCCACTCCTCTGTCATGCGGCCGGCACGTCCCAGTACCAAAGCAGCCCATTCACCGCCTACGGAACCAAATGCCGGGTCGGATACGACAAATTCCATCGTATCGCAGACTTCATTTACTTCCTGACTGTAGTCTCCTGTTACTTGTGTCACGCTCTCCGCGTCAGCTTTAGGCACATAACCAATTCCGCTCACGACAAGCGCAGCAGCCAATGCAATGGCTACTCGTTTCTTTGCTCCTTTTACTCTCATTGAGTACCTCCTTAATTTTGTCCCAATCGGGGTAACATTGTATCTATGTAACTATTCAGGATCAATGTGTGGAAATCAATGAATCGTTGTGCTTGCACGTAAGAGACTTTGATTTCCATACATTTAGATCCTAATAGTTACGTATTTATAAACAACTCAGGTCTGACTCTGACAGTGGGGGCAACCGCGATGACTTTCACATACATTCCGAGAAGCTTATATCGATTTTAGGCGCAATCACGCTTTTATACTATAACATTTCACGCAAAAAAAGTAAAGAGCGGATAACTCTTTACTTTTTCTGCACAATGGTCCTGAATAGTTACTTTCAAACTATTTAACTCATAAACATTTGTGCCCAGTAACGCTTCATTCCCGTTGTTGTCTCGACATATCCTATTCCCATATAACGATATTTCGCAGACAAAATATTCGCACGATGTCCCGGAGAATTCATCCAGCCACTTACGACTTGTTCCGGTGTTTTCTGCCCTGCCGCAATATTTTCGCCACAGGCATAATAAGAGGCAATGCCTACTTCTTTAAATACAGTAAAACATCTCTCACCGCTTGGCCGGGTATGGGAAAATGATTCCACAAGCTCATTTGCACGAATTGCGGTAGCCTGACTCAATTTGCTATGCAAATTCAATGCCTGCAAATTTTCCTTTGACCTTTCAACATTGACAAGGCGCAATACTTCTTTTTCGTAATTTGCCGCCTGCTCCGTGATCGTTACCTGTGGAGCAAGGGTTGGCTCCGGTGTCGCTGCCGGTGTCGAAGTCGCTGCCGGTGTCAAAGTCGGCGCCGGTGTTTCCTCCGTTTTTTGTAAAGCTTCTTTTATCGTAATCTTATAAACGATTTTTTTCTTCCCTGTTTTTGCCTGCAAGCGAACAGTTCCCTTCTTTTTTGCCAGAATGAAAACCGATTTTTTTTGGCCTTTGTAAAGCCGAATTTTGTTCTTTCCGGAAAGTGTTTTCCAGGCCACTCGCTTCTTCGCATTTTTAATAGTTAAACGTTTAAGCTCTCTGACACGCATTGTAAACCTCTTCTGTACCGTTTTTGCCTCTGCGGGTTCCGGCACAAGAATACTCAGCACCAATGACAGTGTCAATAAGAGCACTGCTATTTTCTTCATATCTTTTCCTTTCCGCAAACTCAGATTTTTTCAAATACCATCGTCGCCTGAATTCGATCTCCGCCTAAAAATCCTCCGCTCTGCGCCGAAGCCGTCGTAATCGTGTGCAGACGATACCCCTTTGCTGCCTGCTCATTTAACACTTCTTCGAGCGCGGACAGATTTCCGGAACCGGTTCCTAAAAATTTTTCTTTCAATGTTACCTGTAAAACTACGTACTGCAGCCCGTCCTTTCCGGATGCTGTCGAATATGTAGAAGAATCTCCGTAATTTGCCATATGTGTTTCCTCCTTTTTCTTATTGGTCTTTTATTACTACATCTTTAAGTATACAGGAAAATGAGTGGAGATGCAAGCGAAAGGGGTTGGGAAATAGAGGGAAAGGGGGATTACTGCCTTAAACACAGTTCTCTTACACTTTCTTCAATAGAAACATACTCATAATTCATAAACTCTTCCCTCTCTGTCGTTCCGGTCAATACCGCCACGAAATCCACGCCCGCGCTCTGGTTTCTCGTTTTTCACATCATCGCCACCTATTATCACATCGATAACATTCATGGCATTGTTTTTTTCCACTATCTGCTCAATCCTATAATGATACTTTGTTGTAACAATCCCCAAAAGAATTTTGTTATCTCGAAGTTTTTTCAGCATCGCTAGTACCCCCTCATAAAGCCGGGTATTGTCCACCATGACTTCATCCGCTTTTTCTTTAAAATACTGAGTAAACTTCTGTGCTGTCTCTTCGTCTTGTATCCCCGTCAATTCAAACAATGTATCTTTCAACGAGAGCCCAATTGTCCTTTGAATCGTCTTCGTGTCCTGCGCTCGAAATCCAAGTTTTTCCAACGCATGGTTGATACTTAATACGATTCCATTTGTAGAATCGCCTAATGTATAATCAAAATCAAAAATTACTGCTTTGTACATTTTTTTACCCCGGGTTCTTGATCTGTATCACTATTCCGATTATTCACACGGACGAATAGGAAACTTCCGATACTGATCATTTGCATTCCACTCCGCAATCGAAAGAACTTCTACCTTTTCAATTAGCCTCTTGCCTTTTCCAATATTTTCCTGAAGTGTAAAAGGTAGTTTTCCCTTTAATCGATTCCTTACCATCTTCCTCGAAGATGAATCGCCATACGGATATTCTAAAATGTACACATACTCTTTGGGCTTTTCCTTTCCTAACAACGTAAGATAATGTAAAGAATCATAAAACTTTTTCGCTACTTTATTCAGAACTTTCTCATCCTTTGGTTTAAACGCTTCCGGTTTTTTTGCTCCCTGCACCTTTGCATTCTTATATTCGACAAGAAATAACTTGTCCTTTGTTTCCATAATCCAATCGACATCACTTAGAGAACACTTAGCCGTATGGTATTTTGCATTTATTTCGTCCGTAGCCCACACCGCATTTGACCAATCGATACTGTAATATCCATTTTCCTCCGTAAATATTTTATCCATAGACTATTCCCCCAAATCATAGATTTCATCTAACAACGCATCAAACGATTCAATAATAAGATTATTTTTCAGTTCACCAAACTTTTTTGCTGATGAATACTCAACAATTTCATCCACACGTCTAAAAGAATGAAACATAAGCGAATTATTCTCTTTTCTTCTTGTTTCAAAATACTTTGCAAGCATATAATCATGTGTAGAAATAAAAATCTGAACCCCGCTTTTCTGCAATTCATACAGCAATTCTACTATGACTGACAAATAGGCGGGATTAATATTTGCCTCCGGCTCATCCCAAAAAAGAACTGAACCTTTCTCCAAGGTTCCATTTTTAACAAGTTGCCATAACAATGCCATCTTGCGAACCCCTTCAGCAACCAGGTTAAATTCCTGCTTCGAATTCCCCTTTTTCAAATAGAACTCATCTTTCTTGCTATCATAAAAAACCGTACCATTGATGATCTTTTCGATTGCTTTCAATCTATTATCCCGATCCGCACTATTACGCCCAACGGAAATATCCACCTTAGCTGAATTAATGATATCAATATAGGTATCATCAAAGCGCACGTTATCTTTTTCCACAGCAGCTGTAAGATTATAACCATTTGACAAAATTTCTTTTGCAGGAATAAAAATGCTGCTAATCTCACAAAATGTTTTTTCCCAAGTTTCCTCCCCTTTTACTAGTGCATCCCACTTCTTTGTTTTATTATTAAAATCCACTGTTAAGTTTTTTGTGGAGGTATCTTCATCCATCTTTGCACAGATTTTCACATTTGCGTTGTGATTTCCTCGATTTCTTGTAATAAGTCTGGAAATCTTAAACTCATCCGGTAGCATTGTACGAACAATCTTATTTGAAAATGACACTTTGGGATTTGCTGCCTGACAAGCTGAATACAACACCTTCAAGATATGTGTCTTTCCTGTACCATTTTCACCAATAAATATATTGATTCCTTTATCAAAACTTATCTCTGCATCTTTGAATACAGTGAAATTTTCCAACTTAATCTGTGTAATATTCAATATAAACACCTCCGACTAATCTTATATAGATAATTGTAACATAGTTCACAACATATGCAAAGTAAAAATCCCCCATTTCTGACTCCATTTTCTATACACTATATTTCATAGCCACATCAATCAAACGCAGCCCTGAAACAATATCATCACACGCCTTAATCAACCGCCGCCTGCATATATAAGCCATTACTGTTTGATTTGTATGCTCCTTAAATTTACAGATAAAATGCTCTTCAATAAATTGTAATATACGATCCATAACTATCACCTTCCCTGTTCATGTGGTAGTTATATTATAAAATTTATTTTCAATATATGCTGTTCCTGAATTGCTGAATTTGAGCGGAAATTATCTTCGTTGGAGCATTGAAACTTCTTTTCGCGACTTGAAACATACCATTGGCGCCACTAATTTACACTCTAAAAAAACAGAGTCTGTTGCATTTGAACTTTTGAGCAGGCTCATTTTGTATAATTTCTGTTCCATAATTATTTTGCATGTACCAGTAAAAAGTAAGAATCGCAAATAGGAATACCAAGTCAATTTTTCGCTCGCAATGAAAATCTGTTTTGATTTTCTAAGAGGAGTCGCACCACCAAATATAGAAAGCTTGATAAATAAGTATATTCTACCTATCAGGCCTGATAGGAACTATGCCCGCCAGCATAGAGTCCAAAAACCGGCAAGCTTCTCTTACCGTTTTGTATAACCTGGAGTAGCTGCCAAACTTAGTATACACTATTTTAGAGACAGATGGAAGTCTGTCTTAAAGTCATGCCCGATAATTATTTGCTCTGTTTTGAACGAAGTCTGTTTATGTTTTTCTGTTTTATCACATCCTTTTAACGATAGATACACACAAATCCATTAATTTGTGATAAGCTTAACTAAGTGACATTGGGCCTGAATAGTTACTTTTCAACAAAAAACCATATATTTATATCATCATTTTGGGTCCCAGCAGAAATCAATCAATTCAAACCACAATTTGCATCAGCTGTTTTGACCCCGACAATAGTTTTGTGTCTCAAACCACATGAATCCACTTTCTTTTATGGTTTATTTTCGCTTTTTTATACGCAGACCAAAGCAAAGCCAAAAAACTTTTGGTCTATTTCTAAAAATTTTTCATAGAATCAAATCCAACATATCTCCCAGACAATTACAACTCCACCCTGCACCCTCACAACACTTTTCCCAGGCAATCACAAGCCGGCTACCCACACACCATATTCCACCAGCAATCACAAGCCGCCTCACATCGCATACGCCACAAATGCCACAGCACCACAAATAAGCGTAACCGCCGCAAAAAAGGCCCGAAACGCATGCGTTCCGGGCCTTTGATATCCATATTTTTGCAGATAACTGCTTATCGTTTACTAAACTGAGGAGCTCTACGTGCTTTCTTGAGACCGTATTTCTTACGCTCTTTCATACGTGGGTCACGTGTGAGGTATCCAGCTTTCTTCAATGTAGGTCTGAGATCCAAGTCATATTTGTTCAATGCTCTTGCGATACCATGACGAATGGCACCAGCCTGACCTGTAAATCCGCCACCTTTTACATTTACGATTACGTCAAATTTGTCTGCCATGTTTGTAGCTTCCAAAGGCTGACGTACGATGATTTTCAATGTTTCAAGTCCGAAGTACTCGTCCATGTCTTTTTTATTAATTGTAACTTTTCCTGTTCCTGGTACAAGATATACGCGTGCTACGCTTGATTTTCTTCTACCTGTTCCGTAATATTTTTCACTAGCCAATGTTATTTCCTCCTTTCAACCAATTAAATGTCCAGAACTTCTGGCTTCTGTGCAACATGTTTGTGATCCGGTCCAGCATATACAAACAATTTTTTAAGCATCTGTCTTCCCAAAGGTCCCTTTGGAAGCATACCTTTTACTGCATGAGTGATAACATACTCTGGCTTCTTCTCTTTCATCTCTTTGAGTGTAGTCTCTTTCATACCGCCTACATACTCTGAGTGATGATAATAAATCTTCTGAAGGTCTTTCTTACCTGTTGTAACGATCTTATCAGCGTTTACAACGATAACATAATCACCTGTATCAATATGAGGGGTGTAGATTGGTTTATTCTTACCTCTCAAAACATTTGCAATTTCAGATGCAAGACGTCCCAAGGTTTTTCCTTCGGCATCTACTACATACCATTTTCTTTCCACATCGGATGGACTTGCCATATAACTTTTCATCCTGGAAACCTCCTAATATAATTTCTTCTCGCACAAAACTGTGCGCTTCCTGTATACAATAATGCATAAATAACTTTGGTGCCTCATGAAATTCATCTGAAATGTCCGGAACAGATGCTTTCACGTCACACTTGTTTATTATATTACATTTTCGTCTGCTTGTCAATAAAAAAAATGGCTGCATCTGACATTTTTCAGATACAGCCATCGGAAAATCGCTTTTTTCTTAGTAATTGTAATTGATCAGCTGTGCATCGTTTGAAACTGTCTTCTTGCCAACTTTGATCTTAGCAACTACTTTAATGTAATATGTTTTATATTTGTTCAATCTCTTTTTACCAAATTTTGTAAGTGTTACACTCTTTGCCTTTTTGCTGAGAGATTTCACTTTTTTGTATTTTCCGTCTCTGCTTGTAGACATCAACACATTGTAACCCTTTGTACCGGAAACTTTTGCCCATTTCAATTTAATCTTCGCATTGCGGGAACGGAGAGAATAATGTTTCTTTCCTGTTACATTGCTGATCCAGAAATAACGATATCCGGACCATCCGCTGTACATCTTTGTCACACCGTTTGTTGCATAAAGACGAACGCGGTATTTGTATGGTGTGTTTTTACGGAATTTTGTAGAAGCAGAGTACGTTGAAGAACTGGAAATTGTCTTAATAAGCTTTCCTTTCAAATTACGTACTTCCAATTCATATCCGTTTGCTGTTCTATTTGGATCTGATGCCTGGAATGTAATTGTACCCGCAGGAGCACTTCCTGTGTAAACACCAAAATTAGAGGTAGATGGTGTAGCCGGTGCAGTCAATACTGTCCCTGTGTTGCCGGTAGGAAGAGAAGTTCCTGCTGTCTGTGTGTAAGTTACTGTAGTATAACTATCCGAAGCTTTAAAACCGCTGGATGAAGTACGGCATGCTACAACGTTAAATCCGTACCAGGTTGCCGGTGCAAGATTTCCAACTGTTGCAGAAGTTGTTGTTACACTTAAGTTTGGTACGATATTGTCATAACGGCTGGTAATATCGTAGGAAGTTGCACCTGTTGCCGGTGTCCAGCTGAAACTGATCGCATTTTCTGTTACTGCAGTTACCGTTGTCTGCACTTGACTTGCATCCGGAGCAGTAACTACTTCAAATGCTGCAGATTCCGGACCTTTATTTCCATTTTTATCAATGGCATATACTTTAACATAGTATGTTCTACCTGCGGACAGCTTAGAATAACTTTCCTTGATATCCCATGCTCGTTCTGGTTCACTCCATGCCATACCATCGCTAATGGAAGTGTAATAATCATATGCGCCAATCACCGTATCCCAAGTAAATTCAACAGAATTATCCGTTGCCCTCGTCTGTCTCAGATTTGTCGGTGTACTCAATGCTGCCTCTGACGTTGTCGGTACAAATGCTACCGCAGCCATCAGAAAAATAAAAGTTACAATTGTCTTTAGATAGTTTTTCATCAAACTATACTCCTTTCTCTTTTTGATCGTCCTCTTTTAGTAGGATCCGATATATGTTTATTTTACTTCCTTGTACCATACTTTGTCAACTAAATCTTGTTTTGAAGATCAAACTTTTACCTTGTTTTTACAGTGATTTCTCAATCCAGCTGCCAAGGACATCGGAAAGGACGGTACGCTGTCCGCAGAGTCCGTGATTGGTCTGCAAAACCTTGTAACAATATTTTCCACTTCCCGGCTGATCTGTCAAGCGGTTATAAAGCGGCCGAATCATAATATCCGGAGGTGCCACCGTATCTTTTTCCGCTGCCACAAAAAGTACATTCTGGTCTTTCAAATGATCGTAAGTATTGATGACCGCATATTCTTCGCTCTGGTAGTGCGCATTTTCGTATACTTCGCTCGCCGAAGTCATTTTGAGGCACTGACCCTCGCCCTCGATCATGATAAACAATTCTTTTTCAAGGCCATTTTGAAAGGCTGCACGCAGATCGTATGGTGCAATCGCGGCGACGCCGCGGATAAATCCGAGTTTGCCGGCGGCATTTAATACCGTCATGCCTCCCATACTGTGTCCGACAAGGAAAATCGCATCCGGGTCAATATTGTACTGATCCGTTGTCGCCGGGTTGTGCGCCCATTTGGTAATGGCGACGGCGTCATCCACCAGATTGGAAAAAAGATAATTTCCCTCACTTCCCCAGGCACCGCGGTGGTTCACATGGATCACCACACAGCCCATCCGCATCAGCGCATATTCCAGATCGTTGTTGGTCGTATATCCCGGAAATCCGTGAAACATCACGACTGCCGGGTGTGGTCCTTCGTACTGCGCGCCGGGTTTCAAAAGATAGCCATATAGATGACATCCCCCACTGATGATATTGAGCGGAAGCGCATCCGGCATTTCTTCGGCAGTTTCATAATCAAAGTCTGTGTAAGCATTGCTTTTATTAAATTTCATAGGTATCTCCTTTATAATCAATTTTTATTAATGTCAGTCCTTCCGGTGGCGCCGTCGGGCCCGCAAGTGCCCGGTCCGCCTTGGTTATCGCCTCTTTGGTCGTCGAAATTTCCCGTCTGCCAAGTCCCACTTCTATGAGTGTCCCCGCAATGATCCGCACCATGTTATACAAAAAACCGCTTCCTGTCACACGGATACAGATCTGATATCCCATTTTTTCGACCTCACACCGGTAAATCGTCCGCACCGTCGTCTGCACCTGGCTTTTTGCCGAGCAAAATCCGGCAAAATCGTGTTCCCCGATAAAAAGCTGTGCTGCTTTCTGCATTTTTTCGATATCTAACGGAAGATAGACGAAATACGAATACAGACGCTCTGTCGGAAGCTGGATCGGCACATTACTGATACGATACTCATACGTCTTCTCACTGACTGCATAACGCGGATGAAAGGTCTCTTCGACCTGCTCGGATTTCATCACACGGATATCCTCCGGAAGCCGCTGATTGACGGCGATTGCAATCTTTTCTGCTGGGATTCTCGTGTCCGAATCAAATACTGCCACATTTCCCTGCGCATGTACACCGGCGTCAGTCCGGCTCGCCCCGATCAGTTCTACCGGCTCGCGCAAAAGTTCCCGAAGTGCATTTTGCAATACTTCTTCCACGGAAATGGCATTATTCTGGATCTGCCACCCGTGATAATTTGTCCCATCGTATGCTACCACTAATCGTACACGCATCATTCCACTCCTTTTACAAAAAATGTCTCACAATCAATAGTATAATGATATATAGTACCACGATCCCCATAGCAAGGCCGTCTGCTTTCCGGTATTTCGGCGGTTTCATCTTCGTACGCCCCTCACCGCCACGGTAACATCTTGCCTCCATCGCAAGAGCAAGATCATACGCTCGCTTCGTCGCAGAGACAAGGAGCGGTACGAGGATCGAAACCATGCCTTTCAGCCGTTCGATCAATTTTCCCTCTTCAAAATCCGCACCTCTGGCACTCTGTGCACGGATAATACGGTTGGCTTCTTCCAGCAGAATCGGGATAAAGCGCAATGCAAGCGACATCATCATCGCGATGTCATGCACCGGTACTTTGATCTTTTCCAACGGTTTCAAAAGTGCCTCGATAGCATCCGTCAGTTTATTCGGTGTCGTTGTGTAAGTCAGCAGCGACGAACCGATGACAAGATAGGTCAGCCGGAGTGCCATAAATGCTCCCCTCTTAATGCCGCCGCTTGTGATCGATATAAATTTCCACTGAAACAGCACATCGCCTGCCTGCGTAAAAAACACGTGGAAACATGCCGTAAATAAAAGCAAAAACAAAATCGGTTTCAGGCCTTTCGTGATATAGCCGAGCGGCACATGACTGTACACGATGACCACACCAAGAAACACCGTAACTACTGCATATCCGGCAAAATTCTGAAACAAAAATAAGGAGATCAAATACAAGATCACCGCGATGATCTTCATGCGGGGATCCAGTCTGTGAATCTTTGATTCCACCGGATAATATTGTCCTATCGTAATATCTCGTAACATTTATCTCTCCCCTTTTCGATAAGCCAGAAT
>ERZ824522.1677-NODE-1677-length-13452-cov-5.452489_pt1 | contig 13452 bp, 10 predicted proteins | sample MGYA00519935_ERZ824522 | MGnify/ENA primary metagenome ERZ824522 (study PRJEB31778, sample SAMEA3449160) | human gut metagenome | biome: human gut; feature: human-associated habitat; material: faeces | place: United Kingdom | collected 2010/2012 ...
GACGCTGGCCGGATATTATGAGGGACGGAGATCCCTATTATAATCCGAATCTGACTTTGAAAAGCCAGGATTTTTCACTGAAAAGGATATAAGGAGGACTTATCAATGAAGGTATTAGTCACAGGAGTAAAGGGACAGCTTGGTCACGATGTGATGAATGAGCTGGCGAAACGGGGATATGAAGGCGTTGGCGTGGATGTGGAGGAGATGGACATCACAGATGAAGCGGCAGTACGCAGAGTCATGGAGGAAGTCCGTCCGGACAAAATGGTGCACTGTGCAGCCTGGACAGCTGTGGATGCAGCAGAGGATCAGGTGGAAATGTGCCGCAAAGTCAACGCTCTGGGAACAGAAAATATTGCCAGAATGTGCGGAGAAATGGATATCCCAATGATCTATTTAAGCACAGACTACGTGTTTGACGGTCAGGGAACCCGTCCCTGGGAACCGGATGATCCGGTGGTACAGCCGCTGAATGTTTACGGTCAGACAAAATATGAGGGCGAGCTTGCAGTAGAAAAATATACCGACAAGCATTATATTGTGCGTATTGCCTGGGTATTTGGCGTCAATGGAAAGAATTTTATCAAGACTATGCTGAATCTGGGAAAAACACATGATACACTGACTGTTGTGGACGACCAGATCGGAACTCCTACCTACACCTATGATCTGGCCCGGCTTCTTGTAGATATGCTGGAAAAAGAAGAGTACGGAAAGTATCATGTGACAAATGAGGGAGGATATATTTCCTGGTGTGATTTTGCAAAGGAGATCTTCCGTCAGGCAGGAATGAACGTAACTGTAACTCCGGTAAGCTCCGATCAGTATCCGGCAAAGGCAAAGAGACCTTCCAACAGCCGTCTGGAAAAGAAAAAGCTGACAGAGCATGGCTTTACCCGTCTTCCGGACTGGCAGGATGCCCTTGCCCGTTATCTGAAGGAGATCATGTAAGCAGATATGGATAATACACATAAGAAAAAAAGAGCGGTGGATAAAGCCACCGCTTTTACTAAATGGTGTGGAAAAGATCTGAAATATCCTGCGCTTCTGTTTCTGCTGATGGCATTCAGCAGTCTGATTATGTTCCAGGACTATCTTTTGGGAGATCAGCTGATGATTTTTAACGATATCGGAAGCGACACCTGGCAGCAGTATATTATGAATTACACTGCCATTGTCAATGACATCCGGGACGGAAGCTTTTCTCTGTGGGATTTTTCTAATGGACTGGGAGTGAATCTTTTTAATTTTAATCTGTTTGATCCCTTCCTGATGCTGCTGTACGGCCTTGGGGTAATCCTGGGGCCTGCACATATGCTGATGTATCTGAATGTGATACAGATTATAAAAATGCTGATGGCGGGTCTGGTCTTTTACTGGTTTTTATCTCAGTTTTCCTTTAGTCCCAGGGCAAAGCTGGCTGTCTCCTATGCATACGGCTTCAGCGGTTTCCTTCTGGTGTGGGGACAGCATTATCAGTTTGGAACAGCAGTGATCTACCTGCCTCTGCTTTTGATTTTCTGCGAAAAATTTATCCAGAAGAAAAAAGGAAGAGGATTCTTTCCGGTGATGGTATTTCTCTGCGGAATCTACAGCGTGTATTTCACCTACATGTGTCTGGCTGCCACAGGACTTTATCTTCTTTTCAGGATTTTGATGGTGGATGATCTGACACTGGCACAGAGAGTGCGGAGATTTCTGCTGGGCTGCGGAGAAATCCTTCTGGGTGTGGGGATGAGCCTTGTGGTATTTCTTCCCATGGCAGAGGTGCTTCTGAATGTTTCTTCCCGGCTTGACAGCCAGGGAACCGGATTCCTGCAGTGGCTTCAGCAGTGCTTTACTCCTTATCACACAAAGGTCTATGATTCCATGATAAAGCATCTGTTTTCCAGCAATCTGCAGAACGGCTTCGGCCTTGCAAAAGGTCCTCAGTCTTATGCCATGAACTATTATGAGGATCCCATCTTTTTCTGCTCTGTACTGGCAGTGTTTCTGAATGTCCAGTTCTTTTTTGTACTGCGCAAGGCCCAGATGAAAAAAAGGGCAAAAACAGTGCTGTACAGCGCTGCGGTTCTGATTTTTATTGGCGTGGTCTTTCCGGTTGGAGGAACAGTGTTTAATTATTTCACAAAGCCTACGCAAAGATATACCTTTGTTCTGATCCCGTTTTTTCTTATGGCAATGGCATGGATGTGGGATTATCTGAGAAAGGGCGGAAAGCTCTGTCTGACTTTAATACTGGCGGTAACAGTTCTTATGGGCTGGGCATATCTGGAAGGCTGGAAACAGGCAGGCTTTGCAGAATATAAAAGAAATATCCTGATCCTGGCAGTGACAGGAACCGTGCTGGCAGTGTGTCTTGTTCTTTTAAATTTTGTACATAAGCAGGCTGTGCGGCAGGGGCTTATGGCTGTGCTGGCGCTGGCTCTTCTGGTGAATGTAGCGTCCGAGGGAGCAGCGAATTTTCAGGCAAGAGTTACCATGAAGAAAACCGATACACCTGCAGAGCTTATGGAGCAGAAAATGGCTCAGTATGAGGCTGACAGGAAATCAGATGATAAAGAAACAAAATACCGGGCAGAAATGAACAAGCCACAGGATTTTTTCAGAGAAATGTATCGGGCAGACCTGGGGCAGTGCCTGGATTATCTGGAACAGAAAGACCAGAGCTTTTACCGGGTGGAAAAGGATTACATATCAGGAACAGTTGCCATGGATGCTTCCGCCCAGGGCTATAATGGTATTTCTTCTTATAATTCCGTTATGAACGGCTATGTGAAGGAATTTGTGGAAACCTTCTGTCAGGAGCTGTTTTTTGCAGACCAGAACCATTATACATTCTGGAACAATGTAGAAGAAAACCGTCTTGCAGCGTTCCTTGGAATACGCTACCTGCTTTCCGGACAGGAAACACCTCAGGAAGGCTGGAAGCTTCTGGACAGAGTGGGAAGCCTTTATATCCATGAGAATGAGGCTCAGGCAGGAACCGCGCATTTTTATACAGATGCGGTGACAGAGGAGAGCGTGAAGGCGCTGTGCAGCGAGGAAAACAGAGATGAGCTTCTGGAAAGTGTGATCGCTCTTCCACAGGAAGGAGAGGGCTCAGAGAAAGATGTACTGAAAGGTGGCGGAAACTCTGAGGAAGAAAACAAAACTGTGAAATCCTCAGAGGATGATCCGGCATATGAGATTACAGATCTGGAAGAGGTTTCTGATATTGAAAGCGTTGTTTCCGAACAGGACAGGCAGGTAATGGAAGCCTCAGAGATCATTCTGGATGCTCCGGAAAAGGATGCTTATATTACAGGAACCGTTCATGCGGAAGCTGACGGCTATGGAGTGTTTATGATTCCCTATGAAAAGGGCTGGAGCCTTACTGTTGACGGAAAAGAAACAGAACTTTTAAGAGGCGATATTGGCTTTCTGGCATGTCGGCTCCCGGAGGGGGATCACAGTCTGGAGCTGAAATTTGAGGCTCCGGGTCTGAAGGCGGGAGCAGCCGGAAGTGCAGTATTCTGGGTTCTGTTTGCAGTGACCGGGGCAGTGTCCCAGTGGAAGAGATACAAACTGAAAGTGTAAAGTAAATAAGAAAATAAGCTTTTGCAGCAGACGAAAAAGTAAGGCTCAGAAATAAGGAGTTCCAGGTGATTTATCAGAAATATGTCTGAAAATGGAGGTAAAAGGATGAAGTTTGCATTTTTAATTATGGGAAAATTTAACAGTGAAACAGATAAAGCGGCAATCCATAACGGCGTGTCTCAGCTGATCGGCGTTGCAGATATAGAAGATGCCTGCCGGACAGCCAGAAACCTGTATGAAAATGGAATTGACTGTATTGAGCTGTGCGGAGCCTTTGGCGCAGAGGGAGCCAGAAAAATAATCGAAGCCACAGAAAACAAAATCCCTGTAGGCTATGTTACCCACCTGCCGGAGCAGGAGGAGGTGTACCAGGCTGCATTTCCCCAGAAATAAAGATCATGTACCGGGAGCAGAGAGCCGGGGAGAACTGTGATTCTATGTCAAACAAAAAAGGAGTTTCTGTAAAAGTGGAAGGGAAGTCCACTTTGCGGAAGCTCCTTTTTTGTAAAGATTTCTGTGAGATAATTTGTGTAGTTTTATAATGCTGTGGTATAGAAGGAAATCCGTTTTTTACCATATTTTCAGACTAAAAAAGAAGAAAGATGATTATGATACCTAGTATCATTAATCCGAATATTATTTTAAGAATAATATTTTTGCTGGCATATATCAACAGCATTAACGATGCGCACCATAAAACGCCTGCAATATAAAAAACAATATCATTACTATATGCCATCATACTTAAAAATAGAAAAATCCGGTTAAGACAACTCCTCTTTCTCCAAATTTTTTATATTTTTCTCTTTTTATTTCGTCCATACTGCTGCCCTCCTTATCATAACTGAAAATCTGTTTTTGTATAAATATTTAATAGATAATATCCAATAAACTGTGAGTCCATTTCTGTATATTCTACTACGCTACAAAAACTGGTATCCTGAAAATTTTTGTGCAAATTATATAATTTTATATTTTAATTCAGATAAAATATATTTTATTACATAATTTTCACGCTCTTATCTTATGATACAAAGGTACTATAGACATGCAGTATTGTCAAGCTGATATTTCAGTTCATAAAAAAACAGCGCAGCTTTACGCCGCGCTGTTTTTCAAAACCTATTTCAGGAATTTATTGATCAGATACACAAGAATCGTCAGAATGATGATTACTGTAAAAATACTCAGCATTCCTTTCCACATAACCTCAAGTGCCTGCATAATAAGCTCAGAATTCATAGAGATATCTCCTTTCTCTTACAGAATACTTGCAACGACATTCAGGATAACTCCACCTGCAACAACAGAAGCGATCTGACCGGATACGTTTGTACCTGTAGCCTGCATGATCAGAACATTGCTTGGGTCCTCTTTAAGCGCCATTTTCTGAACTACGCGGGCAGCCATCGGGAAGGCGGAAATACCTGCGGCGCCGATCATAGGATTGATCTTTTCCTTTGAGAAAAGATTCATAAGCTTTGCAAAAAGCACGCCTGCAGCAGTGTCGAAGATAAAGGCTGCAAGACCGATCAGCATAATAAGAAGAGTTTCTTTGTTTACAAAGGTGTCAGCCTTCATACTGAATGCAATGGTAATACCCAGAAGAAGGGATACCAGATTGGACAGTACGTTCTGTGCGGTATCGGAAAGATTATTCAGCACGCCGCACTCGCGGAGCAGGTTGCCGAACATCAGGAATCCTACCAGAGAAACGGACATCGGAGCTACAAGGCCGGCGATAAAAGTAACAACGATCGGGAAAATGATCTTTGCTTTTTTGGAAACTGTAGCCGGTTTGTATTCCATATGGATGCAGCGTTCTTTTTTTGTTGTAAGAAGCTTGATGACCATAGGCTGGATAATAGGAACAAGCGCCATGTAGGAATATGCCACCACAGCGATAGGCCCTATATAATTGGAGCCAAGTACCTGAGATACAAGGATGGAAGTAGGGCCGTCGGCTGCTCCGATGATACCGATAGATGCAGCGTCTTTTAAGTCAAAGCCCAGGAAACATGCAACAACGATTGCGGCAAAAATACCGAACTGTGCGGCTGCGCCAAAAAGAAACAGCTTGGGGTTGGACAGCAAAGGTCCGAAGTCGATCATGGCTCCGATTCCGATAAACAGAAGCAGAGGCATTGCCTCGGAAGCCTCGATACCTACATTGAACAGCCACTCGATAATACCATTTGTTTCACCGATACCTGCAAGTGTCTGATTCAGAACACCGGAAGCAGGAAGGTTTACAAGAATTGCTCCGAATCCCAGAGGCAGAAGCAGTACCGGTTCCAGATCCTTATTAATGGCAAGCCAGATCAGCACAGCGCCAATCACGTACATAACGATCTGCTGGGGGGTGATAGATGTGATGCCGGAAATTAAAAAATCCATACTGGTTCCTCCTGATTTTTTTCACGGGAAAGTCTGCCTGAATATTTTCAGTAAAAAAGACCTGTGCTCCCCTGAAAGCGGAACACAGGTCTTGTCGTATACCAAAAGCATAAGGTATAGATTAAGCCAGAGCCGGAGGCTCAAGGTGTTGACTTAATCGCACCATACAGTGCTGACTACTCCCCTATATCAAGAGTATTGTACCGTATGGAAAAGTATTTTTCAAGAAATTTTTTGTAATTCTGAAACATACAGAGTGAAAAGCCGCCGCCCGGGGTGATCGGGAATCCATTTTCCGGTTACTGAAAACAGTAGCTGAGGCGCCCTGCCATCTGTCAGGATTTTGCTGTTTTTATAATTCTGTAGATCAGAAAACCAAGAAGCAGAATGCCAGCACCGGCGATCACATAGTAAGGAACAGCCGTATGCTTTTCGGAGTAGTTTCTGGCAGCTTCTATATTTTTCTCTCCGGTATCTGTAAGAGCAGTATCCTGTTCCTGTACGGCAGCCATTACCGAGGTTCCTACCGGAGCGTTTCCAAAGTAATACTGACGGGTGTACTGACCATTTTCCGGTGTGCCGTCTTTTGTGGTAAGAGAGTCGGTAGCGGTTCCCACAGGAACATAAACATTTCCGCCGGAAAGCATGTTAAAGTCTGTATCGCCAAGAGAGAGCATCTGGAAGTTGTCAAAGCCATAATTTAAAAGGCTTCCGGCTTCGGCGGCTGTGGTGCCGGATGCGCCCTGAAGCACAACTGCGATCAGGGTTACTCCGTTTTTTTCTGCTCCGCATACAAGGGTGCTGCCGGAAGCGTCCGTATATCCTTCACGTCCTCCAAGACAGTTCTGATAATAAGCGGCATTGGCAGCGCTCATCATGGAGAAATTATTTGTCAGTACCCGCTCGCCTCCTGATATGTTGGTAGGAGAGATAGTATAGGAAAGGGCTCCTGCAATGGTACGGAAAGTTTCATTTTCCATGGCGGCCTGCATAATAAGAGCCATGTCATGAGCAGTGGTGTGCTGGTTCTCATCAGAAAGACCGGTAGGATTGGTAAACACTGTGTTGGTGCATCCAAGCTCGGCAGCCCTCTGATTCATCATCTGTACAAAGCCTTCCACAGAGCCTGCAAGATGTTCGGCAACCTGCAGGGCAATGTCATTGGCAGATACCAGCATAATAGCGTACAGACACTGCTCCATGGTAAAAACTTCATCAAGATTGGCGGAAATATTGGCTCCGCCGTCAGTAACGCCGGAAACGCCGGTAGCAGTCATGGTAACCTGATCTGTAAGCTGGCTGTTTTCCAGTGCCAGAAGAGTTGTCATGATCTTTACCGTACTTCCGGGAAAAAGCTGCTGATCCATATTTTTTGCGTAGACAATGGTATTGGTGGATTCTTCCATAACAACTGCGGCTGTGGAAGTGATATCAGCTCCCTGGGGCCAGCCCGGAACAGCGTTGGTGGTAATTCCGGAAGCTGCCTCGGCGGCTCTTACCGGTGTTGGAAGCATCAGGGAAAAAGCCATTCCCAGGGCAAAAAGCCCGGCGCATAATTTTTTTATTTTCATAAAGTATACTCCTGTAAAAGGTTCGGTAAATAAAGGTAGTGTGCCGCAATACTAGGACGAATAATCCTGTATGTGGCGGAAACTGTTACAAAATCTATCATATCCCATTTTTTTATGTAATTCAACACTTTTGTGAGCCCGGAATACTGATACACACGTTCAGCCTTGCAAAACACGGGACGGGATGATAAAATAAACCCGGATTCTATGAAAAAAGAAGGTAAAATGACAATAAACCGAGGTTTTATATGAATAAAGAAAAAAGTTCAGCCGGCAGGATCCAGTGGGGACGGATGCTAAAAAAACTCAGTCCCTACACCATACAAAAGGGATTCCGCTATCTGAAGCATTACGGACCAAAGGAGTTCTGGATAAGGCTTCACGAAAGATTTGAGCCGGAGGAAGTTCCTTACGGACCGTGGTATGAGGCTTATGTGCCTGATGAAGCAGCGCTTGAGAAACAGAGACACCACCATTTTGAGTACAGTCCTCTGATCAGTGTGGCAGTACCTGCATACCGGACACCGGAAAAATTTCTGGCTCAGATGATAGACTCTCTTCTTGCTCAGACCTATGGAAACTGGGAGCTTTGTATTGCAAATGGAAGTCCTGAGGACAGTGCAATGAAAAAGGTGCTGGAAGAGTACACAAAAAAAGACAGCCGTATCCGGGTCAGTGAGCTTACAGAAAATAAAGGGATCGCAGGAAATACCAATGCAGCTCTTGAGATGGCTCAGGGAGAATTTGTGGGACTTCTGGATCATGACGATCTGCTTGCGCCCAATGCCCTTTATGAAATTGTCCGTGCGCTGGATGAGGACAGAAATCTTGACGCGGTGTATACAGATGAAGATAAGGTGACAACTGAGCTTGACGAGCATTTTCAGCCGCATCTGAAACCGGATTTTAATCTGGATCTTCTGAGATCAAACAACTATATCTGCCATTTTTTTGTGGTAAGACGTTCCATTGTACAAAAGGTTGGAGGATTCTGTCAGGAATTTGACGGAGCCCAGGATCATGATTTTATCTTCCGCTGTATCGAAACTGCGGAAAAGGTAGGACATATTCCGGAAATCCTTTATCACTGGCGTACTCATAAGGCATCCACCGCAGACAATCCTGCCAGCAAAATGTACGCTTTTGACGCGGGAAAGCGGGCGATAGAAGCCCATCTGAAGCGGACAGGAACAGAAGGGATCGTAAGCCATACGCCGGATCTGGGATTTTTCCGGGTAAAATATCCGGTGCAGGGCCAGCCGCTTGTTTCTGTTATTATTCCAAATAAGGATGAAAAAGAAACACTGAAGGCATGTATTGACTCCATCAGAGAAAAAACAGAGTATCCCAATTACGAGATCATTATTGTGGAAAACAACAGTACCACAGATGAGATTTTTCAGTATTATAAGGAATTGTCGCAGGATCCCCGCATCCGGCTTCTCAGATGGAAAAAAGAATTTAATTATTCTGCCATTAATAACTACGGAGTCCGTCATGCAAATGGAGAATATCTGCTGTTTCTGAATAATGACGTCACTGTGATCACACCTGGATGGATCAAAGAACTTCTGGGTGTCTGCCAGCGCCCTGAAGTGGGAGCGGCAGGCGTCAAGCTGATCTATCCGGACAATACCATTCAGCATGCAGGCTGTGTGATCGGACTTGGAGGAATTGCAGGCCACATGTTTGTGGATATGCCGGCAAACAGAACCGGATATCTTCATAAGGCGTCGATCCTTCAGGATATGAGCGCGGTGACAGCAGCCTGTATGATGATGAAGCGGACAGCCTTTGAGGAGGCAGGTGGATTTACCGAAAAGCTGTCTGTAGCATTTAATGATGTAGATCTGTGTCTGAAGGTTCGAAAGAATCATAAGCTGATCGTCTATGATCCATATGTACAGCTTTATCATATGGAATCAAAAACGCGGGGAGCAGAGGATAACAAAGAGAAGGTGCGCCGTTTCCAGGAGGAAATTGAGTACATGCGGTGTCAGTGGATTGATATTCTGAAAAAGGGAGACCCTTATTATAATAAGAATCTTTCTCTTACAAAATGGAATTATTCTCTTCGCCCTCTTCCGGGAATGACGAAGAAGCAATAAGGAGGAGTTATGGAAGTATCGGTAATCATACCGAATTATAACGGGATTGCGTTTCTGGACAGTGTACTTGGAAGTCTGGAAGGGCAGACCGCAAGAAATTTTGAGGTTATTTTTGTAGACAATGGCTCCACAGACGGAAGTTGTTCTTTTGTGGCCGGAAATTATTCCTGGGTCCATATCATAGAGCTTCCTGAAAATTATGGCTTCTGCAGAGCTGTGAACGAGGGAATCCGCGCTGCAAAGGCCCCTTATGTTCTGCTTCTTAACAATGATACAGAAGTGGCTGAGGATTTTGTGGAACAGATGCTCAGCGCCATACGAAGACACAAAAACGCATTTTCCTGCGCAGCCAGAATGGTTCAGTATCATGACAGGGACAGGCTGGATGATGCAGGAAATTATTACTGCGCTCTTGGGTGGTCTTTTGCCAGAGGAAAAGGAAAAGATATCCACACCTACGAAAAGGAAGAGCAGATTTTTGCCGCCTGCGGCGGAGCTGCTATTTACCGAAAAAAAATACTGGAAAAAATCGGGTATTTTGATGAAGAACATTTTGCGTATCTGGAGGATACGGATATTGGATACAGGGCCAGAATTTACGGCTATGAAAACTGGTATGCTCCTGAAGCGCTGGTTTATCATGTGGGAAGCGGCACAAGCGGTTCCCGGTACAACCAGTTTAAGACAAGATATTCTTCCAGAAACAATGTATATCTGATCTATAAAAACATGCCCTTGCTTCAGATTATTCTGAACCTTCCGTTTTTGCTTCTTGGCTTTGGAACAAAGCTTTTGTTTTTTACGGTAAAAGGAATGGGAAAAGAATATCTTGCAGGCATCAAAAACGGGTTCAGTATCAGCAGACAGGGGAAAAAAGTAAAATTTTCTCTGAAAAATCTGCCTCATTATGCCAAAATTCAGGTGGAGCTGTGGATCAATATGTTCCGGAGACTGGCAGCGTAAAGTGTTTATTACAGAGTTTCACTGAAATTTTATAAAATAAACCTTAAGAAAACATTGATTTTGAAGAACAACTATTATAATATAGATGAAATGGATTGAGGTGTCAGAGATTGATTCAGGATAATCAGAAGAATTTCAGCCGCCTTCAGATGCTGATAGATGTAATTGTACTGGCTGTTTCCTATATAAGCGCATGGTTTCTGCGCTTTATGGGACCTTTTGCCTATTCGGCAGAAAAAGGTCTGAGCTTTGAACAGTACATGTTGGCTCTGATTTTCATTATACCGGGCTATCTGCTGTTATATCAGGCATTTACTCTTTATGAGCCTCTTCATATGCAGGGGCGCAGGCTTATGCTTGCCAATATCATCAAGGCAAATGTGTTGGGAATGCTGGCTTTTGTATTCCTTTTATATATGCTGAAAGAGAGTGATTTTTCCCGACTGACAGTATATATTTTCTGTGTGGTCAACATTCTGCTGGAATGGGGCGTCCGTATGCTCATCTTTGCTGTCCTTAGAGACATGCGAAAAAAAGGTCTGAATCAGAAGCAGATCATACTGGTGGGCTACAGCCGTGCAGCGGAGGAATATATTGACAGGATTGAGGCAAATCCTCAATGGGGATATATTGTCAGAGGAATTCTGGATGACAATGTTCCCGCAGGCACTATGTATAAGGGGATCAAGGTCATTGGCAGAATTGCCAATCTGACAGTGATACTTCCTGCCAACAGGCTTGATGAGATTGCCATTACTCTTGGGCTAAGCGAATATTACCGTCTGGAAGAAATTGTTGCCATGTGTGAGAAGTCAGGCGTGCATACAAAATTTATTCCGGATTACAATAAGATTATTCCCACAAAGCCATATACAGAAGATATTTTGGGACTCCCGGTGATCAATATCCGGTATGTGCCGCTGAGTAATACCTTTAATTCCATGGTGAAGCGGGTAATGGATATTTTTGGCTCCATTGCAGCGATCATTGTATCTTCTCCGGTAATGGCGCTGATGTGTATACTGATAAAAGCAACTTCACCGGGGCCACTGATCTACAAACAGGAGCGGGTGGGACTTCACAATAAAACATTCTGGATGTATAAATTCCGCTCCATGGAGATCCAGCCGGAATCCGAAGAAAAAAAGGCATGGACAGTGAAAAATGATCCCCGTGTAACGGGAATCGGAAAGTTTATGCGCAGAACAAGTATTGACGAGCTTCCTCAGCTCTTTAATATTCTGAAGGGGGACATGAGCCTGGTGGGACCAAGACCGGAGCGCCCCTTCTTTGTAGAGAAATTCCGAGAAGAAATTCCAAGATATATGGTAAAACATCAGGTTCGTCCCGGCCTGACCGGATGGGCTCAGGTAAACGGTTACCGGGGAGATACATCCATCAGGAAACGTATTGATTGTGACCTTTATTATATTGAAAACTGGAGCATTGGATTTGACATTAAGATTTTGTTCCTGACAATTTTTAAGGGTTTCATTAATAAAAATGCATATTAAAAAGATAAGGGGAAAGAAGATGGCAAAACCAAGGTCAAAGACAAAAAAGATACTGTTTGCAGTTGAGATCATTGTACTCCTTCTGTTTATCGGAGGTCTGTATGTTTACGGACAGCTCAACTCCAGACTGGACAAGCTTGAAAAGCCCAAGACAGAAAACGCGCAGCCCATAGAGGTAAACCAGGAAGTACAGGATTCTATTAATGCGGAAGAATCAAAACTGACAGGATATACCACCTATGCGCTGTTTGGTATTGACCACAGAGATAAAAGCGCTACCGGCGGCATGAACAGTGATACCATGATCATTGCAAGTGTAAATAATGATACAAAGGATGTAAAGCTTGCATCTGTATACAGAGATACGCTTCTCAATGTTTATGACGATACTTACTCCAAGGCAAACGCTGCCTATGCCAGAAGCCCGGAAGCTGCAGTCAATATGCTGAACAGAAACCTGGATCTGAATATTACAGATTATGCTACTGTGAATTTTTCAGCTCTCACAGAGATTGTTGATGCACTGGACGGTCTTGACATCGATATGTCCTACGCAGAGATCGTGCACATGAACAGTTATTGCGAAGAGACTTCAAAAGAAACCGGTAAGCCGTATGAACCGATCGAACTTCCGGAAAGACCTGAGGACATTGAAAAGATTGATTACCGTTTTCATCTGAACGGTGTGCAGGTAACCTCCTACTGTCGTATCCGTTATACGGCAAGTCTTGATATGGGACGTACAGAGAGACAGCGTAAGGTTATCCAGCTGATCGTTCAGAAAGCAAAAAAGGCAGGACTTCCTACAATCTTTAAGGTAATGGATGCTGTGTTCCCAATGGTATCCACATCCATGGATAAAACAGAAATCCTTCAGCTTCTGCCTACAGTGATCGGCTACAGCCTGAATGAGACAACCGGTTTCCCGTCAAGCATTAAGTTTTCCAATGTAAAGGGAAGCGTAATCGTTCCTACAAAAGAAGGTACCTCAGAGGCAGACCTTGTATCCAATGTAATTGCTCTTCACAAATTCCTTTATGGAGACGAAGCATATACACCGTCCAGCACAGTTCAGGAGATCAGTGCCAAGATTGCTGAGATCGTCAGCGGACTGGGTGAACTGGAGGATACACAGAAGATTACTGCTGAGGATGAGAATACAGCAAACGACAGTATTATCTTTGAAAACGATGGTTCTGGATGGGTTGACAACAGTACAGATTGGGTAGATCCGGGAACCGGAGATGACGGAAGCAGCGACTGGGTAGATCCGGGAACCGGAGATACCGGTGGTGGAGATACTGGCAGTGGAGATAC
>ERZ824522.1708-NODE-1708-length-13146-cov-32.647697_pt1 | contig 13146 bp, 6 predicted proteins | sample MGYA00519935_ERZ824522 | MGnify/ENA primary metagenome ERZ824522 (study PRJEB31778, sample SAMEA3449160) | human gut metagenome | biome: human gut; feature: human-associated habitat; material: faeces | place: United Kingdom | collected 2010/2012 ...
CCACATCACACCGTTTGGAATCAAAGGCACAGAATATTGAAGCATTTCACGACAGTATTCATTATTCACACTACCCGGTGAACAATATTTGTAACTTCCCGAAAAGAAGAAAGAATACACGCCCGTAAAAAGATTTGCCAGAATAAGAGAAAGTACATAACCGACAACTCCCTTCAAAGGGATCAGAATGAATGAACAAATAGCTGTAAGCAAGGTCAATACGATTCCAGCCATTCCATAAACAATCATCTTATCAATGCTGCGTGTAAACTGCTGAAAAAACTGCTGCAAAAGTGTTGCTGCCATCAAACCGTATATCAACCAAAGATAATCCGTAAAACTGTTTGAAAAACCATATATGGAAGAAACAAAATCTACAGTCCCAAACAATAAGAAGGAGACAAAAAACGCCTGCAATACAAAAACAATACCTGAAGAGAAATATTGCTTTTGCTTCTCCACTTTCTGCCCTTTTGGAAAGATAAATATAGATTCTGCTATGCAACAAGAGACAATGCTAACCAGAAAACTGACATAGACATTTATTATATCGGTTACTCCGTAATCCTCAACTGATAGCCAACTAGTATAGAATGGCAACATAACCAAGCCTATAAGCTTACTGCCGGCATTGCCGATGAAGACCAAAAGCGTGTTTTTACCTAAACGCTTGTATTTGTTCATTTCTAATTAATGAATTATACGAGAATTTCTATAGAGACATACTTATCGTCTTTTCGAAATCAGGATAAGGAATCTCTTGAAATAATCCAGTACTGACACACCCTGCATCTTGTAAGTGGAGATGATGGTATGATATACCGCTGAGACATGGACCATCTTATCACTTCCGAAGAATAACGAATTCTTTCGCTCACCGGCTAAGAGGCAAATAAATCGTCCGGCAATGAAACTGTTGATTGAATAAAAGCCACCATTTAAGTAAGCAAACAGCTGAGTCCAAAAAGTATTCATATAAACCCGATACAAAGTCTCATCACAGTTCACGATAGCATCCTTCTTCAAACAGGTTATAAGGTACTTTGTTAAATATGCAGAATTTTTCTATCGAACCAATTTATAACGGACAAAAAGACGTTCAAAATCAGTATTACTATACATATACTTTGCCAATAAATTAGCTCTATAATTATTAGAACAAACGGATACTTTTTATTAAAATTCTCCTATTTTTTCAACAATATCTAAAGGATTAGAGTAACGAGCAATTTCACTAGCCACATTATTTTCCATTCCTATTTTTTCAATTATTGCTTTCATTATCTTATTTTCGTATGCAACAGGTATGACAACTACCCCATCATTATCAGCAAATATTAAATCAGAAGGTGAGATTGTTACCCCCAAAACATTAATAGTCCGATTAAAATTGGCTAAAGTAGCACGTTTACGCACGTCTTTACAGTTATAGCCTTTTGAAAAAACAGGATAATTCATTTTCATAACATTATCTCTATCACGAGTCACTCCACCAACAATCGTTGCAGAGGCCCCAGAACGGATGGATAACATTGTATTTAGTTCACCAAAATAAGCATAATCGGGACATTCATTTTCAACTACTATAATATCATTATCCGAAATCTCCGCATAAGATTTCAAAGCATCATAAATACCATGAAAATCTTCTCCTTTTTCTAGTTTTCGTATTTTCAAAGTTCGTGCACGCCCCAAAACCTTTGTACCCCCAATATTACATTTCAAACCTGTTATCACACAATTATATAAACCAATATCATCTAAAACGTCAGATAGCATTGCACTATTTACAAGTTTCTTTAAGAATTCCAATTTTCTATTTTCTAAAGATTTCAATCCCTTAGAAATTATCTCTGCCAATTCAAAGTCTAATGGATAATTCACATCAATAGCTTCAATAGGCTCAGCTTCTAGTAAATAAGGCTTTATACCATAACGGCGTTTCATATTTAATGCTACATCACTATTTGTTATATACAACCCCATTGTTTCTACGATTGTATCAGGTAAATCCTTACTATTTGGGATATGCATTCTATCATAATTGGGACCTTCTTTACTCCATGTATATTGTTTCTCATTTTTCACCAAAATAACAGAATCATAAAGATCACCCTGCTCCTTCAGTATATTGATCCCTTTTTCAATTGTAGAAGGTTTAATAAAAGGACTGGTACCTAAAATCTGTATATAAATATCAGCATTTATCTTTTTTGCTTCATTATAAAATAGACTGTGTCCGTCAGTTTTATTGGTAGCTAATTCTGGATCACGTTTCAAATAAATACAATTCGTATGTTTTGCAATTTCATAAATTTCATCTTTTTCTGTATCTAGAAAAACTTCATCAATAAAAGAACAACGTACGAGTTTTTCCAATGTATGTAAAAATAAAGGTTTACCGTTCATTAATGTTGTATTCTTATTTTTAATACGTTCACTAGAACCCTTAACTGGCAAAAAAGCAACTATTTTCATATCTGATTACTATTAAATTAAATCATACAATCTCTATAATCTATAAAACCCACAAAATCATTATTATCATCTAAAACTATTAATGTGTGAATTCTTTTCTCATTAAATAAATGTTCTATATCTACAATCTTTTCTTTCTCATATACTATTATTGGATTTGTTACCATAATATCTTTTACAACCATATCAAATGATTCTTTCTGATATCTTTGAAATGTTCTACGAATATCCCCATCAGTAATTAATCCAACTAAATGACGAGAGTTTAAGACAACTGCCATACCTAACCTTCCATCACTTATAATTGTCAGAGCCTCTGCTATTCTCATATCAGAATTAACAATAGGTAAATTATCTTTTCGCATCAAATCCCGCACATTAGTTAAAAGTTTTTTTCCCAAGCTACCCCCAGGGTGATATTGTGCAAAATCTTTAGCTTGAAAGCTACGTATTTTCATCAATGCACATGCTAAGGCATCCCCCATCGCCAAAGTAGCGGTTGTAGATGAAGTCGGTGCAAGATTTAATGGACACGCTTCATATTTCACCGAAATATTCAAATGACAATTGGCATATTCCGCCAATAATGATGTCTGATTTCCTGACATAGCAATAAGTGGGATATTGCGTTTTTTCAAAAATGGAATGAAACGAAGCAGTTCGTCTGTCTGTCCCGAATTTGATATTGCCAAAACAATATCATTAGAAGAAATCATGCCCAAATCACCATGAAAAGCATCCAAAGGATTAATAAAAAAGGAAGGTGTTCCAGTACTGGCCAAAGTAGCTGCAATCTTTGCACCACAATGACCGGATTTTCCTACGCCCGTTACGACCAATTTACCCCTGCTATGATAAATCAAATCTATAGCTTTATCAAAATCATCTGTCAATAAAGGAATTAAATCTAGTATAGCCTGCGCTTCATCTTGAAAGCATTTAATGGCATAATCTTTTATTTCACTCATAATAAACTGCAAATTACTTTTTCCAAATCTTTCAAATAAAGCATGTTAGGCCCGTCACTCAAAGCCATATCCGGATTTGGATGTACTTCAAAGAAGTAACCAGTAGCTCCAAATGCTTTTGCAGCTAAAGCCATTGCCGGAACGTATTCTCGATTTCCACCAGTTTTCCCTCCATCAGCACCCGGACGTTGAACCGAATGTGTACAGTCCATTATAACATGAGGAGTAATAGAACACATATCGGGTATATTACGAAAATCAACAACCAGATTGTTATATCCAAATGTATTTCCACGTTCTGTCAACCATACGTTTGCATTACCAGTCTCTCTAACTTTCTCAACAGGGTATTTCATATCTTGGCCAGACAAAAATTGAGCTTTTTTTATATTAATAATTTTTCCTGTTCTAGCTGCTGCCACTAGCAAATCGGTTTGGCGACAAAGAAAAGCAGGTATTTGAATTACATCAACAATTCCACCGACAATTTCTGCCTGATAAGGCTCATGTATATCCGTCAATAAAGATAAACCATACTTCATCTTTATATCATTCAACATTGTTAATCCTTTTTCTAAATTCGGGCCGCGATAAGAATGAAGGGAAGTACGATTTGCTTTATCAAAAGAGGACTTAAATATAATATTAATACCATATTTATTATTCAAACGAACTAATTCCTTTGCCACTTCTTCCAATATATCGAAAGTTTCTATCACACAAGGACCAGCTATAAAAATCGGTTTATACATTTTTTTAATTTATATTTAACAAATAAAAAGTTTAAACTAATAATCCAACAAATTCTATTTTTCACTCTCTATAGTCCTTATTTCCATTCATAATCTCACGGAAGATATATACCAGATAATCCCTAACTTCCAGACCATACATTTTGGCTGTTTTCATTATGGTAAGATATGTAGCAACTACATCTACTCCGGCATCACGCTATAGAACAAAGTTTTTTTGTTTACAGTAAAAGGTCTGAACACGCTCAGCAATCATATTGTCAATTGCATAGTGACCATCCATAGGATAGTTCTGTAATTCAGCCCAGCCATTAAGCATATAATGAAAAACATTGTCCATCAAGTCGCCAAAATGAAGACGATTTGCATTCTTTATGTTTGTACTCAAATTAGGGCTCCCTTCAATTTTTAGGCACTTTTCAGTGCACAAGCTATTGAGAAATTAAAAATAAAGCGATTAATTAACAGTTAACCATGGATAGCTCGATGTTCTAGGGCATAAGATTAACATAATCCCGGCATCCGTCAAATATTTTTTATAAAATTTCCAGGTATTCCCAAGCTGAGCAGCCATTAAGCTTTACTATGCTGATAATGCTGTGGTAAGCAGATGCCATTTCTGCCCACTCGTCACTGCCGAAGTGGATTATAGACTTAGATTTCACGCAACCACTTCTTCCCCCATCGAACGGGCAGGATTTCAGAATTTCATTGTAAAATTACATAATTCAAGCCTAACTGACCCACTACACCATTATGGGTCTGCACCTTAAATCCTCCGCTAAGCAACAAGGCGGAAGTATATAAAAACAAGCGTAATACATACGTTGTACCGCTAAATTCCAGTGCTCCGTAGCTATCATGTCCTCTGCTTCCCACAATGTAGCATACGACTTAACTTTTCGGTAAGCTACCACAGCTTTTATGTCTTCCTTGCTTAAACTCATACCAACCGTATCCCCTCGTCTTTCACATTGTGGTAAAAAGGAGTGAAATGCTGCTTTACCCAATCCTTAAACGTATAAAGCACAGGACTGATGCATTCATTAAGCGACCATCCCAATTCTACCAACGGATAGGATACATTATCATAATCGGCCGATTCGATCTTAGGCTTATCCAACAAAATAAGCACGTCCCAATCGGAATCGTGACGCGCGTCTCCACGAGCACGAGATCCAAACAATATGGCATGAGCTCCTAAGGGAAGCACTTCCCTCAACCGTTCCGTTATGGATTGTAAAATATCTGTTTTCATTGCCTATTCTTTTTGCTATACACTTCATACAAACTATATGCAATAAATAATTTTCTGTATTTCCTAACGTTGCTTTTAAAATGTTCATCAAAGAAAACAGAATTTCGATGCTATTCTATCTTCTCAAACGGAAAAGCATGAAGATAACTAACCGCCACCGTCATATTACCAAAAGCGAATACCAGCCGGGTATTGCGATGCAGGCGCATGATACAACCCTCCTTACCTTGGAAGACACCACCGGTAATACGGATTTTCTGCTTTTTCTGAAGATAATCCTCCAAAGGGCGATTCATCAGTTCGATGTTATAGGGCATGGATTCGTACAAATAGATGAATTCCTCCATCTGGCGTTGAGGGATGACTGCCGCACGGTGCGTATTATAGTCCGTCACCAAATACTGACGAGGAAGCATGGCGGACAGAATGAGTTCCAACTGCTGCAAGGGAGCGCAGACAAACAACCAGCCGTTGCCCACGATTTCCTTCTCGTCCGTCAAAGCATTCAACTTTTGGGCGGAACCGGTGGCAAAGGCCTCTTTCACCACCCGGACGGAATCACGACGGGCGATATATTCTTCTTTAGTATAGCCGCACTGCTCGAAACGTTTTTTATGGTCGGTCGTAGTGTAAGAAAACACTTTAAAACAAAAATATTTCTCCTCTACGACACCTGATGGAGTACGAAACTTTACGGCTTTCCTGCCACTAAAGACTCCGATGTAGCGTTTCAATTCTTTGTTGGAAAGATACAGGTAATACCAATTGACTTCAGGGTGTTCTTTTCCTATTCCCGCCAATGGCATGATTCCTTCATTTGACCCCGGGTCTGAGACGGAAGCGATTGAACTGCAGAGCAGTAACTTAGGCGCCTCGCTCGTTATGTTTTGATCACTGAGAGGGAGCGCTTCGGATATAGGCTCCACAGGATTGTTTAGTTCCATCAAAACATCATAATTAAATTTATTTCTACAAAAAATGAGGCTTAAACAAGCCCTCAATTTCCTTCTTTATTTTGGGGTTCTCTTAGTAAGAGAACCCCAAGTTTTATTAAATGCCTGATAATATGGTTTATAGGAGTGCTTTCGACCTTGATTTTGCAAACAATCGCGAATTTGAAGCCAATTTTGAGGTCTTTTTTTAATGATGATATTTCGATATTAAGGAATTATAGTTATCTTTGCAGCGAAATGGGGTTCTCTTACTAAGAGAACCCCAAAATAAAGAAGGAAATTGAGGGCTTGTTTAAGCCTCATTTTTTGTAGAAATAAATTTAATTATGATGTTTTGATGGAACTAAACAATCCTGTGGAGCCTATATCCGAAGCGCTCCCTCTCAGTGATCAAAACATAACGAGCGAGGCGCCTAAGTTACTGCTCTGCAGTTCAATCGCTTCCGTCTCAGACCCGGGGTCAAATGAAGGAATCATGCCATTGGCGGGAATAGGAAAAGAACACCCTGAAGTCAATTGGTATTACCTGTATCTTTCCAACAAAGAATTGAAACGCTACATCGGAGTCTTTAGTGGCAGGAAAGCCGTAAAGTTTCGTACTCCATCAGGTGTCGTAGAGGAGAAATATTTTTGTTTTAAAGTGTTTTCTTACACTACGACCGACCATAAAAAACGTTTCGAGCAGTGCGGCTATACTAAAGAAGAATATATCGCCCGTCGTGATTCCGTCCGGGTGGTGAAAGAGGCCTTTGCCACCGGTTCCGCCCAAAAGTTGAATGCTTTGACGGACGAGAAGGAAATCGTGGGCAACGGCTGGTTGTTTGTCTGCGCTCCCTTGCAGCAGTTGGAACTCATTCTGTCCGCCATGCTTCCTCGTCAGTATTTGGTGACGGACTATAATACGCACCGTGCGGCAGTCATCCCTCAACGCCAGATGGAGGAATTCATCTATTTGTACGAATCCATGCCCTATAACATCGAACTGATGAATCGCCCTTTGGAGGATTATCTTCAGAAAAAGCAGAAAATCCGTATTACCGGTGGTGTCTTCCAAGGTAAGGAGGGTTGTATCATGCGCCTGCATCGCAATACCCGGCTGGTATTCGCTTTTGGTAATATGACGGTGGCGGTTAGTTATCTTCATGCTTTTCCGTTTGAGAAGATAGAATAGCATCGAAATTCTGTTTTCTTTGATGAACATTTTAAAAGCAACGTTAGGAAATACAGAAAATTATTTATTGCATATAGTTTGTATGAAGTGTATAGCAAAAAGAATAGGCAATGAAAACAGATATTTTACAATCCATAACGGAACGGTTGAGGGAAGTGCTTCCCTTAGGAGCTCATGCCATATTGTTTGGATCTCGTGCTCGTGGAGACGCGCGTCACGATTCCGATTGGGACGTGCTTATTTTGTTGGATAAGCCTAAGATCGAATCGGCCGATTATGATAATGTATCCTATCCGTTGGTAGAATTGGGATGGTCGCTTAATGAATGCATCAGTCCTGTGCTTTATACGTTTAAGGATTGGGTAAAGCAGCATTTCACTCCTTTTTACCACAATGTGAAAGACGAGGGGATACGGTTGGTATGAGTTTAAGCAAGGAAGACATAAAAGCTGTGGTAGCTTACCGAAAAGTTAAGTCGTATGCTACATTGTGGGAAGCAGAGGACATGATAGCTACGGAGCACTGGAATTTAGCGGTACAACGTATGTATTACGCTTGTTTTTATATACTTCCGCCTTGTTGCTTAGCGGAGGATTTAAGGTGCAGACCCATAATGGTGTAGTGGGTCAGTTAGGCTTGAATTATGTAATTTTACAATGAAATTCTGAAATCCTGCCCGTTCGATGGGGGAAGAAGTGGTTGCGTGAAATCTAAGTCTATAATCCACTTCGGCAGTGACGAGTGGGCAGAAATGGCATCTGCTTACCACAGCATTATCAGCATAGTAAAGCTTAATGGCTGCTCAGCTTGGGAATACCTGGAAATTTTATAAAAAATATTTGACGGATGCCGGGATTATGTTAATCTTATGCCCTAGAACATCGAGCTATCCATGGTTAACTGTTAATTAATCGCTTTATTTTTAATTTCTCAATAGCTTGTGCACTGAAAAGTGCCTAAAAATTGAAGGGAGCCCTAATTTGAGTACAAACATAAAGAATGCAAATCGTCTTCATTTTGGCGACTTGATGGACAATGTTTTTCATTATATGCTTAATGGCTGGGCTGAATTACAGAACTATCCTATGGATGGTCACTATGCAATTGACAATATGATTGCTGAGCGTGTTCAGACCTTTTACTGTAAACAAAAAAACTTTGTTCTATAGCGTGATGCCGGAGTAGATGTAGTTGCTACATATCTTACCATAATGAAAACAGCCAAAATGTATGGTCTGGAAGTTAGGGATTATCTGGTATATATCTTCCGTGAGATTATGAATGGAAATAAGGACTATAGAGAGTGAAAAATAGAATTTGTTGGATTATTAGTTTAAACTTTTTATTTGTTAAATATAAATTAAAAAAATGTATAAACCGATTTTTATAGCTGGTCCTTGTGTGATAGAAACTTTCGATATATTGGAAGAAGTGGCAAAGGAATTAGTTCGTTTGAATAATAAATATGGTATTAATATTATATTTAAGTCCTCTTTTGATAAAGCAAATCGTACTTCCCTTCATTCTTATCGCGGCCCGAATTTAGAAAAAGGATTAACAATGTTGAATGATATAAAGATGAAGTATGGTTTATCTTTATTGACGGATATACATGAGCCTTATCAGGCAGAAATTGTCGGTGGAATTGTTGATGTAATTCAAATACCTGCTTTTCTTTGTCGCCAAACCGATTTGCTAGTGGCAGCAGCTAGAACAGGAAAAATTATTAATATAAAAAAAGCTCAATTTTTGTCTGGCCAAGATATGAAATACCCTGTTGAGAAAGTTAGAGAGACTGGTAATGCAAACGTATGGTTGACAGAACGTGGAAATACATTTGGATATAACAATCTGGTTGTTGATTTTCGTAATATACCCGATATGTGTTCTATTACTCCTCATGTTATAATGGACTGTACACATTCGGTTCAACGTCCGGGTGCTGATGGAGGGAAAACTGGTGGAAATCGAGAATACGTTCCGGCAATGGCTTTAGCTGCAAAAGCATTTGGAGCTACTGGTTACTTCTTTGAAGTACATCCAAATCCGGATATGGCTTTGAGTGACGGGCCTAACATGCTTTATTTGAAAGATTTGGAAAAAGTAATTTGCAGTTTATTATGAGTGAAATAAAAGATTATGCCATTAAATGCTTTCAAGATGAAGCGCAGGCTATACTAGATTTAATTCCTTTATTGACAGATGATTTTGATAAAGCTATAGATTTGATTTATCATAGCAGGGGTAAATTGGTCGTAACGGGCGTAGGAAAATCCGGTCATTGTGGTGCAAAGATTGCAGCTACTTTGGCCAGTACTGGAACACCTTCCTTTTTTATTAATCCTTTGGATGCTTTTCATGGTGATTTGGGCATGATTTCTTCTAATGATATTGTTTTGGCAATATCAAATTCGGGACAGACAGACGAACTGCTTCGTTTCATTCCATTTTTGAAAAAACGCAATATCCCACTTATTGCTATGTCAGGAAATCAGACATCATTATTGGCGGAATATGCCAATTGTCATTTGAATATTTCGGTGAAATATGAAGCGTGTCCATTAAATCTTGCACCGACTTCATCTACAACCGCTACTTTGGCGATGGGGGATGCCTTAGCATGTGCATTGATGAAAATACGTAGCTTTCAAGCTAAAGATTTTGCACAATATCACCCTGGGGGTAGCTTGGGAAAAAAACTTTTAACTAATGTGCGGGATTTGATGCGAAAAGATAATTTACCTATTGTTAATTCTGATATGAGAATAGCAGAGGCTCTGACAATTATAAGTGATGGAAGGTTAGGTATGGCAGTTGTCTTAAACTCTCGTCATTTAGTTGGATTAATTACTGATGGGGATATTCGTAGAACATTTCAAAGATATCAGAAAGAATCATTTGATATGGTTGTAAAAGATATTATGGTAACAAATCCAATAATAGTATATGAGAAAGAAAAGATTGTAGATATAGAACATTTATTTAATGAGAAAAGAATTCACACATTAATAGTTTTAGATGATAATAATGATTTTGTGGGTTTTATAGATTATAGAGATTGTATGATTTAATTTAATAGTAATCAGATATGAAAATAGTTGCTTTTTTGCCAGTTAAGGGTTCTAGTGAACGTATTAAAAATAAGAATACAACATTAATGAACGGTAAACCTTTATTTTTACATACATTGGAAAAACTCGTACGTTGTTCTTTTATTGATGAAGTTTTTCTAGATACAGAAAAAGATGAAATTTATGAAATTGCAAAACATACGAATTGTATTTATTTGAAACGTGATCCAGAATTAGCTACCAATAAAACTGACGGACACAGTCTATTTTATAATGAAGCAAAAAAGATAAATGCTGATATTTATATACAGATTTTAGGTACCAGTCCTTTTATTAAACCTTCTACAATTGAAAAAGGGATCAATATACTGAAGGAGCAGGGTGATCTTTATGATTCTGTTATTTTGGTGAAAAATGAGAAACAATATACATGGAGTAAAGAAGGTCCCAATTATGATAGAATGCATATCCCAAATAGTAAGGATTTACCTGATACAATCGTAGAAACAATGGGGTTGTATATAACAAATAGTGATGTAGCATTAAATATGAAACGCCGTTATGGTATAAAGCCTTATTTACTAGAAGCTGAGCCTATTGAAGCTATTGATGTGAATTATCCATTAGACTTTGAATTGGCAGAGATAATTTCTAAGGGATTGAAATCTTTAGAAAATAGAAAATTGGAATTCTTAAAGAAACTTGTAAATAGTGCAATGCTATCTGACGTTTTAGATGATATTGGTTTATATAATTGTGTGATAACAGGTTTGAAATGTAATATTGGGGGTACAAAGGTTTTGGGGCGTGCACGAACTTTGAAAATACGAAAACTAGAAAAAGGAGAAGATTTTCATGGTATTTATGATGCTTTGAAATCTTATGCGGAGATTTCGGATAATGATATTATAGTAGTTGAAAATGAATGTCCCGATTATGCTTATTTTGGTGAACTAAATACAATGTTATCCATCCGTTCTGGGGCCTCTGCAACGATTGTTGGTGGAGTGACTCGTGATAGAGATAATGTTATGAAAATGAATTATCCTGTTTTTTCAAAAGGCTATAACTGTAAAGACGTGCGTAAACGTGCTACTTTAGCCAATTTTAATCGGACTATTAATGTTTTGGGGGTAACAATCTCACCTTCTGATTTAATATTTGCTGATAATGATGGGGTAGTTGTCATACCTGTTGCATACGAAAATAAGATAATGAAAGCAATAATTGAAAAAATAGGAATGGAAAATAATGTGGCTAGTGAAATTGCTCGTTACTCTAATCCTTTAGATATTGTTGAAAAAATAGGAGAATTTTAATAAAAAGTATCCGTTTGTTCTAATAATTATAGAGCTAATTTATTGGCAAAGTATATGTATAGTAATACTGATTTTGAACGTCTTTTTGTCCGTTATAAATTGGTTCGATAGAAAAATTCTGCATATTTAACAAAGTACCTTATAACCTGTTTGAAGAAGGATGCTATCGTGAACTGTGATGAGACTTTGTATCGGGTTTATATGAATACTTTTTGGACTCAGCTGTTTGCTTACTTAAATGGTGGCTTTTATTCAATCAACAGTTTCATTGCCGGACGATTTATTTGCCTCTTAGCCGGTGAGCGAAAGAATTCGTTATTCTTCGGAAGTGATAAGATGGTCCATGTCTCAGCGGTATATCATACCATCATCTCCACTTACAAGATGCAGGGTGTGTCAGTACTGGATTATTTCAAGAGATTCCTTATCCTGATTTCGAAAAGACGATAAGTATGTCTCTATAGAAATTCTCGTATAATTCATTAATTAGAAATGAACAAATACAAGCGTTTAGGTAAAAACACGCTTTTGGTCTTCATCGGCAATGCCGGCAGTAAGCTTATAGGCTTGGTTATGTTGCCATTCTATACTAGTTGGCTATCAGTTGAGGATTACGGAGTAACCGATATAATAAATGTCTATGTCAGTTTTCTGGTTAGCATTGTCTCTTGTTGCATAGCAGAATCTATATTTATCTTTCCAAAAGGGCAGAAAGTGGAGAAGCAAAAGCAATATTTCTCTTCAGGTATTGTTTTTGTATTGCAGGCGTTTTTTGTCTCCTTCTTATTGTTTGGGACTGTAGATTTTGTTTCTTCCATATATGGTTTTTCAAACAGTTTTACGGATTATCTTTGGTTGATATACGGTTTGATGGCAGCAACACTTTTGCAGCAGTTTTTTCAGCAGTTTACACGCAGCATTGATAAGATGATTGTTTATGGAATGGCTGGAATCGTATTGACCTTGCTTACAGCTATTTGTTCATTCATTCTGATCCCTTTGAAGGGAGTTGTCGGTTATGTACTTTCTCTTATTCTGGCAAATCTTTTTACGGGCGTGTATTCTTTCTTCTTTTCGGGAAGTTACAAATATTGTTCACCGGGTAGTGTGAATAATGAATACTGTCGTGAAATGCTTCAATATTCTGTGCCTTTGATTCCAAACGGTGTGATGTGG
>ERZ824522.1724-NODE-1724-length-13031-cov-2.019420_pt1 | contig 13031 bp, 10 predicted proteins | sample MGYA00519935_ERZ824522 | MGnify/ENA primary metagenome ERZ824522 (study PRJEB31778, sample SAMEA3449160) | human gut metagenome | biome: human gut; feature: human-associated habitat; material: faeces | place: United Kingdom | collected 2010/2012 ...
CACGTTGTCGCCGCAATTGATCTGCGAGTAGTCGATCGCCGGCGTCTTGCCCGACAGGAACAGGTCGAGCTCGGCGGCCTGCTCCTTATTGGCAGCGCGCCAGATCGACTCTTCCTCGCGGCGCAGCGCGTACCATTTTTTCAGTTCCTCGCGGCGACGCGCATACAGTTCCTTCACGTCGTCGAAAATCACGAACGGATTCTCCGGATCGCCGCCCAGCGCGGCCACCGTCTTGGCAATGTCGCCGCCCGCGGCCGACAGAGGCTGTCCATGCGTGGAAACCTTGTTCGAGAAATCCTCGCCCTCCTTGCCGACGGCGCCCTTGCCCATCAGCGTATGGCCGACGATCAGCGTAGGCTTTTCGGTCTCCGCCACCGCGCGGGAGAGAGCCTGACGGATTTCGGCGGGATCGTTGCCGTCGATACTGATGACGCTCCAGCCCCAAGCCTCGTACTTGGCCACGATATCCTCGGTCGAAACCTCCTCGACCTTGGTCGAAAGCTGGATATTGTTCGAGTCGTAGAACATGATCAGGTTGCTCAACCCGAGATGCCCGGCGATGCGGCCGACGCCCTGAGAAACCTCTTCCTGAATACCGCCGTCGGAGATGAACGCGTAGGTCTTGTGCGCCATCCAGTCGCCGAAGCGAGCTACGAGAAAACGCTCGGCGATCGCCGCACCCAAAGCCATCGCATGGCCCTGCCCCAGCGGGCCCGAGGTATTCTCGATTCCGCGGTCGAGATCGACCTCGGGATGACCCGGCGTCGGGCTGCCCCACTGCCGGAACGCCGCCAACTCGTCCATATTGAAATAGCCGGCCAAAGCCAGTACGGAATAGAGCATCGGCGACATATGGCCGGGATCGAGGAAGAAGCGGTCGCGGAACGGATAGCGCGAGTCGTCGGGATTGTACCGCAGGAACTCGGAGTAGAGAATGTTCACGAAATCGGCTCCGCCCATCGCTCCGCCGGGATGGCCCGACTTGGCTTTCTCCACCATCGACGCTGCGAGAATCCGGATATTGTCCGCAGCCTTTGTTGTTAAGTCTTTCATTTGAAGATCAGTAAGTTATTTGTTTTGGAATGAATGATTTAGAACTTCGTGCCGGAGCATCGATACATTGAAACAAATATAGATAAAAAAAACGACTCTGCAAATAATCTCCTCGTTCCGAGGCGTTCCGCTCCGGGTATCGCCTCCGTGCCGCAAATCCGGCCAATGCAGAACAGAGCCTGCGACGGCGCCTCGCCGGACAGCGGCCCGCAGGCGACCCGGACAGAACGGACCGAAAACGGAGCGTTTTCGTCCGTTTTGGCAGCAAATTGGCATTGGGACGAACGGGACGGCGCACGGCCGTCCGCAGAATACAAATCATCAGTCGACCGAAACATGAAAACAATCGCCTTGATCGGCGCGAGCGGATTCGTCGGCTCGGCCATTCTGAAGGAAGCGTTGTACCGGGACCTGCAAGTGACGGCTATCGTGCGCCGACCGGAAAGCATCGCGCTGCGGAGCCTAAATCTCGAAACGCGGACGGCCGACGCAGCCGACCCGACGACCCTGAGGGAAGCCGTCCGCAACCACGACGCGGTAATCAGCGCCTACAACCCGGGCTGGAACAATCCCGACATTTACGAACAGACGCTGAGCGTCTATCCGCGCATCGTCGAGGCAGTCAAGCTGGCCGGCATAAAACGGCTGCTGGTCGTCGGAGGAGCCGGCAGCCTGTACGTCGGGCACGGCATGAGGCTGCTCGACAGCGGCCGTATCCCGGAGTGCTTGCTGCCGGGCGTCAAAGCGCTGGCCGAAGTTTACGAAACGGTGCTCAAACCCGAGAACGAGCTGGATTGGGTGTTCTTCTCCCCGGCAGCGGAGCTCGTCCCGGGCAAGCGGACCGGAAAATTCCGAATCGGGAAAGACGAGCTGATCCGGGACGCCTCGGGAAAAAGCAGCATCTCGGTCGAAGACTACGCCGCCGCGATGATCGATGAACTGGAAAAGCCGGTCCATCACCGCGAGCGCTTCACGATCGGATACTGAGCCGAACGGTAGGGATCGTCTGTCTGCGGTCGCCCGAGCCGGCGGCAACAAGCGTCCGGGAAACGTCGCGGACCATGGAGAGCAAATCGGGGGAAAGCCCGGCTTTACCGGCAGACTCGACTCCGCTCGCCCAGTTTTTCAAGACATTCGCCCCGAAAAAACGGTTCCGGCGCGCGAAACAGGCAAATATTCCAAGAGGAAAGGTCCCTGCCGAGACCGTACCGGCACATAAACGCCCCGAGACAAACGAACGGATGCACGGTACGGATCGAAGGGAAGCGCCGACACCGGAAATATCCCGGCCGGCAAGCCCGTCCCTCCCGCCGGCCGCATGGACGGGCGCCGGACCGCCTACAGATCGTCGTCCGGCAGGATCCGGATACGCAACACGTTTTCGGTTCCGGAACCCACGGCGTACCGCTCGTCGATCCTCCGTCCGACGAGCCAAACGATATCCCCGCCCGAAACGACAACGAACTGCCGCCGCTTATCGGGCAGCGAAACTTTGTCGTCGATCAGCATGTCGCTGACCTTTTTCCGCCGCCCTCCCATGCCGAACGGCACGAAAGCGTCGCCCTCGCTCCAGCGCCGGACCTTCAGCGGATAGGAAAGCTTGGCTTCGTCGAGCAGCGCGACGGTCGGAGGCTGACGCAGCTCGTCGATATCGTCGACGTCCGCATGCTCGAACCAAAGCGTGCCCCCGCCGCAGGGAATGCGCTCCGTCCGGGGAGTCACCAGACTCTCGCAACTCTCGTCGTCGGGAATCGGCGTGACGATGATCCTGCCCCGGTCGATATAGGCTACGCTGTCTTTGGAAAAGAAGCGCTTGCCCGAGCCGTGCCCCTCGGCGAACGCGCGCCCCAGACTGTCGATCACCTCGCCGTTGAATCCCATGCCTCTCATCAGCTCGAAGATGACGAAATGCAGCGGCAGCAACGGATCGATCAGACTCATTTCGATCACCGTCCGGTCGCCCTCGGTGCGGACAGCATGCTGGCGAATCAGTTCGATCCCCCGGTCGATGAAGCTCTGGGCCGAAGTCAGCCGCTCGACGTTCGAGGTCATCGTTTCGGTGAACTGAGGGGATATTTCCTTGATCCTCGGAACGATGCCGAGCCGGAACTTGTTGCGCAGGTATTTGGTCGAAGCGTTCGACGAGTCCTCCCGATAGGGAATCTTGTTGGCCAGGGCATAATCGACGATCTCGCGGCGCGTCGAGAAAAGCAGCGGACGGATCAGCCGGCCGTTGACCACATGGATGCCGGTCAGCCCGCGCAGCCCGGTCCCGCGAATCAGGTTGATGAAAAAGGTCTCGACCGAGTCGTCGGCATGGTGAGCGATGGCGATCTTGTCGTACCCGTGCTCGTCGCACAGCTTGTCGAACCAACCGTAGCGGAGCCGACGGGCGGCCATTTCGACCGAATCGCCGGTCGCCGCGACCTCGGCCAGCGTATCGAAGCGAGCCCCGAAATAAGGTACTCCGTAACGGGCCGCCTGCTGTTCGACGAGCACATCGTCCTCGTCGGCCTCCCTGCCGCGGAGCTGAAAATTGCAATGGGCCACGCCGACGCGGTAGCCGCAGCGCACGAAAAGAGAGAGCATCACCATCGAGTCGACCCCTCCGCTGACGGCCAGCAGAATCCGCTCGTCGGCCGTACAGAGCGACCGCTCGCGCACATAGCTGCGGAACTTCTCCTGTAACATATCCTACAACAAGTTGACTTCCATATCGATCCGGACGCCGAACCGCTCGGCCACGTCGCGCTGCACGGCCCGGGCAAGCCGCATCACGTCGGCCCCGGTTCCTCCGCCGTAGTGAACCAGCACGAGGGCCTGACGGTCGTGGACCCCCACGGGACCCATACGACGGCCTTTCCAGCCGCAGCGATCGATCAGCCAGCCGGCGGCCAGCTTGACGAATCCCTCGCCCGCCCCGTAGCGCGGCATGTCGGGCCAACGGGCCAACAGCCTCGCGGCCTGCTCCTCCGATACGACGGGATTCTTGAAAAAGCTGCCGGCATTGCCCAGCACCTTCGGGTCGGGCAGCTTCGCGCGGCGAATCGCGACCACCGCCTCGCGGATGTTTTTCAACGACGGTCCCCCGAGCTCGTCGACCCGGCGCGAGACGTCTTCGTAGCGCAAGCGGAACTCGGGACGGCGCGACAGACCGAACAGCACGGACAGGATCACCGCCCGAGAGCGCAACTCACGCTTGAAAACGCTGTCGCGGTAGCCGAAACGGCACTCGGCATTCGAAAGCGCGACAACCCGGTCCTCGTCCGGAAGATAGCACTCGACGCTCTCGATCGTATCCTTCGCCTCGACGCCGTAAGCGCCGATGTTCTGGACCGGAGCGGCTCCGGCGCAGCCCGGTATCAGCGACAGGTTCTCGATGCCGCCCAGTCCCTGCCCGACGGCCCAGCCGACGAAATCGTCCCACTCGGCTCCGGCTCCCACACGGACCAGCGCCCGCTCGCCGTCGCCGCCCTCAAGCGTCACGCTCCGGTCGAGAGGATGGAGCAGCGTGCCGCCGTAATCGGCAGTGAAAAGCACATTGTTTCCGCCGCCGAGCACATACCACGGCTCGCCGGAGGGCATCGAAGCGAACGCCTGCCGCAAATCCTCCGCCGAGGCGAACTCGACCAGCCGACGGGCCGAAACGTCGAACCCGAAGCTGTTCATCCCGAGCAGCGAAATATTTTCCCGCACTTTCATCATACGAATGACAAACTTACGCATTAAAACAAGATTTGCCAAATCGGCTCCGCCCGGGGCCGGACGATCGGAAACGGTTCCGTTCGCGTGCGAACGGAACCGTTTTTGCAGAAAATTCGCTAACTTTACTTGTTCTTTCAACAAACGCACGCATGCTTACACCACAGGATATTCGACAGATCGAGGAACACGGGTTGAGTCCCGAACAGATCGAACGCCAGATGGAAAGGTTCCGGACAGGCTTCCCGTATCTGAACCTGGCCCGCGCCGCCGTCGCGGGCGACGGAATCGTCCGCATGGACGCGAGCGAGGCCGAACGTTGCCGGGTGCTGTACCGCAGCCGGCGCGACGAACGGCGCATCGTCAAGTTCGTCCCGGCCTCCGGCGCAGCCTGTTCGGCTATCTCGAAACGGGACAGGCCGGGCCGGAAGTCCGCGAAGTGATCGAGCGGATAAACCGGTTCGCCTTCGCCGACGAGCTGCACAGGCTGACCGGAGGAAGCGGCTCGCCCCGCCGGCTGATCGAGGGAATCGTGCGCGACGGACTCGGATACGGCCGCCTGCCCAAGGCGCTGATCCTGTTCCATAAATATCCCGAAGGCAGCCGTACGGCGCTCGAGGAACACCTGGCCGAGGGAGCGATGTACGCCGTCGGCGCCGGGCGGAGCGTACACATTCATCTGACCGTCTCGCCGGAACACATGCCGCTGTTCAAGCGGCTCGTCGAGCGCGTGAAGCCCGAGTACGAAGCACGCTTCGGGGTCCGCTACGACATCGGCTATTCGCAGCAGAAACCCTCGACCGATACGATCGCCGTCAATCCCGACAATATGCCGTTCCGCGAGGGAGGACGGCTGCTGTTCCGGCCCGCCGGACACGGAGCGCTGATCGAGAACCTGAACGAAATCGATGCCGATCTGGTCTTCGTCAAGACCGTCGATAACGTCGTTCCAGACCGGCTCAAGGCCGATACGGTCGCCAGCAAGGAGACGCTGGGCGGACTGCTGCTCTCGCTTCAGGAACAGGCTTTCGAGTACTTACGAGAAACGGACGGGCGAGTCGCCGAGAATCCGGACGAGATCGCGGCGTTCGTCACCGAGAAGCTGTGCCGGAAACTCCCGGCCTCGTTCCGCGATATGACGGCCGAGCGGAAGACGCGATACCTGCGCGACATGCTCGACCGGCCGATCCGCGTCTGCGGCATGGTCCGCAACGAAGGCGAACCGGGCGGGGGACCGTTCTGGGTTTCCGAGCCCGACGGAGGCGAGTCGCTTCAGATCGTCGAGTCGTCGCAGATCGCCCCCGGACAGAAAGAACTGATGGCCCGGGCCACGCACTTCAACCCCGTCGACGTCGCATGCGGCCTGAAAAACTACCTCGGACGCCGCTTCGATTTGCGGCAATGGACCGATCCGCAGACGGGATTCATCTCGGAGAAGTCGCAGCAGGGCAGACCGCTGCGGGCCATGGAGCTACCGGGCCTGTGGAACGGCGCGATGGCGCGATGGAATACCGTGTTCGTCGAAGTGCCGATATCGACCTTCGCCCCCGTCAAGATCGTCAACGACCTGCTCCGGCCGCAGCACCAGAACGAGCCTTAACGGCACGCGAGGCAGTCCGGCAGCATTCTTCCGCAGGATGCGGGCCCGCCCCGGCATACGGCGAGACGGGCCGCCGGAAACGGAGATTCCGACCGGCGCCGACGCCGAAACCCGTACAAAGCGATCAAGCCCCGACATCATCGGGGCGGCCCGCCGCAGTTTCCGCTGCATCCGCTGGTCGGACAGAAACGCCCCGAGCGGCAAAAGAATCCGACGCAAGGGAAACGGAGCAATCGCCGGAAACGACCGGACGAACACTCCGCCCATGCAAGCGGGGCAGCCGGCGGCGGCCGGGCGACCCGGCCGATCCGCGCAGCGAGAGGCATTGCAAAGCCGCTCAACAATCGCTACCTTTGTGCAAACGATTCTTTCGATGGCCAAAAGCGGCAAAAAAACGTTCAGGGAAAGCACGGCGGACTACGCCGCACTGGCGGCGCGCATCGCGGAGCGCCGCTTCGAGCCGCTCTACCTGCTGATGGGCGACGAGCCCTATTTCATCGATTCGCTGACCGCCCGGCTCGCCGACGCCATCCTGCCGCCCGACGAACGCGCGTTCAACCAGACGGTCGTCTACGGCAAAGACACCGACGCCGGAGCCGTCATCAACCTGTGCCGCCAGATGCCGATGACCGGGACGCGCCAGGTGGTGATCGTCCGCGAAGCGCAGAGCCTGCGCAGACTCGAGCAGCTATCCCTTTACACGGCCTCGCCCTGCGCGACGACGATTCTGGTACTGTGTCACAAAGAGCGCAACATGGACAAGCGCTCCCAGCTCTACAAGCAGATCGCCGGACGGGGCGTCGTCTTCGAGTCGGTGCGCCCGCGCGACTACGAAATCGCCGGGTGGCTCGCGGAATACATCCGGAGCCGGAACTGCACGATCGACGCCAAGTCGGTGTCGATGCTCGTGGATCACCTGGGGGCCGACATTGCGAAGATCGCCAACGAAATCGACAAGCTGATGACTTTCCTGCCCGAAGGGACCTCGCGCATCACGGCCGAGCACATCGAGCAGAACATCGGCATCAGCAAGGATTTCAACAATTTCGAACTGACGCGCGCGCTGTCCGAGAAAGACATGGCCCGGGCTCTGCGAATCGCCGACCACTTCGCCCGCAACCCGAAGGAGAATCCGCTGCTGGTAACGCTCGGCACGCTGTTCACGCATTTTCAGCGGATATTCATCGTCAATTACCAACGATGGCTCTGCCGGCGCAAGGGAACCCCCATGCCGCCCGATGCGGAACTGGCGCGGATGCTGAAACTATCCTCGGCTTTCTTTTTGAAGGAGTACCAGCAAGCGGCTTCGCTCTATCCGAACAGTCGGGTATTCGCCATCATGGGGCTGATCCGCGAATACGATCTCAAAAGCAAAGGGATCGACTCGGGACAAGCGACCGACGGCGAGCTGCTGAAGGAACTGCTTCTGAAAATATTCGTTCTGCGATGACTTTCATTCTGATCTTCCTGACGGCCGTCGTTTCGGTCGTCTGCTTCGGCAACCGGCGGTGGTTCGACTCGCTGGCGATGATTCCTTACCGGGTGGCGCACGATCGGCAATGGTACAGGGCCGTCACTTACGGATTCGTCCACGCCGACTACATGCACCTGATCGTCAACATGTTCGTCCTGCTATCGTTCGGACAGTACCTCGAGCGGCTGTTCCGGGCCTACGAGCATGCAGGGACGATAGCCAGCGGCTACCTCGCTTACGGGCTGCTGTATTTCGGAGGGCTGATCGCATCGGTCGCATCGGACATGGCACGCCACCGCAACGATCCGCGCTACGTATCGATCGGCGCCTCGGGAGCCGTGTCGGCCGTCGTGTTCGCATCGATCTTCTTCAATCCGTGGAGCAAAATCTACTTTTTCGGCATACTGCCCATACCGGGCATCCTTTTCGGAGCGCTATACGTCGGGTACGAACAGTACCTGAGCCGGCGGGGAGGAGACAACGTCAACCACAACGCCCATCTGTGGGGCGCGCTGTACGGCTTTGTCTTTCCCCTGCTGCTCGAGCCTTCGCTGTGGCATGCGTTCATCCGCAACCTGACTCAATTCTGACGGCTCCCATGAAAAGCGTCTGCCTCAACGGAACGTTCGTCGAGCCGGCCGAGCTGGCCGATCCGCTGTCGATGCTGGAAAGGAATCACCTCTTCCAACGCATTCATACGTTCGGAGGCACGGCTCCGTTTCTTTCCGTACACCTCGAAATCCTGACCCGCGCCCTCGACCGTTTGTACGGCATGCAAACCGACCTGTCCGAGAGCCGGATCGCCGACCGGATCGCCCGACTGCTCGAAATCAACCGGTTTCCGCGACAAAGCGCCTGCGTGACGCTTCGGCTGTTTCCCGAAGGAATCGACGAAGGCTCCGACCGATGCGAATACCTGATCGAGACCGACCGTCCCCTGCTTTATCCGCATTTCGTACTGTGGCACAAGCGTATGATGCTCGGCACGGTCCGGTGCGATGCTCCTCACGAAGGATATCCGACCGCCGCCGCGCTGCTTTGCGACCGCTATGCGGAACGGACGGTCCGCCGGCGAGGAGGCGAACTGGCCGTGCGCGAGAACCGCGACGGCGTGCTGCTCGGCGTCGGAGGCGAGCCGCTGCTCATCGTCTCGGGACGGCAGGCGCTCACCACGCCGCTGTCGGCCGGAGCGACCGACTCGGCGATGCGCCGGCTCGTGCTGTCGGCTTGCCGCGAGGAAGGCCTGACCGTCACGGAATACCCGCTCACGCGGCAGATGCTGCTCCGCTGCGACGAGGCGCTGACGGTCGACGTACAGGGAATCGTTTCCGTTCTGGGCTACCGCGACCGCCGCTATTTCAACACGGCGGCCGTCCGGCTCAGCGAGCGGATCAACCGGACCGACATCAGAACGTACCGGTAAACGAATCCCGGGCAACGCCTTCCGGCATGCCCCGGCGGGCATTCGAGCGCTTCGGGAAGATCCCCGACATGCGACAGGAACCTCTCCGAGACCGTTCTTCAAGACTTTGCGCTTGCCTGTCCTCTCAAGAACCGGATGCTTGCTCCAGCTCCTCCAACAAGACATCCCCCTCGCCGGACGAAAGTACCGGCATCAGGTAACGGCGGTACAATCCGGCCAACGCGCGGAGATCCTCCTTCCGCCCGGCTTTCCGGTAGTACGCCGCCAACCGGGCCAAAGCTTCCGTATAAACGAACAGACAACCCGAAATCCGGGGAATATCGGTCGTCGCGACGGACCGCACCTCTTTCAGACGGTCGGCCCGCAACAATCTTTCGAGCCGGGGCACATCGGTTTCATGCGCCGTGCCCGCCGTGGGGAAAGGCAGCAGGCGCGACACGAGGCCGCCATGGCTGAAGAAACGGTCGAGCCCGGCGAAAAAGAACGGATTGTCCATACGGGAGAAAAAAATCGGGCGCGAGGCGTAATTATCCTCGACGATCTGCAGCATGACCGCCCGCTGCGGGCTCAGGTAGGTCCTCGGCCGGGCCTTTTCGTCATTGAGTTTGCCGTTCAGCCGCTCGGAAGCGAAATCGGGCGCGACGGTCCATGCCAGAACGGCATCCTCGGGCAAGGAAAACTCCTCGCGCAGAGCTTCCGACACAGGTATGCGGACCTCGAGCGTATCCCATTTGAACGGGCGCATCTCGAGAATCTGCTCGTCCGACAGCGAAAGAGCAAGAGGACGCTGCGCCCCTTCGAGCCCGTCGCGCAGATAGCCGGCATACCACGGACGGTCGGTATAGCCGACCGGCAGAACCGAAACATCCCTCCGATAGCCTTCGTGCAACTGCAAGTAGGAACAGACGTCGAAATCGCCGTTTCCGCCGGCGAACAGGATCGCATCGCGGTCGCAGCCGTCGAGCATGTTGCGCCCCAGCTCGAGCAGCCAGGGCGGATAGGCCCCCTTGAGAAACGCCTTTTCATAGAAGTGCCTCAACCGCTCCAGATCGCGCTCGCGCATCGCATGGAACGCGTTCGCGCTACATTCGGCTCCGTAGAAATAGCGGGCGTCGCCCAACGACGGATCGAGCTCCAGCGCCCGGTCCAGATAAGAGAAGACACGCTCGGAGTACGAGAAATCGTATCCTTTGAGCGGGCGGCTGTCGTAGGCCCGGTAATGGTTGAAGAAACCGAGGTAATACCAGCTTTCGGCATCGGTCGGATCGGCTTCCGCGGCACGCTCCATCAGCGCGACCGCCTCGTCGTACCGTTCCCGGCGGAAACTCTCGAGCGCCTGCTCCTTCAATCCCTGCACCTGTGCCGGCGAGCGAAAAGCAAGCAGAAAAAAAGACAATGCAAACAATAGGGCTTTCATAGAGAGAGGTTTGGCATATGAACGCGAATTCGCCGGAAATCGTATGCCGGAACCGCCGTCCATCACGCGGGAAACGCAAACGAAACGACCGGAACCGGCCGAAAGTCTTCAGAACGCCGTCAGCGAGCGCCGTTCTGTCGCGGGAAATACTTTCCGAACATTTCGTCGATCACGTGCAACCCCTCGGCAGTGGATATGCCCCTAAAAAAGCACATCATAATGTAGCGGAACGCCTCGGACATCGAGATCTCGGCCGAGTGATAGGTCGAGGGCGAAGTGAAGATCGTCGAAACGGATGCGATCAGGATCGCAGCGGAGAACTCGACGTTGATATCGGGAAAGAAAAGACCGTCGGCAACGCCCTGCCGAAGTTTCTGCTTCAGTCGCTCGGCCCCCTGGCGATGGCGCTCGGAAGAGATGCGTCCGTAAATTTCCGGATAGAAACGCTCCAGATCGCTCATGAAGTTCATATTGACCGTAACCGAGTTCTCCCAGTCCTCGAGCAGAAGCATGAACTCCTCGATGACGTTGCGAGCCGAAGCCATCCGCGCCTCATACCTGCGTTCCTGCCGGTTGTAAAAGTACTCGACACAAGTCCGGATCAGCGACTCGCGGTCGCCGAACAGCTCGTAGATCGTCCGTTTGGAACCGCCCAGCCGGGATGCGATGTCGTCCATGCGAACCGACTTGACCCCGTAGCGTACGAACAGATCGGTCGATTCCGCTATGATCCTATCTTTTGAAAGCATGATACAGTCGTTATACTCCGCTGCAAAGATAGGGAGAAAACTGAAAAAACGAAAAAAGTTTTGAAGTTTTCTCTCGTGCGCCCCCTGCCCGGTATTTGCAAGCAACGGAAACGGCTTTCGGGAACCTACAGATAACTGGAATTGTCCCAGCAATGAGTGCACAACTCCTCCTTGGGCAGGCCGATCGCCCGGACCAAATCTTCCAAACGCTGGAAGCGAAGCGTGTCGGCTCCGATCCGCCGGCGCATGACCTCCACCATCGCGGCGTGCTTCGGGCTGTCCGGGTCGGCATATTGACGCAGCAGCTCCTCGGAAAACTCCTCGGTTCCCTCCAATTCCTTGATCACGCGGCGCGTGAACAGGTCGAACGTCGAGCGCGAAGTGGAGAAATTGAGAAATACGCACGGATAAATCAGCGGCGGACAGGCGATTCGGATATGCAGCGCCCGGGCGCCCACCTCGGTCAGCTTGACGATGTTGTCCTTGAGCTGGGTGCCTCGCACGATCGAGTCGTCGAGCAACACCATGCGGGAACCTCGGATGAAAGCTTCGTTCGGGAGCAGCTTCATCTTCGCTACCAGATCGCGCATTTTCTGGTTCTGGGGCATGAAACTGCGGGGCCATGTCGGCGTATACTTGACGAATGCCCGTTTGTAGGGCAGGCGACGACTGTTGGAATAGCCGATCGCATGGCCGACGCCCGAGGCGGGCACGCCGGCCACCAAATCGACATCGCGCACGTCCTCGTCGCGGCAGGCCAGCGCGCAACCGCAGCGATAGCGGGCATCCTCGACGTTCACGCCCTCGTAGCACGACGAAGGGTAGCCGTAATAGACCCACATGAACGAACATATCTGCTTGCGCTTGCCCCCCGGCGTGATCTCGCGTATGCCGTCGGCCGTTATGAACAGCGTCTGCGCCGGCTTCAACTCGGTTTCGACACGGTAATCGAGGTTAGCGAAAGCCGAGCTCTCCGTGGCTATCGCATAGCCGTCGCCTCCCCGACCGACAACCACCGGCGTGCGGCCGTACTTGTCGCGCGAAGCATAGATGCCCTCCGGCGTCAGGATCAGCATCGAGCACGACCCTTTCACCTTGCTCTGCACCAACTCGATTCCCTCGCGAAAGGAGTCGCCCAGCGATACGAGCGTAGCGACCAGCTCGGTCGGGTTGATCCGCGAGGCGGACAGCTCGGCGAAGTTCAGCCGGCGACCGAGCAGCTCCCGCGTCAGCTCTTCGAGATTGTCGATACGCCCGATGGCCACCAGCGAAAAGCGGCCCAGATGCGAGGTGAGCGTGATAGGCTGCGACTCCATGTCGCTGATGATGCCGATCCCCTGCCGCGAGCCCTCGAAACGGGGCAGATCGTCCTCGAACTTGTTGCGGAAATAGGCGTTCTCCAGCGAATGGATGGTCCGTACGAAATCCTTTCCGTCGTAAAAAGCCATGCCGCCGCGCTTGGTGCCCAGATGCGAGTGATAATCGGTGCCGTAGAAGACGTCAGCCACGCAGTCCCGCTTCGAGACACAACCGAAAAAGCCGCTCATACAGTCAGATTTTTGCGCAAAGATAGCGTTTCGGGACGAATTTCAAACGCAGCCGCCATTTAAAAT
>ERZ824522.1725-NODE-1725-length-13025-cov-2.652197_pt1 | contig 13025 bp, 15 predicted proteins | sample MGYA00519935_ERZ824522 | MGnify/ENA primary metagenome ERZ824522 (study PRJEB31778, sample SAMEA3449160) | human gut metagenome | biome: human gut; feature: human-associated habitat; material: faeces | place: United Kingdom | collected 2010/2012 ...
TTAATGGCGGCGGGCTGCAACTTCCTCGGGGTGCTGGTCATGACGCTGATCAACGCCTCCGTCGCGCAGACCATCTACAACATGGTGGACTTCCGTGGCAATTCCCACGAGGCCTCCGTCGCCCTGTGCGCCGCACTATTCGCCATTGTGCTGTGGGCCGTGGCCGCTTGGTATTTCGGCATTCCCACCAGCGAAAGCCACGCCCTGATCGCCGGCCTGTCCGGCGCGGCCATCGCGCTGCACGGCGGTCTCGGCGGCATCAACGGCGCTGAATGGGTCAAGGTGCTGTACGGTCTCGCCCTGTCGACCTTCCTTGGTTTTGCCTTCGGCTGGGCGGCCGCTAAGCTGACCGCTCTTCTCTGCCGCGGCATGGACCGCCGGAAAACCACCCGCTTTTTCCGGGGGGCGCAGATTGGCGGCGCCGCCGCCATGGCGTTTATGCACGGTGCCCAGGACGGTCAAAAATTCATGGGTGTGTTTATGCTGGGAGTCTTTCTGGCCAGCGGGAACGGCGATGCCGCACAATTCACGCTGCCCCTCTGGCTGATGATATTGTGCTCCCTGGTGATGGCCGTCGGTACCTCCGTGGGCGGCTACCGCATCATCAAGGCGGTGGGTATGGACATGGTCAAGCTGGAAAAATACCAGGGCTTCGCCGCCGATTTGGCCGCGTCCGCCTGCCTGCTCGTCTCCTTCTTTACCGGCGGCATTCCCGTGAGCACCACCCACACAAAAACCACAGCGATCATGGGCGTGGGCGCCGCCAAGCGGCTTTCCGCCGTCAAATGGAGCGTCGTCAAGGAGATGGTGCTCACCTGGGTGCTCACCTTCCCGGGCTGCGGGCTTATCGGCTTCCTCATGGCGTGGCTGTTCATGCGGCTGTTTTAATAGAAAGCGCAAGCGTTTAACCAATCAGAAAGGCGGATTTCAAAATGGGTAAGAAAGAAAAAAAGGCCAAGAAAGAATGCGACTATTTTGAAATGATGGTACGAGGCGTCAAGTTTTCCTGCAAAGCGGCGGAGCTGCTGAAAACCAATCTGGAAAACTTCGATCCCAACACCTTGCAGGCCCGCATGGAGGAGATGCACGTCATCGAGCATAACGCCGACATCTCCAAGCACGACACCATGTCTGAGCTGATGCGGGCGTTCATCACCCCCATTGAGCGGGAGGACATCATCCTGCTGATCCAGGAAATCGACGACGTTACCGACGCCATCGAGGACGTGCTCATCCGCACCTACATGTTCAACGTGGCGGCCATCCGGGAGGAAGCGCTGGAATTCGCCGACGTCATCGTCCGCTGCTGCGAGGTACTCAAGGACACGCTCAAGGAATTCCGCCACTTCCGCAAATCCGATTCCATTTACGAAAACATCGTGGAAATCAACCGGCTTGAGGAGGAAGGCGACGCACTGTATACCCGCGCGGTGCGCAAGCTGTATTTGTCCTCGACCGATCCCATCGAGCTGAGCGTTTGGCGGGAAATTTTCGACCGCATGGAAAAATGCTGCGACGCCTGTGAGCACGTGGCCAACGACGTGGAAAGCGTCATGTTGAAAAACTCCTGAAAACTGCCCTGTTCTTTCCGAACGCGCAAGCGCCCCCGCTGCAGACACTCCTGCGGCGGGGGCGCTTTCTGGTTTTGTGAGAAAAATTAACCGAAATACCGGTTCAGCAGACCCTCGAAGGCTTTGCCGTGGCGGGCCTCGTCCTTGGCCATCTCGTGGACGGTGTCGTGCACCGCGTCATAGCCCAGCTCCTTAAAACATAGGTTTCATGCGGGTTTGCGGCGGTTTTCATGGGACACCAGCTATCAAAATCAAATAGGTATTCTATGTGATTTGGGACACCAGTCGGGACACCGATTAGGGGGTCTATCGCATGGGTACAGTCAATAATACGGGAGTTTATCAGCTTCCAAACGGTCTATGGGCATATCGTTTTACTTGGAGAGAAAACGGAAAAAAGAAAAACAGGAAGGGAACAAAAGATGAGTTCGGGAATCCCTTAAAAACCAAAAGACAAGCGATTGCCGCAAGGAAAGCGGCTTTGGAAAAGGAACAGGCACCCCACTCTCCTATTGAGCGAAAAACGGTAGAACAACTTTATAAAGAATACTGCGAACATGGCAGAAGCGGCAAGGCGTATGCCACTATCAAGAAGCAAGACAGCCTATGGAGAAACCATTTGCAAAAACGATTCGGTTCCCGCTTCCTGGATGAAATCAGCGTTGCGGAAATCAACGACTATCTTTCCGCCCTCTACTATACGGAAGGGCGTGCTTATAAGTATGTGGAATCCTTCCTGAAAATGTTCTATCTGATTTTCGGTCAAGCCTATTCCCGCAATTATTTGGACGTTGATACCTATAATAAGCTATGTATCAATAAGGACACCAAAATCCATATGCCGAAAATGAAGGTGGACGAAGATACCGACATTATATCCTTCAGCAGGGAAGAAATTCAGCGGTTAGATGAATACTTCACAGGCATAAACGCCGAAACCGCTTATATGCTTGGACGGTACTGCGGCCTTAGAATCAACGAGTGCTACGGTTTGAAATGGGAAAATGTCAATCTTGAAAAGGGGACAATCCTAATTGACCGACAAATGCAGTATCAGGAAGGGCTGATTAAATTAGTCCCGCTCAAAACACGGAACGCCCGCCGCACTCTGTACCTGTCCCCCGCTTTGAAGGCACACTTTACAGAACTGAAAAAGCAAAGGGAAACGGCACAAACAGAACTTGCGGCACAACGGGAACAGAATCAAACCTTTATCACGGATATAGACGGGAAGAAAATTTCCTCTTTGGAACTGGTCAATTCCCTTCCAAACGGCAAAATACAGACGGTCAATTCCATGAAGTACCATTCCCGCATGATAAAGGAGCAACTGCAAATAGAGTTCAAATACCACTATCTGCGGCATACATACGGCACACGGCTTGCGGAGATGAACACACCGTCCCATATTTTACGGAATCAAATGGGACACGCAAATATCAACGTCACGCAACGATATTATATCGCCGTTTCGCAAATAGGAATTGACCTGCTGATGAACAACTTAACACGCATATAAACCAAAAGGGCAAGCCGAAAAACAAGCGGCTTGCCCTCTCTTTTTAACATCTTTTAAGAACTCCTGATAACTTTCAAGAACTAACGAACAACTTTTGACATCTTCCTATCAATAAGCAAGAACTATTGAGAACTTTCCGACTTCTTTTTGCGGTTACGTTTTAGCGTATAAACCCCATAGGTTTCTTTCAGTAACGCTTTGATTTCCTGTGCCACTTCCTGCGGCCCTATGACTTTTACTTCCTTCCCAAGACCGAACAGCCAGCCATAAAACTGCGGGCTGACCGCAATACTTTCGGTTATCTGGAAATATCCCTTGCCCGCTCGTGTGATACGCACATCAAGGCCGAAACGGTCAAGGACTACCCCCGCTAAATAGTTCGGAAATTGAATGGTCACCCGCTCCACCTTCCCGCCGTACATAGAGAAGTTCTGCTTTGTGTAGTTCTCGATATTCTCAATTTGCGGCGGGCAAAGGGACTTTGCCCTTCTCCCGTCATACTTGTTCAGCGTATCGACCTTTTCCATGCGGTCAACCCGAAAATGCTTGACTTTATAATCCGGGGAATGAACTTCATCCGCTTCCACCGCAAGCAAATAGTAGTTTTCTTCCGCATAGATTAACGCACAGGGAGAAACAACATCCTCTTTCCCGTCATGGCGTGCCCGCCGTTCCTTTGACGGTAAATATTCGATATATTGAAAAGACAACAGCAGTTTGTCTGCAATCGCTCTGTGTATCATGTCAATGTAGCGGTAAATCCCTTCATTCCCACTTTTGACGTGGTTTCTGTGTACTTGCCCCTTTAACTGCTCCGCTTCGTATCGACTGCACAGGCCGCACAGCTTCTTTGTCAATTCCTCGGTTTTCTTTTCGGAGAGAAACTTTGACACCTGCACACAGTCCAGCAACAGCTTGATTTCTTCCAGAGTAAAATCGCGGGATAACACCGCATAGGCCAGCTTGGGGCGTGGTTTCTTTTCAATATCAAGCCCCGCTTGCTCTAATGCGGAAATGTCCTGCTCTATGGTACGCCTGTCCGCTTTCAGCCTTCGGGCGATTTCTTCCATTGTGATATAGTGGTTTTCATCTGTTTCGATTAGGAATAAGCGGCGTAAATACAACAGCCGCTCCTGTTTGCTCGCCATTGCTTCACCTTCTCTTTGTGGGTATATGATAATCATATCGGAATATTCTGGAAAATGCAACTTTATAAAGAAAATAGGCTGACAGCGTGATAACTGCCAGCCCATTTTTGCGGGTTTGTTGGGGTGCATAGGGTATTTTTAGGGGAAAATTCCTGTGATTTCACAACCTGCACCCCTATAGAATTACCAATTATATCTTTTAACACCGATAAAATATAGAAGAAGGAAAATACATACAGGTAATAACATAATAAAAAATAATGATGTGAACGTCACCCATATAGGGATTATACCAAACATCACCCCCATAGAGATTATACCAGAAAATATATAACATACAAACGATATAATTGCCAGAATGTTACTTGCTGGTTTATTCTTTGAAATACTGATTAACGACGTTACACCAGCGATAAAACCTGTGATAGCACCAATCAAGAATATAAATGTAAAAATTAAAAACAGCAAGGCGTGTGGCTGATTGAATACATATCCTGACGTTAGTAAATTTAGCGTCCTTGATAAATATGACCAAACGTCCATAGCACCATATATAATAAGCATTATGCTGGAAATTAGGAGCAAAATTTTCTTTCGTTTAAGTTCCTTTCCACAACTACCGCACCATTTGCTTCCGTCTTGGTTTTCTGCTCCGCAATTAGGACAATTCATTTTTATACACTCCTTTTTTTATAAGGCGGACAAAAAAGCGACTAAAAAGGCCACCCAGAAAACAATACAAGGCCAAACAATCATAAAGGCGGCGGAAACTTTAATTACTCCAGATGATATATTCTGCTGATTAGCAAACGGAGAAAGTGACACCAAAAAGCCCAAAGGCAAGCCGATAATAGGACACAGTACAGCTAAAACATATAAAGCAAACTTTACATATCCTTTCATTAACGGTGAGGACTGCATGACAGATACAGGGGCTTGCGTTTGATTTACCATATCCGCTCCGCACTTGTTGCAAAACTGATTTTCCTCTGGATTTTGTTGACCGCAATAGGGACAGTTTTTCATACTCTACCCGCTCCTTAACTTAATATTTCCTATACGGCGGCCAGGCCGCAAGATAGGCGATACATATATAAAGACCTCTCCATATACGAAAAACGACGAAACAATACTAAATTTTTTCTTTCAAAGCATAGCACTCTTAAAAGGAAAAAGGCTAAACTGCCAGCATTATTTCCCGCTTTTCTTCTTCAGTAAAATTATAGCCAAAATTCTGGTGATAGTCAAGCAATCTTTGCGTCTGTATCATTGTTTTAGGTGATAACAATGATTGTGTATACTCCTTTTTGGAAAACCCTTGAAAAATCAGGGGAAACAACATATACATTAACCGCAAAGCATAAAATCAGCAGCGGAACACTCGACCAGATGAGAAAGAACAAAGGAATCAGCACATTAAAAATCAACGATCTATGCCGCATACTTCATTGTCGTGTAGAAGATATACTCCTGTATGTAGAAGATGAAAACGACCAGACATTATAAAAGCAGACAGGCGGAAACCTGTCTGCTTTTCGTTTACTTGAATTTACATAGAGCCTTATAAAGAGAATCACAGCTTTTATCTAAATTCCGAACATCTAAATGTAACTGGTCTATTTTCTTCGATAATTCCTTGATAGCCCCATAGTCGATATGCGTATTATTTTGACTTACCATCATATCCATTTGAATCTCTTTCAGTTGTGTCATTATCATGGATTTAACCCCCCTTAATTCGTCAGAAATAATTTCTCGTAGTTTCATATCATCATTTGTCTTTGCGAATACTTCTGCTACAGCATTAAGCATTGTCATGCACTTCCTTTAATATATTTTCCGTCTGCTCCCCCTTGCGGGGGGCAGCGGTTATTTTTTATTTCTTTGCGAAAATCTCTAAATCGTAGAATTTCTATATACTAATCCGATTTTCGTTTTTTCTCTATCCAGTAATGGCGATTGTCTGGCTCCCTTGTATAGACAAAGCCCCATTTCTCTACAAAGGTTTTTAGATTTCTGGAAATCTGTTTTCTATGCGGTAAAACAGCGTTCAGCTTATTCAATAACTCTTTTCTCTCTGTATCGTCTAAACGGCGGCCGCAGTATGGCTCTATTATCTCTATCAGCTTATCTTCTTCCACCTCATAGGCCACTTGCTCCCGCTCCATCACACGGCGGACATAGCCCGCTCGGTCGGCTCTCCATTCCTCATAGTCCGCCCATTTTTGCTCCTGCTCGGGCATATAGAAGCGGTTAAGGAGGAAAGCGTCTTGTGTCTCGGAGTAGTAAAGAACGCCGCCGTATTGCTTCTTGACAAATTCAATATACTGCTTTTTTTCTTCTGGATTTTCATAGCCTCGCAAGGTGCGGTTGTGGTTTTCTCTCTGTTTTTGCCCGTTGCTATAATAGCCTCGATACCCTCTTACCAAACAATGGCCGTTTCCGTCTTTTATGTAGAAATTTTCTACCCCGTGCCGCACACGGCCCGAACACTGAATAAGGGAAACGGAATCCCGCAATTCGGTTATAATCGTTTTCACGCGGCGATCTTTTATATTGATACCCTCCCGCAGTCTGGAAGTAGCTATAACAATATCCACATCTTCGGAGAAGCGTTCCCGTTCGCGGAGAGAACGCTCACATAACCCCTCTATTCTCTCCCGCTCTTTAATCTCCTGCGTAGAGGTGTAGACCTTTTTCCGCTTTTCTTTCTGACTGGTAACAGCCGTAGCCCGAAAGCCTTCTTCGTTATACTGCTTTTCCAGTTCATAAGCGTGTTTGGTGTCCGCCACATAATAGAGAATCTTGTTATCCTCTCCGGCTTGCTTCAAAAGGGCGGCGGCGGTATTCCCGGGGATAATTTTCACGTGTTGCGGCTCCGCCTTGTGGCAATTGCTGTAATCCAGCATTTTATAATCCACGGTTAGCCCGCTCTTAAATATCCGTTCCGGGCAGGCACTCATTAAGATAACGGTGGTATCCGGGGCGGCGGCTTCTAAAACTTCCAGAGAGGTCAGCGGGGCCGCCGCAAATAAGGTGTCGGTCATCAGGGAATGGCATTCATCCATTACGATATAGCGGAAGAATCCACTACGGGCCAGTTCCGTATATTCCGCAAGATGTTTCTCTATATCCCAGCTATGCCCGTAAAAGAAATTACGGCCTTGCAGCGGCTCTCCTATGCGGCAGAAGATAACAGAGGGGGCAAAGCCCTCCTTGTCGGCTTTCTCTTGTAACTGGCGGCCTAACTGCTCCACCGTGGCCTTGCGGCTCGTAATAAAGAGGACAGGCCGCCCGCTCGCCATTTGCGGCAGGACGTGGAGGCAAAAGTAGTTCTTACCCGCTCCGACAGGTGCTTTTATCATCAGGCGGTTGTATTCCGCCAATTCCTCTATTGTGGTCGCTCCCACTTCGTCCATATCGTATTGAATAGCGGCGGCTAAATATGGTTTGTCGGTATCACACATTCGCTCTCTCCTAACTGATTAAATCTTCTATTCGTTCAAGGCGTTTCTTGCTGATATTACATTCTTCCCGTTTCCATTGTGAGAGTAGGGAACGGGATACGGCGGCTTTTCGTGCCAGCCAGTTCCAGCTTCTTTCATTCTCTCTTAACCATACCGGAACGGCGGCCCGCAGACGCTTGTTTTGCTCATAGTCAACCATTCATATCATCAACTCCTGTTCTTTATTGCGGCGGCTCCAATTCTTTGTCCAGTCAAACACCGTAGGAGAGGGGAGCAAGCAAGAGGAAGCCCGCTCCCCGTGGTGCAATGGTATACCAACAAATCGTTAGATTTGCCGCTATTTATAAGTGGGTAGTGAAAGAAATTTTATAAGATTTTCATACACTTATTTTCTTTTTTCTTTCTATTATAATTATACCGCACTTTTTGACTTTTTTCAAACTTTCAACGAAGTCAATACAGCCGAAAAAGTGAGTGATACCAACGGTTTACGGGTTTTCGTCTTTCGCTTTTCGGCTCCTGCCCGTTTCTTATCTTCAAGACTGTTTCCCCACATATATGAAAGAAAATACGGCTTATATAAATGTGCGAAAATCGTAATCTGCTATGATTTCTATATATAGAGTAGATTTTCGCAAAATTCGCTTTTGCTCTCTCTGTTATGCTCTCGTTACTCTTTTCTTTTGTGCGGCTGAACCCCCTCGGGGGCGTGCGTGCGACAGCACGGGGGGCGAGTATAATCAAGGGCTACGCCGCTGTTAGCGGCGGCAAAGGGGGACGGAAAGGAAATAGTCTTGTGCGAAAATCGCTAAGTGGTAGGATTTCTATATATAGAACAGATTTTCGCAAAAAGAAAAGAGAGAAAGCCTATTTTGACTTTCTCTCTCTTATCTATTCGTGTTCATGCACTTTTCCGTTCTTCCTGTTTGCTTGTTTGCTCCATAGACAACAGCTTCGTTTCTGTTCTCCTTCCAAAGTCGCTTATCAAATTGCCCGCTTCGTCAAAAGAAGGAATTTCCTTATAGTTGGGGAAGGTAGCAAGGAACCATTTCTTTACGTTCTGATAGGCATTGCCGCCCTGCCCGCTCGCTAACTCTTTGACTTGCTCGAACTCTTTTAACAGGATTTCCGCATTGTTCTGGCAACCGATAAAGGTAATCATATTCGCATAGGTCAGGTTGTCCCGCTTTCTGCCCTTGCGGTTGGTTTTCGGGGCTATAATCCGCATATCGGGTAAATCCGCTTTTATCTCCATTAGTTTTTTATATGCTTTTGTGCCATAGGTTTCTGCTTCCTTCATAAAGGCTTTTGTTACCGAAATAGTCCCGCTTACAAAATCAATCTTATATCCGTTTTTCATTACGCAACCTTCCCTTTCTGTTCACTATAATTCCAACTAATTTCCTTCGTTTCTTTTACCGTTTCCCCGTTTGTTTCTTCTTTTTCCGTATAGTTGGGATACTGCTTCAAAAACCACTGTTTAACAAAGGCATAAGGGGAAGATTGAATACAAGATTTTGCTTTTACGGTCTGGAACTCGGCCAGCATAGCGGCGGGGTTTTCTTCATTTGCTCGGATGTATTTTTCCATGTTGCCATAGGTCAAATTGCGGTAGGTAGTTTTACCAGCCTTCTTTTTAATCTGCTTTACAGTAAAAGTGAAGTCGGGGAACTCGGCTCTCAATTTTTTCATCTCGTCAAATTCTGTTGCGTTATTGATATTACAGGCTTTCTCATAAAAGGACTTGGATAAGATAATGGTCTTGCTCATGTAGTCAATGGTGTGATTCTGATAGTTTTTCATGGTGATTTCTCCTTTCAGCGGTCGGTCGCTACCCTTTCTTTTTGTTTTCTTGGGAAGGTGTCCTTCCCTTTACTGTGTCTATATTATAGCATGGGGGGTATGCAGAAATATGCCCTTGTAGACCACCTAAAATCACAGCATATCCCGCTATACCGCCCGCAAACCGCATAAATACGGGCTTTGCGGGCAGGGGTGCTTTTCCCCTTATCATAAGGGGAAACTTTATAGCAAGGCCGCCGAACAATCAATGTGTGCGGCGGCTTTCTCAATCTGCTTTATTGTTGCTGTTTCTTCTTATATAGTTGTCAAAAGATGAAGCAACGGCTCTTATACTTGCTGGAAGTTCTTAAAAGTTGTATATAGTTGCCGCTGTTCGTAAAAGTGTACCTTTAAGGATATATAAAATCGCTTGCATTTTATTGTTTGTAAAGTACGAATTTTATTTTGCGAATATATTCATAAATATATTGACATTTACGAACGATTATGCTATACTAAAGACAATCCAGAAAGGGGGTGAACAAGATGGAAAGCAGAACCTATTACTATGCAAGAGTTTCCAGCAAGGAACAGAATCTTGACCGTCAGATTGCCGCTTTTAAGGCTCTGGGAGCAACGGAAAGGGATATTATCACCGACAAGGAAAGCGGCAAGGATTTGGAACGGACAGGCTATCAGGCGTTGAAAAATGCAATGCTTCGCCGTGGTGACACCCTTGTGATTAAATCCCTTGACCGTTTAAGCCGCAACAAAACGGATATCAAAAACGAATTGCAGTTTTTCAAAGACAGCGGAATCCGCTTAAAGGTGATTGATTTACCCACTACCATGATGGAACTGCCGCAGGGGCAGGAATGGGTCTTTGAAATGGTCAACAACATTCTGATTGAAGTGCTGGGGACTATCGCAGAACAGGAACGGGAAACCATACGCAAGCGGCAGGCGGAAGGGATAGAAGCGGCAAAGGCAAACGGCAAGACATTAGGCCGCCCCGCCCTTCAATTTCCCGACAACTGGAAGGAAGTTTATGCTTCTTGGAAAGCGGGGGCTATCACAGCAAAAACCGCTATGGAACAAACGCAGACAAAAAGAACCAGCTTTTATAAGCTGGTAAAAATCACAGAAACACAACCCGATTAGGGACACCACTCACATGGGACACCTTTTCGATATTTTGATAGACTGGTCGGGGCGGCGGGACACCAACAGGGACACCACAACCCGCAAAACGGCAAAAAAAGAGACGCCCGCCGAAAACGACGGACGCCTCAAAAGTCTAGTATTTATGCAGTTTTTCGCTTATTTGAAATATCTGTTCAGCAGGCCCTCGAACGCCTTACCGTGGCGTGCTTCGTCCTTGGCCATCTCGTGGACGGTGTCGTGGATAGCGTCATAGTTGAGAGCTTTCGCCTTCTTGGCCAGCTGCATTTTGCCTTCGGTGGCGCCGCATTCGGCCTCCACGCGCATCGCCAGATTCTTCTTCGTGCTGTCGGTCACCACTTCGCCGAGCAGCTCCGCGAACTTGGCGGCGTGCTCCGCTTCTTCATAAGCGGCCTTTTCCCAGTACAGGCCGATTTCGGGATAGCCCTCGCGGTGAGCGACGCGGGCCATGGCCAGGTACATGCCCACCTCGGAGCATTCGCCGGTGAAGTTGGCGCGCAGCATTTCGACGACCTCGGCATCCAGGCCCTGAGCCACGCCCACCCGGTGCTCGTCGGCCCAGACCCGCTCGCCGGCGGCAGCGGCCGGCGCAGCGGCAGCGGCGGGAGCCTCAGCGGCACCCATCTCTTTAAACTGGTCGGGGCCAGCGCCGCAAACCGGGCAGGCGGCGGGGGCGGCGTCCCCGGTGTGCACGTATCCGCAGATCAGACAAACAAACTTTTTCATAACTGTTACCTCCAAAATTTCATTCTTATATGTTCCGGCCGACGCCGGTCAGTGGGACAAAGAAGCCGGTTGGCAGGCAGGACACAGGCCGCTGAAATACACATCCTGTACCTGCACCTGGAACCCCGGCGGGCAGATGCTCTGCACGGCCTGGTCATCCAGGTCGAAATCGTAGATAGAACCGCAGCCGCAGCATTTAAAATGTGCGTGGTCGGCGGCATTTCCGTCAAACCGTTGTTCCTCCGGATCGATGGTAACCGTCCGGATAAGCCCTGCATCCACAAGCGCGTGCAGGCTGTTGTAAATGGTGGTGCGGGAAAAGGTGGGAAACCGCTCGAGAACCGCCCGGTAAATAGTATCCACCGTCGGATGGGTGGGATGACGCAGCAGGTAATCATATATGGCAATCCGTTGCTGCGTGGGCCGCAGTCCTTTTTCGGTAAGAGCCGCGGCGATTTCCTGAACCGATTTGGTAATGGGGCCTGTCATATCCACCTCTCTTTTCTGTAATGATTTCTTTTTTGTATTGATTACAATAATCACTATACACGCACCACTCGGTTTTGTCAAGACCTTTTTTTAAAAAAAGGGAATTTTTTCTTCCTTGGTAAATTCTTCTGCGCGGGGCATGGTAATATGGGAACCACACACAGCATATGGGCGGGAGGCTTTTCGTATGAAAGAAATCTATCTGGCGGGCGGCTGTTTTTGGGGATTGGAAAAATACCTGGGCGGCATCGGGGGCGTCACCGACACCCTGGTCGGCTACGCCAACGGCAGCACGGAGAGCCCACGCTATGAGGAGGTCTGCACCGGAACGACGGGGCACGCCGAAACCGTGCGGGCACAGTACGACGAGGTGGCTCTCCCCCTCCCCGCGCTGCTGGATCTCTTTTTTCAGGCGATCGATCCCACGGCGGTCAACCGGCAGGGACCCGACCGGGGCACCCAATACCGCACGGGCATCTACTTTACCGCGCCGGAGGACGCGCCGCTTATCGAGCAGGCGCTGGACAAGCAGCAGAAGCGGCATCGCCGGCCGCTGGTGGTGGAGGCCCAGCCCCTCCAGAATTTCTGGCCGGCGGAAGCATACCACCAGAGGTATCTGGACAAGAATCCGGGCGGTTACTGCCATATCGGCAAGGCGGCCTTTGAGCGGGCGGCCCGCCGGGGCGGCTACCGGCGCAAATCCGCGGAGGAGCTCAAGGCGCAGCTGACCCCGCTACAGTTCCAGGTGACCCAAAGCGGCGCGACAGAGCCGGCCTTCCGCAACGCCTACCATGCGGAGCACCGCCGTGGCATTTACGTGGACGTCACCACCGGCGAGCCGTTGTTTACCTCGGCGGAGAAATTCGACGCGGGCTGTGGTTGGCCCAGCTTCTCCCGGCCCATCGGCAGCAGCCTGCTGGAGGAGCGGCCGGATAGAAGCTTCGGTTTGCAGCGCACAGAGGTGCGCAGCCGCACCGGCGGCGCCCACCTCGGCCATGTGTTCGAGGACGGCCCTGCCGAGACGGGCGGCCGGCGCTATTGCATCAATAGCGCGGCTCTCCGCTTCATCCCCCTGGAAGAGATGGAGGCGGAGGGATACGGCGCCTATCTGCCACCCGAAGAGCTATAACAAGGCGGGGAA
>ERZ824522.1732-NODE-1732-length-12959-cov-8.707998_pt1 | contig 12959 bp, 13 predicted proteins | sample MGYA00519935_ERZ824522 | MGnify/ENA primary metagenome ERZ824522 (study PRJEB31778, sample SAMEA3449160) | human gut metagenome | biome: human gut; feature: human-associated habitat; material: faeces | place: United Kingdom | collected 2010/2012 ...
GCAAAGTAACGGAAGAGTGGAAGGCTTTACAATGTGTATTTTATCGGATGCTTACGTTTGTTATGGAGTTGCATATTGACCAATGCAATGAGTGTGACTGAATTTATCATACCTATTATCTCTATAATCAATATGAATCCAAGGTATGCCTAAATCAATATTGGCAACAACATTACCCATAACATAAAGATCTCTATACAAATGATAGGCATGAATATCCCTTTAGTCATGAACATAGCCAGTCACGGCGGTGCGTCGTACACAAAATAAAAGTATATCATTTTGCCAAACAAGATGTAGCTTTTTTCACTACAAAAAAACGATTTAATAGTTTTTTTCATTTTAATACTATCGGATTATAGCTTTTAAACAAAAGAATTATTAACTTTACAAAGTAGATATCATCATCAGAATGAACGATAAAAGCAATCTAAATAGTGTTTCGTCAGTCAATGGGACTGACGACCGCGAAGCGTGCTCAAAAAGTTGGATAGCCATATATTGTCGCCCCCGCAGTGAGAAAAAAGTGGCTGAATCACTGACTAAAAAAGGTCTTAAATTTTATCTGCCAATTCAAAAACAATTTCGGAAATGGAACGATCGAATGAAGAAAGTAGATATAGTAATAATCCCGATGATTGTTTTTGTAGAGAATAATTCAATACATATGAGCGAACTTATCAAGATTCCCAATGTTATTAAGATTTTCTCTGCGCCAGGTAGTAAGCATCCTGCTATTATCTCAGATTATGAAATATCCAAATTAAAGTTCATATTGGGGCAAAGCGATATACCTGTTGAATATGATCCTTCAATTTTTAAAGTTGACGATAGCGTTCGCATTGTCAGAGGCAATTTGATGGGATTAACAGGAAAAGTCCTTGAATCAGAAAAGGGAATGACGGAACTTATTGTGAATTTGCCATTGATGGGAGGAGTGAAAGTAAGAATTGAGAAGCAAAACATAGAAATACTTAAGTAATTTTCGAATTATAAATATAAGCTTTTAAATAGACCAAGATAGACTATAGATTCGTAATATTGTTTCATCCGTTAAGAATAAATTGGTCTTTGAGAGATACCAATATGATCTTTAATTATTAACGGAGTTATGATTAGATTTGCATTTGTTACATTGATTTACTTAAGGAAAAAGGAAATAACAAGCAATAAAAGAACAACGAATAGTTTAAGGATCAATAAAAATTGGCACATTCCGAAAAGCCTAAACAGAGTAGGAAATGGAGTAACCGAACGTCCATCAACCGGGTAGGATTAATATTTAATACTTTGGAATATGAGAAAGAAATCTGAAATTTCAATTCGCAGTGTCCGCACATCAAGCGGAATGTAATGCTTCGAGGGAGCTCAATATGTATCTTAATTACACAATAGCATTGAGCTTCCTCTCTTTATTTTAAACCAACTCATTCCATTAAAGATAATAATATAACAAAAATCACTTTCTATATATGGATGTACCAACTCTTGTAAGATTTGAACCATACTTCAATGAATGGATTACCATGGAAAAAAATGGTTCGCTATACTCAGTCGAATTTGATGATGATTTTGATGAAAAAGAAAATCCTCAAATTAAACGATTCAAGTCAGAAACGTCAGTTGAAAATGCATGTTCTATTCCAATTGTCGTTCAAATTTTACTTACTAAAAAATGCAGCTATAAATGTCCTCACTGCCCAGTTGTTGACAATGAGCATTTAAAAAAAGAACTTACTACAAATGAGGTAAAGTCTATCATAGACTATTGTGCATCTCATGGTGTTTTATTTATTCGTTTTAGTGGAGGAGAATCAACTTTAAGGGACGATTTTCCTGAATTAGTAAAGTACGCTATATCAAAAGGTCTTCATTGTGGTCTTCTCTCTAATTGTCGCAATTACAGCAGTGAAGTTCTAAACGTCTTGCCTGAATTAAGTTATATGCAGACACATCTTGACAGCGTAAATGAAGAAAGATTTAATAAATTGACAGGTGGAAATAATTTTGCAAGCTTCTGCAAAACTTTACAAAAAATAAGAAACAGTGACGTAAAGGTTAATGCAGCGACAACTTTAATGAAAGAGAATCTTAATGAAATTAGAAATATTATTGAGTTCTGCAAAGAGTATAATCTAACTCTAAAAATCAACACTATTTATTCTGACGCTGATGGTAAATTTCAAGAAAGAGAATGGAAACATTACTATGAGGATGTGATAACACCATTTAAAGAAGTATGGCCGTCTCTAAAAAAATATGCATCCCAAATAGGGTGTGAAGCATACTGTTTTATTGATATGGAAGAGGTTGATTCTTCGGTTTCTGATTCCATATCTGTTGTATCTCCATGGGGACGTTCATACATTGTTATTGACTCAGAAGGAGACATTTATCCTTTCTCCTTAATAATGAAACCAGAATTTAAACTAGGTAGTATTCGAAAAGGAGATGATTTGATTGAAGTTTGGAGAGATGCACCATTACTTAAACAACTTAGAAATATAACAAAAGATACTATCGGGTGCAAAGGCTGCAGGATGGACTGTGTATACAGTAACATTTTCTTCAGTTACTCTTATTTCGGAGAATTCGGACATGTTCTACCTAATAACGAATGTCCATATGGCAAACATAAATTCATTTAATATGAGTATTGATAAATTAGTATTTTTGAATAATGTGAGATCACAATTCGATTCTACCAACCCCGAAGTCATTCAATACGACACCCATTTTGATACACTTGATGAGTGGTGTTCGTTGGTCGGATTAGGAGTAATCGCAATGATTCAAGATAAGTACAACATAAAAATTCCACTCCGTGAATTAATTTCCGTTAACACCGTAGAAGATTTATATAATATTGTAGCCAAAGTAAATGAATAATAACAAATTACTTCGAGAAAAATGCGTTCTGATTATAAACGGTACATCAGAAATAGCCAAAGCTATTTCTATAAAATGCAATGACTATGGGGCCGATTTAATAATAGGTGTTCGAAATGATGCTGTTTCATATGAATTAGGAATAGGTAAAGTCTTCAATATATTGTCATCTTATGAGTCTATTGACAATTTTGCAAGAGACGCTAGTCCTCAGTTAGACGGATTAGTGATATCAATAGGGAATGTAGATCTTCGTCCATTGACCAGTGTTCATCCAGCATGGTTGAACACCCAGGCAGAAGCCCATTTAAATATTACAGTGCATTTAATCTCAGCCCTAGTTCGCAACAAAAAATTAAAATCTGGAGCTTCCATTGTGTTCATCTCGTCTATCAATGGTCCGATTGTAGCATCGACTGGTTCTACTGTATATGGTATGTTGAAATCGGCAATTACAGGTTTCAGCAAAGAAATAGCAAAGGAATTAAGCAGTAATGGCATAAGAAGCAATTGTATATGCGCAGGAATGGTGGAAACGGAATTTATACGCAGTTCATTCAATGAACAACAGATCAACAAAATGAAAAATATGAATCTCACACATAAGTTAGTCACCCCAGAGGATATTTCAAACGCTGCCGTTTTCTTATTATCCGACTTATCGAAGAGTATAACAGGTACAAATATTATTATAGACGGAGGCTATAGTGTTAATTTATGAAAGCTTACATCAAGGATATAACTATATTTTATCCATCTCGTACCATATCAAATGATGATTTGGTCAATATGGGATGCAAATGGTCTGCCGAGCAGATTCGTTCTAAAATCGGAGTAAGTTCGCGCCATTTTTGTTCAGAAGAAGAAAATAGTTTAACGCTAGGAATGCATGCTGCAAAGCAACTCCTTATTCAAAATCCGAATATAGCAGATAAAATTGACTACATCCTATTCTCAACTCTTATCCATGATCATTTTATGATGAATTCAGCTGCCTATATCCAAAAGGCCCTGAATCTACCGAATAATGTAGCAGCTATTGATTTCAAATTAGGATGCAGTGGATATATTACACTTCTAACAATAGCCAAAGCTTTGATTGAAAGCGAAAGTGCAAAAAATGTCCTCATAATCACTGCTGATACATATTCAAGAGTTATGGCCGATAATGATTTCAGCACAATGACAGTCTTTGGAGATGCTGCAACCGCCTCTCTTATATCAACAGAAGGCAAATATGAGATCACAAAACATTCACATGGAACAGACGGAACAGGTTCACATATTCATGCTAAAAGGATAGGACTATGTAATACTTATGATAATGCCTACATGTATGACGTGAAACAGAAAGCTCCAGAAAAATTCTATATGGTAGGAGAAGAGATTTTCGACTTCGTTAGTTCAACTATACCCCAATTTATAAAGTCTTTTTTGATAACTGAGAATTGTGAAACCGATGACGAGAATCTATATTTGTTCCATCAGGCAAATCAATACATGTTGAATTATTTGAGAAAGAGACTAATGATACCTAAGGAGCAATTCTATGTTGATATGGAAAAAACCGGAAACACATCAACATCTTCGATTCCAATTGCCCTTAACAAAATATTTAAAGGCTCTTTACCTAAGAAAATAATTTGCTGTAGTTTTGGGGGCGGTTACTGTTGGAATGCATTAATTCTCAAAAAAAAAATAAATATTTTTCAATGAATATTCTTATAATCCCTTCATGGTTCGGTGATAATGAATCTCCCAACGCAGGCATTTTTTTCAAAGATGAAGCTACATTGGTGGCGTCATCCAACTACGTTATTTTAATGGTGTTTGATAGAGTCTCTGTAACGGAGACATCAATGAATGAGGACACGGAAATAGAGTATAGCATAAAATCCAAACCGATAAATAACAGACTGACAATCACCCGAATAAAACTTCCTTTTAATGAGAAGTTATGCTGGGAAGATAATATCAAGGCCTTTCAGCCACATGTATTTAAAGTTTTTGATACGATATGTCACAAATTTAAAGTTGACATCATTCATGCATATGCTACGTTTTACGGAGGAATTTTCGCGCATTGGATTTCAACAGCCTATCATATACCATATATAATAACAGAACATTTCGGCCCCTTCAATCTAGACTTTCTTCACAGCAATTATGTAAAGAACGAAATGATAGAAGCAATCAATGAATCCAACTCATTTATCTGTGTCAGCACACACCTACGCCAGCAAATTTTAATGCAAGGTATTTTGCGAGATTCTCTGGTGATAGGTAATTATGTAAACGATAAATTGTTTCAAATAAACGACAAATCATCAGAAGATAACTTATTATTGACTGTCGCTTATTATCCAAGTTACATAAAGGATATAAAGACACTAATGGAGGCTTATTCTATATTGGTAAAACAGGGTCTTGATTTTAAAGCCATAATAGTTGGTGGTGGGGAAATTAAGGGGGGATACCATGGTTACAATCCAATTACAGATATGGTTTCAGAATTCAACCTGACTCAATACGTAAGAGTTATCGGCTCAGTATCTCACAATGAAATGGCTAGGCTTATGCAGAAATGCAGTTTTTATATCAGTTCATCAATAGCTGAGACCTTCGGAGTAAGTATTTGTGAGGCGATGTTATGCGGAAAGCCATGTGTTATCACAAAAAACGGTGGATCTATGGATTTTACGAATGAGAACAATTCTATAGTCGTAGATATCCATAAACCTAGAGAATTAGCGGCCGGTATCATACGTATGATGACAAACAGAAAAAACTTTAATCCAAATACAATACGAAAACATATTGTCCAAAAATACGGTACAGAAACCTTCCTACGTAAGATAAACGAAATATACTCACTTACAATGAATACCTATGCCGAACATTAAAAGAAAGATATTGTTAATTGCTCCACATCCAGACGATATAGCATATTCATCTCTACTCCCCGCTTCCGATAAAGAAAATATGGTAACAGTCATGACTATATTTGGGAGAAGTAGATATGCCTATGGTAATTCAACTAATGATGAAAAAAAGATTTCTTCAATAAGGAAATCCGAAGATATTAAATTCAGTCGATTTATAAACGCAAAATTGCTATATTTTAATTATCCTGATTCTTCAATCACTTTTTCAAGTGAAAAAAATTACGAAGATTTATATCCTTTTCACAATGAGCTATCCAATATCATAAAATCCAACATTGTAAATAGTCATTATGACAGTGTATATTTCCCAATGGCGATAGGGTGGCATTACGATCATAGAATTATACGCGAGATTTTAATGAAAGAAGTTATACCACATTGTAACCGCACCATCGAATTTATAATGTATGAAGACTTGCCTTATGCATTGCCATTTTCGGATAAAGAAATACAAGTAGAAATAAATTCTATTATCCGAAAGTATGGATATCTACAGACATCACATAACACTATGTCATCGCCAGATGTTAAGATATTAAAAGATTCCATTGAAATATATGAATCTCAATATAATGCTGATACTATCAGCAAAATAGTCAATCATAAGATTAACGGTGAGAATATTATAGAAAATTTTCATAAAATACATGTATAGGATAGAGCAACTACAATCATATCAAATAAAAGAATTAGCTGAATTCATGGCCTCTTCTAATTTTTTATGGAATGATTTTGAACTTCTCAAATATATAGTCAAAAATTTAAGCTATAGAATTGAAGACAATGTTGTGGTTACATATAAAGGAAAAATTGTTGGTTGCAATTTATACATTCGCACATTGGCCATAATCAATGGAGAAATACGAACCATACGATGGAGTCATTCCACATATCTGGCACCAGAGCATCGAAAAAGTATTGGTTTAGAGTTTTTTATCAACTCACAATCAACAAATGATATATGGGGATTCGGATTAACCGAAACAAATCGCAGAATACATAAATTGAATGGTACAACATTTTGTGGAGAATCCCATGCCTATATTATCTGTCCCTCTTTCATTCAATGCCCAAATTTGAGCTATCTACTCAACTGCTCTGAACTGCAAAAAGAGTATATTTTTCCATACAATTATGAAATTGATGGAAAGAAATACATAAAATGTCTATCACCAGAGGATCATAGGATGCCCAATGGAGGATTTTGGAATCCTACTATCCTTAATGTGGATTTTGTAAGGAATCAGGAGTTTATGAAAAAAAGATTTTATAATTTCTCTAATAAATACAACATTTATCGGGCGCACAAAGACTCTTCATATGATGATTCATACTTCGTGTTTAAAGTTAAATCCATCAAAGGAACACCAGCTATTTTTTTAGTAGATTATCGTTTCAATCTGTCCGACCACAGCGGATTATCAGCGATACTGGATAGTCTCTGTTACCTTGCATCATTAAACGCTATCGATTGCATATATTTTTTTACGACACTGCCGACTGAGTATATATATTCAAATTATGGCATTATTTCCCCTTATGGCAACAAGGCTGATATTATCACAAATTCATTGAATGTTACTGAACAATGTATGATGATGGTTACTCCAGCCGACTCTGACAGTGAATTGATACCTTTATAAATTATCGCATTAAAATGGATATTCAATATTTACAAAACGCTGTAAAATATTGTAGGAACAGCAAATTTTATCAGCTAAAGCTAGCTAAATTTTCAAATAATATTTATAGCACACAGGATTTTCAAGCGTTGCCGTTTACTAAAAAATCAGAGTTAAGAAACTGTGACCCTATGGAATTGGTTGCAGTGCCCCCAAAATGTATTAGAAGGATTCATACATCAAGCGGCACAAAAGGGATGCCTAGTATAACCTTTTATACCAACAAGGATTTATCCAGATGGTCAATACATTTGCAAAGAGCATTTCGAAGTGCTGGTCTTAAGCCTGGAGATAGATTTCAGAATATGGTAGGATTCGGAATGTTCAGTGGAGGGTTAGGATTTCAGACAGCAGCAGAAGAATATGGATTAATGGTTATACCGATAGGACCTGATAACACAGAGAGGCAGGTGCAATTTTTAATTAAATTTAAGGTAAGTGCTTTCATTGCGATTTCAAGCTATATACCAATCATAATTGAGTATATGCGAGATCATAATATAAACCCTAGGACTGACCTTAGTCTTAAAGTCATTTTTATCGGGGCGGAACCTTTTAATCCTATAGAAAAACAAAAGTGGTCTGATTTTTTTGGAGTACCTGTGCTCGGTATTTATGGGATGTCTGAAATTGAAGGGCCAGGCATAGCATTCGAAGAAAATGGAATACCAGGGATGTGTATTTGTAATGATGATTTTTTTATCGAAATTATAGAGCCACATTCTAACAAAGTGTTACCAATAGGTGAAGAAGGTGAAATTGTAGTAACTACTCTTAAACGCAATGCAATGCCGTTACTGAGATATAGGACAGGTGATGTGTCAAGACTTATATACCCAAATCTTTCTAAAAATCACAGTAGCGATGTAAGACTGGACTATATCACACACCGGCTCGATGATATGGTTATAATAAAAGGTGTCAATATATATCCAGAAGAAGTAGAGAAAATCATTCTATCTTTTTCTGAAGTTTATCATTTTTTTGAAATGATAATTTACGAAAATGACAAAGTAACCATACGCCTCTCACTGTCAAGCTGTGTGGTTGTTAATGATATTGAGAAAAAAATAAAATTAGAATTTAAGAAATGGTTATTTATAAATATTTCAGTTGAATGGGTACCTATTTCTTATTTCATGGAGAAAAAGAGGAAACGAGTTACTATAATAGACAATCGTTAACATATAGAAGTCGTTAATGTAAATATGACCTTTTTAAGTTCAAATTGAAAATAACTAGTTCGATATATGATAGAGAAATTTGTAAAAATTCAAATTAGAGGAGCTATTTAAGGTTATTCGTATAATCGTATTCCTCATAAGCATAAAGCATTTTGGAAAAACATAAATATTAAACTATAATTATAATTAAAGATATGCTGACAATTAGACTAGTTCTGACTAGATTATATAGACAGATATTATCTGTGCGAATTTTCGGAATTTATACTATTAATGATTTGATAGAAAATATTCAAAAGATACCTATTTTGAAAAAGACAGGATTGATGTTTGAAGTACATTTGGTTGACCATTGTAATTTGAACTGCAAAGGATGCTCACATTTCTCACCAGTATCTGCAAAAAAGTTTACCAATCTAGGTTCATTTCAGAAAGACATGAAACGAATATCTGAAATATTATCTTCAAATGATATAAGACGCATCCGCCTTCTTGGTGGCGAACCTCTGCTACATCCAGAAGCAGTAGAATTCATCAAGACAACAAGAGATTGTTTTCCAAATGCCTACATTGAATTTGTGACAAACGGACTTCTTCTTCTAAAACAGGACTCGTCTTTTTGGACAACATGCCGTGACACAAAGACAAAAATTATAGTAACTAGATATCCAATACCTGTAGATACTATTAGTATAGAGGCTAAAGCGAGAGAGTATAGAGTTTCTCTGATGATTGGGCCTTCCCACAAATATAAGTCATTCAAAAAGCTGGTATTTGATTTAACAGGAAAACAATGCGGCGCCTTGTCGCACTTATTCTGCTTTAATTATGGATATACATGTCAATTAAAAGACGGCCGATTCTATCCGTGTAGCATAGCCGCATATTTCCCAAACTTTTCAGAATATTTCAATTTGGGAATAAAAGAAGATAAGAAGAACTATATAGACATCTATTCAAATGTATCAAAGAATGATTTTTATAACTTAATCACAAAAAAGATACCGCATTGTAAATATTGTAATATATCCGCTGGAAAGAGTAATGTTAAGTGGAATTATTCGAAACGGGAAATTACCGAATGGATAAAGGAAGAAAAAAAATAGGCTTACTGACATTGTGGAAAAATTCAAACCACGGAACCGCCTTACAGGCATATGCTCTTAGTGTAGCCATATCAAATATGGGGTGGCCTGCAGAATATATATTATATAATAGTCGTCAGTTTTTATGTTTAACGGACAAATTACGAATTTTTATCGACAAATTAATATATTTTTTTAAAGGCGGCTTTGTAAAAAGTGATTTAAACGTTTCGAATTCATATTTACCTTTAATGGAATTTTGGGACAGTATACCTCATTCATCCGTAATTTTTAATAAAAGAAATTGTTGCGAGTCAATCAAATTCTATTGCAAATATATTGTAGGAGGAGATCAGGTTTGGAACCGTAATATCACGAGAGTCAATTCATTCTATTTTTTAGATTTTATAGATGACAATATATCAAAATACTCCTATAGCCCTAGTTTTGGTTCTGCCCATCTTTCATTAAATTATAAGAAAATTTTAGTCAACCAACTAAGCTCCTTCAAATATATCGGGTGCAGAGATATTTCACACAGCATTCAAATGCAGCAAATACTTCATAAGAAGGTCGTTAACACTGTTGATCCTGTATTGCTACTCTCCAAAGATGTTTGGCATAACTTTTCAAAAGAAGTACCTTCTCTACCCAACAAATATCTGCTCTGTTACGAATTGGGGAACCGTAATTCTTTACGTAAATATGCAGAATTAGAAGCTCAATCAAATAAATTAGATTTGATTTACATGTCAGTATCTACATGCAATGTAAACTTATCAGAAATATCACCTGCAAATTTTGTATATATGTTTGAAAACGCTGATTATGTAGTTACAGACTCATATCATGGAATTCTATTTTCCATAATTTTCAGTAAGACTTTCACACCATTTCTCAAACGACGTGGAGATGAAACATCATTTGACAACTGGAGAATTTATGAGTTGTGCAATTCTCTTGATATTCAAATTGGTTCGCCATCTTCCGTCAATAAAATCAATATCGATAAGCTTAATGCTAAAATTGAAAACTCAAAAGTATTTTTACAATCAATATTAGATATTTAATTATGAGAGAAATATTTGAATTAATATATCCGGAATCAGACGGTGTAAGATGTGCCATGAAAGATTCCAAATTCGGTTATATCAATGATAAAGACGAAATAGTTATACCATTTGTCTATGAGCATGCTTATCCTTTTAAAGACAACCTAGCTTTAGTATGTAAGGATGGTCTTTGGGGGGTAATTGATAATACTGGTAATATTAAGGCTCCATTTATGTATGACATCATTTATCCATATTCAAACGACAGAGCTTGCTTTTCAACAAATGATAAGTTTGGGTACATTGACAAAAATGGAGTAAGAGTTATAGATGCATTTTATGATGAAGCAGCCCCATTTTCAGGAACTCTAGCCAAAGTTCGAAAAAAAGATAAGTGGGGATATATTGATAAATTCGGAAATATTATCATACCGCTTAAATACGCAGATGTACACAACTGCATTGACAATCTTTTAGTTGTCAATGCAGGAGGTAAATTTGACCCTAGATGGGGGGTCACAAATGGCGGTAAATGGTATGTTTTGAATGAAAAGGGGTTAGAAATCAGTAAGCGATACAGTTTGGTAACAAATTATGTTGATGGTTTTGCCAAAATTAACATTGGCGGCCGATATGAAAATAATGATTGTTTTATGGGAGGACTTTGGGGAGTACTTGATAGGAATGGTATAGAATGCGTCCCTCTTATATACGAAGAGATCTCAAATATAATGGATGGAAATTTCCGGGTAAAGAAAAATAGCAAGTATGGAGTAATTAATACCCATGGAGATATAATTATACCTATAAAATATGATTTTATATCACCGTTGTGTTATGGTGAGACTTTTGTCGTCTGCGATGGAGAAAAAATATATATAAAATAATGGAAAAAGGATTAGTATCTATCATTGTAGCCGTTTATAATGTTGAAAAATATATTAAACGAGGAATTAACTCCCTTCAAAATCAGACTTACGAAAATCTACAAATTATACTAATAGATGATTGTTCCTCTGATTCAAGTTGGGATACTTGTAGGTTATTAGCTGAAACCGATCGAAGAATTGAACTTTATAAGATGCCTACAAACAGAGGTATAGCCGCCGTTCGGAATTACGGAATAACGCTATCAAGGGGTGAATTCATAGGTTTTTTTGATCCAGATGATTATGTAGATAATGATTTTATCTTAACTTTATATAATGCAGCGATAGGTAATAATACAAAAATTTCTGTATGTAATGCTTATCGTCAGGATGAGTATGGAATTGAATACACTGATGATACTGGAGAAACAATGAATATTTCTCCAGATGAACTATTTAAATCTACAATGTTACACTGTTCTTTTGGAGTATGGAATAAGTTATGGCATCATTCCCTATTTCAAAATTTTTTCTTTAATGAAAAAATTAAATCCGGAAGTGATTTAGATACATACAAATTAATTTTTACAGTTAAATTGATCACTTATGTTGGTAAAGCTAAATATCATTATTTATATAATTCAGCTAGTGTAAGCCATAAAAATAATATTAGTTTTCGCCTTTGCAGATTGGAAATAATTGACGAAATGATAGAGTATATTAAAAAGAACAAACCGCATTTGTTAAATTATGCATATTTCCTATCATGTAGAACTAGAAGAAATTTTATCATAACTTTGATACACTCGCGAGAAAGGAATCAAGAACTTATAAACAAAGAAATAAATATAACAAGAAAATCATATCACGAATGTAAACATTTATTTTCTCTAATTGAAAAAATATCGTTCAGAATTCTATTCAGCTTACCTACATTTCTCCCTCATTTTATGTTAATCATACAAAAACTACGCTTAAACCATTGAATCAAGATATAAATGATCTACTATTGTCATTAAAAATCATGGATGATACGGCAAGAATGATTATATTTGGCCAATACCACTGCAAAAAAAAATAAATAAACTATCTTACAAAGTAATAATCAAAGCATTTGAAGATTTCTATCTTGAAGCACAAGGATAATATGACCTGGTAAAGAATAATGTTATATCTTTATCGTAAGCATCCGATAAAATACACATTGTAGATTCATAAAACAACAAACTCTTCTTATCAACGAATATAAAGTT
>ERZ824522.1752-NODE-1752-length-12785-cov-3.743362_pt1 | contig 12785 bp, 10 predicted proteins | sample MGYA00519935_ERZ824522 | MGnify/ENA primary metagenome ERZ824522 (study PRJEB31778, sample SAMEA3449160) | human gut metagenome | biome: human gut; feature: human-associated habitat; material: faeces | place: United Kingdom | collected 2010/2012 ...
ATTTTCACCGTTTCATAAAATGGCGTATTGCCGGCGAGATCACATACCGGAACGTCCTCCTCTCCCGCATACAACACAGTAAAATGCAAGGCTCCGCGGATCTCCAGTTCGCCATCCCGCAGATGCATTTCCTCGATGACTACATTTCCCTTTTCCTGCATGATACTCCGCGCATCCGGCTTGATATCCGGCACATTGTAATCGGTATCTATTGTCGTCGTAACTTCTTTTCTACTGTTACAATGGTTCATATGAACCTTTTGTTTTATAAGTTCCATAACCCCTCCACTGTCCAAAGTTTTTCTCTCTTTTTTATACCTATTCACGACGTCCCGGAAATATGCCATTTGCCGTTATGAAAAGAAAACCTTTTTTATGCATATTTCCTAATTTTTGGCATATAATAGTGTTAGGAGACTTGACAAACACAATATTATGTAGTACAATGAACATGTATTTCTATATATCGTGGTTATACACTTGGGATATTTATTGATTAAAGAGTTCCTGTGCAAGCAGGGGAAAGGCCGGTTGATTATGATTAAGGCAGATGTAGGTTCTGTAAGAAGAGCCGTAAGCAAACACATCGGTAGCAAAGTGGTGATTCGTTCCAACCTTGGCAGACACCGCGTAGATGTTACAGAGGGAATCATTACGGATACGTATCCCAGCATATTTTTGATTTCCGTTAAAAATGGATTTGAAGATACATTTCAGACAGTATCTTTCAGCTACACCGATGTACTGACACATGACGTCCAGATTAAGCTTTGTAAAGCATAATAACTTTATATTACTTTTCTCACGAAAACGGGCAGCCGCAAGGTTGCCCGTTTTCCTTTTATAATCATTTTATTGCATCTTATGCGTTCTGGATCGCATCCAATACCGCCTCTGCCACTTCTTCTTTGGACATACAAGGAAGTTCTACGATTCCTTCTTCCATCACAAGGGTAACCACATTGGTATCAGTTCCAAATCCCGCGCCCTCATCGCGCAGGTTATTGGCAACGATCAAATCTGCATTTTTCTTCTGCAATTTCTTTTTCGAATTTTCTACCAGATTTTCCGTTTCCATCGAAAATCCACAGATAAATTGCCCCGGCTTGCGGTGTTCTCCAAGATACGCAAGGATATCCGTCGTCCGCCTCATCGGCAGCGACAGGTCGCCGTCCTTTTTCTTGATTTTCTCATCGCTTACGGAAACCGGCGTATAATCTGCGACTGCTGCCGCTTTGATAATAATGTCCATCTTCGGTGCACGTTCTTTGACTGCATCAAACATTTCCTGCGCACTTACGACAGGCACGACATCGGCAAACAACGGTGCCGGGAGATTCGTCGGAGCTGTTATCAGCGTCACGTCCGCGCCTCTTCGCATAGCAATTTTTGCCAGCGCATATCCCATCTTTCCCGTAGAATGATTGGTGATATAGCGCACCGGATCAATCGCTTCCTGCGTCGCGCCCGCTGTCACGAGCACTTTCTTTCCTGTCATGTCTTTCTCAAACTGGATTTCACGCAATATATATTCCAAAAGAACCTCTTCGGAAGGAAGTTTTCCTTTGCCTTCCACACGGCATGCAAGCATACCGGATGCCGGCTCAATCACTTCCATGCCAAATTCCTTTAATTTCTTTAAATTTGCCTGTACGACCGGATTTTCGTACATATTGGTATTCATCGCCGGTGCCACGATTTTCTTGCATTTGCAGGCAAGAATCGTCGTCGTAAGCATATCGTCTGCAATTCCTGCTGCCATTTTTCCGATAACATCGGCAGATGCCGGTGCCACAAGAACCACATCGGCTTTTTCGCCGAGTGCCACATGCTCGATATTGTAATTGAAATTGCGGTCAAATGTATCCACGAGACATTTGTGCGCCGTCAGCGTCTCAAATGTGATCGGATTAATAATATTGGTCGCATTTTTTGTCATAATTACATGCACATCACAGTGTAGTTTTGTCAGCATGCTGGTAAGATTTGCTATTTTGTAAGCAGCGATACTTCCGGTCACGCCAAGAACCACCGTTTTTCCTTTTAACATAACGGCCTCCTGTCTACATCAATTGTCCGTGTTTTTCATACGTCGAAATCTGTTTGATCTTATTGTCGTCATCCACAAAAACGACTTTCGGCTTGTGCGTCTTTGCTTCTTCCGGAGTCATATCCGCGTATGCCATCAAAATGATATGGTCGCCGACCTGCACCATGCGCGCTGCTGCCCCATTGAGGCAGATCATGCCGGAGTTTTCTTCGCCTGCGATCGTGTACGTCTCAAAACGGCTTCCATTTTCCACGTCGACAATCTGTACTTTTTCATATTCCAAAATACCGGCAGCCTCCATCAAAACGGGATCTACCGTAATACTTCCTACATAATTTAATTCTGCCTGTACTACTGTTGCACGATGAATTTTCCCTTTCAACATCGAAATATTCATAATACTGTATCCTTCTTTCTCTTCAACTCAACGTTACTGTACTGCCACCTCACGGTGTTCTACTGATGTAGAGAACACAATCAGTGTCTTTGTTCTCCCATACACCTGCAGTTCTCCGATAAACTGGTCGAGTTCGTCGGTGCTTTTAAATTGAACTTCTAAAAGCATCGAATAATCGCCTGTCACACAATTGCACTCGATCACATTCGGCCAATTTTCGATATAAGGATAAAACTCCTTTTTATCTTTCGGCGCAACTTCAAGATTAATGAATGCTTTAATGTGATATCCCAGCAGTTCCGGATTCAGGCTGGCATGAAATCCGGTGATATAATTCTGCTTCACGAGGTGATTGATCCTCGCAGACACAGCAGGTGCGGTCAGGAAAACTTCCTGCGCAATATCCTTTACAGGTGTTCTAGCATCTTTTTGTAAAATTGTCAATATCTTTTTATCAATTGTATCTAATTGATCGTTTTTCATATCTGACGCCCTCTTCTATTTCTGGTAACAGAGTCGTTACATTCCTCAGTTTTTATTCACTGCCTTAGTATAACATAATTTTCTCATTTCGTCCATAGCCACTTTATTAAATAAATCAAAACTCTTCTTTAACTTCGTTTAATAATGTTTTTTATTTAATAATTTATAGTTATTAGTTCTTGTTCTCCCAGTATTGACTTTTCCCTTTACTTATACTATGATGTCACTTGTTCAAATCGCTATTTGCGAAACCTTTATAATAATATCAAATAAAAAAGTAACTATTCAGGACAAAGTGTAGAAAACAATGGCTCGCCGTGCTTGCACGCAAGAGACATTGTTTTTTCACTTTGACCGAATAGGGCTCCCCTCCCACAGATGAGCATTTTTAGCCGACAGGCGAAAAAGAACACGAAGTGTTCAAATGCGAATGTGGGAGAGGAGCACTGAATAGTTACTTAAAAAGAGATTCCGTTTTCGGAATCTCTTTTTTCGGGGCAGGAATCCTTCCCCTTTATATATGCACTCTTTCTTCTACCAGATCATACAATTCGATCTCTTCGTCGCATTCCTGCGGCATCTGCGCAAATGCATAACGAATTTTGACCGGCTCTCTTCTATGACGGTTTTTGTTATGTATGATGGCTTCTATATTTTTCAGGCACTCTTCTACCTGAACAGTTTTAACATATTTAAGAACAACCATAAATTCCCTGTCATTGAGACGATAACATTTTCCACGAGATCCAAATATCGTTTGAATGGAATCTGACACATCAAAAATCAGCTGCTCATATCTCCATGCTTCCTTTTGCACGTAGTCTATATCATTTTCAATTACAAATCGAACATAAGTCAGTTCCCCGGATGCCTCCTCGGCATTTCGAAATCTTTGGAACGCTTCCCCATTTTCCATCCCGGAAAGTGGGTCAAACTGTTCTGTCTTTTCATTTTCTGCTATTTGGCGATCTATTTCAAGACGATAAAACAACCCGGAAATTCCCACTCGCCACATTACAACGATAAAAATGAGCATACCCAAACAAAACCAGATGGCATATCCTGAGTCATGGTCAATGTGAAATTCGACAATCGCAATAAAGGAAAATACAAAGAGAAGTCCAATCCCTTTTACCAGCGTCCGCATCAATTTTTTTTGATACATCTGCAATTCCTGAATCGCATATTTTATAACAACCCCGATGGAAACAAGAACCAGCGCATGCTCTGCATACACCAGGCGGTACATTGGAATACCTATGGTTTTATTAATAAACACGGACACGACAAGAAGCAATTCAAAGCCAAATGCCAGATATCCAAGCACCGGATAGTTCTTGCTGAGCATTTCTTTCATAAACATCAGGCAGAATACCGGCATCAGATACAGGCTAAGAAAATACACCAGCGCAATCACAATAGCCTGACCGGTAAAAAACTGCAGCAGTCTGGAATTTACAACGATCCATACTCCTGCCGTCAGGATAAACAGGCCTAAATTCGTAAATGCAGACACTAATACAGCCGGTATTTTCCTGCGAAAAAGAATCAATGTAAAAAACAAAGTAACCGATGTCAAAAATGTAATGATGGCAAATATCACAACGTACCCATTTTTAAGAAGCATACGTGTTAATATCGCATCTTTCTGCCCCAGACAGCATGTTCCAATTAATTTCAAATCCAATGCCTTTTCATCATTTAATGTACGAATGCGTATCGTTTTTCCGGCAACGTCATCCGGAAGGTCGATCCAACGCACGATAATTCCTCTGTTACGGTTATCATCTTTACACTCGAATACTTTATTTTCGCCGACAAATACTTCCATCATCATCCAATAACTTTCGATAGCAAGAACCTGGTGACGAGGCTCTTCATTTTTTGTCGTATAGGAATATACCAGATAAGAATCCTTATCCCCGGATTCACTGACATCCGGCGTCTTTGTCCAAACATCATTGAGAACCGTTACTTCTGCCTGGCTGAACGCCCCTTCATATTTTCCCAAATGATATGAACGCACACTGAAAAAGATTGTCATAAAAACAAGCAGAATTAAGCTTATTACATAACCATATCTTACACAATGTTTTTTCATTCAAGCACCTCTTCATTGTAATTTTTTTTGCTTTTTTAATCCCAATATCCCGGCAACATACTTATCCGGTACTTTTTCAATCTGCCCGTTATATCGGTTCACACAGCTGTTATATTCTGCTTCTGCTTCATGATAGCGGTATGACTCATCTTTTAATTTCAAGCAGATATTTCGAATCTTCTCTTCACATTGAAGATTACCATGTTTTTTGATCTCCTCGATGAGATTTCCAAGAATTTCCTCCATCTTATGGTACAAAATACTCTTCTCTTCTTCTCCCATTACCATATAATCTTGATCCAAAACAACATGGGTTTCCGCAAAAGTCTTTTCCTCTTCATGATAACTCTCCACATACTCGGCAAGCCTTTTCACCATGTTCCATTTTTCCATGCGGTAACTATCGAATTTAAGATATGCTTCCCGCGTCTCTTCCTGCAATTTTGTCAATTTATAAAAAATAGCAACAACGGCAATGCATATAAAAACAATGCTTGCCGTTATCACCCAAACGATTCCGCTCATTTTATTCTCCATTCACATTTTATTTATAGGGAGATTATAACATATTAATGTTTTCTTTTCAAGATATTTCATACATAATTAAACTTCCTTTCACGATATAATTTAATTTATGTCATCTCTACAACCGCATTGTTTTTATCTCTGCACAACACTATGCCAATTGTAGAATTGAATATTGGACAAACCTTTATTTGGGTTGACTGTATGAAGTCAGTCTTATTGCTATGCTTATTTTTATGCAAAATAAAATACCTACCGAAGAACTTCTTCCTCGATAGGTATTTTTGATTTTTAGACCGTCTTAACTTAATGACATTGCATCATAACCAAGCTCTCTTTACTTCATAAACTGCACCCATTTCATCTCAACACCAGGATTACTTGTCTGAATATAAATCTTGGTTTTTCCGGTAAGATTCGGATATAGCGAATTGGAAGCCTCTGTCCAGGAACCATTTCCAAGATTATATACCTGACCTACTGTCGCGCTGAGACTTCCGCTACGGACAAACAATCGTCCGCTGTTATTTGGCAGCTGTTTGACATAAGTAGCTACTTTCGTTGCTTTTTCACTTCCAAAATCAAGCGTAAAAGCAATATAGGAATCTTTGCTGTTAAAAGTTACTGTATCACCGGAAACGGTTACGTTTTTGGAATCCTCAAATGATATCGCCTGAATCTTATTAAAAGGTCCCGTTACCGCCGGCTTTTCTCCCGTAGTACTATTTTTAATCGTAATCGTCAATGTCGCATTGGCTCCGGCATCAAACACAAATGTCAACTTCGTGGTGCCAACCGATTGCTGGGCAAGGTATTTTTTCAAAATAGTTACTTTATTACCATCTATTGTGTAATCCTTTCCCTGTTCCAGCTCGACATTTCCATTGCGAATTTTAGAAAAACGTCTTTCTCCACTCAGGATCAGGTTTGTCGTAATGTCTGTCTGTGCTTCTGCTTTCAAATCAAATTCTGCTTTGGTTGTTGAAATTTTTCCATTTACAACAGGTTCCGGTGCATTACTTGACAGATAAACACGGAAGTTACCACTGCAATGCAGAAGTCCCATCATATACAAGCATCCGTCATAATAACGGTATTTTCCAGTGGTTGGTGAAGTATTCCAAAAGTCTTCCACAAAGGCCCATGCTTTTTGGGTACTTGCTGCCAGTCCCGCTGTCGCATTCATTGCAACAAGTCCCGGAGAGTGGTCGGTACTGTGTTCTTTGCTTCCATCCAGCGCCCATTGATTTCCATAACTTTCCACGCCTTTGTCATAGAAAAAGGACTGTAGTGTATCTGCATGGGTAACTGCCCAGTCGTCTTTTGCCCACCATGCGTAATCACAGGCAATGTTGGCAGCGGTACGCCACGCATCAAAACGGAAATCACCATGATTGCCTTCATTTTTTGCCGCTCCCGAATATTCTGAATAATCCGGAGCTAATCCAGTAGAGGCATTGGTTGCCTTTCTAAAATATTCGCGACTTGCTTTTGCTGCTTCGCTCCAAAACTCATTATCCTGGTCTGCCTCAAGAGCCCACACTTCATAAAATGCCGGCAAATGATACGAAGGATCCGTATAGGTAGCCGCACTTCCAATCGGACAGAATACCGGCATTTTATGTTCGGAATTAAACATATTCACGCCCTTGCCGTCATCTGCTTGGTGAAGCATCGTCGTAAGAATTTCCTGTGCCTCTTTATGATAATTATAGATGCCCTCGCCGTTACCCCAGCGCGCAGACGCAAACAATAAGGCGGTTGCAAAATATTCTTCTCCATCGGATGCTGGTGTGTTGTCCTTTATGGTTCCATTTGTGTTCATCTGCCATGCAAAATAGCCTTTGTGTTCACCGCTTTTATGCTGCATATAGGTCTTTGCCCAGTTCCAAAGACAATCAAATTCTTTCTTTTTGTTCATCTGAACACAAATCATCATGCCATAAGACATTCCCTCTGAACGCACATCGTCGGTATCCGCAGTATAAATATAAGCCATATCGTCGCCTACCTGATTGTAGAGACGTTCGTCATCGTTTCCATGAAACAGTTTTTCCCATGTCGATTCGACTTTTTTGTTTATTTCGTCCTCAGAGTAGCCATATTCCCTAAAAAGATTTCGGTAATTTCCTGTATAGGCAGCTCCCTTGGATGCCGGCACGGGTGCCGCTGGTGTTGCCGGTATGTCTCCGATATAATAAAGCTCGTAACTATTGACATAAGTGTCATTGGAGCCATTATCCGTTTCCAACACAAACTTAATTTCCTGCTCTCCGGTTACGTCCTTCATTTTAAAGTCAAATGACTGCTCAGAAAGTGAAGTTCCGGTAAAGCTGACCGCTCCTACTTTTTTCCCACCAATATAAACCGATACACCGGCTGTCGAGGAATTATCGGAAGCCCCTTTGACAACCATACGGTACTTCTTATTCGTTCCTGTAAAATTATACGAGGTGGAACAATAATCTCCATTCACGTAAAATGCCATCGCCGAAAAACCTAACTTATTGCTTGGTCCCGCATACTTTCCTCCGTGGGTCATTTCGGAACATTCCCCACTACTTACAAGTTGTGGCGCTGCGGTCGCTGTCGGCTTTGCTGTTGATGCTGCCGTTGGCTTTGCTGTTGGTGCTACCGTTGGCTTTGCTGTTGGTGCTACCGTTGGCTTTGCTGTTGGTGCTGCCGTTGGCTTTGCTGTTGGTGTTTCCGGTATGTCTCCGATATAATAAAGCTCGTAACTATGTACATAAGTGTCATTGGAGCCATTATCCGTTTCCAACAAAAACTTAATTTCCTGCTTTCCGGTTACGTCCGTCATTTTAAAGTCAAATGACTGCTCAGAAAGTGAAGTTCCGGTAAAGCTGACCGCTCCTACTTTTTTCCCACCAATATAAACCGATACACCGGCTGTCGAGGAATTATCGGAAGCCCCTTTGACAACCATACGGTACTTCTTATTCGTTCCTGTAAAAGTATATGAGGTGGAACAATAATCTCCATTGCCGTAAAGTGCCATCGCCGAAAAACCTAACTTATTGCTTGGTCCCGCATACTGTCCTCCGTGGGTCATTGTGGAACATTCCCCACTACTTACAAGTTGTGGGCCTGCTGTTGGTGCTACCGTTGGCTTTGCTGTTGGTGCTACCGTTGGCTTTGCTGTTGGTGCTGCCGTTGGTACTACCGTTGGTGCTGCCGTTGGTACTACCGTTGGTGCTGCCGTTGGTGCTACCGGTGTTGGGCCTACTATTGGGCCTGCTGTTGGTGCTACCGTTGGTGCTACTGTTGGTGCTACCGTTGGTGCTGCTGTTGGTGCTGCCGGTGTTGGGCCTACTATTGGGCCTGCTGTCGGTGCTACCGTTGGGCCTACTATTGGGCCTGCTGTTGGTACTACCGGTGCTGTTGGTGCTGCTGACACTGTCGCCGTTGGCGTTGCAGAGATTGCCGGTGTTGGGCCTACTATTTGACCTGCTGTTGCCGTCGGCATAGCTGTTTCAGTCGGTAATTTTGTCTGATTCTGTGACGTATTTTTCGGTAAAACTTTTACTTTTAACCGAGTTTTCATTTTCTTTCCTTTTTTTTGTGTCACAGTAACCGTTGTCTTTCCCGCTTTTTTAGCAAAAAGCTGTCCTTTTTTACTAACTAACAAAACTTTTTTATTTGAAGACTTAAACTTCAAAATCTTCTTCATCTTCTTTTGCGGCACTTTTTTCCCGTTAACCTTTACTTTTAACTGGACTTTTTTACCTGCCTGAATAGTAAGAACACCTTTTTTCTTCTTATTCAAAATTGTAATGGTTTGCTTCTTTTTCTTAGCCTGTGAATTCGGAACGGAACTGTTTGCTATACACGTTGTAATCACAAGTGAAAAAACAAGAAATAGCACTAAATACCGTTTCCCTCTTTTTGTATTCCTCATAATTAATGCCTCCTGTCATGCTATCAAATACACATTTTATCCTTATAAATACAATTATATCATTTATAAGGGTTGCAAACAATATGCTTTTTTACTTTCTTAATTTAAACAGCTGCATACTACAAATCGTATAGGGCTCCCCCTCCACATATGAGCATTTTTAGCCTTGCCAAAGGCGAGAAAAGAACACGAAGTGTTCGAAATGCGAATGTGGGGAAGGGATGTCCTAAATAGTTACACCTCCATTATAACAGAGTCCGTTCCCAAAAGTATAGGGGATATGCAAAAGAGATGCCAGAATCGTTCGACCAATTCCGACATCTCTCCAAATCATTCTACAATTTTATTCCTGTATCGCCACTTCATCGATAATATCGACAACTTTTTTTACCGCATCATGCTGATTGCTGTCTTCCATCGCCTTAATGTAAGTGTCGCGGTTTTCAAATACATTTGCGATTGCTTCCGACAATCTTGCACTCGTCAGATCCTCTTCTTTGATCACATAACTAAAGCCCTGCTTCTCAAACGAATTGGCATTAAGAATCTGATCTCCTCGGCTTGCCTCCAGCGACAACGGAATCAATATATTCGGTTTATGCAATGCGAGAAGTTCGCAAATTGCATTTGCACCGGCTCTCGAAATTACGATATCTGCCGCATCCAAAAGGTCGCACAGTTCTTTCTGAATATATTCAAACTGTACATATCCTTCTATTCCTTTTAAACTCTCATCCACTTTGTCCTTCCCGCAAAGATGTATGATCTGATATTTTTCCAATAATTGTGGAAGGATTTCACGCACCGCTTCATTGACACGAACCGATCCCAAACTTCCACCGATTACCAAGATAACCGGTTTCTGTGTAGAAAAACCGCAAAAATCCAATCCTTTCAGACGGTTTCCAGAAAATAATTCTTTTCGGATTGGAGAACCGGTAAGGTGCGATTTCTCTTCCGGCAGATGTGACAATGTCTCCGGGAAATTCGCACAAACTGCTGCTGCCGAAGGAATGCACAAACGATTGGCAAGTCCCGGCGAAATATCCGACTCATGAAGCACACAAGGTACTTTTTTACGTTTTGCCGCAAAAACTACAGGAACCGTTACAAAACCACCTTTTGAAAAAATAACATGCGGTTTCACTTTCTTGATAATTTTTCCCGCTTCTGCGTAACCTTTTAATATTCTCGCAGGATCCGTAAAATTCTTTAGATCAAAATACCGGCGCAGCTTACCGGAAGAAATTCCATAATAGGGAATGTCAAATTCTTCCATCAGTTTTTTTTCAATTCCATCTTTTGATCCGACATAATGAATCTCATATCCCCGCTTTTGTAATTCGGGAATCAACGCAATATTGGGTGTAACATGTCCTGCTGTCCCACCACCAGTCAATATGATCCGTTTCAATATCTCGCCCTCGTTTCTTTACAAATTCTTTTTGATTTCTGCTGCGACTGCTTCCAAATCCGGTGTCTCGCCCTGTTTCCATTTGATATTAACATCATCATCACAATATCTTGGAATCACATGCACATGAAGATGGAAAACCGTCTGTCCTGCTGCCTCTCCATTATTCTGCAGAATATTCACACCATCACACTGGTACGTCTTTTTCAATGCTGTTGCGATTTTCTTTGCTACCGGAAAAATTTTCTCTGCCTGTGAATCCTCCAGACTAAAAACATCATCTGCATGATGTTTTGGAAGAATGATCACATGTCCGCGTGCTGCTGGATTTACATCTAAAATTGCCTTAAAATCTTCGTCCTCATATACCGTAGTTGACGGAATTTCTCCCGCAATAATTTTACAAAAAATACAATTCTCTGCCATAATTGCCTCCATTCTTTTGCGTTATAGCGCAACTCTTTGTATTGTTATTTCCTTGCTTTTCTTTTTTATGAAAAGCGGAAAACAGCATCAAAATTACGAAGTGCCTTAAAATTTCCCTGTGCTGACAGGTCTCCGGACATAAATGCATTTTGGAATGGTTTTTCGCCATTTAAGATCTGTTCAAGCACTGACGTCGCAACTTTTGCGATCACATCCGGATTTTCCATCGTTCCATAATAGCAATCCAGTTTTGCTCCTTTGACATCAACGATCAGACTCTTTCCTGCATCCGTCAGATCCAATCGGAACGAAGCATCCATTCCTTCTTTCGGCACAAAATGTTCCTGTAACTTAGCGATGTATTTATCTGTCTCTGTTTCTTCCTCATCGCCCAGCATGTCCTTAAATAAACTTGCCAGCTCCTCGATATCTTCTTTCTGCTTTTTCACATAATTATCATCCGATACATAGGCCGACAACTGTTCACTTTCCTGCGGAGTAAGCGCCATTCTGGTACTTCTCAGAACCGTTTTCTTCACCTGCGAGCTGCTATTCGGAAACGCCACCGTTTGTTTTGAAATAGCACGATAAAAGTTTTCCGCACATTTTTCAATCATCAGTCCATAATCGGAATTTGTCTCAAACTCGACATGGTTATCGACATATGCACAAATTCCCTCACAAGGGAGGCCTCCCAACATTTCCCAAGCACGAATCAAACTCGCCTGTGCTTCCCTTTCGCCATACGTCGTAGCCATGACAACCGGGAGCATATAAATATGCTGTATTTTTTCTTTATCACCATACAGCCAGCAGGCATCCAGAAACTGCTGGAGATATCCACCAATTCCGTACCACTCCACAGAGGCCGCCAATATCACACCATCGGCATCCTTCAATGTTTTCGGCAAAACAGATATTCCACTTTTGTCTTCATACAAATTATATCGTTCCACCGTTACACGTAATTCATCCAAAACCTGTGCAATCTTTTCAATTGTATATAACGTAGGGTCATCGATCAGCCCTCTTCCACCATAATAAATATTTACCTGCATCAGTAGCCTCCAATTCTAATATCTGTTTTGTTCTTTCTTCGATACAATACACCACATAGTATAAATCCAATCACAGCTCCACTGAGATGCGCCGTATTGTCAATTCCGCTATCCTGCATTCCGGAATACAGACTCAGCACCAAATAGATGCCAAAACGGATGATATCTCCTCGAACAATCTGCTTACGGTTTTTCAATAATACCATAAGCAGTGCTCCCATCAAGCCATAGATTGCGCCGGATGCACCGCACGAGACAACATTTTCACCAAGACTCCAATTCACATATACGGAAACAAATCCCGAAAGGATCCCCGATAACATATACAGAATCAAATACCGTATTCTTCCTATATCCTGCTCCAATGTATATCCAAGCACCAAAAGTGCAATCATATTATTTACCAAATGTTCCA
>ERZ824522.1764-NODE-1764-length-12686-cov-2.997704_pt1 | contig 12686 bp, 10 predicted proteins | sample MGYA00519935_ERZ824522 | MGnify/ENA primary metagenome ERZ824522 (study PRJEB31778, sample SAMEA3449160) | human gut metagenome | biome: human gut; feature: human-associated habitat; material: faeces | place: United Kingdom | collected 2010/2012 ...
GTTCTATAATGAACTCAAAACTCGGCTTAAAATAGTAAGTCGGAAACAAATAAATACTGTAAGATACAAATAGGAGAAGTTTATGAGTCACATGGATACTAGAATGTCTTGGGAACCGGACAAGCCTCATGAAGAATGTGGTGTCTTTGGAATGTATGATTTGGATGGCAACGATGTTGCATCATCAATTTACTACGGACTGTTTGCGTTACAGCATCGTGGACAGGAAAGCTGTGGTATTGCCGTATCAGATACTTTTGGACCTAGAAAGGTTGACCTTTTAAAAGGGATGGGATTGGTTAACGAAGTGTTCAACCAGGAGAATATAGCAAGCTTAAAAGGTAACATTGGTGTTGGTCATTGCCGTTATTCAACAGCAGGAGAAAGCATTCCAAGTAATGCACAGCCTTTGGTTATTAATTATGTTAAGGGAACTTTAATGTTAGCACATAATGGAAACCTTATTAATGCTAACGAATTGAGAGAGGAATTGGCATATACAGGTGCTATTTTCCAGACAACAATCGATTCAGAAGTTATAGCTTATCACATAGCAAGAGAGAGAATTAAGACTAAAACAGCCGAACAAGCAGTAGTAAATGCTATGAAGAAGATTAAAGGCGCGTACGCCCTTGTTGTTTCAAGTCCTAGAAAATTAATTGGAGCAAGAGATCCATATGGTTTTAAACCTCTTTGTATAGGTAAGCGTGATAATGCTTACATATTGGCTTCAGAAACTTGTGCATTGGATACAATTGATGCAGAGTTTGTCAGAGATGTGGAGCCGGGAGAAGTTGTTGTAATAGACAAGGATGGTATCAAATCAGACAAATCATTATGCTTAAAGCCTGAAGAACAGGCAAGATGCGTATTTGAATATATTTATTTTGCAAGACCTGACAGTAATTTTGACGGTACAAGTGTTTATCATTCGAGAATTATGGCAGGAAAGTTTTTGGCAATGGATAGTCCTGTTGATGCAGACATTGTTGTGGGGGTTCCTGAATCAGGTAATGCAGCAGCAATGGGATATGCAATGCAGTCAGGAATCCCTTACGGAACTGCTTTTATCAAGAATGCATATGTTGGAAGAACATTTATTAAACCTCAGCAGAAGAGTAGAGAATCAAGCGTTCGAGTAAAATTAAATGTTTTAAAGGAAGCTGTTAACGGCAAGCGAGTTGTTATGATTGACGACTCAATTGTAAGAGGAACTACAAGTGACAGAATTGTACAGATGCTTAAAGATGCAGGTGCAACAGAAGTTCACGTAAGAATTAGTTCACCACCATTTATTAGTGAATGCTATTTTGGAACAGACGTGCCAAATAAGGAACAGCTTATAGCTCACAACCGTACTATAGAAGATATAAGACAAGTAATCGGCTCAGATTCATTGGCTTATCTTAGCATAGACAGACTAATCGAATTATCAGGTGGAAAGTCTATCTGTAAGGGATGCTTTACAGGTGAATATCCAATGGAACCACCAACGGAAGATATTCGTGGAGAGTATGACAAGTAAAAATAGTTACACGGATTGTTATGTGCTTAGCACTCTCGCAATCTGTAATCTTAATTAATAAAAAATTTTGGAGGTTTTTATGAACGACAGATACCAGAGCCCATTATCAGAAAGATATGCAAGTAAGGAAATGCAGTACATTTTTTCACCTGACATGAAATTTAAAACTTGGAGAAAGTTATGGATTGCATTAGCAGAGTCAGAAATGGAATTAGGACTTAACATTACTCAGGAACAGGTTGATGAATTAAAAGCTCACGCTGATGATATTAACTATGATGTTGCAAAAGAAAGAGAAAAATTAGTACGTCACGATGTTATGTCACATGTTTACGCATACGGAGTACAGTGCCCTAAGGCTAAAGGAATTATCCACCTTGGTGCAACATCATGCTATGTTGGAGATAATACAGATATTATCGTAATGACAGAAGCATTAAAGCTTGTAAGAAAGAAACTTATAAACGTAATTAATGAACTTGCAAAATTTGCAGATAAATATAAAAATCAGCCTACATTGGCGTTTACACATTTCCAGCCTGCTCAGCCTACAACAGTTGGTAAGAGAGCAACTTTATGGCTTATGGAATTAAAATTAGACTTAGATGATCTTGACTACATTATTGACAGTATGATGCTTTTAGGAAGCAAGGGTACGACAGGAACTCAGGCAAGCTTCTTAGAATTATTTGAAGGCGACCATGAAAAGATTAAAGAATTAGAAAACAAGATTGCTAAGAAGATGGGATACACAAAGTGCTTCCCTGTATCCGGACAGACATATTCAAGAAAGATGGACACAAGGGTTCTTAATGTATTAGCAGGTATTGCTGCAAGTGCTCATAAGTTTTCAAATGACATTAGACTTTTACAGCACCTTAAAGAAATTGAAGAACCATTCGAAAAGAATCAGATTGGTTCATCAGCTATGGCATATAAGAGAAACCCAATGCGTAGCGAAAGAATTGCATCATTAGCTAACTATGTAATGGTTACAGCTTTAAATCCTGCAATTACTTCAGCAACACAGTGGTTTGAAAGAACATTAGATGACTCAGCTAATAAGCGTTTAAGCGTTCCTGAATCATTCCTTGCAATTGATGGTATTCTTGATTTATACCTTAATGTAGTAGACGGATTAGTAGTTTATGACAAGGTTATTGAAAAGAGACTTATGAGCGAACTTCCATTTATGGCAACAGAAAATATTATGATGGATGCTGTTAAGGCAGGCGGGGACAGACAGGAATTACACGAAAAGATTCGTGAATTATCAATGGAAGCAGGAAAAAATGTTAAGGAGAAAGGTTTAGATAACAACCTTCTTGAACTTATTGCAAATGATCCTGCATTTAACATGAGTCTTGAAGATCTTCAGAAGACAATGGATCCTTCAAAGTATGTTGGACGTTCACCTGAACAGGTTGACGAATTCCTTGCAGAAGTTATTAATCCTATTTTGGAAGAAAACAAAGAGATTCTTGGAATGTCAGCAACAATCAATGTATAAATTGTGATTTTTTTGTGAAACAGTAGGCAGAATGCCAGTTAAATGAAATAAATACTTTAATTATTAAGGCAAGTGTGATAAAATCAGTTGTATGTTTGAGTCGGAAAGTATAGGATTTCCGAACATATGACTGATTTTATTTTTTTTCTTTAAGAATTAAAACGATTTTACAAAAATCACGTCATAATAAATAGTAGAGGAGAAATGAAAATGTTTAAGAAAGTTTTGGCAGTTGGTTTTTCTGCTGTATTAGCATTGTCATTAGTAGCATGCGGAGGCAGCAAAGACAACAAATCAAAGTCAAGTAAAGAGACAACAACAGCAAGTGAAAGCGAGGCAGCAACAGTTTATTCTGTAAAGGATGAGAAGATTAAAGTTGACAGCGGTGTTATTAAGCTTGCAGATTATTCACAGTTAACAGTATACGAAGATGATGTAAAGGTAACAGATGACAGTTATAAGTCACAGGTTGATTACATCTTAGAGCAGAGCGCAACATATAAAGATACTAAGAGTGCAAAGATTTCATCAGTAGACAAAGTTAAAGTTGACTACACAGGACAGATTAAGTATAAGGGTAAGAAAGTTACTTTTGAAGGCGGTACAGCTTCTGATCAGGAAATTGACCTTGGAAATAATAGTAGCGGATACATTGATGGATTTACTAAAGCATTAGAAGGACAGCACAAAGTTGGGGACAAGTTTACTAAGAAATTAAAATTCCCTGACACATACACAAACAACACAAAGATTGATGGGAAAGAAGTTAAACTTGCAGGAAAGACAGTTTGGTTTACTTTTACAATTAAGAGTATTTCAACTAAGTCAGTTCCAAAGTTAACAGATAAGTTTGTAAAAGAAAAATTCGGTGCATACGGTGTAACAGATGTTAAGTCATTTGAAAAATATGCAAGAGAACAGATGAGAACATCAAACATTATGAACAAAGTTTGGTCAAACTTTGTAGCTTCTTGTGAAGTTGTATCATACAGCTCAACAGAAAAAGAAAGCTTAAAGAAAGTTGCAGATGCAAACTACGAATCACAGCTTCAGTCACAGTATGGTGTAGATCTTGATTCATATCTTGAAGCAGCTTCAATGTCAAAAGAAGACTGGGATAACAACATCATGAGCCAGGTTGAATCATCATTAAAGACAAAGATGGTATACCAGGCATTAGCAAAGAAGGCAGATTTAGTTCCTTCAGATTCAGATTACAACAAAGAAGCTGAAACACTTGCACAGCAGAACTCATTATCAGTAAAAGAACTAGAATCAACATATGGTAAAACAGAAGTTGAATATGCTGTAATTACACAGAGAGTTCAGAAATATATTGCTGAAAATGTAACAGTTAAGGAAGGTTCAGAACCTACAACAGCAGCAGAAACAACAGAAGCTGCAACAACAGCAAAATAATAAATACTTGGATTTTTGAAAACAGGTATTGATGGAATAAAAAGAGTGCTATTTTATCGGAATGATAAGATGGCATTCTTTTTTTGCTATAAGGTTGCATTACTATTTTAAATGTGCTAAATTATTCCACGGATGGTATTCGACAGAAACTATACCGAAGGAAAATGACTATATAAAAAACTGATGCGACGGTAGCTCATATCTTAGGAATGAGACTAACTATCCCGATTTTGAAAGAAGGAGGGATGCTCATGAAGTTTGGATTTATAGGAGCGGGAAAAGTTGGTTTTTCCCTTGGAAAATATTTGGCAGATAATAATCAGAATGTAGTTGGTTATTATAGCATAATCAATGAAGAAGCCATAGAAGCAGCAAAGTTTACCGGTTCTAAGTATTATGAGAACATGGAACAGTTGGTAGAGGATAGTGAAGTTTTATTTTTGACTGTCCCCGATGGACAGATTGAGAATCTATGGAATCAGTTAAAATCAAGTCATAAAAATTGGATGGCAAAGTATAATAAACCTTTGCTTAACAATAAAATAGTGTGTCATTGTAGTGGCGCATTATCCTCAGATATCTTTTCGAGTATAGCCGAATATGAAAGTTTTGGCTATTCTATCCATCCACTCTTTGCAGTGAGTAACAGATACGAATCTTACAAGGAATTATCAGATAGTTATTTCACAATAGAAGGAAATATTGAAAAAATCAATAAAATGAAAGAATTGTTTGAAAGTTTCGGAAACACTGTATGTATTATTTCAAAGGATGACAAAATTAAATACCACGGAGCGGCGGCTATTGCCAGCAATCTTGTTGTTGGTTTAATAGGTCTTAGTGAAGAACTGCTTAAACAGTGTGGGTTTGATGAAAAATCGGCTCATAATGCATTAGCACCAATTATTAAGGGAAATGTTAAGCACATTGTAGAAGAGGGCGTTGTAGAAGCACTTACGGGGCCTATTGAGCGCTGTGATGTGTCTACAGTAAGAAAACATATGAGCGTTTTTGATAAAAAAGCCAATGAAATCTATAAAGCAGTGTCAAAAGAAGTATTGGAAATTGCAAAGATAAAAAACAAAGATAGAGATTATAGTAAGATGGAGGAAGTATTACAATGAAAAATACGGTAAGTACATTGTTAAAACAGAAGCAGGAAGGAAAGAAGATTTCAATGCTTACCTGCTATGATTATTCAACAGCAAAATTAATGGAAGAAGTTGGAGTAAACACAATTCTTGTAGGTGATTCACTTGGAAATACAATGCTTGGATATGAAGATACAATTCAGGTAACAATGGAAGACATGATTCATCATTGTGCAGCAGTATCAAGAGGCTTAAAGAACACATTTTTAGTTTGTGACATGCCATTTATGTCATATCAGACATCACCATATGATGCAGTTGTTAATGCAGGCAGACTTATGAAAGAAGGTCATGCCAACATGGTTAAATTAGAAGGTGGAAAAGAAGTTTGCCCACAGATAGAAGCAATAGTAAAAGCATCAATTCCTGTATGCGCCCATTTAGGACTTACACCACAGTCAATAAATGCACTTGGTGGTTACAAAGTTCAGGGAAAGACAGAAAGTGATGCTCAGAAATTAATAGACGATGCAAAGGCAGTACAGGAAGCAGGAGCTTCAATGTTAGTACTTGAATGTGTACCTGCAGACCTTGCAGCAAAAATAACAAAAACACTTCATATTCCAACAATCGGTATTGGAGCAGGAAACCAGTGCGACGGACAGGTACTTGTATATCAGGACATGTTAGGAATGTTTACAGACTACGTGCCAAAATTCGTAAAACAGTTTGCAGGTGTAGGCGAAACAATGAAAAAAGCATTCAAAGAATATATGGAAGAAATCCAGAGCGGAGCCTTCCCGGCAGAAGAACACTCATACAAAATAGATGACGAAGTAATAGAGAGACTGTACTTTTAATGATTACAATGGACGAAGGTCTGCTTCCACCTGTGCTTGCACAAAGGTGGAAGCATGAACTTAGAACATGCCCGGATAATGAGCATAAAAGCAAAGCGAAGCTTTGCGATATGCGAATTATGCGGTAGGATTGCGAGAGTGCGAAGCACGTAGCAATCCGGTAATCATTAACTTGAAAAAATCAAATATAACAGCGAAGCGCAGCTTCAACAAACAGGAGGTCAACATGAAAGTTGTAACAACAATAAAAGAAGTAAGAGAAAACGTAAAACAGTGGAAAAAAGAAGGACAGACAGTAGGTTTTGTACCAACAATGGGATATTTGCATGAAGGACACGGAAGCCTTATCACAAAAGCAAGAGAGAACAATGACAAAGTAGTAGTAAGTATTTTTGTAAATCCAATGCAGTTCGGTCCAACAGAAGATTTAGACAGTTATCCAAGAGACCTTGAAAAAGATTCAAAATATTGTGAAAGCTTAGGAGTAGATTTAATATTCCACCCGGAACCATCAGAAATGTATCATGACGATTTCAGTTCATATGTTGATATGTCAGTTTTAACAGAAGAACTTTGTGGATTAAGCAGACCTGTACATTTTAGAGGCGTTTGTACAGTAGTAAACAAACTTTTCAACATTGTACAGCCTGACAGAGCTTATTTTGGAGAAAAAGACGCACAGCAGCTTGCAATCATTAAGCATATGGTTCAGGACTTGAATATGGATATTGAAGTAGTAGGATGCCCAATTATCAGAGAAGAAGACGGTCTTGCAAAAAGTTCAAGAAATACATATCTTTCACCTGAAGAAAGAAAGGCAGCTTTAGTTTTAAGCCAGACAATCAACTTGGCTAAACAGCTTATTGCAGATGGAGAAAAGGACGCTGATGTATTAGTTGCAAAGATGAAAGAAAATATTGAAAAAGAACCTCTTGCAAAAATCGATTATGTTAAGGCAGTTAACGGATTAACAATGCAGCAACAGAAAGAAATTAAAGCACCTATGTTAATTGCAATGGCGGTATACATAGGAAAAACAAGATTAATAGATAATACAATCTTACACTAATTTATGGTAATAAATCAGACAGTAAAATTAGTAGGTTTTACTGTCTGAAATTATGATAATTTGTGACAATTAAGATATTTGGAAGTGATGAAAGGATAAAACAATGCAGATTAATATGTTAAAAAGTAAAATTCATAGAGCAACAGTAGTTCAGTCAGAGCTTGATTATGTGGGAAGCATAACAGTTGACGAGGATTTAATGGATGCATCAGGAATTTATGAATATGAAAAGGTACAGATAGCAGACGTAAACAACGGTAACAGATTTGAAACATACGTTATAGCAGGAGAGAGAGGTTCAGGAATGATTTGTCTTAATGGTGCAGCAGCTCATATGGTTAGCCTTGGGGACAAGATTATAATTATGAGTTATGCCCAGATGGAGCCTTCAGAAATTAAGGATAATAAGCCTAAAGTTGTTTTTGTTGATGATGAAAATAAGATTACAAGGGTAACTAATTACGAAAAACATGGAAAATTATTTGACTTAGAAAAGTAAAAATTATATCATATTTCTGTAGTAAAATTTGGAAAGGTGAAATTTTTATGTTAAAAGGAAAGACAGTTGTGCTTGGAGTTACAGGAAGCATTGCAGCATATAAGATAGCCAACCTTGCAAGTATGCTTGTAAAGAAGGGATGCAGTGTTCACGTAATAATGACAAGAAATGCAACAAATTTTATAAATCCTATTACATTTGAAACACTTACAGGTCATAAGTGCCTGGTTGATACATTTGATCGTAATTTTGAATTTAGCGTAGAACATGTATCATTGGCTAAACAGGCAGATATTTTTATGGTTGCACCGGCAAGTGCCAATGTTATTGGAAAGATTGCAGGGGGAATAGCAGATGATATGCTTACAACAACTATAATGGCGGCTAAATGCCCTAAGATTATATCTCCGGCAATGAATACTAATATGTTTGAAAATCCTATTGTACAGGACAATCTGACTAAGTTAAAGAGTTACGGATATGAGATTGTTGAACCAGCAAGCGGATATTTGGCATGCGGCGACACTGGTAAGGGTAAGATGCCTGAACCGGAAGTGCTTTATTCATATATTTTAAAGACTATCGGTTGTGAAAAGGACTTGTTAGGCAAGAAAGTTCTTATAACAGCAGGTCCAACACTTGAAAAGATTGATCCTGTAAGATTTATAAGTAATCATTCAACAGGAAAGATGGGATATGCCATTGCTGAAAATGCAATGCTTAGAGGGGCAGAAGTTACTTTGGTAACAGGAAGAACTTCAATTAAGAAACCTGATTTTGTTAAGATTATTGATGTTTTAAGTGCTCAGGATATGTTTGAAGCAGTAGATGAAAATTTCGACCAGCAGGATATTGTTATAATGAGTGCGGCAGTGGCTGATTACAGACCGAAAACTGTTGCTACAGAGAAGATTAAGAAGAAGGATGGGGAAGAGTCTATTCAGTTAGAAAGAACCACTGATATTCTTGGAACAATGTCTAAAAGAAAGAAGAACCAGTTTGTATGTGGTTTCTCAATGGAAACAGAGAATATGTTGGAGAACTCAAAAGCCAAGCTTGAAAAGAAGAATTTGGATATGATTTGTGCCAACAATTTGAAAGTTAAAGGTGCCGGTTTTGGTACAGACACTAATGTGGTAACACTTATAACTAAGGACAATGTAGTTGAGTTACCATTAGAATCTAAGGCAGAAGTGGCAGCGCAGATTTTAGATACTATTGTAAAGAAATAGGAGAATGATTAAGTAAGGAGTAGGAATGAGAAATAACTTAAAGAAGAAAGTTTGCAGTTTACTTGTTGCAACATTAATGACAACGGCAACATTTGCAAACGGATTTACATATGGTGGCATCACGGTATCGGCAGAAGAAAGCAACGTAACAGTTCAGAATAGTGGAAATGTTGAAATATCAGGAGAGAAAACATACTCAGATATTAATGATTCAACAGGCTCAGGTGTGAACACAAGAGATGTGGAAACATCCACAGTGGAAACTACTACAGGTGAAACAGTTGAGACATCAACTGATGAAACGACAATGCCTGAGACTACAGTGGAACCAACAACAGAAGAACCAACAACAGAAGAACCAACAACACCGCAACCTACAACAGTACCGGTTACAACAAAGCCTGCATCAACAAAGGTTGTTGCCTGGGGTAAGAATGCAGCAGGTCAGTTTGTTAATGGTAATAAGAAGGTAATTAAGGGCGCCACAATGAAAGGTGTAGACGTTAGTTACCACAATGGAACAATTAACTGGAAGAAAGTAGCTGCAAGTGATGTTGATTATGCAATTATCAGATGTGGTTACGGAGATAACATAAAGAGCCAGGATGATAAGAAATGGGCTGAAAATGTTGCAGGATGTGAAAAAAACAATATTCCATATGGAGTTTATATTTATTCATATGCTACTTCAGTTAAACAGGCTGAAAGCGAAGCAAATCATGTTTTAAGATTGATAAAGGGACATACATTAAACTTCCCAATTTATTATGATATGGAAGATGCGGTTCAGGCTAAGCTTTCAAAATCAAATAGAACAAAGATTGCAAACAAGTTTCTGGGAATAATTAAGAATGCAGGCTATGAATGTGGTATTTATGCAAACCTTAACTGGTGGAATAATTATCTTGATTCAAGCCTTGGCGGTGATAATACATGGAGAACATGGGTTGCACAGTACAATAATAATGGCTGTGATTACAAGAGAAACTACAGTATGTGGCAGAGCTCATCTACAGCTAAGGTAAGTGGTATAAGTGGAAAGGTAGATATTAATTTCTGGTTTGGAAAAGTGAGAGACAGAAGTTATGATATTACAGTAAAGAAGGGACCTTCAACGGTTAATACAGTGGCAACACCTAAACCGGTAAAAGCTCCTGCAAGAGTGAAAATAAGATCAGTTAAGGCAGGTAAGAAGAAAGCCACAGTTAAGTGGAAGAAGATTTCATCTGTAAAAGGATACAGAATACAGTATTCTACATCAAAGAAATTTACTTCAAAAACAACAAAGTCTAAGTATACAAAAAAGACAAGTATTAAAATAAAGAAGTTAAAATCAAAGAAAACTTATTATTTCAGAGTAAAAGCTTACAAAAAGAATGCAGCAAACAAGAAAGTGTATTCAAAGAGCTGGAGTAAGGTAAAACATAAAAAGATTAAATAATTACATAGATTAATCTGTGTAAGAACAGGTTTGGCAAGAAGATTTGAAACGGTAATTATGCAATAATAAAAGCATGTATCAACGTAAAGGAGAACAAAAAGAGTTGATACATGCTTTTTCTGTTAAAACTTATAAATGATATCTTTGTTATATGTGCATCCTGCCTTGCATACAGGGCTTACAAAGTTATCATGATTAATGGCATCGGGATAATACTGTGGTTCAAAACAAACAGCTTCTCTAACATTGTAAATGTGGTCTTTTTTACCTTTTACATTCTCAACAAAGTTGGCTGTGTACATCTGAACACCCGGACAATTAGTAGAAATCTTCATTTCTATTCCAGAAACATCACCTACAGCATCCACAATATTGTGAAGCTTAGAATCAGTAGGATCTGTAATCCAGTTATGGTCATATCCGTTAGCATATTTTAAAGGAATGTAGTCTTTATTAATATCCTGGCCAATAGTTTTAAAATTATTAAAATCCATTGGAGTGTCTTTTACAGCTTCAATCTCGCCTGTAGGAATTGATGTTTCGTCAGCAGGAGTAAAGCTGTCTGCATATATTTTTACACTGTGATTTAAAACAGTACCTGAACCTTCGCCATTTAAATTAAAATAAGAATGGTTAGTCACGTTAATAATAGTATCCTTGTCAGGAGTAGCATTGTAGTTAATCTTAAAGCCATCTTCCAACAATTCGTAAGTAACATACATCTTTAAGGCTCCGGGAAATCCCTGATCCATATGTGGGCTTTCAAGTGAGAAAGTAATTGAAGTGTCATTATGATTTTCCACTGTCCATAAACGTTTAGAATATGGATTAAGACCACTGTGAAGGTTATTTGGCCCGTTATTAATATCAAGATTGTATTCTGTGTTATTTAGCACGAAATGTCCTCTAGCTATTCTGTTGGCGCATCTTCCAACATTACAACCAAAGTAATATCCGTCATCTGTTTCATAGCCTGATACATCATCATATCCTAAAACGATGTCTGTAGGCTTGTTATTTCTGTCAGGAACAACAATGCTTACAAGAGTTGAACCAAAATCAGTTACACTAATTTCTAAATTATTATTTTTTAAGGTGTAAAGCTTAGTAGCAATACCATCTTTTGTAATTCCAAAATCTTTAACTGTCATTATAATCCTCCTAATTTTTAATAGGCAAAACTACGAGAAAATATGAAAAAGGGGAGGGAATGAAAAAGTAGTTTTGCCTATGTTAACAAATATAGAAATAAAACTATAAAGTTTTAATAAATCTCAAAAATGCTTCTAAGCCGTCAGGTGTACATTTGTAAACACCTGCGTCTTCTAAAACCTTTACGAAAACTTTTCCGATTTCTGCCTGAATAATGTCCATAACATTATCTTTATTAACGTCATCATAGTTGGCAAGAAAACCGTATGCCCAATCGGCATGTTTCTCAATAGCTTCGTTTTCGCGAATATCTTTTCCTTCAAGAATATATTCAGCAAGTAAATTCATCTCGCCTTTTAATCTTGATGGAAGTACTGCAAGACCCATAACTTCAATTAAACCAATATTCTCTTTCTTAATATGGTGAAGTTCTTCGTGTGGGTGATATACACCTAAAGGATGTTCTTCTGTAGTAATGTTATTCCTTAATGCTAAATCAAGTTCAAACATACCATCCTTAAATCTTGCAATAGGAGTTATGGTATTGTGTGGTGTTCCGTCAGTTTCAGCATAAATAAATGCATCCTCATCAGTGTAGCCTCTCCAAGCCTTCAAAATATGGTCGGCAAGTTCAATTATTCTGTCACTGTCTTCTGACTGTAATCTGATAACTGATAAAGGCCATTTTACAATACCACATTTAACATCGTCAAAACCATCAACTGAAAATTCTTTGATAATATCAGCCTTTGCCATGGCAAAAGTATAATTACCCCCCTGGAAATGGTCGTGGCTTAAAATTGAACCTCCAACAATTGGAAGGTCTGCATTTGAACCAAGAAAATAATGAGGAAAGAGCTTAACAAAATCAAATAATTTTCTAAAAGC
>ERZ824522.1774-NODE-1774-length-12630-cov-2.334712_pt1 | contig 12630 bp, 9 predicted proteins | sample MGYA00519935_ERZ824522 | MGnify/ENA primary metagenome ERZ824522 (study PRJEB31778, sample SAMEA3449160) | human gut metagenome | biome: human gut; feature: human-associated habitat; material: faeces | place: United Kingdom | collected 2010/2012 ...
TGGTAAACGTTACGGCCAGACCGGCACGCTGAAATTCTCCGACCCGACGGTGGATGAAACCACGGGCTCCGTGACGTTACGGGCGATTTTCCCCAACCCAAATGGTGACTTGCTGCCTGGCATGTATGTCACGGCATTAGTGGATGAAGGTAGCCGCCAGAATGTATTACTGGTGCCGCAGGAAGGCGTCACCCACAACGCCCAGGGTAAAGCAACGGCACTCATTCTGGATAAAGACGATGTCGTGCAGCTACGCGAAATCGAAGCCAGCAAAGCCATCGGCGACCAGTGGGTTGTCACCTCTGGCTTGCAGGCTGGCGATCGGGTGATCGTTTCCGGTTTGCAACGCATTCGTCCGGGTATCAAAGCACGTGCAATTTCCTCCAGCCAGGAAAACGCCAGCACCGAATCGAAACAATAACGTTGCAGGCTTAAGGGGACTTTCATGGCTAACTATTTTATTGATCGCCCGGTTTTTGCCTGGGTACTTGCCATTATTATGATGCTTGCAGGTGGTCTGGCGATCATGAACTTACCGGTTGCGCAGTATCCGCAGATTGCGCCACCGACCATTACCATCAGCGCTACCTATCCGGGTGCCGATGCGCAAACGGTAGAAGACTCGGTCACTCAGGTGATTGAGCAAAATATGAATGGGCTTGATGGCCTGATGTACAAGTCTTCAACCAGTGATGCGGCGGGTAATGCCTCTATCACTCTGACCTTCGAGACTGGGACATCTCCTGATATCGCACAGGTTCAGGTGCAAAATAAACTGCAACTCGCTATGCCTTCATTACCTGAAGCGGTGCAGCAGCAGGGAATTAGCGTCGATAAGTCGAGCAGTAATATCCTGATGGTAGCGGCATTTATTTCTGATAACGGCAGCCTCAACCAGTACGATATCGCGGACTATGTAGCGTCTAATATCAAAGACCCGCTAAGCCGTACCGCGGGCGTTGGTAGCGTACAGCTCTTTGGTTCCGAGTACGCCATGCGTATCTGGCTGGACCCGCAAAAACTCAATAAATATAACCTGGTACCTTCCGATGTTATTTCCCAGATTAAGGTGCAAAACAACCAGATTTCCGGTGGTCAACTGGGTGGCATGCCACAGGCGGCAGACCAGCAACTGAACGCCTCGATCATTGTGCAGACGCGTCTGCAAACGCCGGAAGAATTTGGCAAAATCCTGTTGAAAGTTCAGCAAGATGGTTCGCAAGTGCTGCTGCGTGATGTCGCCCGCGTCGAACTTGGGGCGGAAGATTATTCCACCGTGGCGCGCTATAACGGCAAACCTGCTGCCGGGATCGCCATCAAACTGGCTACCGGAGCAAACGCCCTGGATACCTCGCGAGCGGTGAAAGAGGAGCTGAACCGTTTATCGGCTTATTTCCCTGCAAGCCTGAAGACGGTTTATCCTTACGACACCACACCGTTTATCAAAATTTCTATTCAGGAAGTTTTCAAAACGCTGGTTGAGGCTATCATCCTCGTCTTCCTGGTCATGTATCTGTTTTTGCAGAATTTCCGCGCCACAATCATCCCGACGATTGCCGTACCGGTGGTTATTCTCGGGACGTTTGCGATCTTGTCGGCGGTCGGTTTCACCATCAACACGTTAACTATGTTCGGGATGGTGCTGGCGATAGGGTTACTGGTGGATGACGCCATCGTGGTGGTGGAGAACGTCGAGCGTGTCATTGCGGAAGATAAGCTACCGCCGAAGGAAGCGACGCATAAATCGATGGGGCAGATCCAACGTGCGCTGGTCGGGATTGCCGTTGTTCTTTCCGCAGTGTTTATGCCGATGGCCTTTATGAGCGGTGCGACCGGGGAGATCTACCGCCAGTTCTCCATCACGCTGATCTCCTCCATGCTGCTTTCAGTATTTGTAGCAATGAGCCTGACCCCTGCCCTGTGCGCCACCATTCTGAAAGCCGCGCCGGAGGGCGGTCACAAACCTAACGCCCTGTTCGCACGCTTCAACACGCTGTTTGAAAAATCAACTCAGCACTATACCGACAGCACCCGCTCGCTGTTGCGTTGTACCGGTCGCTACATGGTGGTCTACCTGCTGATTTGCGCCGGGATGGCGGTGCTGTTCCTGCGTACGCCGACCTCTTTCTTACCAGAAGAGGATCAGGGGGTATTTATGACCACCGCGCAGTTACCTTCCGGTGCAACCATGGTTAACACCACGAAAGTGCTACAACAGGTGACGGATTATTATCTGACAAAAGAGAAAAATAATGTTCAGTCGGTGTTTACCGTTGGTGGCTTTGGCTTCAGTGGTCAGGGGCAAAACAACGGTCTGGCGTTTATCAGCCTCAAGCCGTGGTCTGAACGTGTCGGCGAGGAAAACTCGGTTACCGCGATTATTCAGCGGGCAATGATTGCGCTAAGCAGTATCAATAAAGCCGTCGTCTTCCCGTTCAACTTACCCGCGGTGGCTGAACTGGGTACCGCGTCAGGTTTTGATATGGAACTGCTGGACAACGGTAACCTGGGGCACGAAAAACTAACCCAGGCACGAAACGAGCTGTTATCACTGGCAGCGCAATCACCGAATCAGGTCATCGGGGTACGCCCGAACGGCCTGGAAGATACGCCGATGTTCAAAGTGAACGTCAACGCCGCGAAAGCTGAGGCAATGGGTGTGGCGCTGTCTGATATCAACCAGACAATTTCCACCGCCTTCGGCAGCAGCTACGTGAACGACTTCCTCAACCAGGGGCGGGTGAAAAAAGTGTATGTCCAGGCAGGCACGCCGTTCCGTATGTTGCCGGATAACATCAACCAATGGTATGTACGCAACGCCTCTGGCACGATGGCACCGCTTTCTGCCTACTCGTCTACCGAATGGACCTATGGTTCACCGCGACTGGAACGCTACAACGGCATCCCGTCAATGGAGATTTTAGGTGAAGCGGCTGCCGGGAAAAGTACCGGTGACGCCATGAAATTTATGGCAGACCTGGTCGCAAAACTTCCGGCAGGCGTCGGCTACTCATGGACCGGACTGTCGTATCAGGAAGCGTTATCCTCAAACCAGGCTCCCGCGCTATATGCCATTTCACTGGTCGTGGTGTTCCTCGCCCTCGCCGCACTTTATGAAAGCTGGTCAATTCCGTTCTCGGTGATGTTGGTTGTTCCGTTAGGCGTCGTTGGCGCATTACTGGCCACCGATCTGCGCGGCTTAAGTAATGACGTTTACTTCCAGGTTGGTTTGCTGACCACCATCGGGCTTTCCGCCAAGAACGCCATCCTGATTGTCGAATTTGCCGTTGAGATGATGCAGAAAGAAGGGAAAACGCCGGTAGAGGCAATCATCGAAGCAGCGCGTATGCGTTTACGCCCAATCCTGATGACTTCTCTGGCCTTTATTCTCGGCGTGCTGCCGCTGGTTATCAGTCATGGTGCCGGCTCTGGCGCGCAAAACGCGGTAGGTACCGGCGTAATGGGCGGGATGTTTGCCGCAACAGTGCTGGCAATTTACTTCGTTCCGGTCTTTTTCGTTGTAGTGGAACATCTCTTTGCCCGCTTTAAAAAAGCGTAACGTGTAAATGAGAGTAAGGTTGAACGTGAGGGTTCAGCCTTACTCTTTCCTGCTAACCATTCACCACTCAACAACCAGCTAACCGTCAGGAATACCAGGCTTAGTACACAGCACTGAAAGTAGAAACCACTCCAGCCATTCGTCATCAATTTGAACAGCACAATACTGACCCACATTCCCGTAATCGTATGAATTGTTAGCTTAATAATCCCAAACATGCCGAGTCTTTTCCTCCTGAAAATACCTATACCGCCTGGCAAACTACGAAAGAGAACTAGCCGGTAGCCCGGCAGAAATCATCAGGAAAGAGTTTCACATGAAGCAGACGTGAGATCCTGACCAATATTCAAATGCGAAATATGTCAGGAAAAGGTACCCGGCGAATGTTGCGAAAACTGATGTGGCGTTACACCATAATATTGTCTAAATGTATTTATAAAGTATGACGTACTGCTATAGCCACATTTTTCCGCAATAGTATGCAGAGGTATTTGACGTAACTCGAGTAATCGTCTGGCCATCGACATCCTGGAGGCGAGTAATATTTTACTGAAACAGGTATTTTCATCCTGCAACTTTTTTTTGATGAGACTCTCGCTGGTGTACATTCTTTCTGCGATATCGCGTAGATACCAACGTTTAGCGATATCAAAGCTAATAAGGCGTTCAACTTTTCCTGAAACAGTACTGATACTATTGAAAAGTAAGGGGATCAGTTCTTTCTTATGAGAAAACATTGATAAACAGGAAAGATAGAGCATTTTGCTCAGTATCGGCGAATTGACCCGGGGGTCATTGAAACTATCAAAAATCGCCGTCACCAGCTGTATGGGGGGTGACTGGTTAATTAACAAACGGTCTTTGCTATGCAATCCTAAATTGCGTGGCAACTGACGAATATTTTGTAAGTAATGGCAAACTGTCAGCTCTTCGATATCCAGCCGTCGCGTATCAAGTGAACAAAACGCAAAATCGTCTGCCAAATTTTTATCCAGCAGCAGGATACTCTCGTTATGCAACGATATTTTTTGCTGTTCATGATGAATATCGAATGAACGACGAATGAGGATCACCGAGCAGACATGAGCCATGACTATCCCTTATATTTCATTACTGCGATTATTTCAATGTCAGTATACTAATGAAATGACGCCAGACTGTTTCTGTGTGCAAAAACTGCCATATTTGGTAGGACCAAATTTTATCCACAAAGTAGTTTTGCATAACAGTTAATTGATAATAAGTAAATGCAGCACGAATATATTTTCGCACAGCGTATAGCTTATGTTTATAAAAAAATGGCTGATCTTATTTCCAGTAAAAGTTATATTTAACTTACTGAGAGCACAAAGTTTCCCGTGCCAACAGGGAGTGTTATAACGGTTTATTAGTCTGGAGACGGCAGACTATCCTCTTCCCGGTCCCCTATGCCGGGTTTTTTTTATGTCTGAGTAAAACTCTATAATCTTATTCCTTCCGCAGAACGGTCAGTGCCGTAAAAAATCCCTTGCGCAGCCATACTTGCCGCCGAGCCACAGTTCGGTAATTCCTGCGCCGATCGCTCCTGATACTCTGTGGGCGTCATCCCATAATAATTTCGAAAAACGTAAATGAAATACGACACGCTGTGATATCCACAGGATACTGCAACTCGCTTAATTGAAACCCCATATATAACAATAAGTTGTAAAGCACGCTGCATCCTACACTCAGTAAGCAACTGTGAATATGACGTACCTTCTTCGCGCAATTTTTTCTTTAACAGGCTTGGACTCATCAACAATTCGCTAGCAATTCGGGCTAATGTCCACTCATGGGCGATATTATTATTGATGACCGTACAAACTCGTGTTCGCATATTCGGTTGCAACACGTTCAGAAGTAACGGTATAAACTGCGTATCCTCAAGAAAAACAGATAACAACGCAAAGATTAATGCCCTTTTACGTAGCATTTCTGCATAGCGAAGATTCTTATTCTGCGATAGTTGCGCAACTTCCTGAAAAACAGGAATATCTCTGGTACAGTGATGAACGAGTAATGAAGGAACTTTTTTATGTACATGAAGTTTTAATGCCTCCTCCTTGAGCATCGGGAGAAATAATGAAAGCGTGTCTCTTGAAACTAATACGAAATTCTCAACACACTTATCCACTTGAATTTGGCTTGCATCCGCAAAAACCAGATCACCGCCATTAAAATAGCGATATTCACCATTAACCATGGTGAGAATATATTTATGTCTTGCGTACGCAATTAGACAATTACCATGTAGTGGTTGCATAGTTGACTTAATATTACATAAACATATTACTGTTTATTAATGTAGCACGCCGCCCTCTTAAGTCAAATTGATTGATAAATAAATTTAAACGAAGCGGGAAAACAGGATGATAATGAGCGATGATACTCGGGCTGGATGACTGGATTTATTATATAAAAAGGGGACTTAAGAACGCAGAGGAATTAATAGTAAGCAAATAATTCATCATCGTAATATTAAGCAGTATCGCTATGCTCCATAACATTCATATAACATATATCTTATCAACACGATGAATAGACAGGTAATATATTATTGCAATTAATAAGTAGCCGAATACCCACCTGTTTTTAAAGGTTGGGCATTCGGTTTTTACAACGTGATGTTATCAGGTGTGTTTAAAGCTGTTCTGCTGGGCAATACCCTGCAGTTTCGGGTGGTCGCTGAGATATTTCAGGGAGGCTTTGTAGTCTTCCAGCAACAGTTCAGCAAAGTCCATTTCGAAGCCGCGACGACACATAATGCGCATCACCACGATGTCGGTGGCTTCACCGCCGAGAGTGAAGGCCGGAACCTGCCAGCCGCGCAGACGCAGACGTTCAGAGAGGTCATACAGGGTGTATCCCGGATCTTCACCATCTTTCAGTTTGAAGCAAACCGCCGGGATGCCTTCGTCCGGGCGACCCGTACAGATGAACTCATACGGCCCCAGTTTGGCGATTTCATCCGCCAGATAAGCAGCAACCTGGTAGGAAGCGTTCTGTACTTTGGTATAGCCTTCACGACCGAGGCGCAGGAATTCATAGTACTGTGCAATCACCTGACCCGCCGGGCGGGAGAAGTTGATGGCGAAAGTACCAATCTGACCGCCGAGGTAGTCAACGTTGAACACCAGTTCCTGCGGCAGCGCTTCTTCATCACGCCAGATAACCCAGCCGCAGCCCAGCGGAGCCAGACCGAATTTATGGCCTGAAGCACTGATCGATTTCACACGCGGCAGGCGGAAGTCCCAGACGATATCCGGGGCGACGAACGGTGCCAGGAAGCCACCGCTGGCGGCGTCGATGTGCATGTCGATGTCGATACCGGTGTCGGCCTGGAATTTATCCAGCGCATCGTGCAGCGGCTGCGGGAACTCATAGTTACCGGTGTAGGTCACGCCGAAAGTCGGCACCACGCCGATGGTGTTTTCGTCGCAGGCTTCAATCATGCGTTTCGGGTCCATAAACAACTGACCGGGGCGCATAGGGATCTCACGCAACTCCACATCCCAGTAGCGGGCGAATTTATGCCAGCAGATTTGTACCGGACCGCACACCAGGTTCGGTTTGTTAGTCGGCTTACCTGCAGCTTCCATACGCTTGCGCCAACGCCATTTCATCGCCATCCCGCCGAGCATACAGGCCTCGGAAGAACCAATGGTGTTGGTGCCAACGGCCTGACCATTTTTCGGTGCAGGCGCATGCCACAGATCGGCAACCATGTTTACGCAACGCAGGTCGATTGCAGCGGATTGCGGATATTCTTCTTTGTCGATCCAGTTTTTATTGATCGACAAATCCATCAATTTATGGACGTTTTCGTCGTCCCAGGTCTGGCAGAAAGTGGCCAGGTTCTGACGAGCGTTGCCATCAAGATATAATTCATCATTGATAATCTGAAATGCAACATCATCGCGCATTTCGTGCAGCGGAAATCGTTTTGATTCTGCGATAGTAGAAATGGCCTTTGCGCCAAAACGTGAATCGAGTAGTTCTGAGCGGAAATCCGTTAACAGCTTCTGGTCCATTTCGAACTCCTTAAATTTATTTGAAGGCAATAAAAAAGTAGGATTTATCCGCAATGGAAGCAAGGTATTACAGGATTAATTTAAATAACAAAATCCTAAGCAGAAAAACGACTTTTTATAATATAAACATTTAATATGATAATATTAAAAACAGACTTTATTATCGTAATAAAAATCGCCCAAACACTCCTGTTCGGGCGATCAAATTAATTATTGTTTATCCTGCATATACGGCGTGTAAACCCCGTTCAGACTGTGCAGGAAAGCGACGATATCATCCACATCCTCCTGCGGCAGCTCTTTGCCTACCTGATAGCGCAGCATCAGTTTCACCGCCCCGTCCAGCGTCGGCACGTCACCGCGATGGAAGTACGGTGCCGTTAAAGCAACGTTACGTAAACCGGGTACTTTCTGACGCAATTTATCACGCTCTTCTTTAGTAACATTCATACGACCAATATCCGCCGCCGTAATTTCACCAAAGTTAAAGTCTTTTTTCAGCCCCAACGGTTCAAAGGAACGTCCGCCGAGAATAATACCACCATGACAAGTTGCACATTTATTATCTTTAAATAATTGATAGCCTTTTTTCTGTTGCGCCGTCAGAGCATTCTCATCTCCACGCAACCATTTATCAAATGGGGAATCCGGCGTAATTAATGTTTTCTCAAATTCAGCAATGGCATCAGTAATATTTTCGCCACTGAAACCTTGCGGATAGACTTCGAGGAACTGCGCTTTAAGCTGCGGATCTTTTTCCAGCTTAGCAATAATTTCGTCCCAGGATTTTGACGCCATTTCAATCGGGTTCAACGGCGGTCCACCAGCCTGATCCTGCAATGTTGCCGCACGACCATCCCAGAACTGCTCAACGTTAAATACTGAGTTAAATACCGTCGGCGCGTTAATCGGCCCAACTGCGCCACCAACACCAATCGATGTTTTTCTGCTATCGACGCCCCCCGCATTCAACGCATGGCAATGAGCGCATGAAATGGTGCTATCAGCCGATAAACGGGGATCGTGATACAGCGCAAAACCCAACGCCACTTTTTGCGCATCGGTAGGCAGTTTTTGCGGGATGGGCTGCACCGGTTCATTGCGATGCTCCGGAGCAGTATCATTGCTGGCGTAATATTCCGCGCGCTGTTTTGCAATCCAGGCCAGTATTTCCGCCCGCTCTTCATCACTCACCTTACCCGCCCAGTGAAGCGCGGTATAACGCGTTGGCGGCATAGTTTCATACTGCATCACCCATTCAATCTTATTCAGATCGCTTTGCGAAACGGGTTTATTAGCCAGCAGAGCCGCACGCACGGCCTCGAGGTTAAAAGATTTATATCCAAGCTTTATGTCGTAATCCATCAACTGTTTCGCGCCGGGAATATAATAATAGGCAGGTAATTCTGCCGAAGGCGTATGGCAATAATCGCATCCTTTTTCGCGGAGAAAGCCTAAAACCTTATTATTTTCACTGACAGCAGATGCCTGAACATCGGCCTGTTTACTGCGTTTATTATCGTGGTACCACACATAACCAGATAACCCTAAATAGCAAATCGCGACGCCAGCCAGGCCGATCGCGGTAATACGTGAGACCATTTTCATTATTCTTCCCTCACGGTGGTGAGTTATTGTGACCCAGAAAATTTTCCAGAATGCTGCAAACGTCTCTGCGAGACAAAGCCATCATAAAAAACAGGGAGATATGCTTTTTGATAGGAATCAATCAATTACATGAATATAAACTATCAATAAGATAGCCAGTGCCTATTATCCAGCTCAGGAATGGCATATCATGATTGCGGCGAGAGCAGGATTGAATGTTCTGAAAATGAAAAACAACACGAAATCCGTATTTTTATAAATTCCATTGATATTAGTGCGTTATATTTTTTGGCAGGTTAATAAACGTGATCCACCGCACGCTTTGTCGCCCACCAGGCGGAGCGAATGACTACCCTTAAAGAAAAGCCCGATAATTAGCGACGAATTTCGGAGGTCGGATCCTTATGCTCAATCAGAAAATTCAAAACCCTAATCCAGACGAACTGATGATCGAGGTCGATCTCTGCTATGAGCTGGACCCGTATGAATTAAAACTGGATGAGATGATCGAGGCAGAACCGGAACCCGAGATGATTGAAGGGCTGCCCGCCTCTGATGCGCTGACGCCTGCCGATCGCTATCTCGAACTGTTCGAGCATGTTCAGTCGGCGAAAATTTTCCCCGACAGTAAAACCTTTCCCGACTGCGCACCCAAAATGGACCCGCTGGATATTTTAATCCGCTACCGTAAAGTGCGCCGTCATCGTGATTTTGACTTGCGCAAGTTTGTTGAAAACCACTTCTGGCTGCCGGAGGTCTACTCCAGCGAGTATGTATCGGACCCGCAAAATTCCCTGAAAGAGCATATCGACCAGCTGTGGCCGGTGCTAACCACAGGATCACATTCCGTGGTCTTCTCTGCTGGCGCTGCCGCAGTCATATATTGTCCCGGGCGGCCGTTTTAGCGAAACCTACTATTGGGATTCCTATTTCACCATGCTGGGGCTGGCGGAAAGTGGTCGGGAAGATTTGCTGAAATGCATGGCTGATAACTTCGCCTGGATGATCGAAAACTACGGCCACATCCCCAACGGCAACCGCACCTATTATTTGAGCCGCTCGCAACCACCGGTTTTTGCGCTGATGGTGGAGTTGTTTGAAGAAGATGGTGTACGCGGCGCGCGCCGCTATCTCGACCACCTGAAAATGGAATATGCCTTCTGGATGGACGGTGCAGAATCGTTGATCCCTAATCAGGCCTATCGCCATGTTGTGCGGATGCCGGACGGCTCGCTGCTCAACCGTTACTGGGACGATCGCGACACACCGCGTGACGAATCCTGGCTTGAGGACGTTGAAACCGCGAAACATTCTGGTCGCCCGCCCAACGAGGTGTACCGCGATTTACGCGCGGGGGCGGCCTCCGGTTGGGATTACTCTTCCCGTTGGCTGCGTGATACTGGTCGTCTGGCGAGCATTCGTACCACCCAGTTCATCCCCATCGATCTGAATGCCTTCCTGTTTAAACTGGAGAGCGCCATCGCCAACATCTCGGCGCTGAAAGGCGAGAAAGAGACAGAAGCACTGTTCCGCCAGAAGGCCAGTGCCCGTCGCGATGCGGTAAACCGTTACCTCTGGGATGATGAAAACGGTATCTACCGCGATTACGACTGGCGACGCGAGCAACTGGCGCTGTTTTCCGCTGCCGCCATTGTGCCGCTCTATGTCGGTATGGCGAACCATGAACAGGCCGATCGTCTGGCAAACGCCGTGCGCAGCCGGTTACTGACACCTGGCGGGATTCTGGCAAGCGAGTACGAAACCGGTGAACAGTGGGATAAACCCAACGGCTGGGCACCGTTACAGTGGATGGCAATTCAGGGATTTAAAATGTACGGCGATGACCTTCTGGGTGATGAAATCGCGCGCAACTGGCTGAAGACGGTGAATCAGTTCTATCTGGAACAGCACAAACTGATCGAGAAATACCATATTGCCGATGGTGTTCCTCGCGAAGGCGGCGGTGGCGAGTATCCGTTGCAGGATGGGTTTGGCTGGACTAACGGTGTGGTACGCCGTTTAATTGGTTTGTACGGCGAACCATAATATTTTTACAGCCAGCCGCTAACTTCCTGCTGGCTGTAAAATTATCCTCTTCAGGAGGAGATATTTAACATCATTGCCGCCTGGGTGCGATTTTTGACTTCCAGACGGCGATACAGTGATTCCAGATGCGCTTTTACCGTTCCGGTACTGATATTCAGCGCCCTGCCTATCTCTTTATTTGATTCGCCCGCCGCTAACATGGTTAAAATCTCCCGCTGGCGGGCGCTTAACGATTTGAGATCTTTAATGTCCTTTTCCGGCGTCGTTCGCCAGTCTCCAGGCAGAAACATCATCCCCATCGCCGCACTATTTACCGCCAACGCAAATGTCTCGACGGTTGAATCACGAGGCACAATGGCCAGCACATTAAAATGAATAACTTCCTGTAACCACCGTTTGTTGCAATCCGTCGCCGTAATTAACACCTTAACCTCAGGAAATTGCACCGCGGTTTTTTGCAGCAACCAGTAGCAAAACTCACCATCCTGATCGCCATCGAGCATAACTAAGGCTTCAGGGTAACTTTCCAGCTTTTGCCATAACTCGTCTGCCTGACTGGCCCCCTGAATACTCACTCCTGGAATACGATGCTGTAAACTGATTTTCATTCCATGAATAAATATTGACTGCCTGTCAAACATGACTATTTGCATAACTGAATCTCCACCTGAATACGTTAAAAAGACTTAAGTAGTGGAAGGGTATTACCCGCGAGAAAAAATAAGAATTCGCCATTTGGCGGTGGCCATTCTACAGAGATGACGCGTAGAAAATAGTTACCGATATAAATAGTTACAGCTAAACGCCTGAAATTACATGTCGAGGGCACTATTTAAAACATTTTTGAGGATTTCCTTATATCGGTAGTTAGTACGCATGCAATTAAAAATGAAATTCCGCGACCATAAACAAAAATAACAAACGGCAATGAGATAAAAATAAGCACAAATAGCCAATACATCTTCTATTCACTTTAAAGGGAATCGCTGAAAAATACGCTCTGTTTAAGGGAATTCACCTTTCTCATAAAGCTATTCCTCCCTTTTCCTGCTGAGAAATCGCCACATTCATCATGACAACATTGTGAAACCCGGCATTAGATGTTAGAAAAAACAATAAACAATGCGATATGCGCGCTACTGTTTCGTTGTGAACAACAATCGGTCAAAGAAATGGATAAAATTCACGCAATGCAGTTGTTCATCAAAGTCGCGGAGCTGGAAAGTTTTTCCCGCGCGGCGGATTTCTTTGCTTTGCCAAAGGGAAGTGTTTCGCGCCAGATACAGGCACTGGAACATCAACTTGGCACCCAGCTTCTCCAGCGCACCACGCGACGGGTCAAACTCACGCCAGAAGGCATAACCT
>ERZ824522.1775-NODE-1775-length-12625-cov-2.651154_pt1 | contig 12625 bp, 10 predicted proteins | sample MGYA00519935_ERZ824522 | MGnify/ENA primary metagenome ERZ824522 (study PRJEB31778, sample SAMEA3449160) | human gut metagenome | biome: human gut; feature: human-associated habitat; material: faeces | place: United Kingdom | collected 2010/2012 ...
TGCTGGCCGCGCCTTCTTCGGTCATGTGCCGCGCTCCAAACCAAAAGGCGGCACAGCCCGCCGCTGTGCCGCCCTCGTCTTGTTTATTTTCCCAGCATGGCGGCGAAGGCCTCGGCATAATACCGGCCAATCAGCCGCGATCCCGCCTCGTTCGGGTGCACCCCGTCCCCCGACCAGTGGGACGGCTCCTCGATCACCGACGCGGCGGCCAGCAGGCCGTCCAGCGGCAGGAACATGTCGGCATAATCCCGCGCCACCCGGCGGGCCGCCAGGATCTTCGGATCCAAGTCCTCCCGGAAGCACTCCTTGGCCGGATCCGCGTGCAGCAGGAACGGCTCCAGCAGCAGCAGCTTCGCCTTGGTATTTTCCTTCACATCCTGCACCAGCCGGCGGTAGTTGGTCTCGTACTCCTCCACCGTCATGGGGAGGTTGGAGTCGTACCGCCGCCAGGTGTCGTTGATGCCGATGAGAATCGAGAGCACGTCGGGCTGCACCGCGATGCAGTCCTTCTGCCACCGCTCCAGCAAATCGGTGGTGCGGTTGCCGCTGATGCCCAGGTTGATGAATTCGAACGTCTCGTCCGGGAACCTTTCCCGGATCGCCTCGGCCGCGTATTTCGGATACCCGTCGCCCAGATGATGGGGATCCGCGTAATCCCGGCCCGCGTCGGTAATGCTGTCGCCCTGAAACAATACCTTCATAATTTCAAATACCTCCCTGATGCCCAAATTTGCTTTCAGAATAGCACAATCCCCGGCCGCATGCAAGCCCGAATTTTACGCAAACGGCGCCGGCCATTTGCGCCCCCTCCCCCACCTTTCGCATTTCAAGCCATTTGAACAATTTCTGACCGGCAGGAAATGTAAACTTTTTCGGCTCAGGTATTGCAAAACCCTCCGGAATCCTTTAAAATAAGGGATTGGAAAGCTCGTTTACATTTTAACAAAATGAGATGGAACGACAGGAAAGGATGTCATGCATGAACTACCTCAATAAAAAGACCATTGAAGACATCGACGTCAGCGGCAAAAAAGTGCTGGTGCGCTGCGACTTCAACGTGCCGCTGGCCGACGGCGTCATCACCGACGACAAGCGTATCCGTGAATCCATTCCCACCATCCGGTATCTGGCCGATCACGGCGCGGCCGTCATCCTCTGCTCCCACCTGGGCCGGCCGAAGGATGAGGAATCCAAAAAGAAATGCACTCTCGCCCCGGTGGCCAAACGGCTGTCCGAGCTGATGGGCAAAGAGGTTAAGTTCACCACCGATATCATCGGCGACGAGGCCCATTCCCTGGCCGCCGCCCTGCGGCCGGGCGAAATCCTGGTCATCGAGAACGTCCGCTTCTTTAAAGAGGAAACCAAGAACGATCCCGATTTTGCCAAAGCCCTCGCCTCCCTGGCGGACATTTATGTCAACGACGCGTTCGGCACCGCCCACCGGGCCCACGCTTCCACCGCCGGCGTTGCCGATTATCTGCCCGCCGTCTGCGGCTATCTCATTCAGAAGGAAATCAAGGTCATGGGCGGCGCCCTGGCCGATCCGAAGCGTCCCTTCGTGGCTATCCTCGGCGGCGCGAAGGTGTCCGATAAAATCGGCGTCATCACCAACCTCATCGACAAGGTGGACACCCTGATCATCGGCGGCGCCATGGCCTACACCTTTAAAGCGGCCATGGGCAATAAAATCGGCGACTCCAAGTTCGAGGCTGACAAAGTGGAACTGGCCAAGGAAATCCTGGCCAAGGCCGAGGCCAAGGGCGTGAAATTCCTCCTGCCCGTGGACAACATCGCGGCCGACGCGTTCGACGTAGGCGCCAACACCAAGGTGTTCGAAGGGGATATCGACGACGGCTGGATGGGCCTGGACATCGGTCCCAAGACCCAGGCGCTGTTTGCCGACGCGGTGAAGGACGCCGGCACCGTCATCTGGAACGGCCCGATGGGCGTGTTCGAAATGGCGCCCTTCGCGGGCGGCACCATCGCGGTGGCCAAGGCCATCGCCGACAGCCAGGCCATCTCCATCATCGGCGGCGGCGATTCCGCGGCAGCCGTGGAGCAGCTGGGCTTCGCCGATAAGATGACCCATATTTCCACCGGCGGCGGCGCTTCCTTGGAATTCCTGGAAGGCCTGGAGCTGCCCGGCATCGCCTGCCTCAACGATAAATAAGACGGGCAGACAGTAAATGAAAAGGATGGTCCACTATGCGTAAATATGTCATTGCGGGCAACTGGAAAATGAACAAGACCCCCGCCGAGGCCACCGCGCTCATCAACGATTTGAAGCCCCTGGTCGCCGGCGCTTCCTGCGACGTCGTCGTGGGCGTGCCCTTCGTCGATCTGCCCGCCGCCCTGGAGGCCACCAAGGGCACGGCTATCGGCGTCGCCGCGCAGAACTGCCACTGGGAGAAATCCGGTGCCTTCACCGGCGAGGTTTCCGCTGAGATGCTCAAGGCCATGGAAGTGGGCTACGTGATCCTCGGCCACAGCGAGCGCCGCACGTATTTCGGCGACACCGACGTCACCGTGCAGAAGCGGGTGCGCGCCGCCCTGGATGCCGGCCTGACCGTCATTCTCTGCGTGGGCGAATACCTGGAGCAGCGGGAGCAGGGCGTCACCGGCGAGGTGGTGGCCATGCAGACCAAAATCGCCCTGGGCGGCGTCTCCGCCGAGGAGCTGGCCCGCGTCATCATCGCGTATGAGCCCGTCTGGGCCATCGGCACCGGCCGCACCGCTACCGCGGCCCAGGCGAACGAGGTCTGCGCCCTTATCCGCGACACGGTCGCCCAGCTGTACAGCTGGGAAATCGCCGACGATCTGGTCATCCAGTACGGCGGTTCCATGAACGCGGGCAACGCGGCCGAGCTGCTCGCGCAGCCCGACGTGGACGGCGGCCTCATCGGCGGCGCTTCCCTGAAGCCCGCGGACTTTGCGGCTATCGTCTCCGCGGCGAAATAATCCACACCGAGGGGGATGGGTGCAGGCCCGTCCCCCTTTTTATCGACGAAGGAGGGTGTCTCGGTGCGTTATGCGATTGAAGGCGACAATTTGCCAGTGGCGATCTGCACCCTGCAGGACGGAGAGCGAATGCTCACCGAAAAGGGCGCCATGAGCTGGATGACCCCCAATATAGAAATGTCCACCTCCATGGAGGGCGGCCTGGGAAAAGCCTTCGGCCGGGCCTTCAGCGGCGAATCCATGTTCATGAACTATTACACCTGCCGCGGCGGCGAGGGGATGATCGCCTTTGCCTCCTCCTTCCCGGGCCGCATCATCCCGCTGAATATCAACCCCTCGTACAGCATCATCGTTCAGAAATCCGCTTTTCTGGCGGCGGAAACTGGGGTGCAGCTGAACACCCATTTCACCCGGAAAATCGGCGCCGGCTTCTTCGGCGGCGAGGGCTTCATCATGCAGCGCCTGTCCGGCCAGGGCATGGCGTTTTTGGAAATCGACGGCCACGTGGTGGAATATGATCTGCTGCCGGGGCAATCCTTATATATAGACACCGGCCATCTGGCCGCCATGACCGACACCGTGTCCCTGGACGTGGAAATGGTCAAGGGCGTCAAGAATATGATGCTGGGCGGCGAGGGGCTGTTCAACACCAAAGTGACCGGCCCCGGGCATATCTGGATCCAGACCATGCCCTTCTCCAAGCTGGCGGGCCTGCTGTCCGTCGGCAAGCGTTGATTTCACTCACCGACTCATGAAAGGAACACGGTTATGAAAAAACCTTTGACTCTTATCATCATGGATGGCTTCGGCATTAACCCCGACACCTACGGCAACGCCATCAAGGCCGCCCAGACCCCCAACCTGACCAAGATGTTCGCGGAGAACCCCTGCACCGCCATCGGCGCGTCCGGCATGGACGTGGGCCTGCCCGACGGGCAGATGGGCAACAGCGAGGTCGGCCACACCAATATCGGCGCCGGCCGGGTGGTGTATCAGGAGCTGACCCGCATCACCAAATCCATTCAGGATGGGGATTTCTTCGAAAACGAAGCCCTGAAAAACGCCATGGACAACGCCAAAAAACCGGGGGCCGCCCTGCACCTGGCGGGCCTCCTGTCCGACGGCGGGGTGCACAGCCATAACGAGCACCTCTACGGCTTGCTGGCCATGGCCAAAAAGGCTGGTGTGGAAAAGGTGTTCGTCCACTGCCTGATGGATGGACGGGATGTCCCCCCCACCTCCGGCAAGGAATTTGTCGAGCAGCTCGAGGCCAAAATGAAGGCAATCGGCGTGGGCCGGATCGCCACCGTCATGGGCCGGTATTACGCCATGGATCGCGACAACCGCTGGGAACGAGTGGAAAAGGCTTACGCCGCCATGGTGTACGGCGAGGGCGTGCAGAACCCCGACCCGGTCGCCGCTATGGCCGCCTCTTATGACGCCGACGTGACCGACGAATTCGTCGTGCCGGTGGTCTGCGCGCCGGAGGGTAAAGTCAAGGCGGGGGATTCCCTGATTTTCTTCAATTTCCGCCCCGATCGCGCCCGGGAAATCACCCGTACCTTCGTGGACAAGGAGTTTGCCGGCTTTGAGCGGAAAAACGGCTGGTTCCCCCTGACCTATGTCTGCATGACTCAGTACGACGCCACCATGCCCGGCGTGCAGGTGGCCTTCCGCCCCCAGTCCCTGACCAACACCTTCGGCGAGTATATCAGCGACAAGGGCCTGACCCAGCTGCGCATCGCCGAGACTGAGAAATACGCCCACGTGACCTTCTTCTTCAACGGCGGCGTGGAAAAGGAATACCCGGGCGAGGATCGGGTGCTTATAAACTCCCCGAAGGTCGCCACCTACGATATGCAGCCGGAAATGAGCGCGAACAAGGTGTGCGACGCAGTGGTGGAGAAAATCCGCTCCGGCGCTTATGACGTGATTATTCTCAACTATGCCAACTGCGACATGGTGGGCCATACCGGCGTGTTCGACGCGGCCAAGGCCGCGGTGGAAGCGGTGGACGCCTGCGTGGGCCGGACGGTGGAGGCCACACTGGCCATGGGCGGCACCGCCCTCATCACCGCCGATCACGGCAACGCCGACAAAATGTATGAGCCGGACGGTTCTCCCTTCACGGCCCACACCACGTTCCCCGTGCCCTTCTGCGTAGTGGGACGGGACTGCTCCCTGCGCCAGGGCGGCCGTCTGGCAGATATCGCCCCCACCATGCTGGAAATTCTGGGGCTGCCCCAGCCGGCGGAAATGGACGGCAAAACCCTGCTGCAATAAACCGAAATACGCACAAACGGCCGGGCGGGAATTTTCCCGCCCGGCCGTTTTCTCAAGCGGATACTCCGGTCTATCTGTTTATCGGGGAAATCCGGCGGATCGCAGCTCCGTACCGTCCTCCCGGATAAACAGCGCCTCCGCCTCCGGCGTCGCCGCGATCAGTTCCATCCCTTTTGTCTCCCCCAACACGAAACAGGCGGTGGACAGCGCGTCCGCTATCATGGAACCGTCGGCCAGAATGGTCACAGAGGCCAACCCGTTGCGCACTGGCTCCCCCGTCCTGGGATCCAAAATGTGGTGATACAGCACCCCGTTCTTACGAAAGCTCCGCTCGTAGGTGCCGGAGGTGACCACCGTTTTGTCCCGCACCTCCAGCGTGGCGGCCAGCGCCTCCTCGTCGAAGGGGGACTGAATCCCCACCTGCCAGGCCTTGCCGTTTTTATCCCCCAGGACCACGATGTTGCCCCCAAGATTGATGAGGGCACTCGTCACCCCCTGCCCGCGCAGGCTCTCCTCCAGCCGATCGGCGATGTAGCCCTTGGCTACGGCCCCCAGGTCGACCGCCATTTCCTTGTCGAGCAGCTGCGCCGTCCTCCCTTCGAGCCGCAGATTTTTCCAGTTCACATGGGCCGCGGCCCGTTTCAGCTCCTCCGCCGCCGGCACGGCCGGATCCGCCGCCTTGAAATCCCACAGGCTGCTGACCGGCGCGATGGTCACGTCCAGCGCCCCATCCGACTTGTCCGCATAATCCAGTGCCAGCCGGAGCAGCCGCGCCGTCTCCTCGGACACCGTCACCGGCTGTCCCTGCGCGTGATTCAGGTTCCAGACGTCGCTGCCCTCCAGCGTCCGGCTGAACAGCCGCTCAAAATCCGCAATTTGTCGAAAACATGCGTCTAATATGGGGGCGGGCTGGGAATGATATACGGTAATCGTCACCGTGGTGTCCAGCAGCAGCCCACTGCGGCTCTGCGACGGAACCGCCCGCGTGCAGCCCGCCAGCAGCAAACATCCCGCCATGAAGGCCGCCAGCCCGCGATGCCGATTAAAACGCATACTCTCCGCTCCTTCCGCCAATTTTCTGGAAATCCCCGCCTCCGCGCCGCAGAACCAGTCTGTCCCCGCCTGTGCAGTTTCTTCCTTTATTATAGAAACGCCGCTTCCGCAAGTCAATCCGCTTTTTCCGTCCCCGTTCGACACCCCTCTTCGACAACGAGACAATCCTGTAACTTTTCCCGTCATTTCCTCCAAATGTTCCCCTTTGTATTTGTCCACAATGGTGCTTTGAGCGAAAATAATAACAGGATTGTAACAAACATTGCAACCCCTGGCCGAATATGTTACACTTCAGTATAGTTCGAAAACCGCCCAAAAAGGAATATTTTGGATCCCTTTTAAAATACAAGCCAAGGAAGGAGGAAACCCCATGAAAGCCTTGGTCACCGATATACGCAATCATCTGCGGCAGCCCTGGCTGCTGTCGATTTTATTTATTGCTATTATTCCCATTTTTCCAGAATATATCAGCATCCCTCTGGCCGGCGCCTCCCTGTGGGCGGCCGCCCGCGACGCCAAACAGCGGCGCAGCACTCTGGCAGTCGGCACGCTGGGCAAGCTGCTGCTGGTGTTTATGCTCTACATGGCGCTGGGGGTTTTCTACTCCGCCAACCCCTTTAACAGCGTCTCCACCCTGTCTATGTGGGTGATTATGTTCTTGATTTACGTGTCCATGACCACCGTGCTGTGCAACAAGCATCGGCTGGACACCGCCTTGTTCAGCATCTCTCTGGTGGCGGGCATCGTCGGTCTCATCTCCTGCTTCCAGTACGGCCTGAACCTGGTGTTCGGAGGCGTTCCTCAGCAGTTTTGGGCCTGGATTGACAAGGTGCTATATCAGTGGTTCCCCATGCCGCTGAACCTGAGCGATTTCGGCATGCGGGTATCCACCACCTTCAACAATCCCAACATCGCGGCGGAATATTTTATCATGGTTCTGCCCCTGGTGATTTATTACGCTTTCAGCGGCCGGCGCAGCCGGATCCGGATTCTCTGCCGCTGCTGCCTGCTGGCGGCCCTGGGCGGTATCGCCTTCTCCTTCTCGCGGGGCAGCTATCTGGCCCTGCTGTGCATCGTCGCCGTTCTGTGCATCGCCAATTACCGCAAGCTGCTGCTCATCGTTATGAGCGCGGTCTCCCTGCTGGTGCTGGTGCCGGAATCCATTATGGAACGCTTTTTCTCCATCGGCAGCAACGACGGCTCTATCAGCCAGCGGTGGCAGATTTGGGGAGTTTCCATCGAGGGCATTCTCGAGCGGCCGATTTTCGGCCGCGGGCCCGGCATACAGAACAGCTGGGATATGCTGATGGCCGGCGGCGTGAACGCGCCGCATACCCATAACCTGGTGCTGGAGCTTCTGGTGGAGGGCGGCGTCATCGCCCTGGCTATTATGATGATTATCGGCTTCAAGATGCTGCGCGGCGGCGTCCATCTGGCCATGAAGGGCGAATCCTCCTCCATGGGCGTGATGATTATCGCATTTGTCGTGGCCTTTATCATGTATGGCATGGTGGATTTCCCCCTGCTGTCCCCCAAACTGGTCGGTGTCTTTATGATGGTCGTGGCCTGCGCGGACTGCGCCTCTCACCTGTATCTGGAGCAGAAGAACGACCCCTTGGCTTCCTTCCTGCCCACCCGGCTTCTCCGCCGTCGCCTGACGCAGGGCGGCGTCGCCTATTCCAAAACGAAATCCTGAAAAAAGCCGGACGCGCAATCGCGTCCGGCTTTTTATAGCGAATCAGGCAGCGGTATCGCTTTTACAAACCTACGCCCCCGCCGTCGGTTTTCCGACAGCGGGGGCGTTTTCTGCCCGTTTATAAATCGATATCCAGCGGATTCTTCGGCGGCGGGTTCTGCCCCGCCTGCGGCCGCTGCTGGAAGGACCCTAGGGATACGCCCTGCGCCGGCGCTTGCTGCGCGGGCGGCTGAGGCCGGCGGCTGTCGGAGCTGTAGAGATCCTCCATGTCCGGCTGGGACGGGGGCGTGTAGGGCACCGGCGGCTGCAGCTTATCCATCGCGGCCCCGCTGAAAATGTCCTCCATCGTATCGCCTCCGGCGCCGCTGGACGGCCCGTTCCCGCCGGGGCCGCCGTCCGGCCCCTCTCCGCCGTCGGGAGGCGGCAGCTCCCCGTCGTCGTCATCCTTGGGCCCGCGCAGCACGAAGAAGTAGAACAGCAGCCCCGCGCCCACAAGCAGCACGCCGGCAATGACGAACGCCACGATGACCAGGGTGGGCACCCGGCTGACCGCCTGCTCCTCCGCCTCGGCGAAGCCCAGAATGGTGAAATTGGCCAAATAATGGGTGTCAAACCGCAGATACCCGTTTTCCACCTTGGCCACTACCGGGGTGGAAATGCCCGCCTCGTTGGTGGCCGCCACCGCGATGAGCTTGATGTCCTTCATGTCTTTGGGCACCGGCAGCTGCACGGTGTAGTTGGCGTTCGGCAGGGCGGACATGGTCGCTTCCTTGCCGCCGCTGTTGAACAGCAGGGAAATATCCACCGTCACCCGCTTGACGTTCTCGGCGTGGTACAGGCTGAACTTGGACACGTTGGCAATGGCGGCGCTTATTTGCGCATCGGTCACCTGGATGGCGGACGACCGCACCTGCATCATGAGAATCCCGTTGCTGTCCCCTACGATGTCCTGATAGGTCGCCTTGGGCAGCAGGAACCGGGCTTTGCCCAGAAAATCGTCTTTTTTCAGCTTGAACGCATCCACCACACCGGTGTCAAAGGTGGCGTCGAGCACGATATCGTCCCCTTCCACGCCCGTGGTGCCCGCCCCCGTGATGGTGGCGTAGGTCTTGGCCGTGGTCGTGGGGCCCGCCGTGGTCGTGGTGGGCTTTTTGGTGATGGGCCGGGCCGTGGTGGCCGGCTTATCCCCGGTGGTGCCGTTCCCGGTGGTACCCGCCGTGGTGCTCTGGGACGTGCCCAGCGCCCCGGTGGACGGCCGGTAAATCACCCCGTCGGCGCTGGTGAACCCCCCGGCCGCGCAGGTCACCACGCTGCCGTCCGGCGCCACGTTGAAGGCGGCCACGCCCTTGCTGTTGGTGTTCACGGTCATCAGGGTGGTGTTCCCCATGGTCAGGGTGACGGGCATCCCCGCCACCGGCTGTCCCCAAAAATCGGTGACCGTGGCGGTGATTTTGTTGTTCACCACCGCCACATCCACGTTGGTGTCCACCTCGCCGGTGCGCACGAGCTTCTCCACCGGCAGCGTCACCGTCTTGTCGCCGGCGGCGAACACATAGGACAGCTTGTGGGCCCCGTGAGGGATGTCGATGAGCGCGGCCGTCAGGTTGCCCCCCAGGCTCTCCGCCCGGTAGCCCACGCCGTCCACCAGAATCCGGTTGATGGTCCAGCTGCCCGCTTCCTCCTCGTTCCACCGGACATAAAAACGTCCCGTGTCCCCGTCAAACGTCCGCTCATACTCCACAAAAGTGAACCCGAGCAGCTCCTCCGGCGTGTATTCCAGGGTCTTGCTGCCCCTGGCCGCTGCGTAGGTCACATCCCCCACCGTCTGCTTATCGCTGGACACCACGATTTCCGTGTCCCCCACCGCGACGGTGTAGTCGAACATCACCTGGGTTTTCTTCTCCACGGCCTTGGTTTCCTTTTCCACGCCGTCCACCGTCAGCTTGAGGCTGAGCCCTTCTGGCGCCTTTCCGTCCTTGTCCTTGACCGTGGCCACCACCGCCGTCTTGTCCAGCACGCTGACCACGATGGTCACCTTGCTGTCCGCCGCCGGCGCGCTGGATTCGGAGGAGGAGCCTGTGGTGGTGGTCGTCTCATCCCCCAGGGCCGCCAAAGGCAGCAGGCTGAAAATCAACAGGATACTCAATATCCCCGCACATAGCTTTTTCATTGGATTTGGTCGTCCTTTCCGGCTGTTCCCGACAAAATCATGCCATAACTTCTATAGGATACCACAAGCCGCCAAAAAAGTAAATGCCGAACTATTTCCGCTCCCCCAGCGTGATGAACCGCACCCCCGAAATCAGGGACAGCAGCCACGCCGCCGCCAGCGAAAGCGCCAGCACCGCCAGGGAGAGCAGCAGCATGCCCGCCGCCGCGGGCAGCGGGGCAAATACTGGCTCGAGCAGCCTCAGAAACACCTCGTGCACCAGATACACCCCAAAGGACAACGCGGACAGCCGCCGGATCACCCGGCCGCTTTCCCGGCCCGCCCACAGCCCCTTGAACAGCAGGAAGGCGCAGGCCGCCATCAGCACCACGTTGGGCATGAAATACTGGTAAAACACGCCGTTGAGCTCCCCGGCCCGCCGGGTCATGAACCAGGTGCCCCCGGCCGTGACCAGCAGCCCCGCCAGGAACCCCGCCGTGCACAGCCCCTTGGACGGCGTCCGCTCCGTCGTGGTCAGCAGCCACCCCAGCAGCACATACCCCAAATACCCGCCCAGAATGTCCAGGTTGGCGTAATCCGGCAGCTGCAGCGCCGGGATCAGGCCGGCCGCCGCCCGCCACAGGCTGCTGAACGCCACCCACAGCCCTACCGCGTCCCACAGAAGGCGGCGGGGCGCCTGCCGCACCAACAGGCGCAGCAGCGGCAGCAGCAGATAAATCGCCAGCAGCGCGTACAGATACCATAGATGAATTTCCGCCGGCTTGTTGAACAGGTTGGCCGCCGCCCCCTTCCAGTCGTAGCCGGGCACTGTCGCGGCCTGTAGCCCCAGATACGCCGCCGTCCAGAAAACCAGCGGCGCCGCGATGCGCACCACTCGCCGGCGCAGCGTCTCCCGCACCGACAGCGCCCGGTCGCTGCCCAGCAGCAGTCCCCCCGTCACCATCAGATACGCCGGCACCGCGAACCGGCCCAGCGCGTCCAGCAGGTTGGCCAGCTGCCAGGAAACGCCCAGCGCCTGCCCGTCCGCCGCCAAAGCCGTGGCCGCCTTCGCGCACACATGGATGAGAATAACGCCCACCATGGCCGCGGCCCGCAGGCCGTCCATATACCCGATGCGGCTGGCCGCCGCCCTGTTTTCCGTCATGTCCGCGTCCTCCTTCACTGGGTGACGGTCAGTGTCCTGCCGTCGCTGACGGCGGTCACAATCCCGCCGCTGGTCAGATAGGTTTTGGCCCCCGCCGCTTTGAGCAGGGCAAGCACCTCGTCCTCCGGCGGTTCCTCCTCGGAGCAGGTGATCACCGCGTATCGCGGCGCCACCGCCTCAAAAAACGCCTCGCTGTTCTTTTCCGCCCGCCCGTGGTGGGGCACCTTCAGGAAATCGCAGGGATCCGGCCGCCCGTCCAGATATTCCTGCAGCCGCTTCTTCTCGCCGTCCCCGGTGAAGAGGAACCGGTGATCGCCGTATGTGATTTCGGTGAATACCGAGTAGTCGTTGGATTGCTTATAGCTCAGCTCCCGCCCCGGGATCAGGGTGACGACCGCGCCGCCCAAATCGGCCCGCTCCGCCTTCCACAGCATTTCGGGCTCGATGCCCTTTTCCCGCAGCGCCGCCTGATAGGCCGTGTATTCTCCGCTGTCCTTGCTCGCTCCCGGCTGCACCACCCGCTCGGCCTTCACCGCTTGCAGGATCGCGGCCGCCCCGCCGATGTGATCCTTGTCCATGTGGGTGAGCAGCAGCGTCTCCAGGGTGTCGATCCCTCGCGCGCGCAAAAACTCCAGAATGGCGGAGGCGCTCTCCCGGGTTCCGGTGTCGATGAGCATGGCCCCGCCAGCCGATTCCTGGATAAGGATGCAGTCGGCCTTGCCCACGTCCAGCACGGTGACGGTCAGCGTCCCCTCCGGCGCCGGCTCCCGCGCGCAGCCCGCCAGCCCGCCGACCAGGAGCGCCAGCGTCAGAAGGCCCGCCACTATCCGTTTCATCGTCCACGGCCCCTTTCGTATAATGCTCGAGCGGCGCCCATTGTTGGCGCGCCCGCCGTTTTTTTAAACAGCCGCTTCCACTGCCCGCGCCGTTTATTTTTCTATGCCTCGTGTATGGTTTATAGTACCATACACGCGCCCGCTTGGGAAGAACCGCGGACAAAATCTTGCAGGAAACTTACAGAAAAAGCCGCCGGCCGTAATTCATTCAGCGCTTACCAAGGGACTCGTAGCGGTTGCCGCAGCGGATGTAATGCTGGTAGTAATACCGGCAGGTTTCACAGTGATCGGCCAGTTTAAAATCGTACACCATGCGGTGTCTATAAAATTTTAAATTTCTATCTGCCAGCATAAGTTCATGGTATACCCCATCGGGTATTACGTAGGTATGCGGGGTATGACCCCGCGGGCTGATTGCGCCAATGTGGCGCCCGCACCCCATCTTTCTTTTTCGTGCGTGAAAAAGAAAGACCTGCTAAGAAAAG
>ERZ824522.1783-NODE-1783-length-12576-cov-3.069883_pt1 | contig 12576 bp, 11 predicted proteins | sample MGYA00519935_ERZ824522 | MGnify/ENA primary metagenome ERZ824522 (study PRJEB31778, sample SAMEA3449160) | human gut metagenome | biome: human gut; feature: human-associated habitat; material: faeces | place: United Kingdom | collected 2010/2012 ...
CAATGGAGGAATCAATGAATTGGGCTTGGCCGTCCTCGTCGATGTACTTGACCGGCGCCGCGAACAGGGTTCCCTGTCCCGAGCCGTCCTCGTTTTCCGTTAGAATCTCATAGAGATTGTCGGTCTGCACCACCTTTTGCGGCGCGTCCGCCTCCAGGCCGATCAGCTCCCGCACCGTCTCTGGAACAGACGCCGCTGCTATCAGGGGGTGACCGCCGGTGGATAGTTCTGGCTCCGCTTTGGTTGGCGCCGCTCCCGCGGCCCCCAGGGAGCCAAGGCACAGGGAAAGCGTAACCATGCAGGAAAGCCAACGGGTGCGTCGTGTTTTGCCGGTCTTTTTCATGTTTTACCCTTCCTCATCTTTATTTTTCTCTCCGACTCAATTAACAGGGCCGAAGGGAATTACACATATATTACATGTTTTCTAAAAAGTGGTATATCCATAGAATACTCCAATTAATAAATAATTTCAACATCGTTTCCACAATCTTAATAAATATTTTTATGATAATAGTGAACAGTCTTTGAACCCTGCCGTATTTTCACGCTCCTTCCCTCGTCTCTCCGGATCGCCTTGACATACAATTGTGAAAAAATTTTTAATAGTGTGTCAACCGCTTGCAATTTTTTCTAGAGAGTGTTAAAATAACAACAAATTGAGTTGTTAAATTATTAACGACTCGATCGACCGATAAACTATCATACATAAGGAGGACGTTCGCTTATGGCACGCTTCACGTTACCCCGCGATTTGTACTTTGGTTCCGGCGCTATGGAGGAACTGAAAAATCTCAAAGGCTACAAGAAGGCATTCATCGTCACCGGCGGCAGCTCCATGAAAAAGACCGGCTTTCTGCAGAAGCTGGAGGATATCCTGAAGGCCGCGGGCTTGCAAACCCGGCTGTACGACGGCGTGGAGCCCGATCCCTCCATCGAGCGGGTGTATGACGGCGCCAAGGCCATGCGGGAATTCGAGCCGGATGTCATTGTCGCCATCGGCGGCGGCTCGCCCATGGACGCCGCCAAGGCCATGTGGGTGTTCTATGAGTACCCGGAGAAAACCTTTGACGACATCAAAGAGCCCTTCTCCCTGCCCCGCCTGCGCACCAAGGCTATCTTTGTGGCCGTGCCCTCCACCAGCGGCACCGCCTCTGAGGTGACGGCGTTCTCGGTCATCACCGATTATTCCACCGGTATCAAGTACCCGCTCGCCGATTTTGAAATCACCCCCGATGTGGCTGTCCTGGATACCGATATTCCCCAGACCATGCCGAAGACCCTCACCGCCCACACCGGCATGGACGCGCTGACGCACGCTATTGAGGCCTATGTGGCCACCGCCCGGTCGGAGTTCTCCGATCCCCTGGCCCTCCAGGCGATTTCCTCGGTGTTTGACAACCTGATCGATTCCTACCATGGCGACAAGGAAGCCCGGGGCGCCATGCATATCGCCCAGTGCCTGGCCGGCATGGCCTTCTCCAACGCCCTGCTGGGCATCGCGCACAGCCTGGCCCATAAGACGGGCGCGATTTTCCACATTCCTCATGGCTGCTGCAACGCCATCCTGCTGCCCAGCGTGATTCAGTTCAACTCCCGCGTCTGCATGTCCCGTTACGCGCAGATCGCCCGTGCGCTGGGCCTGCCCGGCGCCACCGATAAACAGCTGACCGATTCTTTGGTCGAGGCCGTCCGCGCCATGAACGCCAAACTGGGTATCGCCCAGACCTACCAGGCGAACGGCGTGTCCGAGGAAGACTTCAAGGCCCACTGCCAGGCCATCGCCCACAACGCGGTGCTGGATCCCTGCACCGCCTCCAATCCCCGTCCGGTCAGCGACGAGGAGATGCTCGGTGTCCTGACCTGCGCGTACTACGGCACCGACGTCACCTTCTAACTGCCCCCCCATAAGCCCATAGAATACAGGAACCCCGGGCGGCCCTAGGCCGCTCGGGGTTCCTGGCGTTTTGCGCCGTCCGCCCGAAAATCTTAAGAGGAAGTTCACCCGGAATTTACATTCCCCCGTTTCTTTTTGGCGGCAAACCTGCTATAATAATTCCATTGAAAGGTAAGGAGAGATGACCTATGGAGCGTTATGCCTGGAAGGCCCAGGTGCTGGACGGCCAGCTGGAGGAATACAAACGCCGCCATGCTGCGCTGTGGCCAGAGCTTAAGGCCGTGCTGAAAGAGGCCGGCATTTCCAATTACACCATCTGGAACGTGGGCAACGACCTGTTCGGCTATTACGAGTGTGAAAAAGGGGTGGAATACGCTGCCCGCGTGCAGGCCGGCAGCCCGGTGGTGGATCGCTGGAACGCGTATATGAAGGACGTCATGGTCATGGAGATGGACCCCTGCACCGGCGCCCAGCCCCGCCTAGAGCAGGTTTTCTTTCTTCCCTAATGGTATATTTCCGGCTTATTATACATACTGGATAAAGGAGCGCTGCGACTATGAACAATAACAATTCCACCGTCAAGCTGATTACCATCCTGGATTATATCGGCATCCTGTTTATCCTGGGCTTCTTCGTCGAGAAGGACAACGAGGATGTGAAATTTCATACCAATCAAGGGCATTATCCTCTGCATCTTCGACATCGCGGTCAGCATTGTCGCCTCCATTCTGGGCGTTTTCCACTGGATTCCGTTTGTGGGCTGGGTGTTCAGCCTGATTGCCACCCTGCTGTGGCTGCTGGTGGCGGCTATGGTCATCCTGGGCATCGTCCACGCCGCCAAGGGCGAGCGGACGCCCCTGCCGGTTATCGGCAAGCTCTTCACCTTTATCAAATAAGAAGCCAAAATCCCGCCGTCCGGCGGGATTTTGTAAACTTACAGGCTGTTATTACAAAACGTATAAAAGAAAGGCGAATGCCTTTCTTTCAAACGGGTTTTGTGCCTTTCCCGCCAAAGACGGGAATTTCGCAAGCGAAACCGGCACAATTCCCCGGTTTCTGGAAAGGAATGAGTCATTAGAATGAAGAAAACATTGCAAGTGGGCGGCCAAAACGGTCTGGAGGTCTCGGCCATCGCCCTGGGCTGTATGCACCTGGCGGAGCTGGATGTTGGGCAGGCGGATGCCCTCGTGCGCACCGCCCTGGACTGCGGCGTGACCTATTTCGATCACGCGGATATTTACGGCGGCGGCGGGTCGGAGGAGCTGTTCGGCCGGGTACTGGAAAAGGATCCCGCCTTGCGGCAGAGCAAATGCGGCATCTGCTCCGGCTACTTTGACTTTTCCAAGGAGCATATTCTTGACGCGGTGGATAACAGCCTGCGCCGCCTGCATACCGACTATCTGGACGCGCTGCTTCTCCATCGGCCCGATACCCTGATGGAGCCGGAGGAGGTGGCCGAGGCTTTCGATCGGCTGGAGGCCCAGGGCAAGGTGCTCCATTTCGGCGTGAGCAACCAGAACCCCGGCCAGATGGAGCTGCTGCGCCGCGCGGTGCGCCAGCCCCTCCTGTTCAACCAGCTTCAGTTCGGCCCCATGCACACCGGCATGATCGACAGCGGCCTCAACGTCAACATGACCAACCCGCCCTCCGTCGACCACGACGGAGGCCTGCTGGAGTATTGCCGCCTGAACGGCGTCACCATCCAGCCCTGGTCCCCCTATCAGTACGGCTTTTTCGAGGGCGTGTACCTGGATAACCCCCAGTTCCCCGCGCTGAACCAGGCCCTTGGCGAGCTGGCGGCCCAGAAGGGCATCTCCGCCCAGGCCCTGGTGATTGCCTGGATTCTCCGTCATCCCGCCGGGATGCAGCCCATCGTCGGCACCACCAAGCCGGAGCGTCTGAAGGACATCGCCGCCGCCTATGACGTCGAGCTCACCCGGCCGGAATGGTACGCGATATACCGGGCCGCCGGAAATGTCCTGCCCTGATCGCGCTTTGTCATAAAAAGCAATATCGTGCTCAGAAGAATCCCGGCCCCTTTTAAAACCGTTTGAAAGGGGCCGGGAATTTTCGCTTTTGAGCGCTCCAACGAGGAAAAAGCAGAAAAAAGCGCCGTTTGTATGCGCTTTTTTCGACTTTATGTGGCTACAGAGGCCTTTCCCAGCTCATCGGAGGGGGAGCATCCCCGGTACCGGCGGTACACCTTGGCGAAATAGGAGAGGTTGTGGAACCCGCATTTTTCCGCGCATTCCCCCACCGTGTATTCGCCGGAGGACAGCAGCTGCAGCGCGTGGGAGCAGCGCAGGCTGTTGAGATAATCCACCACCGTGCTGCCGGTAATCTGCCGAAACGCGTGGCACAGGTAGTATTTGCTGAACCCCACCACCCCGCAGAGGTCCTCAATGGACAGATCCTCCCCAAAATGCAGGCGCAGATATTCGATGACGGTCTTGACCATCTCGATTTTATGAGTGCCCCGCCCGGGCAGCTCCTCCTCCCCCGCGACGCGGCAGTCCCGGCACAGAAAGACCAGCAGGGCCATGACATAGGACCGCACGCTGAGCTTGTAAAGCGCCCGCTTTTCCGTCACCTCCGCCGCGATCCGCCCGAACAGCTCCCCGGCCTCGGGGCTGGCCGCGCAGGGGCGGAACCGCATGCCCGACAGATAGAGCTTAAGCCCATCGGAGAAGGATTTGTCCACGATCAGGCAGTGGTACACGGCGGGGGCTCCGTCCGCGCAGACGGCGTGCAGGGCGTTGGGCGGCACGATCACCAAGTCCCCCGCCCGCGCGGTCACGACCTCCTCCCCGCACACAACCCGCAGCGTCCCCTCGAGGACATACAGCAGCTCGATGCTCTCATGCCAGTGAAACAGGTCGGGGGAATACGGCACCGCCTGCATGCGGACATGAAAAAAGAAAGGAAAATCCGGATCGTCATGGATATGCTTTTCATAAATCTGCTTCTGCATCCCGCGCCTCCTAAATGTGTGGCTATTTTGAGGCTATCACAAATCGCAATATTTTGTTACGACAAGACAAGTTTGTTCCTTTACATCCCTTATCTTGAGTATATAATGAGCAGTAGAAAGTGTCAATATTTGAAGCAGTAAAGGAGTGCCGCGTTATGTATCCTTTTTCCATCGGCGTGATTCTCGATTCCTTCCGCACCGATTTGACCACCGCGCTCGATAAAGCGGTGGCGGTGGGGGCGTCCGGACTGCAGGTGTATGCCACGAGCGGCGCGTTTTCCCCCGAGAGCCTATCCCCGCAGAAACGGCGGGAGTTCCTCGACATGTGCAAGTCCCGGGGGCTGACCATCTCCGCGCTGTGCGGCGATTTGGGCCAGGGCTTTGCCAACCCGGAGAAGAACCCGGAGCTTATCGAGCGATCCAAGCGCATTCTGGATTTGGCCAAGGATTTGGAGACTGACGTGGTGACCACCCATATTGGCGTGGTGCCCGCGGATACCGATTGCGACACCTTCCGGATCATGCAGGACGCCTGCGGCCAGCTGGCGGCCTACGCCGACAGCCTGCGGGCCCATTTCGCCATCGAGACCGGACCCGAGCTGTCTGCCGTTCTCAAGACCTTCCTGGACACCCTGCATTCCACCGGCGTGGCGGTCAATCTCGACCCAGCCAATCTGGTCATGGTGGCGGGGGACGATCCGGTCAAGGCCGTCCACAACCTCAAGGAGTACATCGTCCACACCCATGCCAAGGACGGCCGGATGCTCCGCCGTGTCAACCCGGAGACCATTTACAACGGCACGCTGGATTTTGCGGAGGCGCCCTTCATCGAGCTGCCGCTGGGCCAGGGGGACGTGGATTTCCCCGCATACTTAAGTGCGCTGAACGACATCGGCTATACGGGCTATTTGACCATCGAGCGGGAGGTCGGGGACGATCCGGAGGGAGACATCCGTCTGGCGGTCAACTTCCTGCAATCGCTGATTCGATAAGGGGGAGCAAAGCATATGAAAAAGAAAATCAAGGTGGGCGTCATCGGCGTGGGCAGCATTGCCGAGATGCACATTGCCGGCTATAAGGCCGATCCCCGGGTGGAGCTGGCCGCATTCTGCGACATCAACGAGGAGCGGCTGAAGGAAAAGGGCGAGCGGCACGGGGTGACCCGGCTGTACACCGACGTGAAGGACATGGTGGCGAAGGAGGAGCTGGACGCGGTGAGCGTCTGCACCTGGAACGCGGCCCACGCCCCTTGTACGATTGCGGCGCTGGAGGCGGGTCTCCATGTGCTGTGCGAAAAGCCCATGGCCATGAATGTGGCAGAGGCCGAGGCCATGCGGGACGCGGCGAAGCGCAGCGGCAAGCTGCTGATGATCGGGTTCGTCCGCCGGTTCGGCAACGACTGCGCGGTGGTGCAGGATTTCATCAATGAGGGGTATTTTGGCGATCTGTATTACGCCAAGGCCACCTATCTGCGCCGCAACGGCTGCCCGGGCGGCTGGTTTGGGGATAAATCCCGTTCCGGCGGCGGCCCTCTCATTGACCTGGGGGTGCATGTCATTGACCTGGTGCGGTATCTGATGGGCAATCCGAAGCCCGTGTCGGTCTACGGCGCTACCTTCCAGAAACTAGGGGATCGCCCCGGCATCAAGAAGGGCGACGCGTATCAGTCCTCCACCACGGAGGAGAAGCCAGTGTTCGACGTGGAGGATATGGCCAGCGTGATGATCCGGTTCGACAACGGCGCGGTGCTGTCCATCGAGGCCAGCTTCAGCCTGAACATCGAAAAGGATGAGGGGAAAATTGAGCTCTTCGGCACCAAGGCCGGCGCCAAGCTGGATCCGGAACTGACCTTGTACAGCCAGCAGGCGGGGTACATGACCAATACCACCATCGCCACCGGCACGGCGCTGAGCTTCGACGGGCTGTTTGAGAACGAAATCCGTCACTTTGTGTCCTGTGTGGAGGACGGCACGGCCTGCCGCGCCCCGGCGGAGGACGGGGTGGCCCTGATGACCATCCTGCAGGCCGCCTACGAATCCGCCGCCTCTGGCCACGAGGTGGTGCTGGCTTAAGATCTATACTATTTATAGCCGCCCGGACAGTCAAGCTGTCCGGGCGGTTTTTAGCTTGCCCGCGCGCGTCGATTCCGGTATAATGAGGATAAGGCGAAGGAGGCCGGAGCGATGCGGATAGGGACAGTGGAGATCCAGGGCAGGGCGGCGCTGGCCCCCATGGCGGGGGTGGCCGACCGGGCCTTTCGGAAAATATGCGTGGATTACGGCGCGGGATATGTGGTAGGCGAGATGGTCAGCTGCAAGGGGCTGTGCTTTCAGGACGCGAAAAGCCGGGAGCTGCTCCGGCTGGACGACGAGGAACGGCCGGCGGCGGTGCAGCTGTTCGGGGACGATCCGGACATCATGGCCCGGGCGGCCGTGCTGGCCATGGAATCCCGGCCCGACGTCATCGACATCAACATGGGCTGCCCCGCCCCGAAAATCGCCGGCAACCACTGCGGCAGCGCCCTGATGAGGGAGCCGGATCTCTGCCGGCGGATCGTGCAGGCGGTGGCCCGGGCGGTGCCGGTGCCGGTGACGGCCAAAATCCGCAAGGGCTACGGCCCCGACTGCGTCAACGCGGTGGAGGTGGCCCGGGCGGTGGAGGCCGGCGGCGCGGCGGCGGTAACGGTGCACGGCCGCACCCGGGATCAGATGTACGCCCCGCCGGTGGATTGGGATATCATCCGCGCGGTGAAGGAGGCGGTGGGCATCCCGGTCATCGGCAACGGGGATGTCACCACGGCCCGAGAGGCCGCCGCCCTGTATGAGCAGACGGGCTGCGACTTGGTGATGGTGGGCCGGGGGGCATTAGGCGCGCCCTGGCTGTTCGCGCAAATCGAGGCCTACCTGAACCACGGGCAGGAGCTGCCCCCGCCGCCGGTGTCCAGCCGCATGGCGGTGCTGTACCGGCAGATCGAGCTGGCCGTATCCCTCAAGGGAGAGCGAGTGGCCCTTCGGGAGGCGCGCAAGCACGCGGCCTGGTACATGCGGGGGCTTAAAGGGGCGGCGGGCTTCCGGGGCGAGGCCGGGCAAATCGCCTCCCTGGCGGATCTGGGAGAGCTGTGCCGGCGGGTCATCGAGGCCAACGAGTAGAGGAGACGGCGGAGTGCCGGAACAGGCGGTACCAGCTCCGGGAAACGCCCATGCAAACGGAAAAGAACTGCAAAAAGGCCGTCCGCTGTGCGGATGGCCTTTTTGCCTATCGATACCCGCTTAACGCGGCGGGCGATCAGAATTTCGGCTTGCGGGGGCGGCGGAGGAACTGGGCCTCATGGGTGTAGGACAGCACCCGGTTCTTGATAGCCAGCAGGCCGGCGATGTTCGCCAGCAGCCCGAAGCCCATGGAGGCCAGATTGCTTATCAGCACCTGGGGCTGAAAGGCAAGGGCCAGGGCATCCCAAAACGCGGCGCCCTCCTGCATGACGTAGATGCATTGGGTTACGACGCCGGGCAGCACCATGACGCCCAGGGAGAAGACGACGATCAGGGTGACGGCGTAGCGGGTGCTGTGGGCGCCCCGCAGATAGCAGTAGCCGTAAAAGGAGGCAACGCTGATGAGCGCGCCCAGATACCAGGAGGTGATGTGCAGCAGGCTGCTGACCAGCACCCAGGGGATAATGCCGACCACCGCGCCCAGCAGCGCGCCGAAAAAGCCCCGGATGTAGGCGGAGACCGGCTCTCCGTCCCGGTCGAACTTATCGTCATAGGCCACGCCGATAAGCTTGGTAGCTTCGACGGCGGCGATGCGGATAAGCGCGGTATATTCCTCGGGGGACAGGCCGTCCGTCCCGGGCAGGGTTAACAGCACCCCGAAATTATGATGCACCACGGTGGCGGCCGCATAAGCGGGACTGGCCGCGGCAATGCCGGCCTGCAGCTTCGGCAGGTGGTCGGCGGGGATGTTGACCGACATCTCGATGGTGCCGGGTTCCACCCGGGCTAGAAAAGCGATGCCGGAGGCCACGCCGCTGGCGGTGCCCGCTTTTTCATCTATCCGATAGCCTTCCGCCGCGCAGGCGGCCAGCAATTCCTTCACAAACGCCATAGAGATCTTCCTTTCTCCGGCAGTCGGCCGCCGGACGGGTTTCCATAGCTACCATCATAGCAGAAATAGGAAAAAAGCGCAACAAAAAACTGGCCGAATCGGATACAATCCTGGCCGAAAGTGTCAATCCCCGCCGTAGAGAATTTGCTATAATTTGAGCCATACTGTGGGATTTACTGTAGCGGATAAGGAGATGTGGACAATGGGGATGGACATACGAGTACTCGACTCCCTGCAAAAGGTGTTTGCCGACGAGGAACTGCCGGCCGGCGGGACGGCGGGCGTGACCGCCCTGCGAGGGGAACGGGTGAATTTTCAAGTGGCCTGCCGCTCCACGCAGGTCGCACGGATGCTGGTGGCCGCCCGGGCTCAGCTGCCCTTCAGCGGCGAGGCCGATTTGTACGACGTGGGACAGGCGCCGGTGGCGCTCCCCTGCTATGGCCAGGGGGACGGGCAGTATCTTAGCACCAAGCCGGGGCTGTACCCCGATCCGCTTTTTCCGCACAAGGGGGAGCTGCGGGTGCTCAGCGGACAGTGGCGCTGCCTGTGGGTATCCTTCGTGGTGCCGGATGACGCCCCCGCGGGTAAGAGTGCGGTGACAGTGCGGCTGACGGCGGGAGAGGAGCAGATCGAGGTATCCTTCCCGGTGGAGGTCGTCGGCGCGGCGCTTCCCCCACAGACGCTGGTACATACCGAATGGTTCCACGCGGACTGTCTGGCCACCTGGTACGGAGTGGAGCCGCTTTCCGAGGAGCACTGGACCATTCTCGGCAAGTATATGAAGAACGCGGCGGCGTATGGCATCAACCTGCTGCTGACGCCGGTGTTTACCCCGCCGCTGGACACGGCGGTGGGCGGGGAGCGGCCCACCGTGCAGCTGGTCGATGTGACGGTGCGTGGCCGGGAGGTGCGCTTCGGCTTTGACAAGCTGGATCGCTACATGGAAATGGCGGAAGCCTCCGGCATCCAGTACTTTGAGATCTCCCATCTGTTTACTCAGTGGGGGGCCACGGCGGCGCCCAAAATTTTGGCCGACGTGGACGGCGAGGTCAAACAGATATTTGGGTGGGACACCGACGCGGCGTCGGCAGAGTACACGGGCTTCCTGAAGGCGTTTCTGGAGGCGCTCCAGGCGCATTTACGGTCGAACGACCGACTGTCCCGCTGCTATTTCCACGTGTCCGATGAGCCGAGCATGGACGCGCTGGAAAGCTACGGCCGGGCGGCGGCGGTGGTGGACGAGGCCCTGGGCGGCGAATGCCCGGTCATTGACGCGCTGTCCGACTATGCCTTCTATGAAAAGGGGCTGGTGAAGCATCCCATTCCCGCCAACAACCATGTGGACACCTTCCTGGATCATGGGGTGGAGCATCTGTGGACCTACTATTGCTGCGGGCAGGGGGAGGATGTGAGCAATCGCTTCATGGCCATGCCGTCGGCGCGCAATCGGATTCTGGGGGCGCAGTTGTTCAAGTACCACATCGAGGGGTTCCTCCAGTGGGGCTATAATTTCTGGTACAGCATGCTTTCCAAGCGGCCGATCGACCCGTACGCCGAGACGGGGGCGGAGGATGCTTTCCCGGCGGGGGACGCCTTCCTGGTATATCCCGGCCCGGACGGGGAGCCGGTGCCCTCCATCCGGCAGCTGGTGTTCCACGAGGGGCTGCAGGATCTGCGGGCGCTCCAGCTGCTGGAGCAGAAGCTGCCTCATGAGGCGATCGTGGCGCTGCTTGAGCAGGACGGCGCGGTGAAATTCAAGGAGTACCCCCGCACCTCGCAGGCTGTGCTGGCCATGCGGGAGCGGGTCAACCGCAAAATCCAGGAGCTTTGGGGATAAGAGCAAAAAAAGAAGCGGCCGCGCTGCGCGGCCGCTTCTTTTTTATTGACGGTTTAATAAGGCGTAAAACGCTCGGTGGGCCATATATACGTCGATTTTGGAGACTACCTCGTAGGGGGCGTGCATGCTCAGCACCGGCACGCCCATGTCCACCGTGTCCACATCCAAATCTGCGATATACTTGGCCACAGTGCCGCCGCCGCCGGCGTCCACCTTGCCCAGCTCCCCGATCTGCCAGACGACCTCGCTGTCGTCCATGATGCGGCGGATCTGCCCCATCAGCTCGGCCGAGGCGTCATTGGTGTCCGATTTGCCGCGGGAGCCCGTGTATTTGGTCAGCACCACGCCCTGGTTGAGCTGAGCGCAGTTGCGCTTCTCCATTACTTCGGGATAGATGGGATCCAGCGCCGCGTTGACGTCGGCCGACAGGCACAGGGAATTGGTCAGCACATGGCGGGCCTCCTGCCCAAAGGCGGCGGCAATGTCCGCGATGAAATACCGCAGGAAGGCGGACTGCATGCCGGTATTGCCCTCCGAGCCGGTTTCCTCCTTGTCGGCCAGGATGGTCACAGCGGTGTAGGCCGGGACGTCCAACGCGAGCAGGGCGGTCAGCGCAGGATACACGCAGACCCGGTCGTCGTGGCCATAGGCCGCGATCATGCTCCGATCAAAGCCCAGATCCCGCGCCCGGAAGGCGGGCACGATTTCCAGCTCCGCCGACAGGAAGTCGGCCTCGACAATGCCGTACTTCTCATGCAGCAGCTTCAGGATATTCAGCTTGACCAGATCGCTGCCCTCATCGTCCCGGAAGGGGCGGGAGCCAATAAGCAGGTTGAGATCCTCACCCTTGATGACCTCGGTGGCGGGGCGCTTCATCTGCTCGGTGCCCAGGTGGGGCAGCAGGTCCGTGATCACCAGCCGGGGATCGTCCGCGCCCCCGCCGATGTTCACCTGTACGCTGGCGCCGTCCCGCAGGGCCACCACGCCGTGGAGCTCCAGGGGAATGGTAACCCACTGGTACTTGCGGATACCGCCGTAATAGTGGGTCTTGAAAAAGGCCAGCTCCGCGTCCTCATAGAGAGGGTTGGGCTTGAGATCTAGCCGGGGGGAGTCGATATGGGCCGCGCCGATGTTGACGCCCTCGCTGAGGGGTCTGGTGCCCACTACGGCCAGCATCAAGGCCTTGCCCCGGTTGATCCGGTACAGCTTGTCGCCAGGATTGACCGCCATGCCGCGGGTAAAGGGCTTGAAGCCCTTAGCCTCCGCCAGGCGCACCGCCTCGGTTACGCACTCCCGCTCCGTCTTGCCTGCGTCCAAAAACTTCTTGTAGTCCTCACAATAGGACTTCATATCCGCCTCGTCCTGGGCGCTCAGGCGGTCGTAGCCGTTCTTGGGCTGGTAGAGCAGCGCCTCGCGCCGCAGCTCTCCCGCCGTCTTCTGCTTCTCTTCCATTTGAATTCCTCCTTCGTCTAGTTCCGATTGCTCAGTATCTGCTCAAACAGTTGCTTGGCACGGGCCTGAAAGGCCTCCGGCGTGTCGTCCGCCCGGTTTTCCAGGAGATAATCGCAGTGGGTGCGGAAAAAGCCGTCCCCCTGCTGGGCCTCCATCCGCTTCCGGGCGTAGTCCTCCGAAATCCCCTCCCGGGCCATGATCCGCCGGATACGCAGTTCCCTGGGGGCCAGTATGCCCACTATTGCGCCACAGGTCTCCCCCAGGCCGCTCTCAATGAGGGCGATGGCGTCGATGGCCACGGCGCTCCGCCCCTGCTCCTCC
>ERZ824522.1791-NODE-1791-length-12541-cov-2.677719_pt1 | contig 12541 bp, 9 predicted proteins | sample MGYA00519935_ERZ824522 | MGnify/ENA primary metagenome ERZ824522 (study PRJEB31778, sample SAMEA3449160) | human gut metagenome | biome: human gut; feature: human-associated habitat; material: faeces | place: United Kingdom | collected 2010/2012 ...
TGACCACGCTGCTGGCCGTCATCATGATCGCCATCTTCGGCCTGGTCTTTACCACTCAGCTCCAGATGGCGCTGCTGCCCAACATGGAATACCCGGCCGCCGTGGTGATCTGCTACTATAACGGCGCCAGCCCCAGCGATATGGAGGAACTGGTGACCCGCCCCCTGGAGGCCGCCGTTATGTCGGTGCCTGGCGTGGACGAGGTGCAGTCCGTCTCCTCCGACAGCACGACCCAGATCCAGATCACCTATGTGGACGGCACCGACGTGGACATCGCCGCCACCAAACTGCGGGAGCAGTTTGATATGGTCTCCCTCCCTGACGGAGCCATCGATCCGGTCATCGTCAACATGAACATCAGCGACATGATGCCCACCGCTATGGTCGCCCTTATGGGCGATGATCTGGCGCAACTCCAGACCATGGCCGAGGATACCGTGGTCCCTGCGCTGGAGCGTGTGGCCGGCGTGGCCTCTGTGGATATTTACGGCGGCGTGGATCAGCAGATTGCCGTGGAGGTGGACCCCACCCGGGCTGCCGGCTTCGGCCTTTCCAATGCTTATATCTCACAGTTCCTGGCTGCGGAAAATCTCATCTACCCCGGCGGCGACATGAAGAATGGTTCCAAAACTCTGACGGTGAGTACCGACGCCAAGTTTCAGACGGTGGACGACGTAGCCAACATGATCCTGGCCCTGCCCACCGGCGGGACCATACGTCTCACGGAAGTGGCCACCGTAGCTCTGGAGACCACGGACCCGGATACCATTGCCACCATGGACGGCACAAACTGCGTCCTGCTCCAGGTCTCCAAGCAGTCCGGCGCCAACGAGGTGGCCGTTTCCAACGCAGTCGAGGCGCGTCTGGCGGAGCTGAAGGCGGACAACCCCTCCATGCAATACGCCACCCCTTACCTGGCCTCTGACTATATCAATCTGTCGGTGGAATCCGCCATGCAGAACATTGTGCTGGGCGTAGTCCTGGCGGCCATTGTGGTGTTCCTGTTCCTGCGCCGCTGGGGCGCCACCATGACCATCGCCGTCTCCATGCCCGTCTGCATCCTGACCGTGTTCATCCTGATGAATGTCTTTGACCTCACGCTGAACATGATGAGTCTGGGCGGCATCGCCATGGGCGTGGGCATGATCGTGGACAACTCCATCGTGGTGTTGGAGAATATCTATCGCTTTGCCGGCGAGGGCCACAGCCGTATGGAGTCCTGCGTGGAGGGCACCAAGGAGGTCACCACCTCCGTCATGGCCTCCACCCTGACCACGGTGGCCGTCTTTCTGCCCCTGGGCCTCACCGGCGGGCTGGCCGGTATGATGTTCAAAGATTTCTGCCTGACCATCGCCTTTCTGATCCTGGCCTCCCTGGTCATCGCGCTGACGCTGGTGCCCCTGCTGTGCTATTTCCTGCTGGACGAGGAGAAAATTCGCAGGCAGAACCTCCGCAGGGCCTCCCGGAAGTCCCGTGCCAATCCCCTGATGGCGCTCTACCAAAAGCTGTTGGGCTTTTTTGTGCGCCACCTGGGACTGGCGATGCTGGTTTCCGTTGCCCTGACGGTTGTCTTTGTGGCGTCCTGTCTCTCCACCAATATGGTGCTGATCCCGGATATGGACCAGGGACAGGTATCCATCAGCGTCAGTATGCCTATTGGCTCTGAGGTGGATGAGACCTCCGCCATCTCCGAGCGCATTTCCGGCATCGCCCGGGAACAGGTGCCCGAGATGGAGAGCATGTACTATATGGCGCAGCCTGAATCCTCCACCATCTCCCTCACCTTGGTGAACAAGAGCGAGCGCGACCGGAGCAGCGCCGAAGTGGCAGACGGGCTGCGGGCCGCGCTGGCGGATATCGCCGGCTGTGAGATCACGGTGTCCACCTCCGACATGACCGCCCTGATGGGAGGCGGCGACGACATCAGCGTGGAGATCACCGGCACCGACTACGGCACGCTCTCCATGATTGCCGACGACTTGGCCGCTCAGATCTCCGGCCTGGCCGACGCTGTGGACGTGACCACCTCCATGGCCGACCAGGTGCCCCAGGTGAAGGTGACCATGAACCGTGAGGCCGCCTCTCAGTACGGCCTTACCGCGGCCACCGTGGGCGCTGCCGTTCGCTCCGAGCTCACCGGCACCACCGCCACCACCGTCACCATCGACAATAAGGAGCTGGACGTGGTGGTCCGCGGCGACGGCGCCTCCTCCGCCAGTCTGGACGCCCTGCGCTCCATGCCGGTAGCCTCCTCTTACGGCGGCTATGTGCCCCTCTCCTCGGTGGCGGATGTGCGCATCGAGATGGCCCCCCAGAGCATCACCCGGGACAACCAGTCCCGCCAGGTCACCGTCACCGGCGATACACGCAGTGGGAACACCACCGCGATCACCGCGGAGATCAACGCCATTCTGGATGGATACGCCATGCCGGAGGGCTATACCGCCGAGATCACCGGCAGTTATTCTCAGATGATGGAAAGCTTCTCCGACCTGCTGCTGGCTCTGCTGGTGGCGCTGGGTCTGGTCTACTTTATTCTGGCCTCTCAGTTTGAATCCTTCCTCATGCCCGTCATCATTATGATGATCCTGCCCGTGGCTTTCGCCGGAGCGCTGTTCGCCCTACCGCTGACCGGACGGGATATGTCCATGATCTCTCTGGTGGCCATCATCATGCTGGCCGGCACGGTGGTCAACTCCTCCATCATCCTGGTGGACTATATCAAGCAGCGCCGGGAGCGCGGAGAGAGCCGCGAAGAGGCCATCCTCCATGCCTGCCCATTGCGCATCCGCCCAGTGATGATGACCACTTTGACCACGATTCTGGCGATGGTCCCCATGGCGCTGGGCATCGGGGACACCAATGAGATGATGTCCGACATGGGTGTGGTCATGATCAGCGGCATGGTGATTTCCACCATTATCACCCTGCTGTTTACTCCGGTCTATTATTCTGTGATCGATCAGCTCAGCCACATCTTTCGCCGCAGAAAGCCCCCTGCGGAGCGCCCCACCCCCGCTACCTCCGCTGCGGAGTGACGCGCCAGCCCACGCGCGAAAAAAGACCGCCGCCCTATGCCATGAGGCAATAGGGCGGCGGTCTTTTTTCCATCACTGCCTGTCTGTGCTACTCCGCCATCTCAGCGAAGCTCTGGATCTTGGTGTGGGACTGCTCGTTGTTCTGGGTGCTCTGGTCGATCTCCAGGCAGAGGCAGCGCAGGCCGGCCTCTTTGGCGCACTGTGCGATCATGGGATAGTCGTACTCCTCCACATCGCAGAAGCGCATCAGGCACACCACGATCCCCTGGGCCCCCGCGGCCTGCGCCATCTCCACCAGCATGGAGCCCCGTGTGCTCTCCACCTCATGAACCATCGAGCATCCCTTCCGCTCAAACCACTGCCCCGCCAGATCCTCCAGCGCCGTTCCACGCTTCGGGATCGCCGTCCGGTACAGCCGGGACTCCTGCGCCAGATCGTCCCCGACCACCGCAATCCCGCACTCCGTGAACAGCTCCAAAAACTCGTCGGGCTCCGCCGTGATCCCCGTCAGGATCACTTTCTTCCCCTTGTGCTCATACTTCGGCAGCCCCTCCAGAGCCGAGAGGAGCTCCTTTACCTTCTCCGTGTGCTCCCCCTTCTCCATGAACAGCGCGCTCTTGAACACCGCGTGCCGCGCCACCGGCGTGATCACGTCCAGGTGGTCGTTGGCCGCCTTCGCAAACGCCATCATCGTCGCCGAGTGCTCGTTATACACCTCGATGCTCTGCGCCAGAGACTCCTCCGTAATGGTGCATCCCGTCACTTCCTCCAGCTTCTTCGCCGCCGCCCGGTACTCCTCCACCAGGAACGAAAATGCATCGGAGTCCGTCCGGTTCTGCGGGTGGATGAACGACACCAGCGGGATGTCCTTCACGCCGGACCGCCACGCCGCGCTCATGCCGCGGAACGTGTCGCACAGCATCGGCATCACCGCGCACGTCAGGCCCTCGTACACCCCCGTCATCCCGTATTCCATACAGGAGCGCATGATGGAGCAGGTGAAGATCGGGTTATACTTTCCCGCCACAGACGGCGTGATCTGTCCGCCCCACAGGCCCATGGGGATCATACCCCCGGCGTGCACCAGCTCCTCCGGCGTGTACACAGGGAAGCAGCCCACGACCTTCTTCCCCGCCGACAGATATTTCTCCATCTGCTTCCGGGGATTCCCGGATACCTCCGCCAGCTCTTCCAGTATCGCCTTGATCTCCGACATTATTCCGCCGCCCCCTTCTTCTTTCTCTCATCCATGATCTCCACCAGGCCCTGGAGGCGGGTCTCGAACTGTGCCTCGGAGAACACCCGCGTATCCGACTGGTCCCCGTCGAAGTTCGCAACCGGCACACCCGCCTGCTCCTCGATCATATCCCGGCCTGTGAAGATGTGGAAGGTCATCAGCTTGCAGCTCCGGTTCACGTGGCAGAGCATCCCGTCACAGCCGAAGTCCTTGATGCTCTGGGCGCGCTTGCCCATGATGGAGGGGGTGGACAGGCTGTTGGTGGAGGAGATCTGGTATGCCCGGGCCATGCCGTCCAAATCCCCGGGCTCGTACAGCACATCCCACGCAGTGACATACCCGTTCATCACCGCGTTGACATTGTAGTTTTTCAGCGTCTTCAGGTTGTATCCCAGGTTCGGCCAGCAGGCGATGCCCTCCCAGTGGACGCGGTACTTCTCCTCCGCGGGGAAGGTGCTGGTATCGTTGGCGATGTGCTCCAGAACCTCCGCCTTGAGCTGCTCGAAGATGGCCGTGGTGGACTCCTTGCCCCGGCACAGTACCAGGGCCGCCATGTAGTTGAAGAGGTCGAAGCCGCTCATGGGCGCGGGCTTGCGCTGGTTCAGCGCCACGATCTCGTCAAAGAGGTGGCAGTTGATCTGGGAGCGCTTCTGCACCTCCAGGAACTTATCCCAGTCGAACTTCCGCCCCAGGAACTTCTCCATATCCTTGATATAGTTTTCGATCTGGCTGCGTACGTACTTGATCTTGTGGGGGGCCGGGTCCTCCTCATAGTAGTTGAAGAGACAGTCCACAAAGAAGATGGGGATGTTCAGCTTCCGAGCCAGGTTCTCATACCACTTCATCAGCTGGGTGCAGCTGTTGTTGGCCAGCAGCAGGAAGTCCGGCCGGGGCAGCTTGGGCTCATAGTCATAGTTGGGATCGTCGAAGGTATCCGCGATCCCCAGGTTCAGACGGGCATAGGAGCAGATATTGATGGGATAGCCCAGCTCTCCCTCCGAGTGGGAGATGAACTGGTCCCCCATGTGCTTGGCGGACACAGCAGCGCAGTTGTTTTCAGGGAACAAAACATGAAGCCCAAATGTCTCCCAAATTTCCTGGGGGAAGATGGCGGTGGACCAGCCCACCGGCTCTCCACGCTTCTTCGCCGCCCAGGCGTCGGCATAGCACTTCGCCGTCTGCTCGTTCATCATCTGGCGGGACTTGGGCAGCGGCTTCTTCGGCTTCGCCGCCGGCGCGGTGTGTTCTGCCATTTCGATCACTCCTCTTCTTTTTCTTCTTGCTTGCTTCTCACTTGCTCAGGAGACTCGTTTTGCCTCCCGGTATGCCAGAATCGCGGCCCCGATGGCCCCGGCCAGCTGGCAGTCCTCGTGGACCAGAATCTCGCTCTTGAGCTCCCGGCTCAGCGCCCGAACAACTCCGCTGTTCAGCGCCACCCCGCCGCTCATCGCCACATCCTTCACCAGCCCATTCCGGAATACCAGCGCCGCCACTCGCTTTGCCACCGACGCGTGAATCCCCGCCACCAGATCCGGCAGCGGTACATTGTTCGAAAGCTGTGAGATGACCTCCGACTCGGCAAATACCGTGCATGTGTTGCTGATGCTCACTTCCGACCGGGCTTGCGATGACAGCTCCCCCAGCTCCTCCGTCTTCACATCCAGCACACCGGCCATCACGTCCAGAAAGCGGCCGGTCCCTGCCGCGCATTTGTCGTTCATCACGAAGTTATCCAGAAGGCCATCCTCACTCAGGCGGAGTGCCTTTACATCCTGCCCGCCAATGTCGACCACGGTTCGGGCTGTGGGCAGCAGGTAATGGACCCCCGTGGCATGGCACGTGATCTCGCTCTTCTGGCTGTCCGCCGCCTCGAACGTGAACCGTCCATATCCCGTCACCAGGATCCGTTCGATCTCCTCCCGCGTTTTCCCCGCTTTTGTCAGCGCCGCCTCGAACACCGTCCTGGACCCCTGCGTCCCCGTTCCTAACGGTACCACCGCACGTGCTTTGATTTCCTGCCCATCCTCCATGATGATGCACTTGCACGCCGTTGACCCGATATCTACTCCCATCGTCAACATTCTTCTCTCCGCCTTTCGACTCACATTGACACTGCTTCTAATCGTATAAAAAAATAATTTCCTGTTCTACAATTTCTAGGCCTTGTTTGAAAAATAAAAGTTGCACAATAAACCAAGTTATGCGAAGCTAAAGGCATGAAACGATATGAATTAACAAAAGAACAATGGGAACGAATCAAGCCGCTGCTGCCACCGGAAGAAACGGGAAAGCGGGGCCGTCCCCGGAAGGATAACCGGACCATGCTCAACGGGATGCTCTGGATCGTCCGGAGCGGTGCTCAGTGGCGTGAGCTGCCGGCGGCCTATGGCCCCTGGCAGTCTGTGTACGCACGATTCTCCAAGCGGCGGGATGACGGCACACTGAAGGCGGTATTTCACGCGCTGTCCGGGGACGCGGACATGAAGAATCTGAGCGTAGACTCCACTTACGTAAAGGTACAAGAAAGCGCCAATGGCGGGGAAAAGACAGCGGATAAGGCGGTTGGCCGTACCAGAGGTGGGTGGAACACAAAACTCCACGCGGTCGTGGACGGTTTGGGAAACCCGGTGGAGTTCCTTCTCTCCGCTGGAAATGACCACGATTCGGTTCACGCTGTTGAACTGCTGAAAAAGGTCAGAATCAGCGGGAGTGCCGTGCTGGCAGACCGGGCCTATGGCGCCCGGACGATTCGGGAATATATTTCGGATCACGGGGCCAGCTATGTGATTCCGCCCAAAAGCAATGTCTCCGATCCCTGGCCGGTAGACTGGTCCCTGTATAAGGAGCGCCACCTGGTGGAGTGTTTTTTCCAGAAAATCAAGTGGTTTCGCAGAATCGCCACCAGATTTGACAAGTCGGATGCTTCCTTCCTGGCCTTTGTGTATCTTGCCTCCATTGCTATCTTGTTGGTTTAGCACAATCTCTGCCTTTTTTCAGACAAGCACTAGTTTCTCCTTAACTTAAACTCTTACATGTCCAGCCTTTGATATACGACTCGTCCTTCTTTAATCGTTGCCATTGGCAAAAACAATGTGTCTCCAGTAAAACTTTCTCCATAAAAATCTTTATATGTAGATGGATGGGATACCATTTTTAGAATGGATATATCTGCATTTTCCCCTTTTGATAGCGACCCTGCTATATCTTTTATTCCATATACATTCGCCGGAGTAGCTGTTACTGCCTTTATTACGTCATCAAGTCTCATGCCCATATTGAAAAACATAGACATTACATAAGGCAATGACATTAAAGGCCTTTTATACAGATTGAATCCGACAAGGTCTGTACCAATGATATCTGGATAAAATCCTTGTTTTAATGCCTTGACAACATTTTTTACAGCAAACATACCGGTGGCACATCCACTGTCAAAGTAAATTCCCCTTTCCTTTGCCTCAGCTATACACTCCAGCACTTTCATGTCTTTATCAAAAATCGTTTTACCTCTATTTTGATATGTATGGGTAAACACATCTCCCGGTCGCAGTATCTCTACTATATCTTCCATTGTTACATTATTGGGCAAATCGGATACATGTACCGTCACTATACAGCGCAGGCCTTCGTTATTTAGTTCATTTGCCAGTTCGACAGTTGCTTTTAATGGAGCACTACCCAACCCCCGCACGGACTGATTGTGCTGTCTAATTTTAAGCCCTACTATCGTATCCCTATGTTTGTAGAAGATTCGTTTTAGCATTTCTATATCAAAGCTTCTAGGGTCTTCAATCTCATCCCATCCAGCGGGCATTATTCCATTAAAAGACATATGGAGCATTGCTTTTACAGTTGTTACAGAATGGATAATATCCCCGCTGTAAAAAGACTCAAATGTAAATGGCCCAGAGCTACCTGCATCAATACACGTAGTAACCCCATTCGGTATACATGCAATATCTGGCGGCACATTCAATTTGTAGCTGCCACCGCTATAGTATGCGTGGAGGTGTGAATCGATTAGACCAGGCGTTATAATACAACCGCTCGCGTCTATTTCTCTCTCCGCCACTATGTTTTCGGTTTCCCTAGAATCAAGCTCTACAATAACCCCTCCTTTAATATAAATATTACCATTCTTATCTATATTTTGAGACGGGTCAATAATTCTCCCATTTCTAATGATAATATCAAGCATGGCAACTCCCTTTTCCTCACCCAATCAGGTTTACCAAAAACAGCGATAGTTGCGGCACATACGTCACAATCAATAAGGCCACAATCAATACCCCAATCATGGGGAATAGCCATTTAAACATATTTTCTGGTGGTATCTTCCCAATTCCCGATGCAATAAACATATTAATTCCTACCGGTGGTGTGCACATTCCAATTACGAGGTTCAATACCATTACTATACCAAAATGGACCGGATCTACCCCAAGCCCCGTAATAATTGGAACAATCAGAGGGCCAAATATAATAATCGATGACACAGGCTCCATGAAGCAGCCCAACACCAAAAAAAGAACATTTACAACTAGGAGTATAATAACAGGATTTGTTGAAATACCATAAATAGCATTTGCAAGCTGATCTGGGATGTGCTGAAGTGCCAAGATTTTTCCTAGCACTGTAGCTGGCCCTACAAAAACCATGCAATAACCTGTCGTCCTACATGTATTTATAAAAATTGCGGGCAAATCTTTTATTTTAATTTCCTTATGTACAAATAGGGAAATTATTAGCGCGTATACGCAAGCCAGTACGCCAGCTTCCGTTGGAGTTACAAATCCTCCATATATTCCTCCTAAAATAATCACCGGGACCAGCAACGCCCATTTCCCTTCGTTCAGTGCATGAAGCTTTTCTCGAGTGCTTTTCTTCTCTTTTTCCGTACCAAAATTGTATTTCTTTGCTGTTACATATACAAATAGCGCCGGCAGAACCGCCATCACCACACCTGGAATGGCGCCCGCAATAAATAGGTCTGTCACAGATACCTGTGCCATTACCCCATACATAATGAAAAGAACACTTGGTGGGATAATGGGGCCCATAGCGCCCGCAGTAGCCGCCAAAGAGCAGGCAAAGGCTTTATCATAGTTGTCCTTCACCATAGCCGGAATCATGAGCCCCCCAATAGCTGCTACTGTAGCTGGTCCAGATCCTGAAATTGCTGCAAAAATCATACAGGCACATACTGTTACAATTCCTAATGATCCTTTGAGCCTCCCTATACAGGCGCTTGCAAAGTCAATAATTCGGGATGATAACCCTCCATTTAACATAATGTCTCCAGCTAAAACAAAGAAAGGAACCGCCAAAAGTGGAAAACTGTCGCAGGATGTAAAAAAGGTCTGTACCATTACATCAGAGGTAATGAACGTAGAGTTAACCGTAACAAATAGAATCATCATACCTAATGCAAATCCAATTGGTACCCCCAAAAACATTGGTATAAAAAATAATAGTACCAATATGCCTGGATTAATCGCCGTCATTTGCTCGTTCCCCCCTTAGTTTCATCATCCTTTTTCTCCCTACAACTGGATGTCTTTATACTTCTAATTTGGGGTATAATCTGGAACTGTAATACCCGGATCGCCATAAAACAGTATCCTACTGGTACAGATGCATAAGCGAAAGCCATACTAATTCCCAACCCTATGGAAATAGTCTTTGCCATATATAGATTATATGTAAAGCATGCTGCATAGTATCCAATGCATCCGCAGTACACAATCAGCAAGATCTGTCCAATCAGCAAAATATATGGTCTTATCTTTTTAGGCCAAATATTGACTAATATATCAATTTTAACGTGTGAATCGGTTTGTATTGCTAGGCTTCCCCCAAGATAAATAACCCAAACAAATAAGTATCTAGAAAGCTCTTCTGACCAAGAGTTCGAGTTTCCCGCCCACCTGGAGAGTACCTGAATGAATAACAAGACAAGCATTACCGCTAGCATACCTGCTGTAATATATCCTTCTATATTTTTCAAGAATCTTTTGGTGGTCATAACTATCCCCTCCAGTATCCACCATAGACTGGTTGCTGCGGACCAAATATCCGCAGCAACCAGTCTAAATTTTATGATAGTTCTACAATACCTTGGTTTAATTGTTTGCTCTATACTCTTCCAAAAATTCAATTACTTCATCCAAGTAGTCCTGTCCTACATTATCAGCATAATCCACCCAAACCGACCTTGTCGCTTCGATAAATTTTCTCTTTTCATCATCGCTCAAATAAATAACGTTTGCCACCTCTTCTAATTCCTTCAAAGAATCTTCTTCTACTTTTTCCCCATAGTCCCGAATCCATGAGATATATTCCCTCATGCACTCATCTACGCATGTTTGCAAATCTTCAGGCAATGAATTATACCAAGACACATTGATTGCCGGATAAAGCAGATGTGGCTTTGTATTAGATGCTGTAATATTAGGCATTACTTCATAATATTTTTCTGATAAGATTAGATTTGTTGCCGTGCAGTTTCCATCCGCAGTTCCTTGTTGCAGGGCAGTATATACTTCTCCATAGTTGATAGGCGTGGCAGACCCCCCCAAAGCCTTAATTACCGCCATATCAATATCCGAATTAGTTGTTCTAATCTTTTGTCCTTTCAAGTCATCTAACGTCTCTACAGGTTTTTTGACTGTCCCAATCTTATACCAAGCTGGTGAATAAACTCCGTATGTTTTCAGGCCATTAGACAAATTATAAACTTCTTCGTCTAGTGAAAGCCCAAGTTCGCTATTGCAAAAAGCGTAGAGTTCTTCAGAGGTTTCAAATAGATAGGGATACTCAAAAATATTTAGATGCTTAAGCTCTGTACTTGTTGTTCCTACATAGAATGTGGTTGTAATTGCCATTTGCAGAGATCCATTTCTGCACGCCTCAATCAATTCTTGATCAGAACTGGCTAATACCTTATTAGGGAAAATATCAACTTGGATTCTTCCATCGCTTCTTTCTTCCAAAATCTTTTCAAAATACAGTGCGCCTTGGTGCATAGAATCTTCCTCAACGCATAAATGTGCTACATTCATTGTATAAACCGTATTCTCTTTTTCTTCACCACTTGGCTCATCTGTGGCAGCTCCTGGCGCAGTCGTCCCACTGCCATTACACCCTGTCAGCATAGACACTATAAAAAGTCCAAGTAAAAACATGACTCTATTTGTTTTCTTTTTCATCCACACCACACCTCATTTTTTATATAATGTCTACTGAACAAATACCGATTTTTGCTGCGGCAATAAAAAGTGCAAAATCCGCCCAAACAGGCGCGAAAGGGTATGCTGGATTTTACGCAGATTCAACACTACAATCGACATGGCAAGCGTAAAACCTACGGTCTCCGCCAGTTTCGTTTTCACTTTTCCAAGGTTGCATTTGCGTTTTGCAAAGCTGAATTGTCGTTCAACCTCTATCCGTTCATTCTGGTCGAAATGGGTCTGCCGCCTGTCGCGCTGCTCGTCCCTTCTCGGTCTTCCCAATGCCGGACCGCTGAGCCGGATTCCGTGCAGTTTGCAGTAGCTGAGGTTTTCGCGGTTTCGGTAAATCTTGTCCGCCAGCACGCGCTCCGGATAATGTCCCTCACGGGCTCTGTAACGCTCTATGGTTTCAACCAGCTTTGTGGCTTCGTTGTAGGCATCAAATGACCAGTACTCCAACCTTGCCCATCCATTGGATACACTGATATCCAGTTTTGCCCCGAACTCCACCGGCTTTCCGGCTTTTCCGCGTACGATTGGTCGGATGAACGGCTGACTTACACTGTGCAAGGTTTTTCGCGTGTTTTCCCGTTTTTCCTTGCACTTATTATACCGCAGAAACGGCGCTATTTCTTGATATCACGTGGCCTTTTTTTGTTCAGTGGACATTAGTTATACAGAATCGTTAATAAACTTTATTGCCAGTTGGTATGCTTCAGCCAATTGGGCATCCCGCTTCTCCAGCAGCGCCTCCACATCCAGTCCCTCATAGTTGTAAAAGCCCCTGCCCGATTTGATCCCGTATGCCTTTTCCGCATCCATCCTCTGTAGTGTCGCCGGCAGTCCGGTATCCGGCGGCAGCGTATAGCTATGGTTCTTATAGTTCTTTATGGTCATGTCGACCCCGCCAAAATCAATCTTTTTGCAGAGCCCTAAGACCATTGCCCGGGGGATGAAACTGATTTTTGCCGCATAGTCGATATCCGCTGCCGTACAAATATCATTGTCCAGCAAGTAAAAGACCTCCCGGTTCAGGC